>JACCDH011663150.1_pt1 | contig 10288 bp, 10 predicted proteins | sample 7442481 | NCBI WGS metagenome assembly JACCDH01 (sample SAMN15323433, study PRJNA562643) | freshwater metagenome | isolation source: river surface water | place: USA:Blue River Watershed | collected 2017-08-15
AGAACAAAATGCGCACACCCGATTGGGCTGCAGTGCTGGCATTGCCTGGCACCCATTTGCATCTGTATGGCAAAACTCAAGCGCGCAAAGCGCGCAAGATGGGGCATCTCAATGTGACAGGCGCTGCCATTTCAGAGGTGCGCCAAGTGGCCCTGAAGGCCGCAGCCATTTTGGGCATTGAGGCTTTTTAAGTTGCGCGCAGACTGCTGCTGATTGACTGAACCATGATCATTTCTGGCGCTATTCCCTTCAATGTGCAACAAGCAGCTGACGCTTTGTGCGCTGGTGAGTTGCTAGGTTTGCCGACAGAAACAGTGTATGGCTTGGCAGCGGATGCCAGCAACGCAACGGCCGTGGCCAAAATTTTCAAAGCCAAAGGCCGACCTTCCAATCACCCCTTGATCGTTCATGTGGCATCTGCCGACGAAGTTAAAAAGTTTGCCAGTGAGGTGCCCGCGTTTGCACAAAACTTGATGGCGCAATTTTGGCCCGGCCCCCTCACACTCATCTTGCCTCGACATGAACACATGGCCACGGCCGCAGCCGGTGGCCAAAACTCGGTGGGCCTGCGATGTCCCTCGCACCCTTTGGCGCACCAAGTGTTGAAGGCTTGCGCAGCCAAAGGGGTGTGGGGTGTGGCGGCGCCCAGCGCCAATTTGTTTGGCCGTGTCAGCCCCACCTCTGCCGCTCATGTGCAATCAGAATTTGGCGATTCACTCTTGATTTTGGATGGCGGTGAATGCGAGGTGGGCATTGAGTCCACCATTGTCGATTGCACCCGTGGCGTGCCAGTATTGCTGCGGCCCGGCCATATTGGTAGAACGCAAATTGAGCAGGCCTGCGGCTTGAAGCTGGTGAACCCAGAATCATTGGAAGCAGAAGCACCCCGCGCCTCGGGTACCTTGGCATCGCATTACGCACCGGCGGCCAAAGTACGGCTCATGAGTACCCTCGATTGGCAAAAAGCATTAGAAGCCTTGGGTCCACACACGCAAAACGTGGGTTTGTGGTCAGTGCAAAAACCTTCACCAGAGCTGCTGGGTGGGGGTTTGTTTTGGCGCGCCATGCCAGCCAATGCAACGCAGGCGGCACACGAAGTGTTTGCCGTCCTGCGCAACTTTGATGCGCTTGGCGTTCGCAGCATTTGGATTGAGACGCCACCCGACACCCCAGAATGGGAAGGGGTGCGTGACCGCCTTCAAAGAGCGGCCGCTTGAAGCCGAAAAAAAAGCACCTCGGAAGGTGCTTTTTGGCGAGGGCAGTTTTAGAAGCGCATGCCCACACCCAGGCTAATGCCAATGGGGTTGAGTTCAATGTCCAAGGTTTGGCCTGTTGACAAAGTGTTGCGTGTTTTCAGCGGCGTTTTGGTAATGGCACCGTCGACAAACCAACGCTCATCTATTTTGTAAGATCCGCCAAACTGCAGGGTAGGTGCAATCTTGGATTGAATCGAGAGCATGGTGGGTGTTTGGGGTGTGCCGCCTGTGAGGGCAGACAACGTGGCCGTTGAGTGCTCACTGTCAAACTTGGCATACGTGATGCCCAGACCCAAATAAGGGCGAAACAAGGCGCCGGCTTCACCAAAACGATACTGCACCATGACGGTGGCGGGAATGGCTTTGGTGTCACCAATTTTGCCCACGCCGGCAATGCTGCCAGCACCATACAGGTTGTGCTTGAACGGCAAGGCCAGAGGCAGATCAATGGCCACACTGTTGGTCATCATGTAAGTGATGCCGCCCGCAAGTTGCGTGCTGTTGCTCACGCTTGTTTGCGCGCCAGGCAAAGACGGCGCAGACAGCGTGCCGCTGTTGACTTGCGGAGCTAGTTGCATGATGCCGCCCCGAACCAGCCAGCTTCCTTGTGATTGTGCGTGGGCAGCGGTGCTCAGAGCCAGTGAGGTGAGTGCAGTGATCGCTGAGAGCGCAAAGCAGAATTTAGATTTCATGGTGTTTCTCCTTTGCTTGAATTACAGCCAACCCGCTGTGGCCAATGACTTTGCAACCAACTGGCTGAGCAGTTGATAGCCTAAGGGTGTGGGATGGAAGCCATCTGAGAAGGCATAGGTTTGCCACCAGTTGGCGCCACCTGTTGCGCCAGCCGGCGGAGTCATGGCGGAGAGCGCAGCTGCTGTACAGGTTTGGAAGTTGTAGGTAGGTAGGCCACCAGACAGGACCGGTTGACCTTGGGCATTCAGCACGGGTGGGCAGGCTGGCGTGGTGACGTTGTTCAGACCATATTGCGCAGGGTTGGCAATTTGATCGTTGAAGGCGGTGTAGAAATCAACCAACACGATGCGCTTATCGCCAGCGACATTGGTCGCCAGTTTGGCGTTGAAAGCTTCAACCCAAGACTTGAACAAGGCTTCGGCTTGCCCACGTGCAGTGGCGCCTGCTGTACCGCCACCATAAGCTGCCGCAACGCCCGCCAAGGCCATTTGGAAGCGAGGTGTGTTGGTAATGCCGGGCATGTTCAGAACAGCAACCTTCACTGCGCCTTTGTCTAAGGCCGTGGTTTTGATGCTGCCATAAAACATGTCGGCCAAGGCCACCATATAGAGGCCGCCAGCTTGTGCCAAACCAGTTTGACCCCCAGCCAACAGGGGGTTCAATGTGGCCGGGGGAAGCAAAGTCCCTGCCATGCGAGCAAAGCTAACGCCGCCATCAGTACCGGCAGCCAAATAGGCGCCTACCAAATCGGCCGCGTCATTGCCGCCGCCATCTACGAGCAACAAGTCGGAGCTTTTGTAATTGCCAGCAGCGCTGGCCGTTTGCAATTGAAAGGTGATGGAGAGGGGTGAGTTGCCTGCGCCGGTGAGGGGGTCGAAGTTGTTGATTCGGCCACCGCCCACCGCAAAATTGGTGCAACCTGTCACAGAATTAGGAACGAAGGTGGTACCTGTGAATTTGAAAAAACTGCACAGTTGAGGTGTACCAAGCAAGGCAGCAATGCGCTCAGTCCAAACGGTGTTGGGTTCGCTGGCACTGTCTTGCACAGAGAACATGCGGCCGAAACCTGGGATCCCTTTGAACGCGCCGCTGTCAGACAGGCTATCGCCCATGACTTTGACCGATGTGATCCCCGCGCGATTGCTGGTTGGATCGGCACTTCCACCACCACAGCCTGCCACGATAGCGGCAGTGGCTGTAGCGAGCAGTGCAAGTTTCCACTTGATGGACTTCATCTTTCACCTCTTTGTATGACTTGTTTTGATTTGCTGAAAAGACCCATTGAAAAAGAACGCTCGTTCTTTTGTGGATCATCTTAAGCAGGCCAAAGCAAGGCGGTGATGGGGTAAGTACTAGTCTGAACTATGACTTTTTGTCGTCTTTCACAGTCCACTCAAGCAATCTGTCAAAGGCCGGGCGCGTGGCATTGGCATTGGGGTGGTTGACGATGACGACAAAGACATAGCGTTTGCCACTCAAGCCATCGACGTAGCCTGCCAAAGAAGCCACATCTCTCAGGCTGCCCGATTTGAGAAGGGCCCGCCCAATGGCCACGGAGTTGGGTTGCCGATCTTTCAATCGGGCCACGGTGCCGTCCACGCCCGCAATAGCAAGAGAATTTTGCAAAGCGGTTGCATAGGGACTTTGGGCGGCCAAATGCAGCAAGGCGCTGAGGGCTTGGGCATTGCTACGCTCCTCGCGCGAGAGCCCAGAGCCGTTGTCCAACACGGGCAGGCTCTGGCCTTTTAAGTTCTGCGCCCACCATTTCAGAACGGTCTGCTTTGACGCCGCAAAGTTGCCCCTGTCTTGCTGGCTTGAGAGCGTTAGAAAAAGTTGTTGCGCCATCACGTTGTTGGAAAATTTGTTGATGTCAGCCACGATATCGGTCAAGGGCAACGAGGGCGCTTCATGCCACAACACAGCGTTTGCAGGTGCGCTGCCATGTCGAACCTGACCCTTGAGCAGCCCTCCCGCCTGACGCCACATGGCCTGCACCATGCGAGGGGCAAAGCTTTGCGGCTCGATGTAGGCCACAGGCCACTTTTGCTCACCACATGCTTTGGGGTAAGTGCCATTGAAGCGCACGTTGTCGGCTTGAGAAAAATCGGCGCGAAGTTGGGTACGCCAATCTTGGCACGGACCCGCCGACAAGGGCACGCTGCTGGGCCACTGCACATTGGCCAATGGCGGCTCGCTTTCTACTTTGGCTTCATTGCGTGTTGCATCGGGGGTGAACTTGAACAGCATGGCATTGAAGTTCAACAAAAGTCCTTGAGGCGCGACGTTGTAAGGCCGAAGTGGCTCGTCGTCAAAGCTGGCCGGATTTTTGGCGGGCAGGTCAAACACACTGCTGTCCAAAACGATGTCGCCTTTCACGTCGCGAATGCCTTTGGCCATCACATCTTGAAGCAATGCTTGAAGCCGTTCAACAACCAGTTTGGGATCGCCACTTCCTTTTAAAAACAAATTGCCCTGCAACACGCCGTCTTTGACGGGGCCATCGATGAACACTTTGTTGCGCCAAGTGAAGTCGGGCCCTAAAAGCGACAGTCCTACAGAAGTCGTGATGAGTTTCATGACGGAGGCAGGGTTCATCTCTGCGCTGGCATGAAGACTCAAGCGCGGCTGGGGCAGTGCCGTGTTGGGTGACACAGTGCTCAGTGGCGCCACCACAATGCTCACGGCACTCAGGGGAATATTGGCTTGCTTGAAGGCCTGAGCCACTGGCTCTGGCAGCTGTGATTTTTCGGCTTGCGCAACTTGGGGTTTGCTTGCAAGTGTCAAGCTGGGGCCGGCCAAAACCAAGGCCAAAAGAAAGGCCAAACCCATTTGACGAAAAGCCTGAAAGCAAGGTGTGCGCATGCCTTAAGTCTAGCCGTCCTTGGACGTATCATTGGGACATGGTTTTTTCCCAACGCAGCATCGGTCCTTTGGCGGCCGTGATCACTGTTCTCATCTGGTCTTCCTTCATTGTCGTGGCGCGGGCCTCAGCCTCCCACGTGCTCTTGCCTTTGGACATTGCTTGCGCCCGCATTTTGGGTGCCAGCAGTGTGTTGCTGCCTTGGGCTTGGTGGCTCATGCAGGAAGCCCGTCAGCGCGGTGAAAAAGTAGGCTCTTTGTGGGGCCTGTCGCCATTGCCTTGGCGCATCACGGTGCAGGCCGGCTTGTTTGGCGGCTTGTTGTATGCGGTGATGGCCTACATCGGATTTTTTTATGCGCCTGCGGGGCACGCTTCTGTGCTCCTGCCCGGCAGTTTGCCGCTTTGGACCACCTTGTTGATGTGGCTTTTTTTGCGCGAGCAAATTGGCATGAACCGCGCCATTGGTTTGGTCATGATTGTGTGTGGCGATATTTTGGTGGGCGGCATGAGCCTACTGAAGGCCTTTGAAGGCGGCGATGTTTGGATTGGCGACCTGTTGTTCATGGCGGCGGCTTTGTGTTGGTCGGCCTACAGCGTCACGGTGCGTCGTTATGGTTTGGATCCAGTGCGGGCGACCATGGCCATCACGGCATTTGCGTTCGTGAGCTTTGTGCCTGCTTATGCCTTGTTGGTTCATCTCAATGTGCTGCCCAGCCACATGGCACAAGCTGCGTGGTCTGAAATTGTGTTTCAAGCGGCATTTCAGGGTGTGGGCTCGGTGGTCATTTCTGGCATTACCTTCACCCAAATGATTCGCACGTTTGGCCCCGTCAAGTCCACCATGATCACAGCGCTGGTGCCTGGCTTGTCGGCATTGGGCGCGGTGGTCTTTTTGGGTGAGCCTTTGTCCTGGAATTTGTGGGTGGGCTTGGCATTGGTCACTGGCGGTATATTGTTTGGTGTGCGGCAAGCCATGGTCAAATCACCAACTCCCAAACCTTAAAGCCATGACCTCAGCCTTGAAATTTTTGGCCTTTGACACCAGTACCGACATGATGTCGGTGGCCTTGTCGCATGGCGATCAAACCTGGCACCACCATGGTGTGGGCGGTGCCAATGCCTCGGCACAATTGATTCCCAGCATTCACAGGCTGCTCGCGCAAGCGCAGTTGCAACTTTCAGATTTGACAGCCTTGGTGGTGGGCCAAGGCCCGGGCTCTTTCACTGGGTTGAGAACAGCCTGTGCCGTGGCACAAGGCTTGGCTTTGGGCGCAAATTTGAAAGTCATTCCTGTCGACAGTTTGAAGGCTGTGGCGGAAGATGCCAGGCAGGCGCTTTTGGATGCACAAGACAGTGAGCCCTTTAACCCCTTAGAAGACCTGCACATCGCGTCGGTGATGGACGCTAGGATGAGTGAGGTTTATGTGGGGGTTTACAGGTGGCAGGCTGCTTCCGCGCAATGGACCTCTGTACTGCCTTTGCAGGTGGGCGCGCCTGAAGCGATGGCCGCAGAATTGAGCCTGTGGAGCCAAATGAACCAGTGGAGTCAAATGGGCTTGCCTCGCTTGGTGTTGGCTGGCAACGGTTTTGAGGTTTACAAAGAGCGCTTTGCGCTGCAAGCGTTTGAGTTGAGCGGTGTTCACGTGCGCTGCGTGGCTGCCGTGCCGCATGCCTTGGCCTTGCTGCGCATGGCGCCGGCCTTGTGGTTGAGTGAGCAAGCTGTTGCGCCAGAGTGGGTTCAGCCCCTTTACATTCGCGACAAAGTGGCACAAACCACGGCAGAGCGAGACGCCATCAAACTGGCCAAAGCCAGTGAATTAACTCTTCCAACAAGCCTACCGCCAACATGAACCTGTGGCCGCCAGAGCTCAAACAAATGTTGACGCCTGCGCTCCAGGTACAACTGCTCACCATGACAGAGGCCGATTTACAAGCGGTGGTGGCCGTGGAGCAAACCGCTTACAGCCATCCCTGGACATTGGGCAATTTCAAAGATGCCTTGAAGGCTGGTTATGTGGCGCACCGCTTGGTGGCCGAGGAACATTTGATCGGCTACTTTGTGGCCATGCAGGTCATTGACGAAGTTCATTTGCTCAACATCACCGTCGCGCCGGCTTTTCAGCGGCAAGGCTGGGCACGTTGTTTGTTGCAATCTTTGAGCTTGTGGTCTCAAGCCCAAGGTGCAAACTGTCTGTGGCTTGAAGTGCGCGAAAGCAATGCACCCGCTTTGAGTTTGTACAAAAGTTTTGGCTTCCAACAAGTTGGCTTGAGAAAAGATTACTATCCTGCTGGGCGAACCACTCGCGAGTCTGCGGTGGTGATGAGTATGCCCCTCAACACTTAAGCCATGATGGAAGACCCCACTGCTGCAATGAACGAGAACGCCACGCGTTTTGAGCTTGACGAGCGCCAACGCGCCATGTTGGCAGAAATGGGTGTACGCGTTTGGATGCCCAAAACAGCGCCAGTCGAACCTCCAGTGGCCAAGGAAGTGGCTGCTATCCCTCCAAAACACATCAGCACGGCACCGCCATTGTTGTCTGTGCCCATCGTGGATGTGTCGAATTTGCCAGCCGGCATTGCCAGCATGGATTGGCCTCAATTGCAGTCGGCGGTTGCGGCCTGCACAAGCTGCGGCTTGAGTCAGTCTCGCCAGCAAGCCATTTTGGGAGACGGCTTGGCTTCAGCCAATTGGATGATTGTGGGCGATGCGCCAGGCGAAGAAGAAGACCAAAATGGCCGAAGCTTTGCTGGGCCTGCAGGCCAATTGCTTGACAACATGTTGAAAGCCTTGAGCCTGACACGAGGCGATGTGTATCTCACCCATGCTTTGAAGTGCCGAACCCCATCGGGCCGCAATGCAAGTCAACTGGAAGTGTCGCATTGCGCCAATTATTTGTCGCGGCAAGTTGCACTGGTTCAGCCCAAAGTGATCTTGGCCATGGGCAGAACGGCCGCCTTGGCTTTGTTGCAAAGTGCAGAGCCCTTGGGCAAATTGCGCTCGCAAGTGCAAAGCTTTCAGGGTGTGCCTGTGGTGGTCACTTATCCACCAGCCTACTTGCTTCGCAATCAGGCTGACAAGGCCAAGGCTTGGGCCGATTTGTGTTTGGCGGCCAGCTTGGTGCCGTCAAGCAGCACTTGAGCGGCTTCAAGGCTTAAGCCTTTTTGGCGTCTTCAGCTTGGGTATGACTGGCGGGCTGTGACGGCCACAACACGCTGGCAATCGACACCACCATGAGCGCCATCGCTGCCCAGTCTTGCCAATGAAGTATTTCATTCAGGGCCCATGCGCCGCTGAACACGCCCAAAATAGGAATCATCATGACACTCAATGTGGAAGCCACGGGCGGCAAGCCGCGGGCCAAATAAAACCATGCGGCATGCGCAAGCCAAACACCAAGAAGGCGTTGAAGAGAATGGCGGCCCAGGGTGTGGTGCTGGGTTCTTGCCATCTATCGGATTCAAAAACAAATGCCAAGACCATCATCACCAGGGTGGTCAGGGCGGTCATCCAAAAAGACAAGGTGAGGGTGGGCAATGGAATGGTGGTTCGGCGCATCAGTTGGGTGCCCAAAGCCCAAGTGCTGGCAGAGATCAAAGCCAACAACACGCCCACGGGTTTGCCGGAGAGGTTGGACAACTCATGCCAAAGCAACAATAGAACCCCAAGTGCTGCAGCAAACACCCCACCCCAAGCGCGCTTGGAGAGTTGGTTTTGAAAAATGAAGGCTCCGATCAGGGCGGAGAAGATGGGCATGGTGTAGCCCAAAATGGCCGATCTGCCACTGGACAAATACTGCACGGCCAAAATGATCAAAGCATGCCAAATGAACATGTTGAAGATGGCCAGCACCAACAACTCACGCCAGTATTGCCGCGGAACTCGAAACGGAACTTTCATGGCCAAAAGGCCCAGCCCCAAGATGGGTGTGCCGATGAGCAAGCAAAGCATGCGAAAAGTCAGAGGCGGATATCCCGTGACACCCAGCTTCAAAACAGGCCAATTCAGGCCCCAAACCAAGGTTAGAAGCACCAAGAGGACCCATTGGCGTGTGGTGAGTGAATGCATGAGGTCGATCTTAGTGCGAAATACCGCCAGGGGCTGTGAGTTTGGGTCTTGCGGTTTGAGCCTTTAAAATCGGGCCATGACTTTTTTAGAACAACTGCAAGGCGCCGAGCGCCAAAACGGCTCTCTGTTGTGTGTGGGCTTGGACCCTGAACCCAGCAAATTTCCCGGGCGCCTGAAGGCCGACGCTAGCAAGATTTACGATTTTTGTGCGCAGATTGTCGATGCCACAGCCGACTTGGCCATTTCCTTCAAGCCCCAAATTGCTTACTTTGCAGCCCACCGCGCCGAAGACCAACTGGAAAAACTCATGGAACACATGCGCCGCAATGCGCCCCATGTGCCCACCATTTTGGATGCCAAGCGGGGCGACATTGGCTCCACCGCCGAGCAATATGCCAAAGAGGCCTTTGAGCGCTATGGCGCAGACGCCGTGACCTTGTCGCCCTTCATGGGGTTTGACTCGGTGCAGCCCTATTTGAAATACCACGGCAAAGGCGCGTTTTTGTTGTGCCGCACGTCCAACCCAGGTGGTGATGACTTGCAAAATCAGCGCTTGGCTTCTGTAGAAGGCCAGCCTTTGTTGTACGAGCATGTGGCCAAGTTGGCGCAAGGCCCATGGAACTTGAATGGTCAATTGGGTTTGGTGGTGGGCGCCACTTATCCTGCAGAAATTGAACGTGTGCGCAGTTTGGCGCCCACCTTGCCCTTGCTCATTCCGGGTGTGGGTGCGCAAGGTGGCGATGCGGTGGCCACCATCAAAGCAGGTTATCGCCAAAGCCATGGCGCCACCACGGGTGCCGTGATTGTCAATTCATCGCGCGCTATTTTGTATGCCTCATCGGGTGATGACTTTGCGCAAGCCGCGCGCCAAGAAGCCATTCGCACACGCGATATTTTGAAGGCTGCTGCCTCAGCCTGAGTTATTTTTCTAACAGCCGTTTCAAATAACGGCCAGTGAAACTGGCGGGGTTGTCAGCCAAGGTTTCGGGTGTGCCCACACCCACCACAGTGCCGCCACCCGAGCCGCCTTCAGGCCCCATGTCAATCAACCAATCGGCCGTTTTGATCACATCCAAGTTGTGCTCAATGACCACGATGGTATTGCCCGCATCGCGCAGTTGGTGCAACACTTTGAGTAGCAGTGCAATGTCGGCAAAGTGCAAGCCGGTGGTGGGTTCGTCCAAGATGTACAAAGTGCGACCTGTGTCGCGCTTGGACAATTCCAAAGCCAATTTCACACGCTGCGCTTCACCGCCCGACAAGGTGGTGGCCGCTTGACCCAAGCGGATGTAGCTGAGGCCCACGTCTAGCAAAGTTTGCAACTTGCGCGCAATGGCGGGCACGGCGCTGAAGAATTCGTAGGCCGCTTCAACCGTCATGTCCAGCACTTGGGCAATGTTCTTGCCTTTG
>JACCDH010782410.1_pt1 | contig 10287 bp, 7 predicted proteins | sample 7442481 | NCBI WGS metagenome assembly JACCDH01 (sample SAMN15323433, study PRJNA562643) | freshwater metagenome | isolation source: river surface water | place: USA:Blue River Watershed | collected 2017-08-15
GCTGGCTTTGGATGGGAATTAGGACCTTTTCAAATTTGGGATGTTTTAGGTGTGCAAGAAGTTCTGAATTCAATGAAAAAAGAAGGTATTGAAGTTGCACCTTGGCTAGAAGAAATGTTAGCGGCAGGGCACTCTTCTTTTTATAAAACAGATAATGCAACCATCAGTTATTACGATCAGTTCACAAAATCATACAAAAAAATTCCAGGTGCAGAGTCGTTTATTATTTTAGACCATCTAAGAACAAATAAAAAAGTTTGGGGTAATTCGGGAGTAACTGTTACTGATTTAGGTGATGGTATTCTGAATTGTGAGTTTCATACCAAAATGAATTCTATTGGTGGTGAAGTACTTCAAGGAATTAACAAAGCAATTGATATAGCTGAAAAAGATTTCAGAGGATTGGTGGTTGGAAACCAAGGCGCAAATTTCTCTGCAGGTGCAAATATTGCCATGATTTTTATGATGGCCGTTGAACAAGAATATGATGAAATAGATTTTGCCATTCGTCAATTCCAGAAAACAATGATGCGTGTTCGTTATTCATCGATTCCTGTAGTTGCAGCCCCTCATCATTTAACATTGGGTGGTGGTTGTGAATTGTGTTTACATGCCGATTGGGTACAAGCAAATGCCGAAACTTATATGGGGCTCGTAGAGTTCGGAGTTGGTGTTATTCCGGGTGGTGGAGGCTCTAAAGAATTTGCTTTACGTATTTCTGATGCATACCGTGAAGGTGATTATGAACTCAACACTCTTAAAGAAAAATTCCTAACAATTGGAATGGCAAAAGTTTCAACATCGGCAGAAGAAGCCTTTACTCTTGGTTATTTAAAACAAGGACAGTATGGTGTAAGCATGAACTATCAACGTTTATTAACCGATGCCAAAGCGAAAGCTATTGAACTTGCTGATGAAGGATATGTTCGTCCGGTTGAACGAAAAGATATTCGTGTATTAGGCCGACAAGGATTAGGAATGGTGTACGCTGGTGCTAATACGATGTATTCTGGACACTACATGTCGGAGCACGACAAAAAAATATCAGAGAAATTAGGTTATGTATTATGTGGTGGTGATTTAAGTGAACCAAGTTTAGTATCTGAACAATACTTACTCGATTTAGAACGCGAAGCATTTTTATCGCTGTGTGCAGAACGTAAAACACTCGAACGTTTGCAAGCGATATTAAAAGGCGGTAAACCACTTAGAAATTAATTTTATGAAAGAAGCATATATTATATCAGCATATAGAACCCCAGTTGGTAAAGCTCCAAAAGGGAAACTTCGATTTTATCGTCCTGATGATTTAGCAACAGATGTTATACAACACATGATGTTAGATTTTCCACAGCTTGAAAAAGAATGGATTGATGATGTGATTGTTGGGAATGCAACTCCTGAAGCAGAGCAAGGGCTTAACATTGGTAGAATGATTTCGTTAATGGGATTAAATACCGATAAAGTTCCTGGGATGACAGTGAATAGATATTGTGCATCGGGATTGGAAACGATTGCGATTGCATCGGCAAAAATTAAAGCAGGTATGAGCGATTGTATCATTGCTGGTGGTGTTGAAGTAATGTCGACCATACCATTTGGTGGATGGAAAATTGTTCCTAACTATGAAGTTGCTAAAAATAATCCTGATTACTATTGGGGAATGGGATTAACCGCGGAGGCTGTAGCGCGTGAATATAAAGTTAGTAGAGAAGATCAAGATGAGTTCTCCTTTCATTCGCATCGAAAAGCAGTTGAGGCAATACAACAAGGTAAATTTAAATCGGGTATTGTACCAATAAATATTAAAGAAGTTTATATCGATGAAAACGGTAAAAAGAAAAACAGAGAATTTGTTTTTGATACCGACGAGGGGCCACGTGCCGATACCGACTTACAAAAATTAGCAAAGTTAAAACCAGTGTTCGATGCAGTAGGTACAGTTACTGCTGGTAATGCATCACAAACATCGGATGGAGCGGCGTTTGTAATGATTGTTTCAGAAGAAATGTTGAAGCGATTAAACGTACAACCCATTGCTCGATTGGTTTCTTATTCAGTTGCTGGTGTGCCTCCAAGAATAATGGGAATTGGTCCAGTGGAAGCAATTCCAATGGCATTAAAAGCAGCAAATTTAAAATTAAACGATATCGAGTTAATTGAATTAAACGAAGCCTTTGCATCGCAATCATTGGCTGTTATAAGAACACTAGGATTAAACCAAGACATCGTAAATGTTAATGGCGGAGCTATTGCATTAGGTCATCCATTAGGTTGTTCAGGTGCGAAACTAAGTGTTCAACTCTTTAATGAGATGAGAGATAGAAAAAATAAATATGGAATGGTTACCATGTGTGTGGGAGCAGGACAAGGTGCCGCAGGCATTTTTGAATTGCTTTAATTTTTTTTTAAATAAAAAATCCCGATAGCTATCGGGACTAACGACTAACGACTAAATACTAACGACTAGTTACTAATTACTAAATACTAAATATATGGCAGCATTAACTAAAGGCGGAGAATTTTTAATAAAAGAAACATTAGCTAAAGATATATTCATACCAGAGGAATGGACTGAAGAACAAAAAATGATTGCACAAACATGTGAAGATTTTTTGAAAACAGAAGTTTTTCCAAACCTTGATCGAATAGATAATCAAGAAGAAGGGTTGATGGAAAGTTTAATGGACAAAGCTGGAGAGCTAGGTTTATTAGGGGTTTCGGTGCCAGAACAGTACGGAGGATTTGGAAAAGATTTTAATTCGTCGATGTTGGTAACAGAAAAAGTTGGCGCAGGACATTCATTTGCAGTTGCTTTATCGGCACACACTGGTATAGGAACATTGCCAATTTTATATTATGGTGATGAAGCACAAAAAGCGAAATACATTCCAAAATTAGCAAGTGGTGAATGGAAAGCTGCTTATTGTTTAACAGAACCTAATTCAGGTTCTGATGCAAACTCTGGAAAGACTAAAGCAAAACTTTCTGATGATGGTAAACACTACATTATTAATGGACAAAAAATGTGGATTACCAATGGAGGCTTCGCAGATATTTTTACTGTATTTGCTAAAATTGATGATGACGAAAATTTATCAGCATTTATTGTTGAAAAAGATTTTGGTGGAATTACGATGAATCCCGAAGAACATAAAATGGGAATCAAAGGTTCATCAACACGACAAGTATTTTTTAATGATTGTAAAGTTCCGGTTGAAAATTTATTATCCGAGCGTCAGAATGGATTTAAAATTGCCGTTAACATTTTAAATATTGGTCGTATCAAATTATGTGCATCGGCATTAGGTGCATGTAAGGAAGTAGTAAATAAAGCGGTGAATTACTCGAATGAAAGAGTTCAATTTAAATTGCCTATTTCTAAATATGGTGCTATCCGATACAAACTCGCGGAGATGGCAATAAAAATATGGTGTACAGAAGCTGCTACGTACAGAGCTGGACAAAATATTGATGATGCGTATGATGCATTAGTTGCAGAGGGAATGGATTCAGGTAAGGCGAAATTAAAAAGCACAGAACAATATGCTGTAGAATGCGCAATATTAAAAGTGTATGGTTCGGAAACATTAGATTATGTAGTCGACGAAGGTGTACAGATTTATGGTGGTATGGGATATTCTGCAGAAGCACCAATGGATAGGGCATACAGAGATGCACGTATCAATAGAATTTTTGAAGGAACGAATGAAATCAACCGTTTATTAACTGTTGATATGATGCTTAAACGTGCGATGAAAGGAGAACTCGATTTAATGACGCCAGCGATGAACGTTGCGAAAGAATTAATGGAAATTCCTGATTTCGGTGCGGAAGAAGAGGGCTTGTTCGCGAAAGAAAAGAAAGCATTACTAAATCTTAAAAAAGCTACCTTAATGGTTGCAGGTTCAGCAGTGCAAAAGTTTATGATGACTCTCGCAAAAGAACAAGAGATATTAATGAACATTGCCGACATGGCAAGTTTAGCATACATTGCAGAAAGTGCTATACTTCGTGCAGAAAAATTAGTTTCTCAACAATCGGAAGAAGCCGTTGCCTTACAAATAGACATGGCGAGAATTTATTTACACGAAGCATTAGACAAAGCTTATTTGCAGGGAAAAGAAGCTATCAATTCTTATGCGGAAGGTGATGAACAACGCATGATGCTAATGGGACTTCGTCGATTTACAAAAATTGAACCGATGAATTTAAAAGAGGCTCGACAAAGAATTGCCAAAAAATTAATTGATGAAAACAAATATTGTTTTTAAATATAAAGGCCCTAGAGGCCTTTTTTTATTTCCATAAGTTTTTTTATTATCTTGTCGTACTACTTAAACCCTAAAGAAAATGAAAAAGTTAATTTATTTGGGAATAAGCGTTTTCATTATCGCTTGTGCTACAAAAAAAGCGGAGACTCCCCCAAGTACGACTCCACCAAGTCCTACAACTTCGAGCTTGCCTAAACCAACCGCACCTGCTCCTAGCAGCATAACTCCCGAAAATTTTAGATCATCGGATCCAAATTTTGCCTATGCTGATTTTGCAAAAGGTAAAATGTTATACGAATCGAAATGTAATAAATGCCATCCACTTAAACCTGTGTTTTCTCAAAACATAGATGGTTGGAATAAATATGTTCCAGACATGGTTGCGAAGTATAACCGTAAATTTTCTGATTTACTTGACCCAAGAGCTGAAGAATTAATTAAAGGTTATTTATTGACTGAACTTGAACAAGGAAAAAGATAATGAAAAAATTTCCTTATTCGGAGTTCCCAGAATTAATTACTGAACGTTTAATATTGAGAAAAGTCGACAAGGATAAAGACCTTGCCGATTTTTTTGTTATTCGTTCAGACAAAGAAGCGATGAAATATATTCCTCGTCCTGTTGCTCAAGATCCTTCAGAAGTTTTAACATTAATTAATGAAGGTAATGATGCTTATGAACGAGGTGATATGTTGAGCCTCGCTATCACATTAAAAGAGAGTGGTAAATTTATTGGTGTTGTTGGGTTCTACAGAATCGATTGGGATAGCCATCGTACTGAAATAGGTTATATATTAAATCCAGCATACAACGGAATGGGTTATATGCACGAAGCTTGTACAGCTCTCATACAATTTGCATTTGATGTTGTTGATTTCCATTCTCTAGAAGCAATCATTGAAGCTGAGAATAGTAAGTCGATAAATGTAGTAGAGAAATTAGGTTTTATTAGAGAAGCCTATTTTAAAGAGAAGGGCGTTAGCAATGGAAAGTACATCGACCTCGCCGTTTACTCTTTATTCAATCCTAATCATCGCTAGTTCGCTCTTTCAAGCGCTTTTTTATATGTTTCAAGACAGCGCTCACGTGCAAACTTATGATCGACAATAGGAGCGGGGTAGGTTAATTCTTGAAATTCTGGCACCCATTTTTTGATGTATAAAAATTGTGGGTCAAATTTTTTAGTTTGTTCTGATGGATTAAAAATTCTAAAATAGGGTGCAGCATCGCATCCACTACTACTAGCCCATTGCCAACCTCCATTGTTAGATGCTAATTCGAAATCCAAAAGTTTTTTTGCAAAGTAGGCTTCTCCCCAACGCCAATCAATTAATAAATGTTTAATAAGAAAACTAGCTACAATCATGCGCACTCTGTTATGCATAAATCCAGTTGCATTGAGCTCTCGCATACCAGCATCCACAATCGGGTAACCTGTTTTACCTTCACACCAACGTTTAAATTCTTCTTCATTATTTCTCCAACTAATGTTATCGTAAGCTGGTTTGAACGATGATTTTGCAGCATGCGGGAAATGCCAGATAATCATAAAGTAGAAATCTCTCCAAATTAATTCATTCAACCATACCTCCGATATTCCTTGTGCATTCCTAGCTAATGATCTAATACTTACTGTACCAAAGCGTAAATGTACTGATATTCTAGAGGTGCCCTTTATGGAAGGAATATCTCTATTCTTGTGGTATTCTTTTAAAATGCTTTTGTATTCTGCTTTTGGAATCTCAATACTTGATCGCTCAAAGTCCATTTCTTTGAGTCCTGGGATTTTATGACTTTCTTTTGAGGTATGTAAATACTGAAAATATTTTTCAGTAGGGTAAGATTTTAAATAAAAAGAATTTAGTTTTTTATACCATTTGTTTTTAAAAGGAGTGAACACCGTGTATGGTTTTCCGTCGTCTTTTAACACTTCATCTTTTTCAAAAATTACTTGGTCTTTATAGGTATGAAATTTTACTTGATGTTTTGCTAATAAATTTTTTATCTGTTCATCCCTTTCTCGAGCATAGGGTTCATAGTCGTGATTTGTGAAAATATTATTTATTTTATGATTAGATAAAAGTGATTCAAAGCAATGCTCCGGTGTATCGTAATATACCCATAAGGAACTTCCTAAGGCTTTTAATTCTGTATCGAGACGAATGATTTGATCGTGAATAAATGTTACCCTTGCATCACTTCTATCTTCTAGTTTCGATAAAATATTTTTATCGAATATAAATATGCATTGAACCGACTCCCTTGATTTTAGTGCATGATATAAACCTGCATTATCTTCTAAACGTAAATCTCTACGAAACCAAAATAAATTCATTACTATCTTTTTAATAAGTCGGTTAAAGCTTCTGTTAAGTTATTAAATTCAAAGTTGAATCCTGCATTTTTAATTTTGTCGGCACTTGCTTTGGTGCTTCCTAAAACAACAGTCGACATTTCACCAAATATTATTTTTAACAAAAACGCTGGTACGTTAGGCGCCCAAAATGCTTTGTTCATTACTTTAGACAAAGTCTTACTAAATTCATAATTAGTAACCGGATTTGGAGCCACTGCATTATAAGCTCCTTTTATTTGATGATTTTCTATTGCATACGTAAATATCGCACATAAATCTTTTATATGAATCCAGCTCATCCATTGTTTACCATTTCCTAATGCAGAACCCATACCGAATTTAAAGGGTAGAATCATTTTTTTTAATGCACCACCTTTTGTTGTGAGTACAATACCTGTTCTTATTTTCGCAGTTCGAATTCCCAGTGCTTCTATTTTATTAACTTCTTGTTCCCATAATACACAGGTGGTTCCTAAGAAATCTTTTGCTGGCATTGCATCTTCAAACATTAACTCATCAGCACGATCGGAGTAATATCCGGTAGCTGATGCTGAAATGAATGATTTAACCTGATGGTTCCCTTTTTTTAACGCATCTAAGAGTAGGCGAGTAGAATTTACTCTGCTTTCTATAATTTTCACTTTACGTTCATCAGACCATGCACCATCTGCTATTCCTTCACCTGCCAGATGTACAATGGTATCGATGCCTGATAACGCATCTTCTGCCAGGATGCCATTTTCAACATCCCAATATTTATAATTAGCATCATTAGTTTTCTTTCTGCTTAAAATATTAACGGAATGGCCCTTAGCTCTAAGCATATTGCTTAATGCTATTCCTACTAGTCCACTACCTCCTGAAATAAGTATATTCATAATTTTATAACACCACAAAATTACTTATGTTTGCCCAAAAGCAGGTATGATTTATTCTAAACATGTATTTATTTGTACTAACCAACGCCCTGAGGGTGCAGCTAAACCTAGCTGCGGAGAAACACACGGCATGGCTCTTGTAACTGAATTCAAAAAACTTATCAAAGAGAAAGGTTTATCTATAGAAATTCGTGCTCAAAAAACAGGCTGTTTAGATGTTTGCGATTTTGGTCCTGCACTAGTAGTTTATCCTGATGGTGTTTTCTATCAGAACGTACAATTAGCAGATGTTGCCGAAATTGTAAACGAACACCTCGTGGGTAATAAGGTAGTGCAACGTTTAGTGCTCGACAAAAAATAATTAAACTTTCAGTTTTCTTGCATATAGGCTGGATGCAGTGGTAGTAAATAATACGATACTGATTGAACTAATGGGCATTAATATTGCTGCAATTACAGGCGACAAATCTCCTTGTACTGCAAAATATAAACCCACAATATTATATACTACTGAAATTACAAAACTTCCAAGAATTACATTTTTTGCCGACTTGCTGAAATTAATAAATCGGTCTAGGTTTTTGAATACATGGCCATCCATAATTACATCACAAGCGGGTGAAAAATAGTTGGATTGATCTGTAACTGCAATGCCTACATCGCTTTGTTTTAGAGCGCCAGCATCGTTTAAGCCATCACCAATCATCATCACTCTTTTTCCTTCGAGCTGTAATTTTTCAATTTTGTTTAATTTATCTTCTGGACTTTGTTTGAAATGTAATTCAGCATTTTCACCTAACATATATTGTAAAACTTCGCGTTCGGAATCATGATCACCGGATAGTACCATCAGGTTAAATTTATTTTTTAAACGTTCTACTAATCCTGCAAATCCCTCGCGATATACATTGTGTAATGCATAGTAACCTTTGTATGTATTGTCGATTTCAATATATACACGACTTTCTTTTACAGCTTTGTTTTCTACCTTACCTAATATAAATTGTTCAGATCCAATTCTAATTAAATGTCCATCAATTTTTGCAATCGTTCCCATCCCTTGAATCTCATTGTATTCATTAATCTCTAGGGTAGTAGTATTACCTATAAAATCGTAAACTCGTTTACTGAGTGGATGCCCCGATTGTTTTACAGAATTACGTAACAATGAACGATCCATTTCATTTAATTGCTCACCAACATATGTTACTTCAGCGTGTTGTGCTTCTGTTATTGTTCCAGTTTTATCAAATACAATAACATCAATGTTGCTTATATTCTCAATAACGTCCGAATTTTTTAAGTAAAATGAATACTTACCAAATAATCGGATAACATTGCCATTTGTGAAGGTAGAAGATAATAAAAGAGCACAAGGGCATGCAATAATGAGTGTAGTTGTTAAAGCATTTAATGCTCTTTGCATATCACTTGGAGCCCAGTATGCAAAGGCAATACCGGTAATTATAAACAATACAATGCTGAAATATTTACTGATTGTATGAATGAATGAATCATACTTGTTTTCGCGTTCTTGAAATACATCTTTATTCCACAATCTAGTTAGGTAACTTTGAGAAACTTCTTTTACTACTTCTAACAATAAAACACTTCCTATTTGTCGGCCACCAGCATATAATAAATCGCCACGTTTTTTATCTATTGGTTCAGCTTCGCCTGTCACAAAACTATAATCTATATGAGCATCACCCTTAATTAATATACCATCGGCAGGAATTAGTTCTTTATTTCGAACCATGATATGGTCACCTTTTTTTAATTTAGTTACAGGCACAACTTCTTCAATACCTTTATTTATTTTAGTTGTAGCCATTGGAAAAAAAGATTTGTAATCTCTTTCAAATGATAGTGTTTCATAGGTTCTATCCTGGAAGTAACGACCTATTAACATGAAGAATACAATACCCGACATTGAGTCTAAATATCCCGCACCAGTATGTGTGCTAATTTCGTATAAACTTCTAACAAAGGTAACTAGTACAGCTAAAGCGATTGGTAAATCGATATTTAAAAAGCCTTTTCTTAATCCTTTAATCCCTGAAATAAAAAACTCATTTGCCGAATAAAAAAAGACGGGTAATGCAAGTAATATATTTACATAACCGAACCATTGTGTAAAATACTCTTGATCGAAAAAGTTTCCCAATGAGAAATATTCTGGAAAACTTAACATCATAATATTACCAAAAGAAAATCCAGCAATTCCTATTTTATATATTCGTGATCGGTTAATTTTTTTGCTTGGGTTTTTATCTGTTTGTTCTAAACTGATGTGAGGTTCATAGCCAATGCTCGACATTAAATCGGCGATACTGCTTAGTTTTGTTTTATTTTCGAGGAAAACTATTTCTGCTTCTTTTTTAGGAAAGTTAACAGTAGATCTAATAACCCCTTCGTCTAATCTGTTTAAATTTTCGAGTAAATAGACGCATGAGCTACAATGCATGCTTGGTACATGCAGGGTAATATGTGTTTCGTTACCATCAGTATAATTAATTAATGATTTTTTTAAATCAACATCATCTAGAAAAGAATAGCGGTATTGTTGATGAGTATCTTTACGGCTTATTCCTGGTTTATCATCGAGGTTGTAATAATTACAAAGATTATTTTCAGATAATAACTCATACACGAGTTTGCAACCTTCACAACAAAAAGCTTTTTGGTCAAAAAAAGTAATTTGCTCATCACATTCCTCAGAACAATGATAACAAAGAGTTTTTGTGTTTATAGCTTGTTTCATACCCAAATTAAGCC
>JACCDH010767832.1_pt1 | contig 10286 bp, 13 predicted proteins | sample 7442481 | NCBI WGS metagenome assembly JACCDH01 (sample SAMN15323433, study PRJNA562643) | freshwater metagenome | isolation source: river surface water | place: USA:Blue River Watershed | collected 2017-08-15
ATGAGTTTTTCTGCGCATAAAACCTATGGCCCTAAAGGCATTGGTGCATTGTTCGTGCGTCGTAAGCCACGTATTCGTATTGAGGCACAAATTCATGGTGGCGGGCATGAGCGCGGGATGCGTTCTGGCACTCTCGCTGTTCATCAAATTGTTGGGATGGGCGAAGCCTTTCGGATTGCGCGTCTTGAAATGGCTGATGAGAGTAAACGTATTCGTGCACTACGCGATCGATTGCTAGCTGGTTTAAAAGATATTGAAGAGGTTTATGTAAATGGTGATATGGATCATCGCGTTCCACACAACCTCAACATTAGCTTTAACTATGTCGAAGGTGAGTCTATGTTGATGGCTTTGAAGGATTTAGCAATTTCTTCTGGATCAGCTTGTACTTCTGCGTCATTAGAGCCCTCTTATGTATTGCGTGCTCTAGGTCGAAACGACGAGCTAGCCCATAGTTCCATTCGCTTTACGTTGGGCCGTTTTACGACTGAAGAAGAAGTCGATTTCACGATTAAGTTGGTGAAAGAGAAAATTGCTAAATTACGCGAGCTTTCACCTTTATGGGAAATGTTTAAAGATGGTGTTGATCTCAGCACCATACAGTGGGCTGCACATTAATTTATTTAAAAATAGTTAAGCAACATTACAGAAATGACGAGGAAATACCATGGCATATAGCGATAAAGTAATTGACCATTATGAAAACCCCCGCAACGTTGGTTCATTTGCGAAGGGTGATGATCAAGTTGGCACCGGTATGGTCGGCGCCCCAGCTTGTGGCGACGTGATGAAGTTGCAAATCCGTGTAAATGACCAGGGCGTTATTGAAGATGCTAAGTTCAAGACATACGGTTGTGGTTCTGCAATCGCTTCCTCTTCTTTGGTTACTGAGTGGGTCAAAGGAAAAACATTGGATCAGGCCTTAGAAATCAAGAATTCTTTGATTGCCGAAGAATTGGCCTTGCCTCCAGTCAAGATTCACTGCTCCATTTTGGCAGAAGATGCTATCAAGGCAGCGGTTGCTGACTATAAAGAGAAGCATCCTGCTAAATAAGTAATAAATGTACATATCAAAGAACTAGACAGGTTACTTATGGCAATTACCCTCACCGATAAAGCAGCAAAGCATGTGCAACGCAATTTAGATAAGCGTGGCAAAGGGTGTGGTTTACGTTTGGGAGTCAGAACTACGGGCTGCTCCGGACTTGCTTACCAGCTTGAGTACGTAGATGAGGCTGCACCAGAAGATACGATGTTTGAGTCAAATGGGATCAAAGTTTTTGTTGATCCAAAAAGCTTGGCATACTTAGATGGCACCGAGTTGGATTTTGTGCGTGAAGGTTTAAACGAGGGCTTTAAGTTCCAAAACCCTAACGTAAAAGATGAGTGTGGTTGTGGCGAATCCTTCCGCGTCTAATAATTACTTTGATTTTTTTGGGCTGAAGCAGCAATTCAATTTAGATTTGCCTGCATTAGATCAGGCTTACCTGGCTATTCAAAAAGAAGTGCATCCCGATCGACATGCACGGGGAAGTGATAGCGAGCAAAGAATTGCTATGCAAATGGCAACGTACGCCAATACCGCCTTTCAGACTTTGAAAAATCCAATTCAGCGAGGTCTTTATATTTGCCAACTTCATGGGGTGAATGCAAATTTAGAGACTAATACTGCAATGCCAGCAGCCTTTCTCATGAAGCAAATGGAGTGGCGTGAAAGCCTTGAGGAGCAGGAAGACGACTTGATGGCTTTGGAAGCCCTCTCTGAAGAAGTTGCAGATTCTAGGCATGAGACACTGATTGAGCTAACTCAAGCAATTGATGGGGCTAAAAATTATGAGCGTGCTGCGGAGTTATTGAGGGGTTTATTGTTTGTTAATAAGTTTGCACAAGAACTCGACGATGCGATAGCTAGCTTGGTATAGCTTTACACTCAAACTCTTATGGCGCTCTTACAAATCTCTGAACCTGGCAAATCACTAGCCCCGCATCAACGCCGAATAGCGGTCGGGATCGATTTAGGAACCACTAATTCATTAGTGGCCATTGTGCGAGATGCTTTACCAAAGGTGCTTCCAGATTCTCATGGTCGCGAGTTGCTTCCATCAGTAGTGAGATATCTGTCTGATGGCAGAACGCAAGCAGGATTTGAGGCAATCGAGAGCATTGTTTCTGATCCTAAAAATACTGTTGTCTCAGTCAAGCGCTTCATGGGTCGAGGTATTGTTGATGTTGAGCATATTGAAAGCACGCCCTATGATTTCGTGGATGAGCCAGGAATGCTCAAAATTCGCACGATAGCGGGCGATAAAAGTCCTATTGAAGTCTCTGCAGAAATTTTGGCGCGTTTACGCCAACTCGCTGAAGATTCAGTAAATGACGACATTGTGGGTGCAGTGATTACTGTGCCAGCCTACTTCGATGATGCGCAACGTCAGGCAACTAAAGATGCTGCCAAGCTTGCAGGACTTGAAGTGCTGCGTTTGCTCAATGAACCAACAGCTGCAGCGATTGCCTATGGTTTAGATAATGCTTCTGAGGGCATCTATGCAGTCTATGACCTGGGTGGAGGAACCTTCGATATCTCTATTTTGCGAATGAGCAGAGGGGTATTTGAGGTTTTATCCACTGGCGGAGATTCTGCTTTGGGGGGTGATGATTTTGATCATCGACTCTATTGTTGGGTAATTGAGCAAGCTAAACTACCGCCACTTTCAGTAGGTGATCATCGTAAGCTATTACTAGCTTGCAAACATGCCAAAGAGCAGTTAAGTCACAACCCTTTGGCACGCGTCCATGAAACCTTGTCTGATGGCACCGTCATTAATGTTGGCGTTAGTCAAGCTCAGTTCTTTGAGATGACTCAGAATCTGATTAATAAAACCCTCTTGGCAGTGAAAAAGGCCTTGCGTGATGCGGGCCTCAAAGCAGATGAAGTAAAGGGCGTAGTCATGGTTGGTGGGGCAACGCGCATGCCTCACGTGCAACGCGCCGTGGGGGAGCTTTTTAATACCAAGCCCTTAAATAATTTGAACCCCGATCAAGTGGTGGCCTTAGGGGCTGCTATGCAGGCTGACCTACTGGCGGGTAATCAAAGTAAAGACGATGAGTGGCTATTGCTCGATGTAATCCCGTTGTCGCTGGGTATTGAAACCATGGGTGGATTGGTCGAAAAAATTATTCCACGTAACACCCCCATCCCGGTAGCGCGTGCGCAGGATTTCACAACATTTAAGGATGGTCAAACGGCGTTAGCTATTCAGGTTGTACAAGGTGAACGTGAGTTAGCGCAAGATTGCCGCTCTTTAGGTAAGTTTGAGTTAAGAGGTATTCCGCCAATGGCGGCTGGCGCAGCGCGAATTAGGGTGACATTCCAAGTAGATGCAGACGGACTGCTGTCGGTAAGTGCGATGGAGCAGGGGTCTGGCATTCATGCTTCTATTGACATCAAACCCTCATATGGCTTGACTGATGCCGAGATTACGCGCATGTTACAAGACGGTTTTGCTTCTGCCAAGGTTGATCTCTTATCTAGATCCCTGCGTGAAGAGCAGGTGAACGCACAGCGTTTATTAGATGCTGTTCAAACAGCTCTAGACTCTGATCGTGACTTATTAAATGCGCAAGAGCAAGAAGTTGTAGACCAAGAAATGGCCAATCTCAAAAGGATCTTAGAAGAAGAATCCGATAGCGCCATATTGAGAAAAGCAGTAGATCATGCGGCTAAGGCTACCGACGATTTTGCTCAGAAGCGGATGAACTCCAGCATTCAAAAAGCGTTAACAGGTAAAAATGTCACAGAGATTTAAATACTTAGAAATCTTATTTCCTTATTAGATAGAAATAAATCATGACTCAGATCGTTGTATTACCTCATAGCGAATACTGCCCAGAAGGAGCGGTAGTAGAGGTCGCCCCTGGTACTTCTATTTGCGAAGCTCTATTAGAAAACGATATTCCAATTGAGCATGCATGCGATATGGTTTGCGCTTGTACTACCTGTCACGTTATCGTAAAAGAGGGCTATCAGAGTCTTAATCCCCCTGATGAAAATGAAGAGGATTTGCTCGATCGTGCATGGGGCCTTAACCCTCAATCGAGACTATCCTGTCAGGCCATAGTGGCTCGCGAGGACTTGGTGATCGAGATACCAAAATACTCTATTAATCATGCGAAAGAGAATCACTAGTTAGGAGAATTTTCGCTGACGAGGTATATTCTGTTTATGAATAGTCGATCTATAGTTTGGTGTTTTGTTGGGGGAGTGGTTCTGCTTGGCGCCTGCTCTAACAATAATGACCCCTACAATCAGGGTTACGTTTCCTCCATGAGTTACACCCAGAGTGGAGCTTATGCTAGCTCTCCTCAACTCATTTCTTCAGAGCAACTTCAGTCGCTGGTTTCTCCTATAGCCCTGTACCCAGATTCATTGCTCTCTTTGATGCTTTTGGCTTCTACTTATCCATTGGAAATCGCTGAGGCATATAACTGGCGCAGAAGTAATGGAAGCCTAACAGGAGCGGCTCTGCAAAACGCTTTAAAAACCCAATCCTGGAACGATAGCGTTAAATCACTTATTTCCTTCCCGCAAGCATTTGACATGATGGGGAGTAAATTGCAGTGGACGCAGAATTTAGGTAATGCTTATAAGCTTCAGCCAGCTGATACGATGAAAGCAATACAGGCTTTACGGAAACGCGCTGTACAGGCGGGAACCCTAAAGTCGAATCAACAAATTACCGTGAGTACGGATCCGAGTTCAAATATTGTGATTGGACCAGCTAATACTCAGATAGTCTATGTACCAAGCTATAACCCAACCGTTGTTTACGGCGCATGGCCCTATCCTGATTACCCGCCATATCCAGCCTACAACCCAGCTTGGGGAATGATGTCATTTGGTTTGGGATTGGCTGTAGGCGATGCATTTTGGTCAACGCCGAGCTGGTCTAATGAAACTATTAACGTCAATAACAACGGAAGTAATCCCGCAGGTAGATCTAATCGTGGGGTAATTGGCCCTAGTAGTATTCAGAATCAGCAACGACTTTTGAATGATTGGAGAAACAATGCCACTCCTCAGGAAAGGCAGGCTGCGAGAGCTGCTGGTCAGCGGGCGGATAGTGATTTTCAAAAAAATGCCACGCCCGAAGAGCGTGCTCAAGCTAATCGTTTAAACCAAGAAGCTCGTAACGATTATCAACGCGATCGCTATAACCAAAATGCATACAGAGAGGCTGCACAGGAAAATGCGCTTCGAGAACAGACCCGTTTTGATCGCATGAATGATGATCGTTTTGGCGGCCGTGGTGGTTTTGGTGGTGGCCGTATGGGCGGATTTAGACGCTAATTTTGAGAATACAAATGAATCCTTTTCGAATTGCTGTATTGGTCTTAGTTTCGGCGCTGCTACTTCAGTCAAAAGTATTTGCGCAATCCAATTTACCCAAAAATGATGCCTCGACAAAAGCATTGGTCGAGTTATGTCAGAACGCGAATGATATAGATGCCCAAAATTTTTGCTTTGGATTTGGTGAGGGTGTATATCAGTCCTATCTTGCCAATCGCAACCCCAAAATCAAGCCCAGCATTTGTTTTTCTGCGGAGGCGGGTACAAGAGAGACTATTCTTCAAGAATTCTTGAATTGGAATCAGCGTAACCCGCAGTTCAATCAAGAGCGTGCTGCCAAGACCTTAGTGCACTTTTTTGAGGCTCAGTACCCCTGTAAATAGGGTTGGGGCGCCATCTATTAAATATGCACCAATTTAGAGCATATTGCACTTAAACAAAGCGGCCGATCTTTTACCGCTGCAACTAGAGTATTACTATGAAGTTGTTGTTCATTCTTTAGGTAGTACCTCCATAGTATTTCTTTAGACCACCCTTCGGGGTGGTTTTTCTTTATGAGTGATTTGCTCCAAGAAATACTTTTTAATTTCTTGCGTGATGTTTTGGCGTAAATGTTTACGGCGCTCAAGCAGGCCAACCTTGCGGTAGATCGTTTTGCCAGGAAGCTCTGAAATATTGAGTTGTCGATCTTTCTCCCAGGCAATATTGGCTAGTTTGGGAACGATAGAGTATCCCAGGCCTTGCCGAACTAATTCAATAATGGCTTCAACCGAATTTAATTCCATTCCTTCTTTTATGCTCAGTTTGCTTGCGCGAATCGTTTGATCTACTAGATGTCCTGTCCAGGTATTTCTTTCAAAACGAATAAATGGCAATGCATTGCTAAGCTCTTTAGTTGTGATGCCAGCTTTCAATTTAGTGGCAGGGTAGATCAAAATCATAGGCTCTGTGTAGAGTTCAGTCCACTGCACATTTTGCGGCAAGGTATATGGAGATTCAGTAACGATCGCTGCATCTAGCGCGCCTTCAATCACTTGATCTAAAAAATTGCTGGATAAACCTGCAATCAATTTGATTTCTAAGTTGGGATAATTTTTCTTCAGTTGATTGAGAGTAATTCCGAATGCCCCCATGAGAGTAGAGACTAACGCACCCAAAACAATTGTTCCGCTCAGATCTGTCTTGAAGTTTGATCCTAAGCTTTCATAGCGTGCAACAATTTCTTGTATCGGCTCAATCAAAGCTTTTCCTTGGTGATTGAGTGAGAGAGAACGTTTAGTTCGATCAAAGAGTTCAACGCCTAGTTCAGATTCCAGTTGTTGTAGCTGCTGGCCTGCAGCGGCAGCAGTTAACCCTATCTCTCGAGCAGCTGCAGCAACACTCTTGTGTCGTGTGATGGCAAGAAAATTTTTAAGAACCTTGATGCTAGACATATTTATATAAATTAATTTTTTATCTCAAAGAAAATTATATTCGATTTATATTTTACTATCTATCGATATAATGGTCTCATGTCAAATACAGAGTTAAAGGTAAAAGTCTGGCGAGGTACTCAAGAAGGCGAGTTCGTTGAGTATCTTGTGCCTCGTAATCCAAACCAAACGGTTTTGGATGTGGTGACCTATATTCAAAGGCAGTTAGATCCTACTCTGAGTTATCGGTTTGCATGTCGGGTCGGCATGTGTGGTTCCTGTGCCATGACAGTTAATGGTGTTGCTAGGTGGACCTGTCGTACACATGTATCTCAAATTGTGGAGGGTGATTCTCTCGAGATTGCACCCTTAAATAATTTACCTGTCATCAAAGACCTTGCCACTGATATGCGTGAGTTCTTTAATAAGTGGAAGGGCGCTGTTGGTTTTTTCAAAGGCGATAAAACCCGTCATGATGACTTTGCCAAGGTTGAGCCTGAATCTACAGAGCGTCAGTTAGCTAATGCTGGAATTGAGTGCATCGGCTGTGGCGTTTGCTATGCCTCATGTGAGGTTGTTGAGAGTCGACCAAACTATCTAGGCCCAGCTGCTTTAAATCGCGCATGGACATTAACAAATGATGTTCGAGATGTGCAGCAACTTGAGCGACTCAGAGCGGTAGCAGGGGATGAAGGTTGTCATGCTTGCCATACTCAGGGCTCCTGTACCGAGCGTTGCCCTAAAAAACTAGAGCCAACGGCTAGTATCGCGGGATTGAAAAAGTTGGTTGCCCGGGCGGCGGTGCGGGGTAGCAAATGGGGCAAGCTATGAACCAAGGAGTATTGCAGGCCAAGCTTTGGTATGCCCAAAGAATTAGTGCAATGGTCTTAGGTATTTGTGTGGCCATTCACCTCGTGATGATCTTTTACGCTATTCGAGGCGGACTAACTGCAGAAGAAATTTTAGGTCGTACCCAAGGCAATCTTCCCTTTGCCATCTTTTATGAAATATTTGTTTTGGCCTGTTTTGTCCATGCTCCCATTGGTTTAGCCAACATCCTTGAAGAAACTTTTTCGAAAAGTTTTATTTCCCGCTTGTTATCTTGGGCGCTGGCGGCCATGATTCTGGTCTTTGGTACTACTGCCGTCATCGGCGTTTATACCGGAGGTGCTTTATGAGTCCTAGACCAAAGCTAGATTTACGGGCAAAAAGTCACACTTCTTATTTTGCATATGCATGCCATCGATTTTCTGGCTTGCTGTTAGCGTGTTTTCTTCCGCTACATTTTTTAATGCTATCTCAATCCTTGCGTGGCGCAAGCGGGTTTGAACGTTATCTTGCCTTAACGGATTTTTGGGTCTTCAAGTTTGGCGAGTGGGCTCTAGTGATACTACTAGCGATTCACTTGGTCGGGGGGATTCGACTCCTAATGATTGAGTTTGGCCCTTGGCGAGGTTTACGTAAAGCATGGACTCAAGTCGCAATTCTGTTCGGAATTGCCTGCGGTCTCTTATTTTTGTATTTAGCAAACTGATTGGGTAAGTCTATGCAGTTAAACATGAAAGCAGTAGAGGATGCTTGTAAAGAGTTGTACATTCGAGCCCTTAAGGTGCTCCCAGATGATGTGAAAACCGGTATTGAGCGCCTTAACCAGAGTGAATCTGATTCTCGCGCTCAAGTGGTGCTCAAAACGATGATCACCAATATTGCAGTTGCAGAACGCGAAGATAATTTGCTTTGCCAAGATACGGGTTTACCTATTTATAAAGTGAAGATTGGTCGTAATGTGCAATTTGATGGTATGGACCTCAAAGCTGCTATTCGCAAAGGCTGTGAGCGGGCAACCACTGAGTACCCATTGCGCTCATCAGTAGTTCACCCTATCACCAGAAAAAATAATCACACTTCTTGTGGCATTGATATGCCAGCGATTCATATTGATTTTTTTGATGATGAACAGACTCTAGAAATTGAAATGGTTCCCAAGGGTAGTGGATCTGAAAATAATTCTTTCTTGAAGATGGCTATTCCAGCCGATGGCATTAATGGTGTTAAAGCTTTTGTCATCGACAGCGTTGTTTCAGCTGGCGGCAAGACTTGCCCTCCAACTATCGTTGGCGTTGGCGTTGGTGGTACTTCTGAGCAATGTGTTGCTATGGCTAAACGTGCCGCAACTCGAGCTCTTGGCACGATTTGTGCTGATAAAGAGGGTGCCAAGCTAGAGAAGGAATTAACGGCAGCAGTTAATAAGCTAGGCATTGGACCACAAGGTCTTGGTGGTGATGGCACAGCCTTTGCCGTTCATGTGGAATTGGCTCATACCCATATCACGCTTAATCCAGTGGCTGTCAATATGCAGTGCCACTCGGCGCGAAGAGCGCGTGCAACGTTTACGCCAGCTGGTCTTACTTACGGGTTCTAGGAGTCACTATGGCACATTACAACCTTCCAACACCAGTCAGTGAAGCAGATATTCGTAAGCTTCGGATTAATGACACTGTGACTTTGCAAAATACTTTATTTGGTATTCGTGATGCTACCCAGATTCATTTATTTGATAAGGGTCGTAAAACCCGTTTTGATCTTCATGGCCATGCGGTGATTCATACAGCGCCTAATGTACGTAAAGTTCCTGTCAGCGAAGAATTTCCAGCCGGTTATCAAGCCATTTGCATTGGAACAACGACATCAGATCGCATGGAGCGTTTTACAAGACCATTGATGACAGAAAATGGTGTACGCATGATTGTCGGCAAGGGTGGTATGCGTGAAGGCTCTGCCGCCGCTTTTCAAGAGCTGGGCGGTGTTTATCTTGCCATCATTGGTGGCACAGCTGCGCTTGAAACTACCTGGATCGAGCAGATTGAAGATGTAGATATGGACGATCTCAATCCAGAATCACTTTGGCGTTTTAAGATCAAAGACTTTGGCCCATTGCTTGTTGCCATGGATAGTCATGGCGGCAGTATTTATCAAGAGGTTAAGAGTGATGTTGCCTTGAAAAAAGAGGCGGTATTAAAGAGCTTGGGTATCACATCATGAATTTAGAAACACTTGAAACCGATATCTTAATTTTAGGTTCTGGTGGCGCTGGTCTCTTTGCCGCTCTTCATGCCCACCAAACAAATCCTAATCTTCATATCACGATTGCTGTAAAGGGTCTGCTTGGTAAATGTGGATGTACCCGTATGGTTCAGGGTGGCTATAACGTTGCCTTAGCCGAGGGTGATTCAGTTGAACGCCACTTTATGGATACGATTGAAGGGGGCAAATGGTTATCTGATCAAGAGCTTGCATGGACCTTGGTTAGTAAAGCTGTAGAGCGTATCCATGAGCTTGAAAATGAATTGGGCTGTTTCTTTGATCGCAATCCAGATGGCACTGTTCATCAAAAAGCATTTGCTGGTCAAACATTTGATCGTACAGTCCATAAGGGCGACTTAACTGGAATTGAAATCATTAACCGTCTAGCCGAGCAAGTATGGTCAAGGGGTATCCATCGTCTTGAGGAGCATAGAGCGGTTGAG
>JACCDH010478264.1_pt1 | contig 10285 bp, 6 predicted proteins | sample 7442481 | NCBI WGS metagenome assembly JACCDH01 (sample SAMN15323433, study PRJNA562643) | freshwater metagenome | isolation source: river surface water | place: USA:Blue River Watershed | collected 2017-08-15
CGAATAATCTCCACTCGAATCTCAAATCTAATGGCATTCGTCTTCACATTGATCCCATGCTGGATGTGACGTTCTTTGCCTGGAACTATGATAATCCCGTGATGAAAAATAAAAAGTTGAGACAGGCAATCTCCCTGGCATTTGATCGTGCAGCTTTCAATAAGACATTTTATAAAGGTCTTGCTTCAGAAGCTCAGGGTGTGATTCCTCCGGGGCTCGCAGGCTATAGAAAAGAATTCCGTAACCCTTACACGAAGAAAGATATCGTTGCTGCTAAAAAGCTTCTCGCAGAAGCGGGTTACAAGGATGGAAAAGGTCTTCCGGAAATCACGATTGAAACTCGTTCGGATACCATTCCCCGTCAGCAAGTTGAATTTCTCGCGAAAAATATGGCCGAAATTGGAGTTAAAATTAAAGTTGGTACCAATACCTGGCCGGAGCTGATTAAGAAGGTAAGCACTCGTCAGCATCAGGGCTACACCATGGCTTGGGGAGCAGATTATCCGGATGCTGAGAATTTCCTTGGTCTCCTTTACTGTCCAAATTCTTCTCCGGGCTCTAACGGTGCGAACTATTGTAATCCTGAATTCGATGCACTCTTTAAAACTGCAACTCAGATGCAGGACACTCCGGAAAGAACAACTATGTATGAGAAGTTGAATGAGATCGTAGCACTTGATACTCCATGGATTTTTGGATTTCATCGTCCCGAAGTTTATGTTTCTCACGCCTGGCTTAAAAACTTTAAGCAGATGGAGTTCAACCACAGCCAGTTTCAATATTTAGGTGTGGATCTCGAAGTAAAAAAAGAATTGAGTAAGAAGTTTTAACGATGGCCCAATTCATTATCAGAAGACTTCTTTATATGATTCCGGTTCTCCTTGGTGTGAGCCTGGTGATCTTCATCCTTTTCAATTTGATCGGCGGTGATCCTACCGCCGTCCTTCTTGGAAAGAATGCTAATGCTCGAGCCATGGCCGATCTTCGTGAGCAATTGGGGCTCAATAAGTCTCTCTTCATGCAGTATATCGATGTTGTGAAATCCGCGTTCACATTCGACTTCGGAAGATCATGGGCCACGAAACAAGAAATTACCTACATGATCAAGCAGGGTGCCTATCCCTCGCTTTGTCTAACGATTCCTGCTTTTGTGATCTCTACTGTTCTCTCTCTCATTATTTCTCTGGTTGTGGCCTTCTATCGTGGAAAAGGGATCGATCTTTTTGTTCGTTTTTTCTGTATCGCAGGAATGAGTATTTCTGCTTTGACTTATATTCTGGCGTTTCAATGGTTCTTTGCCTTTGAACTGGGATGGTTTGAAATTTCCGGGTTTGAGTATGGATTTCCGGAATTTATTCCGTACATCGCTCTGCCTGCGATTATCTGGATCATCCTGAGTCTTGGTCCTGATGTCCGTTTTTTCAGGACAGTTATCCTCGATGAAATTTATCAGGACTATGTTCGTACTGCTCGTGCCAAAGGTCTTTCTGAAATTAATATTCTCCTGATGCACGTTCTACGAAATGCGATGATTCCGATTATTACCTATGTTGTTATTCAGATTCCTTTTCTCATTCTCGGAGCTCTTCTTCTCGAGAGCTTCTTTGGAATTCCGGGATTGGGCGGGATCACTTTAAATGCACTTAATTCTTCGGATTTTCCTGTGATCAAGGCAATGGCAATACTTTCGAGTGTTATTTATATTCTGTTCAGTCTCCTCTCAGATGTTCTTTATACGTTCGCGGATCCGCGGGTTAAGTTGAAGTAGGAAAAAGATGAAAGAAAACTCGCTTTGGAAAGATTCGGCTAAAAGACTTTTCTCGGACAAGACTGCGATGATCTCATTCATCGTCGTTATTATCTATACCGGCGTCGCTCTACTTTCGTCGATGGGGCTGATTGCTGCAGACTGGGCAAAAGAAGTCGGTGCAGCCGATCTTCCTCCCAGTGCTGAGCACTGGTTCGGAACAGATATTTTTGGTCGCGATGTCTTTAAGAAAGTTCTTCGGGGTACCCAGGTCGCGATGTCAGTTGGTGTTGCCACCGCCCTGATCTCGATTCCTATTGGAGTTTTCCTGGGAGCCATTGCAGGTTATTTCGGGGGATGGATTGATGATCTCGTGACATGGCTTTATACAACGTTTTCTTCCATTCCGAATATCATGCTTCTCATCTCAATTACGATGATTCTCGGTAAAGGACTTTTTGCTGTTTATATCGCTCTCGGCGCCACCAGCTGGGTAACATTATCGCGACTCATTCGTGGTGAAGTGATGAAACACAAAGAAAGAGAATATGTGCAAGCGGCCGGTGCTATCGGCGGCGGTCATATGCGGAAACTTTTCCGTCACATCCTTCCCAATGTTACTCACATCATTATCATCAATACCTCATTACAGTTTCAAATCGCGATTAAGTCGGAAGTCATTCTGTCTTATCTGGGTATCGGTGTGCAGGGCGAGCCGAGCTGGGGAACAATGATTGACGACGCGAAACTTGAGATCTCACGCGGAGTTTGGTGGCAGCTTGCAGGTGCCACTCTCGCAATGTTCCTTATTGTATTGGCCTTTAACCTTCTCGCGGATGCACTTCGCGACTCACTCGATCCGAAACTCAAAGGAAAATAAATGACGGCTCCTTTACTTTCAGTCAAAAACCTCACTGTTGATTTTCATACCGCTGAAGGAATTGTGAGGGCCGTGAATAACGTCTCGTTCGACATTCCTGCCGGGAAAACAATTGGAATTGTAGGGGAGTCTGGATCGGGAAAATCGGTTACCTCACTCGCCGTTATGGGACTTTTGCAAAAGCCAGCCGCCAAAATTCCCCAGGGAGAAATTCTTTTCCATGGGCAGGACTTGCTCAAATTTTCTGATTCTCAATTACGAGGAATCAGGGGAGATCAGATTTCCATGATCTTTCAGGAACCCATGACAAGTTTGAATCCGGTTTTCAAAGTTGGAGACCAGATTGCTGAAACTCTTCGGGTCCACAGAAATTTGTCTGCAAAAGAGGCGTGGGAAAAGGCTATCGATCTGATGGATCAGGTGGGAATTCCTAATCCCAAGGCCCGAGCGCATGCATATCCTCATGAGATGTCCGGGGGCCAAAAACAGCGTGTGATGATAGCCATGGCCATCTCTTGCGAACCCAAGCTTCTTATCGCTGATGAGCCGACAACTGCACTCGATGTGACAATTCAAAAGCAAGTGCTCGATCTCCTTCATAAACTCCAACAGGAGTATCACATGAGTATGATGTTTATTACTCATGATCTGGGAGTTATTGGTGATATCGCAGATGATGTCGTCGTGATGTATCGTTCGAATGTCGTCGAAAAGAATAATGCACGAACCATTTTTACTGGTGCTCATCATCCTTATACCAAGGGTCTTCTCGCATGCCGGCCAAAGCTGGGTGCTAATCCAAAACGCTTACTGACTGTCAGTGATTTCATGAACGAGCAGGGCGAAGAAATCAAAATAGAAACTCACAAAGTTCAGGTCTTTGACAAAGAGACAGAGACAGATAAGCCATCTGATATCTTGCTTGAAGTGAAGAATCTTGTAACTCAGTTCCCTATCAAAGGTGGATTTTTTAACCGGACCGTTGATCAATTCAAAGCGGTGAATGATGTTAGTTTCACTTTGAGAAAAGGGAAGACGTTGGGTCTGGTGGGTGAATCCGGTTGCGGTAAAACCACATTGGGTAGAACGATTTTGAGATTGATTGAACCTGCCAGCGGACAAATTGTTTATGGCGGAAAGGACATCACTAGTGTTTACGGTGAGGAACTCAGACTTCTTCGCAGAAAAATGCAGATTATTTTCCAGGATCCGTATTCATCCCTAAATCCACGAATGACCGTTGCAGAAATTCTCACTGAACCACTTGTTATCCATAAAGTTGGTTCAGGGAAGCAAGAGCGTCTGGATATGGCCAAACAACTTGCTGAGAAAGTAGGCCTTAAAGTAGCGCAGTTAAATCGATATCCTCATGAATTTTCCGGTGGGCAAAGACAGAGAATTTCCATCGCCCGTGCTCTCATGCTGCGCCCGGAGTTTGTCGTTTGTGATGAATCGGTTTCGGCACTCGATGTGTCTATTCAGGCCCAGGTCCTGAATCTTCTTCTCGATCTTCAGGACGAGTTTGGTTTAACCTATGTTTTCATCTCTCACGATCTCAGTGTTGTGAACTTTATTGCGGATGAAGTAGGGGTGATGAATGCCGGAAAAATTATCGAAATGGATAAGGCGAGCCGGATATATAAAAATCCGAAAGAGGAGTATACTCGAATGCTTCTGTCGGCCATTCCCAAGGGCGAAGTCAAAGACACCTCACTTTAATCCGATCAAAACTCTCAATTCATACTAAGAAATCACCCATTTGACCCTCCTTGTGAGGGTCTTTTTTTTAAAGATTTTCATCTCAATTCACCCTCTCAAAAAACCGATAGGTGTTGAGAAGTATTGGATTTTTTAAGGATTAGAAACAGAATGATAAAACTTCCCGTGAAAGATCTCGCGAAAAGAAAAATCGCAGATGGACACATTTATCTTTCCACAAGTGAGGGTAGAAGATTTTATCTTCTGAAACCTGGAATGCTTTTGGACGATGACTTCATCAAGAAACATGCGCAGTTAAATACTGTTTTTGATTTTGATCAGGTCACTCGTCCACAGATCATCGAAAATTTTTCCCGACTGTTTCATGAACTTCGTTATCTTCAATTTGAAAGAGATCTCAAGTCACAGGCCTTAAAAATCATTGAAGAATTTTATCATGTCCATTCGGAAGAAGGCCACTTTCTGAGTTTTGCACAGTCTATGTTCGATGTTTTCAATTTGATACCTCTTGAGACTTTGAAGAAGATGCATGCTCAGGATACGCAGCTTTTTAGAAAAAGTTTCTATTCAGCGGCATTCAGTATTGTGACTGCTCTCAGTAATGATTTTTATCACTTCACCATGTTGCGGGATTTTTTCAATATTTCACTCATGCTTGATTTTGGTCTTTGTGATTCGAATTATAGTTACTATGTCGCGCAGGCCTGTAATCAGGAAAATAAATTTCCTGGAAGCGGGATGAAATGGCTGGTTGGTGAGCAAGCTACAAAATTAGAGCAGGATGTATTCTTTGCTCATCCAAAGAAGAGTTATGACTTCATTAAGAAGTCTAATATCCTCGCATACCCTGAGTTAGCTGAAGCCGTGTTATATCAACATGAACTATCCAGTGGAAAAGGGTTTCCTAAAGGTATTCCCAGAAGCTTTGTTTCCAGTTGGGAGGCCGTCATCATTCTCGCAGATTCAATGGTGGAGATAAATGACTCATTCACTTTTGAAACGAGAGTGATCGAGCACATTCTTAATTTTCAGAATACGAAATTGAATGAACTTCCAGTAGGAAAAGTTCATTTCAAATTGAAAGAAGTGCTAAAGCACTTTGAAAAGCTTGAGGAGGGACAGAGCGGATGAGCGAGTCGGTTAAACGACCTGTCATTCTGAATCTTGCGGGAGCTCTCACTGAAGAGTTCGTTTCCTATTTTGCAGAAAAAGATATTCGTATCATTGATTCAATCTCAGGAAGTGATGTTCAATCCTGGACACATATTCTCGTCCGGAATCTTGATAATTTTGATGGGATAGGTGATACCTACAATACTCTTGGCAATGACATTAAACTCATCTCCCTTTCAACACCTCGGGATCTCAAGAACTTCATGATGAACAACGGAAAACTCATCTACAACGAGAGCTGGCTTTCAAGCTCCTTTGGGTTCTTCCTTCTGAATAAGTTTTTCAGTGAATATGGAGGGGTGAATCTTCCCGATAGCTATCCGAAATTCAAAGAGCTAGGTTCATTTAAAATTACGAATCCTTTTGCGACAGGTGATTATCTTGATCATCTTGTTTACAATGCTTTTGAAAATGGAATGAGTGGTCTCTCTATTAAGACTTATTTCGATCATATTCTGATGTATCTGACCTCGGTGAAAAACAAGGGGAAAGTCAGTTTTCCGATTGAAGTGTCATACGGTATCCATCAGGAAGTTTATGGTCTGCAGATGCATTTTTATGCTCACGATCTTCAGATTGAAGATGTGACGAATTCTCTTTCTTCCAGCATTAATAAGACTCCTGAAGAATACCTCCTTTATATCTCACTTCAGTCGTCAGATTTTTTTGATTTTACCTATCTCCCGGAAGTAAAAAAAGTTGTATTAACTGGCCTATGGACAAAAAATGAAGCGATCAAATCCGAAAACAAAGGTTTGATGTTCACTCATTCAATGGCCAGTGAGAGCGTATTCAAGACTATCTCTGAAAATACTCTTCCTTTTGTTTTAAATCAGGATGAACTCGAGGATATCTCACAGATGATTTCTCCTGCTGGAGAAATGGAAGTCAGAATTATTCCGGCCAATAATAGCGTGGATGAAGAATTTCGGATTATTCCTGCTCACGAAGTTGTTAAGCCTACTTCCCAGCCGATTAAAGAAAATGATTCGTTGGAAGAAGCTCTGGATGAAATTCTCGAGTTAAACGGAGATATGGAAAAGGTCGTGCCCGCGGAAATTGCCGGAATGACCGAAGAAGAAAGAGTTGAAAGGGTGAAGGCTCTCCAGGAAGAAGTAGATGTTCTTCAAAGAGTGCTTGGAGCAGAGGAAAAAGAAGCCATCGACGATCAAGTGAAAGGTCTTCAAGTCGAAATTGAGGAACTTCAGAATATAAAAGGACCTGAGCTGGACAATGAAACAGTCTCGCGGTTGCAAGCACTTCAAAAGCAAATGGAAGTTCTTCAAAAGATAAAAGGTCTGGAGCAGGAACAAGAATCCATTGCAAGGCTAAAGGCCTTGAAGCAAGAAATTGAGACAATCAGGAAAGTAAAAGGCTCAAAGACTGGCGAACAAGATGCTAGAAATAAAATTCTCACTAGAATAGCTGGTGATAAAAGAGAATCAGAAAGATACCAAATTAATGGTTCATCTAACTTGGAAGAAAAGAAAGGAAATCTGACTGTCCGCACTCTAGGTACTGAAGAAACAGCGGCTAGTTATGAATTTGCCGGCAATGAAATTTCAGATCATCCTTCAGAAAGTTCAGGAGCCAAGAAAGCAGTTCCTCTCTTTAAAGTGAGTGGTGCTACGAATCGTGAAAAAGAACTTGAAACTCGGATGGAAGATATACAAGCGCAGAATGGGCTTTTAAAGCAAAAGCTAGTTACTGTAATGAGCGAGCTGAAAGTTCAAAAAGACACCCATGCTCGACTTCTCAAAGTTAAAGAAGATGTACAGAAGACAGTCATCCTGCCGGAGGATGCGCCTTCGAAATTGGATGAGATTCTCCCGAAAGATACAAAAAATCTTACCGAACTTGAAATCCGAATAGCGGAAGAATTTCGTCAAATGGAAAGGCTCACAAGAAAAGCACAGCTCGAATCTGTACAAAAAGATGTCCATTTTACCAAAGAGATGGAAAAGCTTCAGCGATTGATTGCTTTGAAGGACTCGATTGTTGATAAAAGCCGCGATAATTTCACTAAAGCGATGGAAAAGAAAGATCAAGAAATCGGGGTTATGAAGATCCGGCTGGATCAGGCCAACAAGCACATGAGCGGAGGAAGCGTAGCTCAATCCTCTATTAAGGAGCTTGAACGTCAGGCGCAGAACCAGAATAAGATGATTGAGATGTACAAAGCGAAGATCTCAACACTTTCTTCGACTATCGAATCAAGTAAAGCGGAATCAAATTCAAAAGATGAATTGAAAAAAGTTCAGCTTTTAAATGATCAAATGCGGATTCAACTTGAAGCTATGAAAAGAGATGTTTCAAAGTATCAGGAACGAGCAAGTTCTGATACTGCCCAGTTACTCACCTTGAAACAGGATAAAGCGAAACTTCAAGATTCATTAAAAAAGGCAGAACAGGCCACTCGCATAAGTCAGGCACAAAACCATCAGCAGCAAAGCGAAATGGAAGTGAAACGTCTTAATACGCAGGTTCAGCTTCTCGAAACATATCTCAAAGAATCTAATTCCAAGGTTCGCGATCTGGAGATGAAACTTCAGACTGCCACGGCCGTGAATCGAAACAACGTTGCTGCCGAGGATGGTCAGAGTAAGGCGAAAATCGGTCACCTTGAGAACTCCGTGAAAAAGCTGACTCAGGATCTGGTAGAAAGCCGGAACTTACAGGCCGAACTCAAAAAGGAAACCAACAAACTACGCCAAGAGAAGACCTCCCTCCAGAATACGCTGGATAAGACGAAGAAAGACCTCGAAAAATACGAGAAAAAACCCGCGTCACCGAAAAAAGCTGGCTAAAAATTCTTGCCAAGCTCAGCCTCCCTAGCCATAATTTCAACTCTTGATATCGATGCCCGGTTGGTGGAATTGGTAGACACGTTAGGCTTAGAACCTAATGCGCGAGCGTGGGGGTTCGAGTCCCTCACCGGGCACCACTAAAATGTCAGGATACTTAAAGCCAGAGTCTCGCGCCTCTGGCTTTTTTTTTAATCAACTAGTTACATGATCTCATCAGCACGACATCACTCCTCAAATCTTCACTAACATTACTCTGGGGTAGGATTGGGGTAAAATCTCTTGAAAGTTCCCCCTCCATCCCGAACTGAAGGTGCTTTGTGGCCATGGATAAATGCTGAGGGGATAGATGCGCATATCTTTGAGTCATCTTTGTGTCTGTATGACCTAAAATCTGGCTCAGGTCGTATAGGGCCCCACCTTTCATCATAAACTGAGATGCGAATGTGTGACGGGTGTCGTGCATCCTGATCCTATTTGCTATGCCTGCTTGCTTTTGAATCCTGCCAAAAACACGATACAGATGATTTGTATCTATGGGCATGCCGTTCGATAGAAAGACATACTTAGATGCCTCTGAGCGATTTTTAAAGTGCTGCAAGAGTATTCCTTTTAGGAAATCATTCATCGGAACGTACCTTATTCTGCCAGTCTTAGTTGATTCTCTATGCCCAAATTTATCCAGCGTCCCTTTAACCGTAATAAGATTCTTTTCGAAGTCTACACATTCCCAAGTAAGTGCCGCGATCTCACCTTTCCTCATTCCAGTATAAAATGCTGTTACAAAAAAAGGATAAAAGGGATTTGTTTGACAGTGGAGTAAGAACTGACTGATCTCAGAACTTGACCAGAATTTGAATTGAAGTTGAGGGACTTTAGGACCCTTGTAATGTCTGAGATGATTCTTAATGATTTCTTCTCTTCTTTCAGCTTCATTTAGAATCTGCTTGAGGAGAGTCAGCATATCCCCAATCCGTTTCGGATTATTCCCTTTCTTAGTAAGTGAGATTACGACCTGATCAGCGTCTTTGATCCGTATATCTTTGAGGAGAGTAGTTCCTAATACTGGATTGAGATGACATCTCAGACCTTGTTCATAGTCCTTATAGGTGCTGGGCTTACATGAGGGCTTGATTTTACCTTCTAACCATTCTAGCGAAAAATCGGCAAAGCTTCTCTTCGATTGGACCTTATACTCTTCACCAAGGGCAAGTTGCTTTTCTCGCTGAGTTCGCATCATTGCCTTCCAGGTCAGAGCATCTGTCTTTCTCGTAAAGGAGGGGCTTGTGATCTTTTTATTTCTTATCCAGATTGATTCTCTGAATTTTCCGTTTCTAATTTCCATAATGACTCCTTGTTAGGGTCATTACCTTTCTTGATCTTCTGTATTCTATTGTCAAAGAGCTTCCTTCGTTCTGAAGGAGAACTCGTAGTAGCATATCAAAATCAGAAAAGTAATGAGTTTTGGATTTAATCCGTCATATTCGTCATTAGTCATATTTTCTAATGACGAAAATGACGGAAAAAAATCTAAAGTACATCTTCGGGAGAACCTCGCTCCGATGGATTTAGATATTCCCGTAATGCATCTTCAAAAGCAGGGGATTTTTTACGATCTTTCCAACAGATATAGAAAGAGCGTTTGTTCGAAGTCCGTTGGAGTTCCCGATATTCGATACCAATACCTTCGAGAAGTGGCTTAATCCTTGCGAGTCTTCCTTTTAATGCTTTCGGATTACTGGGCATGCTGGTCTTTGAAATGTTCCTCTTCTTGCAGAAGAACTCCTGACGAGAAAGAAGGTCCCCTGCAGTACCAATAAAATACTTCTCATGATGAATATGATCACCATCGAGCAAATATTCTAAAAAGTTACACATGGTATCTGTATTGAAAGCTTTGTGAAGCTTTTCTGTGTTGTGAGCTGAAAGTGCTGAGAGAAAACTACCTTGTGGTAAATTGAG
>JACCDH010726155.1_pt1 | contig 10285 bp, 6 predicted proteins | sample 7442481 | NCBI WGS metagenome assembly JACCDH01 (sample SAMN15323433, study PRJNA562643) | freshwater metagenome | isolation source: river surface water | place: USA:Blue River Watershed | collected 2017-08-15
AAGCCAGAAACAACCTCAACGCTATGCGTGTCTGAGATCTATGTTTTTGGTATCATAGCAATGAAGGGAAAGAGATAGTCGGTATAGCACAAGTAAGCAAAGAAAGCTATCCTGACCCAACAGCTGGTGATGATTCAAAATCACGAGTAGTAGTCGATGTCATACCTTATAAGAAACTCAACAATCCAATATCTCTAGAACAGATTAAACAAGATCCACATCTTGCATCTATCTCTTTGCTGAAACAACAAAGATTATCAGTCGCCCCTATTACATCAGAAGAATACGAGTATATTGTACAATTATCACAATAAAAAAATCTCCACAATGGGAGATCTATAATCTATAATTATACTATTTTACAGTACAAACTTGTTGTAATGCATGACGAGTGATTGGTCATAGTTTTCCAGTAGATTGGATACCATTATCTTTTTGAAATTTTTGAAGTGCTTGTTGAGTGATCTTACCAAAATTACCAGTAGGTTTAATTTTAAAATAACCTAATTTTTTAAGTTGTGCTTGAAGTACTTTTACTGAAGATTTGTCCTTAGAATATATTTGAAGATCTTTATCTTCTATCTTACAAGAAGATTTTACTTTATCTTCTCGAGATCTCGTACATTGTTTTTTTGCCACATTTCGAGTATATCCTGCAGATCATTTACAACCATGTTCATCACTATCTCATCATACAATATGTCATGTATATGTAGATTCCCAGGATCTTGTACATGACTGTGATGATTCATCCCAGCTATAACCAGCAGCTATAAGACAACCATAACTATCTTTATCTCAACCAATTACAGTTCATGTATCAGTTGTGCATTCACCTTGTATAAGGCCTGTAGCTCAAGCTGCATTAGCCATACACATATTACCAAAAGTTTGTGTAACTGATGGACATGGAGCAGTGATACATTGTACAGGTATTTGACCACATACTGGAGCATATTCCATAGTACATGCTATATTTCTGATATCTTCATCATCTTTTGATGCAATACACTGTATAGGATGTTGTGTCTCAGAATACATCAACGTACAAGCCCAAACATTAGTATCAGTCTTGTGACACATGTTACCATATTGATCTGTAGCTTGAATACAAGACTCTGGTAACTGATCTACATTAGTAATAGTAGATGTAGCAGCAAAAGATACTCACGTTATCGCCAATAAAGATAATACAGCGCTTATAAAAAAGTGATTTTTTTTCATAACAATACAAGAAGAGATAAAATATGTATAAAAATTATACGACTTCTTACTGATACAAAAAACAGCAATTGTATCAGAGAGAATTTTGTAACACACATAGATTACAACGAGAAATTTTTAGATTTGTGAAAAAAATCTTTTTATTGTAATTTGGCATATACTTGAGCAGTAGCAATAACATCTTTTATACAGTAGTGAACAATACGATCGAGATCATGATCTTGTCGATAGACTTTGCTTACCTGAGAGCCATCTATATCATCTTTAGGTGTATCTATTCCGAGTATCTCACATAACAATGCTAATGAAGTATACGCTTTATAATCTCCAAATTTCCACATTTCCATGGTATCTTTGTGAGGAATTTCTCGTGGTTTTTTATCTCTAAGAGAGAGTTGTGAAGGTAGTTTTAATCCATATATTATTCATCTTCTACACGTATATGGTATATCAAACTCTTTTGCGTTGTGACCACATAAGATATATTGTGGATACTCTGAGAGAAAATGAAAAAATTCTGACAAAAGATGACGTTCATCATCCGATGCAAATGATCTCGTTACAAAATCTCCACTTGCATTATAATATCCACAAACGATACAGATAATTTTCCCAAACTCTGCATATATTCATGCTTTCTCAATGTATAAATCAGCTGATGAAACAGATTCTGTAATCCATGACTGAGATTTTTTATCTCGAAGATGTTGCATAGATTCAGATAACTGATTATACGATGACACACCGCTCACAGTCTCAATATCAAAGAAGACAATCTTTTGCATAATAATATCTCAAATAATATAAAGATTATATATACCATATATATCGATATACTAATTACAATAGAAAATAAAAAAAGGAACCTAAGCTCCTCTTTTATCTTGTATAAATTGTTTTACATTATTTGTCTTTTGTGCAATTCGATTTCACAATTTCTTTCTTCTTGATAATTCTCCTTCATCCTTATCTCTAAACACACTATAATACAATACTGGCACCGCTACAAGAGTAATAACAGATGAGAAAACAAGACCAAATATAACTGTATATCACAATCACGCATAAAACTCATCTTGAGTAACTGAGGATGCTAGTCATAATATAGTCGTCAAAGTAGAGATAATAATCGGTTTAAATCTAGCCTGTCAAGCTTCTATAATACTCTCAATAAGTCAGACTCATTTCTTTGTATTTTCATTGATCCTATCTACAAGAAAGATAGCTGTATTTACAATCACTCAGATCAATGAGATAAATCAAATAGCAAAAGCCATACTATAAGGATTACCCGTAACCCATAATCCAATATTCACTCACAACAATGCAGTAAAGATGGAATATAATATGATAGCTGGTTTACTAAATGAGTTAAACATATAAACCAACAATACAAATGTCATAAACAATGCCACAACAAATGCTATCATCGCTCATTGGATAAGATCAGCATTAGCCTCATTCTCTCCTCATGATTTATATGATATACCCATAGGATATGTATATGATTTTGCAAATGCTTCAAGTTTTGGTTGAAAATTTGTAGGTTGTAATCATTGTTCTAAGTCTGCTTCTACAGATATTACAATATCACTATCCACTCTTTTTACACTTGTAAGTGCTGGGTCAGTAGAAACCGTAGCGACTTCACTCAGACGAATCTGTCAGGCTTTCGTTGTGATTACAAGATTATATAACGTCTCTGGAGACACATCATCTGTAAATTTTTGTAACTTAAGTACGATATCTCTTTCTTTGGTATCGACCATCATAGTTCACGCTTTGATACCATTGATAGCACTATAAATCTCAGACTGAAGATCAGAAGGTGTCAATCAGTATTGTGCTAACTTGTTAGAATCAAAAGTAAATGAAAACTGTCATGGACTTTCTGTACTAGAATTTATCACATTGATAGTACCAGTCAGTCAGGCAAGATAATTTTCAAAATCTTTGGATACTTTTTTTAACTCTGTTAAAAGTCTTTTATCATTTGCGACAAGTTTGATACCGACAGCTTTACCAGTTGGAGGTCATCAGGCCTGTACTTTACCTTCAAATTTATATCATTGTGTCTTAAAATATGACAAACCACTCTCTACATCTGCTTGTATCTGAAAACTATCTCTCGTACGTTCTTCTTTCTTCACAAGTTCAACTCAAATATTTACTGATGTATTTTTAATATCTATAGTATAACTCTTAAGCTCAGGAATTTTTGAGATAAAAATATCTACTCCTGACATTATCTCTGCCATCTTTGATACGTCAGTACCTTCTCTCGCAGTGAGTTCAAAATTCATACTTGGATTATCTCATGAAGGGAAAAGTTTAAATCATATTGATGGTGCTAAAATAATCAAAGTAGCAAATACTAATCATATAGGCAACATGATAGTCAGTCTTCTCCAAAAAGAATGTGCAAGGAGAAAACGTAATGTGGATACATAATATTCTCTCAAATCATCAATTCTTTTTTCTAACCAAGGTGCATCAGAAACCGGGATAGATGTTTTTCATTCTCTTTCATGATATAATATTTCCTTTTCTTCATCAGACATGATAGCTAATGATTCATCATGTTCATCATCATTATAATAATAATCAAGTTTTTTATTAAATCTTGCAAACAAAGCTCCATTTACAGTCAATGCAAGGAATAGTGATGCCAATAATGTAGCAAATAAAGTAATAGGAATAAATGACAAAAACTTACCTACAATACCAGGCAACACCAACATAGGGATAAATACAACAATATTAATCAATGAAGTAATAATATTTGGCCTTGCATACGTATGCATAGTAATCAGAATAGCTGATGTAGGATTATATCATTTTTTCATATTTTCTCGTGCCGATTCTATGAATACAATGACTGTATCGATACCCATACCAAACGAGAGAATAAGCGAAAAATTTACCATAAAATTCATCGTCATGCCCAAATAATTCAGCACCATAAAGGTAATAAAAAATGAGATAGGCATAGCGAGAGTAGCTATCAAACTTTGACGAAATCAGATGAATATCATCGTAATCAAGAACACCAACAATACAGAGGTCACTCCATTCCATCACAATGATGTATAGTCATCAATAATTACATCTGCCAAGTCAGTTGTATAAGCTACACTTAATCATTGATAAGATAGTTTTTGTAATGTGTCATCTATAACTTGTCTGGCAGTAGTAGAGTCTTCAAACACATTTGACCTATTTTTTTTGTATATAGTAAGAGAGATGGCATGATTTTCTGCGCTATCATAAACACCACCATACGTAATAGTTTTACTTTTATAAGAACGTACTATCTTCGCTAACTCATTTAATTTGATATATCATCCAGGGACAGATATAGGAATATTTTGTAAATCAGCAAGTGATGTTAGTTCATTATCTATTCTGTAATCATATCTCAGGTCTCATAATTTATAATTTCAAAGAGGAAGATTCTGATTATATGCACGTATCTGTCAGACTATCTGTCCCACAGTGAGACCATATCATTCTAATTTAGACTGATCGAGTTGAACTTGCATATCAAAATCACTATCTGCTCATGCTCATCATCAAAAAGCTCAACCATTACCATTACTTGTAAAACTCGCATCTACGCCAACATCTACAATACCTCATTTTCATTTTACGTCATCTTTAAATTTCATAGCTAATGATCTTAAGTGATTCATACTAAAATCACTCTTGGGACCATATAAGATCATCTGAAACAACACTTCATTTAAGGTAGATATTTCAACAACCGATGGATCTTTTACATCATCTGGAAATGATATCGTATCGATATTACTACGCACATCATTTATAAAGTCAGTTACATCTATACCATTCTCTAATGTAATAGTTACATTTGATACTCACAATGATGATGATGACTCTATTTTATCAATACCATCAAGATCTTTTATTTCGTCTTCTACTTTTGTAGTTATTACATCGTCTATATCTACAGGATTTGCTCATGGATAGACAGTTGTAACACTCACAATACCAAATTTTACATCTGGAGAAGATTCTTTTGGTATCGTAAATGCCACATAGAGACCATATAGGATAACCAATATAATCAACAAGAATGATACTTTATAATTTACAATCCATCGTCAGAAAAAAGAATTCTTTATTTCTTCAAGATATGAAACTGCTTTGTTTGAAAGATTATACATATATACATATATAACTAAAAGAATTTACCATATTATAATTATACTATATATTAGATTTTTGATATACAATTTCCATAACTCTATCATCATAATTACTCAAATCGTTCGTAATAAGTTCATAATTAGTAGGAAGCTGATCTGATATCTCTACTTGTTCTCCAAATATAGAACGAATAGTCAGTGTGGCTGGATTTATTTTCATTCCATCCCAGAAGTAAGCCACAGCAGTATTAGTATCTACAATTGATAATGCATTAAGAGGTAAGAGTAGTGTTCATTGTTGGACAGGTATCTTTACAGTCACAAAGAGTCAGGTAGGTATAGTACTTTCATTTAGCACAATAATAGCTTTAAATGATCAGCTTTTGTCAGCTGTCTGAGCAATCTGTGCAACTACTCATTTTCATTCTCCTATATCTCACTCTACTATCACTCTTTGTCAGATAGATACATTTTTTATCTCATCGCTAGTAAGTGAAAGTTCAATTTGTTGCTGATTTGAGACAAGTTTCACGAGTGGAGTACCAGGAGATACTTCTTGTCCAAGATCAACTAAAACATCAGCGACAAATCACTGCAATGGAGATGTAATAGAAAATTTTGATTGATTAAAATTTGCTTGTGCTAGTTGTAATAATGCAGATTCACTAGAGATAGTGGCATTCTTTAACTGATTATCAAATCATACTTCAGATCTTTCTGCTCATAGCGTAGTATTAAACTGTGCATCATTGAGTGATTTCTTAGTCAAAGCGATTTGTGATCTCAGACTTTCTATTTGTCTTGCTAGGGATGCTTGTTGATCTTGATATGAAGCAAAATACGATCTGATTGAATTTAATTGAGCAGTAATAGAGGCATTCAATCCACTATTCTTCGCTTGTAATGTAGTAAATGTGGTCTGAATCAACAACATCTGTGTCTTATATCTGGCATCTTCAATACTCTCTACAAATAGTTTTTTCATCAAAACAAAATGATCACTTAATCCATTTACGATAGATTGGTATGTTTTGAGATAATCTGTTACATTTTCATCTGTAATATCTGCTGTATTCATATCATCAAGCGTATTTTGCAATCTATCAATAAGATAAAAACTAGTCGTTACTTTATCTTTTATCATTGCATCTTTTGCTCACAAAAATACTCTGAGATCTTTATATTCTCAATCTCTATAGATATCCGTAATTCAGAGTAATTTATCAGTCTCATTTGCTGTATCAGTCAGAATAATTTCTAAATCACTCTGTATATTTCTCGCACTCGTGATAAGATTTTCATTTGTCTGATCGTCAGATTTTAATTTTGCTTGATAATCAAACTCAGCTTTTTCAAGATCTTGCTCTAATTTTGCTAATTGTATTTGTGTATTCGATCAAGTTAAGTTTTCATCTACATTATTCAAATCATATTGCAATTTTTCCTTTTGCAAAGCAATATCTGAGGAAGTAGATTGTTCAGTAATTCTTGCTCTTTCTAATCACAATTGTGCACTTTGAACTTCAGCACCAGGAAGAGAGCCAATATTCTGTAATTGCACCAAAGTAGAACCTAAAGCAACTTGTTGTCCAAGTGTATATCAGATATTTTTTATTCTTCCTGATACCATACTAGACATTACAATCTCACTTGCTCATTGTAGTTTTGCAGATTTTGTAATATAACCCAAATTTTCACTATTATAGATATTCATAGTTTGTATTTGAAATGGTTGTTTTGCTTGTTCTACTGTAACATCTTCTGATCCACAGCCAGACAATAATGACAATATCATTACCATCACTACAGTAAGTGCAATAGATTTTTTCATTAACATAGTAATTAATATAGAGAGTAAAGAAATTATTTCTGACCAGAGACATGGTCTTTGAGTTTATGTATGTCATGCTTACAATTATCAAAAAAACCTGGAGAATCTTTTTCTATTTTGGTTACAAACTCTTCCAAATTATCAGCTTTGATCAATCAAATCACAATATCTCATTTGGAAGTAACCAAAAGTTGATCTCATGGCTTAATACCGAGTCTTTCGCGCGCATCAGCAGGTATAACAATCTGTCACTTTGCATTGACGGTCACGCTTCCATAGATTTTATGTTCAGATGGAGATATAAACATATTACAAATATCCTAAAGTAATAAAAGTATGAAATTTATACCAAAGAATAAAAACAATACAAGAGTTTTTTATTATTACAGATTGACTCATCAAAAAACTCTTGAAAAGTCACATTCTTTATCTATCATAAGGTATCTTTATTTTGTATTATTACAATCATGACACAATCTAACAATCAAAACTCTTCATCACGATGAGTAGGTAAGATTTTATTAATACTCATATGAATTTTACTCTTGTGAGGTCGATACACTATGTGAGTATATAATAGCCTATTATCATCTGACGAAAGTATCAAATCATTACAAGCTCAAGTCGACAATATGTATGAAAGAAGAGCTGATCTTGTACCGCAAGTCAGTGCTGTAGTAAAGAAATATGCAGAATACGAATGATGAGTACTTACTGGTATAGCAGGATTGAGATCAAATGCAACTGCACTTGAAAATATGGCAAAACAAGGTAATGTAAAGTCTGAAGCTTTTGGAACACTCCTCGCCTCTACTCTCGGTGGTATGAAAATTATATCAGAAAATTATCCAACACTCAAAGCTGATACACAATTTACCAATCTTTATACTACACTTGAAGGTTCTGAAAATCGTATCCGTACTGCTATTATGGACTATAATGATGCTATCGTTCCTTATAATACCAAAGTAAGAACTTTCCCAACAAATCTTGTAGCAAATTTTCTCGATATGGGAGCAAAAGATCGTATCGCACCAGCTGAATGAAAAGATATTAAAGCTGTACCAGATGTAGAATGACTACTTGATTAATTTTTATAGTATTTTATAGTTATAGTGATTAATATAATCAAAAAATATATACGCATATTATTTGTGATAACGACTTTTTTATCATCACAGACTTTTGGTATTGATGTGATGAATATACCACCACTAAATAATTTCGTGGTCGACTATACCAACTCTCTCACATCTAGTCAGATAAAATCTTTTGCTTCTGGTGCTTATCAGATTCAACAACAGACTTCTGCTCAAATCGCTACTCTCATAATACCTGATCGTGATGGTCGTGAACTCTATGATATTGCACTCGATGTATTTCGTACAGCAGGATTGTGAGATAAGAATCTTAATAATGGACTACTTCTTATCATAGCCAAAGATGAAAAGAAACTTCGTCTGACAGTATGATATGGTCTGGAATGAAATATTCCTGATGTGCTCGCTCGTGAGATGGTAGAACAGATTCGTCCTTACGTGGATTCTGGCGATATCTATGGAGCTATACAAACCTATTATGATCTTGTCATGCCTTATGTCCAATGAACAGGCAAAGCTCGTAGCGAAGAATCTAATCTCTGATATCAAGTAACAATCTGGGATCAAATACGAGGTATTCTCTTCTTCCTCTCCATGAGTAGTGCATTATGATCGAAACATCTCAAAAAAATATCACTTTCGAAAAACAAACAAAAGTCTCTCAGTACTAATATCATAAGTATAGGTACAGTATGGCTTATTGTTATAGCTATTATATCATTTAGTCTGATATCATTTGGATTTTTTTGATGACTACTCTGATATATATTTTGACTCATCACTGGTAATGGTCAATGATTTACTATGTCGTCATGACGTGGACGTGGCTATTATGGATGAGGAGGATTTACAGGATGGTGATGATCTTCACGATGATGAGGTGGTGGTTGATTCTCATGATGATTTGGTGGAAGTAGTGGGTGAGGTGGTGCTGGAGATTAAAAAGAAATATAAAAAAATCTTAATATTGAAATTTTTTATTTATATTAAATTAAATACTTCTATTCCACAAACTCTATATCAGCACCGAGACTTCTAAATTGTTCTACAAAATTTGGGAAACGACGAAACAGTGGTGTAATAGCATTGAGTGTACTCGTACCAGGAGCAGCAAGAGCAGCAAGAAGAAGTCCATATGCAGATTGTATAATATCACTACAGACTACATTTGCTGGTTGTCGATCTGTAGGTCAGAATGTAATAACTCTATGAGGATCTGCCATCACTGTACGAGCCTTCATTTTTGCTAATTCTTCTACAAAGAACCAGGCATATTCATATCCCACATTCATAAAGATAGCAGATCATTCACATGACAATGCTGTCACTGCAAATGTATGGATAATATCCATCGGTAACATTGGCCATGGTTGTGCCCTTACCATAAGAAGATCTCCTTTTACTGTCTTCTCAATCTGACGTGATTGTTTAGATGGAACAAAAATAGTATCAGCTTGACGATCTACTACTGTCTGAATACCAAGTTTTGCAAAAGTCTCTAACATAAGATCCATATGAGTCGTCACAGCATTGGTTATCGTAATTTCTCCACCGGTCATAGCAGCAGCAGCAATAAATCCAGCTACATCAAGATGATCTGATATCACAGTCCATTCAGATCCAGACAAACGATCTACTCACTCAATAGTAAGTAAATTTGATCAAATACCATTTATTTTAGCACCCATAGATACCAACATATTACAGAGATCTTGTGTATGTGGTTCACAAGCAGCATTGTATATAGTAGTAATTCATGGTGTACGAACAGCTAACAAGATAAGATTTTCTGTACCAGTTACTGATGGTTCTCGGCTTCGTACTGTAGTTCATTTAAGTGCTTTCGTCTCAAATCCATACATACCTCATTCATGAGTAAATACTGCTCACATCTTCTCCATATTACCAATAAAGGCATCGAGAGGACGTGTACCTAATTTACATCACTGTGGTGTGGGCAT
>JACCDH011634285.1_pt1 | contig 10285 bp, 9 predicted proteins | sample 7442481 | NCBI WGS metagenome assembly JACCDH01 (sample SAMN15323433, study PRJNA562643) | freshwater metagenome | isolation source: river surface water | place: USA:Blue River Watershed | collected 2017-08-15
AATACTACGGGGAGTGGTATTGAAAGAGTGAGTGCTATTTCTCTTTTTTATTCCTAAAGGTATCTCTGCTTAATTAATCTCATGCGGGGTTGCATGATTATTCAGGGGATTACTATGAAAAAGATTACGCTTTTGTCAGCGTGCTTGAGTCAAATTTTTACAATTCATGCTATCGCAGATACCACGCTTAAAACCTCAGATGTTTTTGTGACAGCCACTCGGACTCCTGTTCACAAAAAAAATGTCATTGCAGATATAACTACAATCTCTGAAGAAGAAATCAAACTTGCTGGACCTTCTTTACTTTCTGAGCTTCTGCAAAGACAGCCTGGAATAGAAATATCAAATAATGGAGGACAGGGAAAAGTTTCTACGCTATTTCTAAGAGGTTCTAGCTCAACACATTCGGTAATATTATTAGATGGGATTAGGATCGATTCAGTCACGTCGGGCCTGACTGCTATTGAAAATATCCCCTTATCGCAAATTGAAAAAATTGAAATTGTTAGGGGGCCAGCCTCGAGCTTATATGGTCAAGATGCTATTGGTGGCGTCATTCAAATATTTACAAAAAAAGGTTTGAATGGTTTTAAACCTTATTTTTCTTATGGTTACGGCAAATACAATACTTCCATAGCCCAGGGTGGTATAAGAGGAGGTGACGAGATAACTTCTTATGCTATCAATCTATCTAGTCAGAACTCGACAGGATTTTCTGCTTTCGAACCCAACACAAATCCGGCAGCAACAGCGAATATTTATAATTTGGATAAGGATGGCTACAGAAATAAAAGTGTTTCTGCATCTCTAAGTCATAAAATTAATGAAAACCACAATTTAAGCTTTCAATACTTTTTAAGCCAAGGTAGAAATAAATATGATAACCGCTATGCGGATTGGGCTCCAAATATTGATTGGAGAAATACTCAGGATCAAGAAAGTTTCAGTAGCACGGTTAATAGTCAACTTACTAGTTATTGGAAATCTAGTTTTAGAGTAGGTCAAGGAATCGATGAGTATGTCGAAAAACAAAGGTTTATTTCCGGCGCTACAAGAGAAGCTGATAACGTTTATCGAACAATTCAAAATCAAATCACTTGGCAAAATGATTTAACTCTTCCTATAGGCTCACTCATTTTATTGTACGATAAACTTGATCAGAAAATTAACGTCACAGATACAAGTTACTCAAAAAAAGATCGGCAAAATGATGCATATATGATCGGTTATAATCTAAACCAAGCCAGCCATAATTTTCAAGCTAACATAAGGAAAGACTTTAACAGCGCCTATCGAGATGCCACGACAGGAAATTTAGGCTATTCATATGCAATTGATTCTAATTGGTCAATAGCATCTTCAATCGGAACTGCCTTTAGATCCCCAACATTTAATTATCTATACGCAGGAAGCTCTGCTAATCCTGATTTACAACCAGAAAAATCAAAAAATATTGAAGCAAATCTTAAATATCAATTTGAATCAAATATTTTTTCTCTCGTTGCATTTAAAAATAAAATAACAGATTTTATTATTTCAGATATTACAACTGGCTGGAAACCATATAATATTAATACTGCTGAAATATATGGCGCGACAATATCAGGCAGTCAATTTATTAATCATTTTCTAGTCAAAAGTAGTTTCACAGTTCAATCCCCAATGAACGAAAGTGCTAATAAATATTTACCAAGGAGAAGCAATTTTTTTGGTACAGTGGGTATAAATTATTATGTTCAAAGTTGGAATTTAGGTTTTGAAGCTATCGGATCGGGAAATAGATATAATGACGCAGAGAATCTTTATAATATACCTGGCTATATAAGAACAAATTTATTTGCTGAATATCAAATTAATAAAGATCTAAAAATGAATGCGCGAATAGATAATTTTTTAGATAAAAATTATACTTTCGCTTATGAGGGAAATCCAAATACTGATGGTTTTCGATATCAAACACCGAGTCAAAGTTTTTTTATCTCATTACGATATGAACCACAATAAATTTAAGGAAAATTATGACTTTTAAATTACCCAAGCCTAACTCAAATGAGTTTTTTTTAACTTTAGTCATATCATTTTTGATGTTAATAACGCGAGGAAATCATGTAACAACACTATATGCTTTACCTGACGCGAGCCTTGCTCTTTTTCTAATTGGTGGAATATATCTAAAAAGCATTAGGTTTTTTATTACTCTGTTTTTACTTGGATTATTTATAGATTTTGGTGCATCAGCTTTAGATCCAAAACTAGGATTTTGTTTAACAAAAGGTTATTGGGGGCTAATTCCTGCTTATGCTAGCCTTTGGGTATGTGGATATTTTTTAAATAAACAAAAATGTTTACAAAAATTATCAATTTTTATTCCTTATGTCTCAGCTGCAGTAGTTGTGGCTTTTTTAATTTCTACACAAACTTATTATCTTTTTTCTGGAAGATTTGGAAGTCCATCTCTAGCAGAGAGCTTATTACATGGGTGGGAATATTTACCCCAATATTTCTTATCATCATTTATTTATATAGCATTGTTTTGGTTAACTCAAAATATCATTATAAAAAATGAAATTTTCAGTAATTTAAAAAAATTTAAATCTCTGTAATTAAAGGTATTAGATTGTCGAAGCCTCTTATTTTTAGTCTGTTTATCTATTTTTGTTTCAGATAAAACTGCAAACGATAGAATCAATAAACCTCAAGAGAGATGAGAATGAAATTTTTAACTCTACTTTATTCACTTCTCATTACATCTAGTCTATATGCTGAAATCCAAGCTAGTTTTTGTAATGCAATTGATGGGGGAGCTTTGTCAGTTCAATTTGATGAAGCGAAGCAAATTGTTATAGTCAATAAAATCCCCCAAACTAAAGTATCTATTGATGAGAAAAGTATGCGCTTTTGGAATGATAAATATGCTTATACTTTTAATAGAGAAAATGGGGCGATGATGGTATATCTGGGTGAAGAGGTTGTAGGTGTATTAGAATGTTCAGTCAAAAAATAATATTCATCAACTAATTTCCAGACAAATCAATTTTGCATATAAAATTTATAAAAACTATTTTTTAATAATTTTTAGTATGAGAATGAGCGCAATAAGTTGAGGAATAACAAACCCTAAAATATTTTGTGGAGCAATCCCCACAAATGTGTCAGTTAAGCTTCGAGCAAAGGTCACAGCAGGATTACAAAAGAAAGTAGATGAAGTAAACCAATAGCCTGCGGTCACCGTGAGGGCTACAATCATCGCGATTTGTTTCTTGGCATATTTCAATCCCAAATAAATCACTATAAGTAAGATGAGTGTGGCGATCAGTTCACTGAACCAAATTCCTAATCCAGTTCTTATCTTTGTTGATGCTTGAAGGATAGGAAGATTAAACATCAAATGTGTCATCCAAACACCTGAAATTGCTCCAGTAATTTGTGAACTAATATAAGGTAATAGATCTTTGCGTTTTAGTTGTTTGTGGGTGCATGCCATCATACTGACTAGTGGATTAAAGTGTGCCCCTGAAATCGGACCTAAAATCATTATCAATACATAAAGACCAGCGCCTGTAGCAATGCTATTGCCAAGAAGTGTCACAGCATCATTGCCGGACGCGAGTCCTTGGCCCATAAAGCCTGATCCTGTGATGATGGATAATAATGCTGCAGTACCAAAGAATTCTGTGAGATATTTTTTATTTATCATGGATGTCTTGAATCGCTTTCTTTAGGGATGATGCATCTAATTGATCGATAGGCAGCTTAATAAGCGCTTCAATATTCTTCTTTAATCCTAATAATGTTTTTTGAAATGCGTCCCTCTTAGTCGCATCTGTTCCTTCAACGCTCGCAGGATCAGGAAATCCCCAATGTGCTATTGATGGATGACCTAGCCAAGTAGGACAGGCTTCATTTGCCGCGTTATCACATACTGTAATAATAAAATCCATTTGTGGTGAATCAGGCAAACTATACTCATCCCAATTCTTTGATCGTAACTTCTCTTTTGGATAACCCATTTCAATCGCTAATTCCGAAGCAAAAGGACTGACTCGTCCTGCTGGATTGGAACCTGCTGAAAAACCAAGAAATTTACCGCCACTCAAAGTAGTCACAAGTGCTTCGGCCAAAATACTTCGGGCAGAATTGCCGGTGCAGAGAAAGAGAATATTGTAAGGTTTCATATCAAAATTATAAAGGATGATAAATGACAAAATTGTGACATTTATCCCCTTATCTTCACTGTTCTTTTACAGGATATTTCAGAACCCTACCACCCCTTGGCCAGACAACTAGAAAACCTCGGATTAGCCAATCACCGCTTGGGGGAGATAAAAAAGGCTATTCTTGCTATAATTTACTTCTTCATAACTTTTTTACCATTTTTATGGTGAAATTTTATCTGGCTTTAAGCCCTTTTTCATATAACGTTATGAAAATTAAATAGTTCTCATTAAAACAGGATTTTTTTAGTATTTCTGACTATATCATTGCATCTAATACAATAAAAAAACGATGAAGTTTGGTATAACTATTAATAAAAAACCAGTTTAACCATAAGATAAAAAATACGATGCCATTAAGCCCAATATCAAGATTGTTTAGCTTGCTAAAACTTGAAAAGCACGACTTAAAAATATTGCCAATGCTTATTTTTGGCTATGGCTTAATTAGTATTGCAACACCTGTTTCTGTTCAAGCCATGGTGAATATTGTGTCCATGGGCTCAATGCTTCAGCCGCTTTATATCATTAGCATTATCCTCTTTTCACTCTTGCTGCTATCAGGGGTGCTTTATGTCTTTGAATCTTTCATCGTAGAACTCATTCAACGTAGGGTATTTGTTCGAACCGCTATACAAACCGCTCAAAATGCTAAAGAAATAGAAATAGGCCTTTATGATAAGAATGATCCTGCAGAACTCGTTAACCGCTTCCTTGATGTCAGTACTGTCCAAAAATCTATTGCGGTTTTATTAACCAGCGGATTAACTTCATTCCTACAAATAGTAATTGGTAGCTTTGCTTTAATTTTTTATAGTGCATTTTTTTCAGTATTCATTTTTGTCATCATTGGTTTTTTGATTTTCATCATTCGCTCAATCGGACAACATGGAAGTAAAACTGCCATTAAGGAGTCAAAATCTAAATATGAAATGGTGCATTGGTTAGAGACCATTACAAAAAATATATATGCCTTTAAGTTCTATGACGGTGAAAAGCGGGTGGCAAAGCAAACGCATGAATATGTTCAACATTTCATTGAAAATCGGTCCAAGCATTTTAATATCCTGATATGGCAAAATATAACTGCTACATTAATTTACGCTGTCGCTGGCACTGGGCTTCTAGCATTAGGTGGCAGCTTAGTTATCAAAGGACAAATTAATATAGGTCAGTTTGTTGCTTCTGAACTGATTATTTTTGGCGTTCTCAACGGTATAGTCCGCTTAGTCAATTTGCTAGAGTATTTTTACGACCTGATGGCTGCTTTAGATAAAATTGGCGTTTTAGAGGACTTGCCACAAGAATTCAACGGTACACATAGTGTCGATGAATTAGATATCACTTCGATTAAAGTACAATCTGTCGACTTTGCTTATTCAAGCTATATACAGCCACTAAAAAATATCAGCTTTGAATTACAAAAGGGAGAAAGTTTAGCTATTTTGGGTGATTCTGGATCGGGCAAATCTACCTTATTAAGTCTCATTACCAAGCTTCGCTCACCAAATGCGGGGCACATTACTATCAACCAGCTAGATCTCAGACACCTCAATAATAATGCCTTAAGAAACAGGATGGGCTTTGCTAAAAATATTGAAATTGCAAATGGCTCGATACTGGAAAATATCTGCCTAGGGCGTGATATTCCCTTAACAAAGGTTAATTCAATAATCAGCGAGCTAGGTTTAACGGATAGTTTCAACTGTTTTCCGGCAGGTTTAGATACTCCAATTAACATATCGGGTTCGCCCCTTTCAAGCAGGCAATTACAACTTCTAATGATTGCCCGAGCTATCATTGCAAGTCCTGACATAATGATCATAGATGATTTGCTTGATAGCTTTAACGAAACTGAATTAGACACCATGATGAAGTTGTTTAAAAAACATAAAAATGAATGGATTTTAATTATCAGCACTCGCTTCGCGCATATTGCAAAACGTTTTGACAAGACATTAAATCTTGAATGAATTGAGCTTCAATAATGTTTAAAAATAAAAAACACATTTTCGAATCTACGATGAGACTTGGTAACACCCCAGATCAAGTAAATCGTTTGTTTAAGATTTTAATTTGGGCATTTTTTATCATTCCCCTTATTTTTTTATTTCTCCCTTGGCAACAAAATATTTCCGCCAGAGGAAAAGTTACTGCGTTTGCTCCTTTTGAAAGGGCACAAACCATTGACGCACCAATTCAAGGCTTGATTGCTCAATGGCATGTGCAAGAAGCATCGCAGGTAAAGACTGGTGATTTGCTGCTTGAAATGCGAGATATCGATCCAAATTTTAAAAAGCGTATCGAATCTCAGCGAGATAATTTATCCAACAGACTGCAAGCAAAAAAAGAAGAATTAAATTCATATGAGATGCAACAGAAAAATATGAAGATAGCTCGTGATGCAAAAATTGCTTCCGCTAAATTTAAACTCGATGTGGCTGAGCAAAAAATTCGTGCAGCTTCTGAATCTATGATTTCTGCCCAAGCTACTCTTGATACTGCCGAATTTCAAGTCAAACGATTGCAACGCTTACTTGAAGATGGTCTAGTTTCAAAGCGTGACGAAGAAGTTGCTGAGCGGGATTACGAGGTGGCAAAACGGAGTTTTGGAAGTGCGCAGGCACAACATCAATCAGCACTGGCAGAATCTAAGTCAGCAAAAGCCGAAATTCGACAAGTCCAATCCGACACCCAGGCAGAATTAGAATCTACCTCGGCAATCATTAAAAAAATCTATGGCGAGTTAATGGACTCTGAAAATAGCCTGACTAGCTCTGAAATATCTGTTTCACGGCAGGATACTCAAAAAGTACTAGCGCCAAGGGATGGTGTCGTTTTTAGATTGCCTTTCAACTCATCCTCACAAATTGTATCTCAAGGCGAAGCACTATTAGTCATTCAACCTAATACGAATGCTCCAGCTGTTGAGTTCATAGTCGACGGTCGTGATGCTCCTCTAATAAAAAAAGAAAGCAAGGTAAGGTTGGAGTTTGAAGGTTGGCCTGCCATACAAGTGCCAGGCTGGGCAAACGTTGGTGTAGGAACCTTTGGTGGCAAGGTGGGATTTATTGATCCAATTGATAATGGCACGGGTAACTTTAGGGTCATGATAGTACCAGATCCTACTGAACAACCCTGGCCGCAATCAAATTTCTTAAGACAGGGTATTAGTGCAAAAGGTTGGATCCTGCTTGAGAAAGTCAGTATAGGTTACGAATTATGGCGAATATTTAACGGCTTCCCACCCAGAATACCTGGCGACTCTGTGCAGTCTAAAAGCACAAAACAAAACAAAAAATGATCCAACAATCCACTCATAAAAAAGTGGCTAGAAGCCAGTCGAGGTTTTTACTGGGGTTAGCCTACCTGACATCTATGCTTTGTTTTTCTCTAGCATTTGCTGAAATAGTAGATCAGTCTAAAAAGAATATCTCTCTTGAACCTAGTAAGTCTTTTAGGCCAGAAGATTATTCAGCCGGTCCTGCTAGCGACTTAAAAAAATCCTTAGATGAATACCAAGAGAAAAAAGAAAAACAAACTAAAAAAATTAGAATTGATTTAAAACAAGCTATTGAAGAAGCAGATAAAGCGTCAGTGATAGATTCAGCTTTTGATAAAACTCAAGCTAACGCCTTCAGTATTAGTGATATTCGTGCAAAGGCGCTCAAAAATAATTTAAGCATAGAAGTAGCAAAAATAGATCCTGCAATTGCCGGTGCTGCACTTAGGCAAGAACAAGCTAAGTTTGATAATATTATTTTCGCCTATGCTCAACAATCTAACAGAGATACTCCAAGAATTTCATCGGATAACATTGGCATAAAATCTAACGACAACAATCTTAATGGCGAAGGTAAACTCTCCATATTGGAACAAAACATCCGAACTACTGATATTGCTGCGGGTGTAAAAGTGCCATTACGAACTGGTGGCACGGTTACCTTAAGCTCACCTATTGAAAGTAAAAGAGATAAAGGCATATTTGGTAGTGAGGAATATCGAAGTGCAATGCGTTTTTCGATTAGTCAGCCATTACTTAGAAATGCTGGCAAAAGTGTCAATGAAGCCAGCATTAGAGTCTCGGAATTTAATCAACAAGCGATCCAGTATAAAACTAAATTACTAGCCATACGCATTATCGCCATGACTGATAAATCGTATTGGAGTCTTTATGAGGCATGGGCACAGCTAGATGTAAGAAGGCAACAATACCGATTAGCTATTCAAAATCTAAACATGGTTAAACGCAGAGTAACTGAAGGTCTTACTGCTGCGATTGAACTTAATCGTGCAGAGATTGGTGTGGCAGACAGAATGGAGGCCTTAATCATTGCTGAAACAAATCTCAAGCTAGCTCAACGACAATTACGTTTTTATATGAACGATATGGATACCGAAGATCGTCAGCCCAACATCATCAATACTATTACTGAGCCTAATTTAGTTCGTTATGAGTTTGATCGAGAGAAATTACTCAACGAAGCGCTTAGCGCAAGGTTGGAGTTACTGGAACTTGAGGTTAAATTGGCAGCGGATGCCATCAATATTCAATATTTAGAAAACCAAACTCTACCTTTGTTTACCTTGGATTATCAATATGGAGCATTATCACCAAGTGCTAATAATTTCGGCAATGTTTATCAAAATACATTAAGTGGGCAATTTAATGATTGGTCTGTAGGATTAAAATTTGAAATGCCATTCACTAATGAAGTCAACAAAGGACGCCTAGAAGAAGCTGTTCAACAAAGAAATAAAAGACTTGCCACTAAACAGCTTCAAACCCTTACCGTAAAAAAAGAGATTTATGATGCGCTTGATCAAGTTGAAAATAATTGGCAACGCATATTAGCTGCAAGACAACAGGTTGTAATTGCTGGCCTAAACTACGATGCTGAATTAAAACAATTTAATGAAGGCTTAAGAACCATGACGGAAGTATTAGAAACACTAACGAGACTTGGTGAAGCACAAATCAAAGAGGTGCGTGCAGTGAGTGATTATCAGGCTTCATTTGTTGACACGGCATACGCTACTGGCACTATATTAGGCTACAGTAAGCTAGATTTTTAGTTATATATTTCTTTTTTATTTTATACGTAGATAGCAATAAGCTTTCAATCAGAGAGATAGTTGAATCACTATCTATACATCTTTAAGGATTACAAAAATCACATTTAGCTGGATCTGCTTTTTTCTTTTTTACAAATTCACTTTTTTCATAATCACAACTAATACAGGTGAATATTCTTTCCATTGTTTCTCTAGTTTCCAAGCCACATAGCGCACATGGAAGGCCTGCTTTAATTTTGGTAATTTGAAATCCTGGTGTTTGGCAATTCGGGCATAAAGTCTTTAGTTTCTGAATTAGGTCAGTTGTGGCTTTTGCAATATTTTTCATTCTTGTAGGGTTTGCAAAAGCACGTAAATCATGCTCTACAAAAACTTTTTTTGTTTTAGAAAGCTTTATAGCTTGATTAAACGCTTCCTCCAAAACTATTCTATTCGATATACCTTTATGCAATACGGGATGATTCTCGTCGTCTGGCCTTAGAACTAAATGGTGCGTTGGAAATTTATTTAATCTTGCAAATTTTGCGAGTTCTTTCCAATTTCTAACTTTTGATTGGCTGCTCATTGCAGCTGCTTTAGAAGATCCAATAACTTCAATGCCGAGATTACTATCAATGAAGATTACAATCTCATGATTCCATGGAAGTAGCCCAATAAAAGGGTCGCTAGTAAATGTCCCTTCACTTGCTATGCCATACTTTAAACCTGTAATTTCCATACCAATTATAGCCTTTCGTCTTGCGGCATCTAATTGATTTCCATATCTTGCTTTGTCTCTTGTAAATGTTCCAAGTTCATCAGTATCAAATGCATCCGTATGAATAACTTCAGCATTAAGCATTTTTAAGAATTTTGGGGCAATGATATGTTCTTTTTTATGCTTAGTTAATAAGCTTATCTTTATATTTTCGTAAGGATGCACGACTATTTAATAATACTTTGTGCGATGAATATGTATAAAGGAATACCAAAAATAATATTTAATGGAAAATTCA
>JACCDH010016446.1_pt1 | contig 10281 bp, 9 predicted proteins | sample 7442481 | NCBI WGS metagenome assembly JACCDH01 (sample SAMN15323433, study PRJNA562643) | freshwater metagenome | isolation source: river surface water | place: USA:Blue River Watershed | collected 2017-08-15
GCGGATGAAGCGCTCGTTGATCATGTCCAAAGAGGCGACGTTCACCCCCAGGCTGCTGTCCTCTGCGGCCAGGTCGTGTTTGCGGACCTGGACATCCAGGTTGTACCCCGTGTCGACTTCCATGCTGCCATCGTTGAAGCTGGCCGACAGGGCGGCCAGTTCCTCGGGAGACAACAGGTTTTGTGAATCAGACATGTTCAGCGATCTAGGTCAGGCGTTCAAGGCTTACTGAACCACGAAACTGGTGAAGAAAACCTCTTCGATGCCACCGAAGTCCTCGTACTTTTGCAGGACCGCGTTCATCTCTTCACGGATCTTTCCCGCCAGTTCTTTGCGGAAATCAGGTTTGCTCAGGTCTGCTTCGGTCATTTGGCGCATCACGTCCAAGGCCACTGAACGCAGCGCGAACTCATGCTTTTTGGCATTTTTGAAGACGCGTTCGTCGTAGTGAGTCATGATGGCCACGTTCACCTGAATCACTTTTCGGGTGTTGGTCAAGTTGGAGACCAGGGGCTTTTCCAACTCCATGTAACTGTTTTCAAAGCGCTCCAGTTCGGGGCTTTCTTTGGCTTTCTTCTGGGGGGCGCTGGCGTCACTGGCTGCGCCCTTGGCCTCTGTGGCGCTCTTTTCCAGGTCCTTGAGCGCCTGTTCGGCTGCACTGGTGTCTTTTTTGTCAAAAAACCCAGTCACGAACATCGTGCCGACGGCGGTACCGACCAGCAATAACAAAGCCACCACAACGATCAAGATGATTTTGATCAAGGGTGATTTCTTTTTGCCTTCAACTTCAATTTCTTCGTCTGCCATGGTGATTCCTTGGATAGGGGGGCGTCAAACCAACACATCCCAACCATCTTCGCCCATTTTTTGTCGAGCGACCGTGATGATCGGTGAATTTGTGGATTTTGAATCATTATTTACCAAATCAGTCGATTTTGATGCCTGATTGGGTGTCGATTTCCCGCCATTTTGTTGCGTTTGACCATCCTTGACCTGCATTGAAGCAACATCCATGCCCATTTGGTTCAGGGTGTCCTTCAGCCGGGACATGCCTTCTTGGAGCAATTCACGTGTGAGGGCCTGGGGGGCGTTGAACACGGCATCGAGCTCACCGCTCAACATCCGCATTTCCACCTCGATGTGGCCCAGGGTGGCGGGTCTGAGCTGGAGTTTCAGGTGCCATTGCCCTTTCTCGATCTCTGTCAGCATGCGTTGCCCCACGGCTTGCCCCATTTTTTCGGCCAGGTTTTGGATGTTTTCGCTGCGCTGGGCGGCTTGGGCACCGGTGTTTTCTGCAGCTTCCGAGCTGGCTGGGTCGCTCAACAAGGCGGGTTGGGTTTCTGGTCGATGACCAGCCCATGCTACTGAATGGGCTGAGTGGGACTGCGACGCAGGGGCGGGTGTGTTTTCCAGGTCTGAGAGGAGGCTGTCCAATAATTCCGGGTTGAGGTCGGCACTGAGATCCAGCTCGCTCTCAGACAGCGAGGGCATGGTGTTCGCACGCTCCGCTTTGACTTCCTGGGGCATCGCGTTGCGCAGCATCCAGACAGCGGCTGGAGCCGGTTGTCGCATGAGCTGAATTTGCAGGGCAGCGGCTTGGGCGTTATCGGATTCATTCGCAGAAGTCGGGATGGATTTGGCTGGGCTGGTTTCCCCTGACCAGGTCATGGCCCATAAAGCAGCCCCCGGCATAAATCCCGAAGGTGCCGGTGTCGCGGGGACGTTCGGGTTGGCCTCTGCGGCGGTTTCTGCCAGGCCTGGGTTGGGGCCCGTTGGCAGGCCAGTGCTGCTTGCCAGGGTCTGCACTGGCGATCCCATATTCAAGTTCAAAGCCACATTTTGTGAAGTGCTCACGACGGCGGCAAGGGGTGAAAGGATCGCCGAATTGGCCGTCGGCTGCATGCCCGAGGCAGAAGAATCCAGGGGGGTGCCCATGAGCCATTGCACTGCGTTTTCATCGAGGCCTTGTGAACGCGCAAATGCCTCCAGGCTTTGTGCATCCGGGGCCGCTTGGTCGGGGGTGATCACATTCAGAGTCGGGCCCAAATTGACGGCTTTCAAAGACCAACTGCCCAGCTCAGGGTGATGCAGGTTGAAGAGCTGGGACAGGTCTTGACTGCTGGTGGCCTCTTGACTTTCGGCGGCCATTTCTTGCCCGCCAGGCTCGGTTTGGCTTTTTTCCTGTGTGGCATCCCAATTTTCGGGCTCGGCTCGGTCATGCAAGAGCTGGTTCATGACTTGGCTGAAACCTTGGCCGCTGGGGCCGCTTGCCGGTTCATGAGGGTTGTCCAAAGCATTCATTTTCGAAGCGTTGTCGGCTCTGGGGCTGAGATCGATTGGCGTGATGGTCATTGGCCTGGCATTTCTTGGGGTGTGGACGGATTCAAACAAGAGCGCTGGGGCGGCATTTTTTTGCCGCCTGGAACGGCTTGTCTAAGGGTTGAGCAATTTGCGCACCAGGTCAGGACCTGAAATGGGAACTTTCCTGAAAATCCCTGGATGGGGTGTCAAAGTCTTTGGCACGAGCCTTGCTTGACACTGTTGAGAAATCCACACCTTGACCCGTTATTCCCCTGTCAGAACCCCATTCACCATGAACACATTGACCCTGTCATCGATCCGACAGAATCTTTCGAAATTTGATTTCGCAGGATTGGGCTTGCCTGCCCTGGTTCTCGTGATCATGGCCATGTTGGTGGTGCCCTTGCCGCCTTTGCTGCTGGACATTTTGTTCACCTTCAACATCATGGTGGGCCTGGTGGTGATCATGATCGCGATCGGCACACGCAAACCATTGGAGTTCTCCTCCTTCCCATCCGTTTTGCTGTTCGCCACCATGTTGCGACTGGCCTTGAACGTCGCTTCCACCCGGGTGGTCTTGGTCAATGGCCATGAAGGTTCCGAGGCGGCAGGCAAGGTGATCGCGGCTTTTGGGGAGTTTGTGATCGCGGGCAATTATGTGGTTGGATTCATCATTTTTATCATTTTGATGATCGTTAACTTTTTTGTCGTGACCAAGGGTGCAGGGCGCGTCTCGGAGGTCAATGCCCGTTTCACATTGGATGCCATGCCGGGCAAACAAATGTCCATTGACGCAGATCTGAACGCCGGGGTGATCGATCAGGAGACCGCCAAAAAACGCCGGGAAGAGTTGGCGCAAGAGTCTGATTTCTTTGGCTCCATGGACGGTGCCTCGAAGTTTGTCAGTGGGGATGCGATTGCGGGCCTGTTGATTCTGATCATCAACATTGTGGGCGGACTGGCGATCGGTATTGGCCAACACAGCCTCTCTTTTGCAGATGCGGGGAAAATTTATGTGTTGCTGACCATCGGTGATGGTTTGGTGGCGCAAATTCCTTCCTTGTTCCTGTCGCTGGCAACGGCCATCATTGTGACCCGTGTGACGACTTCGGAGTCGATGACGGAGCAGGCCTCGTCCCAGTTGTCCAACGTTCCTGCCTTGTTCATCACTTCCGGTATTTTGACGATCATCGGTTTGGTGCCCGGCATGCCCCATCTGGTTTTTTTGATGTTGGCCGCTGCGACGGCAGGTGTGGCCTTCATGGTCATGCGCAAACAGATACTGCTGGAGCAAAATCTGGCCGCCCCAGCATTGCCCGCCAGTGATGCACCCAAAGAACTCGATTGGGATGATGTGGAGCAGGTGGACCTGATTGGTTTGGAAATCGGTTACGGTTTGATTCCCCTGGTGAACGTGGATTCGGGTGGGCAGTTGATGACCCGAATCAAAGGGGTGCGCAAGAAGTTATCTGCCGAGCTGGGATTTTTGGTGCAGCCTGTGCGCATCCGTGATGCCTTGAACTTGGAGCCCGACAGTTACCACATCGTGCTGAACGGCGTGGTGCGTGGTCGTGGTGAGGTCAAGGTGGGACGCGAATTGGCCATCAATCCCGGCAAAGTCTATGGCCGTGTGGAAGGTCAACCCACCAAAGAGCCCGCATTTGGCCTGGAGGCGGTGTGGATCGAGCCCGCCTGGCGTGATCAGGCCCGTGCCCTGGGTTACACCGTGGTCGATCCGAGCACGGCCATTGCCACTCATGTGAACAAAGTTTTGCGCGACAACGCCTCGGAATTGCTGAGCCACGACGAAGCGCAGAAGTTGCTGGACAAGCTGGCCGCCAAATCCCCCAAGTTGGTGGAGGAATTGGTGCCAGGCAAGTTGTCTTTGGGGGTGGTGACCCGGACCTTGCAAAACCTGTTGCTGGAGTCGGTTCCGATCCGCGACATGCGCACCGTGGTGGAAGCCTTGACAGAGGTTTGTGGCCGCACGCAAGACCCCGAACAACTGACCCAGTTGGTGCGCCCCAAACTGGGCCGCATGATTGTGCAGAGCTTGCTGGAAAACAAAGACACCTTGTCGGTTCTGACGCTGGACCCCCAGCTCGAACAGCTGCTGCACAACGTCTTGCAGCAAAACACCAATGCAGCAGGCATGGTCCTCGAACCCAGTTTGGCAGAAAGTCTGTTTGCTGCATTGCGCGAAAGTGCCCGCGCCACCGAAGAGCAGGGCTTGCCTGCGGTCTTGGTGGTCTCGCCTTCCATTCGCCCATGGATGTCGCGTGCCGTGCGCTACCGCGTCAATGACTTGACGGTGCTGTCTTACAGCGAAATCCCGGATGACCAAGCCGTCAAGGTGATCAACACCGTTCAAGCTGACCCACGTAACAATCCTTCAGTCAATAAGGCCTGATGAATCATGGAACTCAAACGTATCCTGGCACGCGACAGCCGCTCTGCGAATGAAAAGGCCATTCAACTCTATGGACCTGACGTGTTGATCATTTCGACGCAGCGCGTGGACCAACAAACTGAATTGATTGTGGCCGTGGATGTGTGTGCGGAACCTGTCCGTCAGGATGCCGATTCTGCATCGTTGCCCAAGTTGCCAGATGTGGCGGGGAATCCATCTAAAACGGCCGAGTTCACACCCTTTTCGCAAGTCTTTCAGCAAGCGAGCAGCGGGAAACCAATGCCTTCTTTGGCAGAAAGCGAAGTCGAAACGACAGTGCCCGACACGCGCCATCTGGACTTGGCCATGGCGCCACGGATGCCAGCCGAGGGCATGTCCGAACCATCACACGCGCGCGCAGAGGCTGCGACCGTGGCCTATGAGCAGCAGCGAAATCATGAAATCGTGGATTTGTTGCGTCAGGAGATGGCCGCATTACGCAAGGAGTTTGCCTTGTCCCGGCAAATGCAAGTTTGGCAACCTGTCTCGGGACTGCATCCGGAAATCCAGAAATTGACCGTTGCCATGGCTGAGGCGGGTATTCCCACGGGCATGCGTGCCTTGCTGACAGATGGTGTGGCTCAGCTGCAAAGTCTGGAGGAAGCCTGGCCCGTGATGGGTGGCACCTTGATGGGTGCGCTCCAAACCCAAGTGGTCGCTGCCCCCGAAAAAGGTGTGCATGTTTTGTGTGGACCTACAGGATCAGGCAAAACCTCGATGTTGGGCAGACTGGCCTACGCTGCAGCCCAGGCACATGGCGCAGACAAGCAGGTGATGATCAGTTTTGCGGATCAGCGTCCTGGTGCTTGGTCGCAAATTCAGTTGTTGGCCGCTCAGGCCGGTGTCCGATGCTTCCGGGCTGCCGATGGCGCGGTCCTGCGCACTTTGCTGGAAGAGTTTCAGGGTTACACCGTTTGGATCGACACCCCCGGCATTGATTTCATCGCGATGGGCCTTCAACTCTTGCAGCAAAACCAAGGCATCACCTTGCATGCAGTCTTGCCAGTTGATGCTACAGTGACAAATGTGCAAAAAATATTCCAAAATTCGCCAATTCCATGGTCATCGCTGATGTTGACCAAAATGGACGAAGCGGCCCATCCCTGGCCGTTGATTCAGGCCTTGTGCGATTCCAACTTGCCCGTTTCATGTGTTTCTGAAGGGCACGATTCCCCTTCAGCGCCGGTCCCTCTTGATCACCAACGACTGCTGACTTTGGCACTTTCTCCGGTTTATGGCATGCTCCCGTTGCAAGGGCAAGCGACCGTGCCTGTCCCTCAGATCAAGCCAGCCCGCAAGTCACGCACGAGCAAACTGGCCACGAGCGATGTTGCCCCCCCCAGCAAAGTCCGTGCTCGCACGCGTACGGCCAAAGCTGAACCCACCATAGCGGCATGACATGGACAAAAAGAAATTTCCTCAGGTGATCGGTGTCGCCAGCGGCAAAGGAGGCGCGGGGAAAACCACCGTCTCCATCAATTTGGCTGTAGCGCTGGCGATGCAAGGTCACCAGGTGATGTTGCTCGATGCCGACCTGGGCATGGCGAATGCTCAAATTGCTTTGGGCGCACACGCGCCGTTCAACATCAGTCATGTACTCAATGGCAGCAAAACCCTTCAAGAGGTGATCATCACCACCGAACAGGGCGTTCGTTTGGTGCCAGGCGCATCAGGGGTGCGGGACATAGCCGCCTTGAATACCGCGCAAATTGCGACCATGATTCATGCTTTTGACACCCTGGACGAGCCGATCGATTACCTGATCGTCGATGTGGCCGCAGGCATTGCGCCCGCGGTGCTGGAATTCATGGCGGCATGTCAGCGACGTTTTGTGGTGGTCTGCGATCAGCCTGCTTCGATTGCCGATGCCTATGGTTTGATCAAGGTCATGTCCACGGAGCAGTCGCTGGACGAAATCTACCTGGTGCCCAACATGGTCAACAGTGCGCAGGATGGGCGGCAGTTGTATCGGCGCTTGAACGATGTTTGCACCCGGTTTTTGGGCGTTTCCATTCGTTTCTTGCACGCCATTGAAGCCGATGAGTTGGTGCTTCAGTCACTGCGCAAATACAAATCGGTCTTGGACTATGCGCCAGGCAGCGCTGCAGCCCGTGATTTTCGGGGTTTGGCGCATGCCTTGGACCAGCTGCCCCCCATTGAGCATGCCTCGGGTCGAATGCAGTTTTTCATGGAACGCATGCTGCGTGCCCCCACAGACCGGTGATCCATATGGGCAGCAATGTTTCACTCTACCAAGAAGTAGGCAATCCCCAGGAAGCCCTGATCATGGCGCACATGCCCATGGTCAAGCGGGTGGCTGTTCATTTGAAAGCACGATTACCACCTTTCATGGAGTTGGATGAGCTGGTACAGGTGGGGATGGTCGGCCTGATTGAAGCTGCAAAATCTTTTGACCCCACCAAGGGCTTTGTTTTTGAGCACTTTGCTCTGAGCCGGGTGCGAGGCGCCATATTGGATGAGGTTCGCAGGCAGTCATTTTTGCCGCGTTCTGCCGTTGCATTCAACAAAAATGAAAACGAAGCGGTCCATGTTTTGGCGGCTGAATTGGGGCGTGCGCCCACACAAGTGGAGTTGGCCGAGTTCATGGGCAAGGACATCGAGGAATTCCACAAAGAGCGCGGTCAAGCCAAACGTTTTGAAACCTTCTCCATGGAAGTGGTCAACGACGAAGTCATGAGCATGCCTGGCGATGCGGCCATGCAGCCTGAGGTCATGGTCGAAGAGGCTGAATTCATGGAAGCCGTGGTGGAGGCCATTGATCAATTGCCTGAGCGCGAGAAGTTGGTCATGAACCTTTACTATGTAGAGGAGTTGAATTTGAAGGAAATTGGCGAAGTTTTGGGGGTCAGTGAATCCCGTGTCAGCCAAATCTTGTCTACGGTTGTGAAAAAATTACGTCAAAATCTCCAACTCGCCTAAATCTTCTGAAATCCTCTGATGTTCAATCTTTTCAATCGAAACAATCCCGCTGATGAAATGAAGCGTGCAGTCGCCGCTTATGAAAAGGTGACTTCGATCGAATCCGATTCACGCGAGGCACGCAGTTTGCGGATGCGAATGGGCATGTTGTGCCGTGCGCATCTGGACAAAACATTTGTCGCGGGGGCAGAGCAAACAGCGGCCTGGCAAGATCAGGTCAGCTTGGCCTTGAAGGCGGGCAAGCCCATGCCGGAGATGCCGACCCCCTCCAAATTCCAAAAAATCCGGACAGGCGATTCGGATGTCTACGCTTATTTGCCTGAAGACTACGTGGTCGAAGCCTTCGGTTTAGGGGTGCGGTACCAAAAAGCTGAACTGTCAGCGCAGAAGGCCATCGAGGCGATGCAGGCCTTGGCCAACCAGATCAGCCGTTATGACTTGCGCTTGGATGAACCCTTTCAGGCTTTGACGTTCTTGCGCGAAGAGTTGGCCGAACAAGCTGCGGCCGAAGCGGCAGATTCTGAAGATGGCCAGAGCCCTGCCGACGGCTCCTCTGAAAGCCCTTGAGGCCGGGAGAATACTTTGGATGCCCTGGTCAATGCCTTGATTGCTGTTGGGCTCCTGATGATCCTGGTGATGGTCATCTATTTGATCGACAAGGTGAATGCGATCGAAAAAGAGACCCGCAAGATGATGATCACTTTGGGTGAGAAGTCCACCACCCCTGTGCCCACTGACCCCTTCTTGGGCCTGAGCGGCAAGAGGCTGTGGGATGCCATGACGGGGCGTTCGGTGGAAGGACTTGACACCGAAGGCAGGGAAAAATTGCGCAACCTCTACCAATTGGTCCTGTCCAAACACATGGAAGCTCTGTATCAGGATGGTTTCAAGGATGCCCTTCGGGGTTTGCCTGGCGAACCCAAAAACAGCCGCTCCATCTCAACCGCCAAAGGGCAAATTGAGTCCTGGATCCCTTCTGCTCAGGCCAACGCGCTTTACCAATGCGGACTCAAAGCTGCAGAAACACCCCAATCCGAATGGGGCCCCATTCGGGCTTCCATGGACGAGGCGGGTCAATATTTGCTGGGAAAAACCGATTTGGACAACAGCAGCCCCTTGTCGGACTGGCTCATGCCCCTGTCGGCCAACGACCTGGCCATGTCCTCTGCTGATGCCCTCTCTGACCCTGTAAGTCAGATGCCTGATGCGTCCAAATCCGGCATCAAACCGACCAAACTCTGATGGTTTCAGGCTTGTTGTGGAACAGGCCTCAAGTTTTCGAGCCACCTGCCGATTCCCTCAGTACTGAAGTATTCAAGGGATTTCTTTCATGCGTGCTTATTCCAAATTTGCTGAGAGCTACGGGTCTGTTCAGGTTGTGACAGGGGTGGCCACCGCTGACAACATCCAGCTGATTCAAATGCTTTTTGATGGTTTGTTGGAGAGCTTGGCCACTGCAACAGGTCACATCCAGAACAAAGCCATCGAAGAGAAGTCCAAAGCCCTGGCGCGTGCTGGACGTATTGTGGTGGGTTTGCAAGGGGCCCTGGACTTTGAACGTGGCGGTGAATTGGCGCAGAATTTGAATGAGTTGTATGCCTACATGACCCGTAGACTTTTCCACATCAATGCCCACAACGATCTTCAGGCATTGGAAGAGGTGAAGGCTTTGGTGATCGATATTTCCCAAGCCTGGCAGTCATTGCCCAGTTTGCTGTCAGACACCAATCGCCGCGCACACTACCCCAATTGAGGGGGGACGCAGGCCATTTGGCCTGCCCGACAGGAATCGAACCTGTGACCCACAGCTTAGAAGGCTGTTGCTCTATCCAACTGAGCTACGGGCAGAAAAAATACAAAAGGCCCTGAAAGGGCCTTTTTTTGTTGAACGGTCTCAAAGCACTGGTCTGCCAGTGAAAAAATGGTCGGAGCGGCGGGATTCGAACTCGCGACCCTCTGCTCCCAAAGCAGATGCGCTACCAGGCTGCGCTACGCTCCGACTGGGGTGTATTCTAACCCCCAAAAGCGACCACATCGGTGTCGGGCGTTAAAAAAATCACGTTCAGTTCTTGGCGCCATGCGCCCATGCACGTTCGCGGGTGGCTGCAAGAGCCTTGGTGTCAGGTGCAGACAAGTCCCAAGATGGCATGTGGTCCAAGCTGATGTCGGTCAGCGCCTCGATCCAATGCGCATGGTTGTTCAGGCAAGGGATGTAGTGGAAGCTTTCGCCGCCAGCGTGCAAAAAGGCCTCTTGCGCTTCTTGCTGGATTTCTTCCAGCGTCTCCAGGCAGTCGCTGGTAAAGCCTGGGCAGATCACGTCGACCTTTTTCACGCCTTGTCCTGCCATGGTCACCAGTGTGGGCTCGGTGTAGGGCTCCAGCCACTTGGCCTTGCCAAAGCGCGATTGGAAGGTGAGTTTGTATTGGTCTTTGGACAGGCCCAGGGCCTCGGCCAGCAGGCGGCCGGTTTTCATGCATTCGCAGTGGTAGGGGTCGCCCAGTTGGAGGGTGCGCTCGGGCACGCCGTGAAAGCTCATCACCAGTTGCTCGGCTTGGCCGTGGGTGGCCCAGTGTTCGCGCACCGTTTGGGCC
>JACCDH010851584.1_pt1 | contig 10280 bp, 6 predicted proteins | sample 7442481 | NCBI WGS metagenome assembly JACCDH01 (sample SAMN15323433, study PRJNA562643) | freshwater metagenome | isolation source: river surface water | place: USA:Blue River Watershed | collected 2017-08-15
GCAATGGGGTTGCCACCGAAAGTGGAACCGTGCTGACCTGGTTTGATCACCGTCATGATGTGGTCATCGGCGAGCACAGCAGAGACCGGATAAACACCTCCAGAAAGGGCTTTACCTAAAATTAAGATGTCGGGTCTTGCATAAGTGGCGCTTTGTTGTTCGCATTTGGCTTCGCAAGTACAGTTTCCGCACACAGCTAAAAGGCTACCAGTGCGCGCAATGCCGGTTTGTACTTCGTCTGCGATAAATAAAGCGTTGTTTGCGGTGCAAAGTGCTCTCGCTTGACGCATGTAGTCGTCGTTAGGGGTGTAGACACCTGCTTCTCCTTGTATGGGTTCTACTAAGAAACCAGCCACATTTGGTTGTGCCATTGCTTGTTCGAGCGCGGCGATGTCATCATAGGGGATGGATATAAAACCAGCCGGATACGGACCAAAATTTTTGTTGGAGTCTGGATCGGAGGAGAAAGAGACAATAGTGGTGGTGCGGCCATGGAAATTGCCTTCACAAACCACAATTTGGGCTTGATTTTCGGCAATACCTTTCTTTTCATAGGCCCATTTGCGACACAATTTAATGGCGGTCTCGACAGCCTCTGCTCCGGTATTCATCGGGAGGACTTTGTCAAAACCGAAATAGCTGGTTACGTATTTTTCGTAGTCGCCTAGGCAGTTATTGTAAAAAGCACGTGAAGTAAGTGCGAGCGTTTGGGCTTGATCGATAAGTGCTTGGGTAATTTTTGGATGCGCATGCCCTTGATTGACGGCGGAATAGGCCGAAAGAAAATCAAAATAACGCTTGCCATCTACATCCCAAACATAGACTCCTTCACCTTTTTCCAGGACAACCGGAAGCGGATGGTAGTTGTGGGCGCCATGCTGATCTTCTAAATCGATGTAGGCTTGCGATTTGCTAGATAGAGTTGTTGTTGATTGCATAAGGAGCAAAGATAAGGCAAACTTGTTTTTTTAGGAATATTTTAACAAGACTTTACCGCTAAGGAGCTAAATTTGTTTCATGCATTGGTCCAAGAGAGTCATTTTCTTTTTCACCTTAGTTGCTTTTTTGAGCAATCTCGCGTTTGGTATGTCCTTACCGCTTGTTCAGAAACACAATAATAGGGTGGTTGCCACGCGTGCAGACCACTCCCATTACAAACATCCATCCAACGAGCAGTTCTCTATTTCTGCGTGCGAATTCCTCGAAGAAATAGAAGAAGCGGAGCAAGAGACTGATTTCGATGAATTTTCGCTTCATGAGAAGCAGTCTATTTTTAATCAGCACTGTTCTTTTGTCTTTTTTGACACCAATTTTTACGAAACTGCTCATCCGGAATTTACGGGTAGGAATTTTTGCAATTGGCTTTATAAGAATCGACTAATTATTCATTTTCAGGTATTTAGGGTCTAGAAAGTAAGCGATACCCCTTCGTTTTACACTTTTTAAACCCAATTTATGCATAAGAAACACCAGCTCGAAGACAGCCTTTATGTCCTTGCGCATTACCTGCCCAGCCAGGCTCCATTAAAGGATTTTATCCACCACAATACGCTGCACGCCTTTCAAACCTTACCTTTTCATAAAGGCTTGCATGCAGCACAGCAATTGTTTGGTTTCCAGACTTATTTGTCTTTAGAGGCCTATCGCGATTTATATACACAGGGCGCCATCTCAGCTGCTAGTTTGGATCGTGCTGTAGCCGAACAAAAAGAACTGAGCAAAGACCAGCTTTTTCAATTTGAGCCAGAAACCGAAATCCCTACGGTTGTGGGTTCATACAGATTGCAATGGAAGAAAAAACTTGGTTTTGATTTAGATGCGCGCGTGCATCCGCTCTTGTTTCGCATCGTCAATTCATTTCTCGATCAAGGTATTGCGATTTGGCGCTTTCCGACCAATGGTTTGCCTTTTCTAGCCGCATTGAGACAAGTGGAGTCTGAAAATACAGCCTCTCTTTTTTCAGGTGAACGCGCTAGAACTTGTTTTTTAAATCCGGGATTTACCCTTCAAGATGCGCTCGATTTATTAGTAGGAGACCAGCGTGCATTTGAGAATTATTTGTTCGATCAACAATTTGCCCATCCTGGCTATTCAGGCATGATTTCCCAAATTGCGAACAGACCCGATTTATTGGTTTTGAAGCGTGAAATCGCTTTTGCAGATTTTGTGCTCTTGGAATGTCTGTTGGAAATCGATGCCTTGGATCAGCACCATGGCAGCTGGATTCCAGCCGCTAAATTAGGTCTTGAAACGTATCAATTTGAGCCCAAACAAATACGATCTACCACCGCGCAAATGCTAAAATCTATTTGGCAAGACGCCTACGAATGGACCTACTACGATCAAGTGCTGGCCTCACTTCAACAAAAGGGGAGCCACGAGCAGCCAAAACCAAGTAGCATTGGTATCTTTTGTATCGATGACCGCGAATGTTCTATCAGAAGACACATAGAGCAGCTCCATCCATCTTTTCTCTCCTTTGGAACACCGGGTCATTTCAACATCGAAACCTACTTTCAAGCGCAGGGCTCTTTGCAACGCACCAAAATATGCCCAGCGCCAGTGCAGCCTACGCACTTAATTGTAGAACATTCTGTTGCTCAAAATAAATTGAAAGAATGGCATTTTGATACCCGTACGCATGGTTTGCTATTAGGTTGGGTATTGACACACACGTATGGGCTTTGGTCAGCATTCAAACTTGCATTAGGCATATTATGGCCGTCAAGAAATACAATGGCTGTTTCATCTCAACAGCACATGAATCCGTTATCAACACTTAGTGTCGAAAATTTGAACGCGCAAGTAACTTCTGATGGATTGCAAATAGGTTTCACCATCGCGGAAATGACAGCTCTTGTTGGCGATTTGTTCAGGAGTATTGGCTTACAAGATAATTTTGCGCCGCTTATTTACATCGTTTCACACGGTTCGAGCAGCGCCAATAATACGCATTATGCAGGTTATGATTGTGGTGCTTGCTCTGGTAGGCCAGGATCAGTTAATGCCAGAGCATTTGCATTGATGGCCAATCATGCGGCTGTGAGAAAAGCACTTCGGGCCATTGCAATCGATATCCCTGATCAAACACATTTTGTTCCCGTCATGCAGGATACTGCCAAGGATGAGTTTGTTTACTACGATCTTCAACAAATCCCGGCACATTTAGCAGGTTTATTTGAATCGGACCGACTGATTTTTGCGCAAGCAAGTGAACTTAATGCAGTGGAGCGCTCCAAAAAATTCATGACGATCAATTCACAGGGCAAACCCCATCAAATTCATCAAAAGGTACAGTTACGGACGGTTTCCTTATTTGAGCCACGTCCGGAATTGAATCACGCCACTAATGCCTTGTGCATTGTAGGTCGTCGACAATTTTCACGCGATGTGTTCCTCGACCGCAGGGCTTTTTTGAATTCTTACGATTACCGCATTGACCCGACAGGTGAGTTGCTGAGTGGTATTCTAAACGCCGTGGCTCCGGTTTGTGGAGGCATCAACTTGGAATATTATTTTTCGAGAGTAGACAACGAACAATTGGGCGCTGGCTCCAAACTTCCGCATAATGTGATGGGCTTGTTGGGCGTAGCAAATGGCGTGGATGGCGACCTCAGAACCGGATTGCCGAGTCAGATGATTGAAATTCACGATCCCTACCGCCTGATGGTCGTTATCGAGCAAAAGGCCAAAGTTGTACTTGATGCGATTTCTCGCCAACCAAGCACTTATGAATGGTTTGCAAACGAATGGGTGCGTTTGGTTTGCTTTGATCCCGAGGAAAAGCATTTTTTCGTTTTTCAAAAGGGTCAATTTTTGCCTTATGGAATGGTTGAACCTTCAAAATTAGCCTCATGAATACTACTTATTTTGTTCATGGGTTTTTAGGCCTGCCCATTCTAGGTTTCTTGATCAGTTTGTTGCTGTCGTCCAAAAAAGAGGGAGCCCTTTCTGTTTTGAGCTACAGCACAGCATTTTTGCAATTGCTTTTTGTTGTGGTTTTTACAGGATTTTGGTTGCTTCATGGCGCCGAGCCGGTTCAGTTCAAAGAGATTTCTGTGTATCGTTCAGCAAACTATGACTTTTTTATAGATTTTTTGGTCGATAAACTCACCTTGACATTTGCCTTTTTGGGTGCCTCGCTCACTTTTTTAATTACGATTTATTCTCGTTATTATTTGCACAGAGAGAGCGGTTTTAAGCGATTTTTTAACACAATTCTTTTTTTCAATATTGGCTATTCCATCATTATTTTTTCAGGTAATATGGAGACACTTTTTATTGGTTGGGAAATCCTCGGCGTATCATCCTTCTTATTGATTGCTTTTTATCGAGAGCGCTTGTTGCCCGTCAAAAATGCATTGAAGGTTTTTTCAGTTTATCGAATTGGTGATATCGGCATTATCCTTGCCATGTGGTTGTTGCACCATTTTTGGCACGAGAATGTCACCTTTTTAGAAATGAATCGGACTGCTCCGCTGCATGCGCATTTAGCCCAGAATTCCGGTGTTGGTTTGCTCATTGCGACGCTGTTTTACATTTCAGCGGCAGCCAAATCCGCACAACTCCCTTTTTCATCTTGGCTGCCCCGCGCAATGGAAGGTCCAACGCCCTCAAGTGCCATATTTTACGGCTCGATGTCGGTGCATATTGGCGCATTTTTACTTTTGCGCACCTTGCATTTTTGGGAAAATCAGCTGTATTTTAAATTTGGTTTGGTCTTCGCGGGTCTCCTTACAGCTGTAATTGCCACTGTCATAAGCAGGGTGCAGAGTACTGTTAAAAGTCAGATTGCGTATGCATCAGTTGCTCAGATCGGCCTCATTTTTATCGAAATTGCATTTGGCTGGGAGAACATCGCACTTTTACACATCCTTGGAAACGCCTTCTTGAGAACTTATCAATTGCTCATTTCTCCCTCAATTGTGAGTTATAAAATCCGCGAGCAATTATATGAAATGCCTGATGAGGTGCTTAAAAGTAGTTGGTTGAAGGGATGGATGGATCGTTATTATGTGCTCAGCCTAAAAGAGTGGAATCTAGATAACGGTCTTTACAGCGTCTTGTGGAATCCCTTGAAAAAAATTGGTAGGGGATGGAAGGTTTTGAACTTTCGCTTTGTTTTTTGGCTGATGGCACTCATCTTAGGAATTGGTCTGCTATTGCGTTTCAATGAAGCAATCCTTGCACCAATGGTCAGGGAACGCCTGCCATTTTTCTTTGCTTTTTGGGGCTTTTTAATGGCAGTCAAAGCTTTTACTGAAAGAGATTCGGTACGCAAAAGCTTGACTTTGATTATGTTCAATCACGTTTCCATTTCTTTGGGTCTTTCATTCAATGCCCATTTTGATAATGGGCATCACATTTGGTACCTCAGTGGAATTATATTGGCTTGGGCCATCGGTTATCTCCTGCTGACCCACATGAGAAAAACTGAATGGATCAGTTTGGATAATTTTTACGGACACATCTATGAATACCCCAAAACGGGATTTGTATTGCTACTTGTATGTCTCGGTTTATCTGGATTCCCCATTACGCCCTCCTTTGTTGGGGAGGATTTGATTTTTTCTCATATCGAGTTGAATCAAATTGGCCTTGCCTTTTTTACCGCTTTTAGTCTTGTCATCAATGGCTTGGCCACAATGCGCATCTACGCCCGTGTGTTTCTTGGCCCACACATTAAAAACTACCATCAAATTGCTAAACGCTCATCTTAAATAATACACGATGAAAAATAATATTTTAAACGCTATCGAAATCAATCAGTTAAAGAAGCATTTGAAGGCTGACATGCTTTCTGGATTTTTGGTCTTTTTACTTGCTTTACCCTTAAGTTTGGGCATTGCCAAAGCCAGTGATTTTCCGCCAATTTATGGTCTTATTTCGGCCATGTTTGGAGGTGTGCTGGTGTCTTTTATCATGGGCGCTCCACTCACCATCAAGGGCCCAGCAGCTGGTTTAATTGTCATTGTGGCAGGCTCCGTTGCAGAATTGGGTCATGGCAATAACGAGCAGGGTTGGCACTTAGCTTTAGGTGCTATCATTGTTGCGGGTGCGCTACAAGTACTAATGGGTTGGTTCAAATGGGGAAAATACACTGACCTCTTTCCGCTTTCGGCCGTACATGGCATGCTTGCTGCCATTGGGATCATTATCATCAGTAAACAAGTTCATGTGCTCGCTGGTTTTTCACCTACTACAGCGCAAGGTAAACCGATGACAGAGCCGCTCGAACTCTTAGCTGAATTCCAAAATACAATTCCACATTTCTTTATGCATTGGCAGATCACGATGATTGGATTGGTTTCATTAGCCATTGTTTTTATATGGCCTTATTTTAAAAACCCAATAATAAGAAAAATCCCATCCGCTTTGGTAGTGATTTTAGTATCTATTGCGCTTGTTAAAGTCTTTGCAATTCACAATACAGATACATTTAAACCTTTACTTTCTTTTGATAAAGCACTTTTTGAAATCTTGCGCATCAATGAAAGTTTTGAGGGCTTCAATCAGTTTGGAACCTTTATCAAGTTTGTGATCATGTTTGCCTTAGTGGGTTCTCTTGAATCTTTACTTACCGTAAAAGCTGTTGATTTACTCGACGCCCAAAAGCGAAAATCTAATTACAACAAAGACCTTATGGCTGTTGGATTTGGAAATATGTTAGCCGGAATTTTTGGTGGGCTACCCATGATATCCGAAGTGGCACGTTCCTCGGCTAATGTGGCGAATGGTGCGCAATCGCGTTGGGCCAATTTTTTTCACGGTTTGTTTATCTTGCTCTTTTTGATTGTAGATGTCTCATTTAGCGATATGATTCCGCTTTCTGCCTTGGCTGCATTGCTGATTGGTGTAGGTTGGAAATTGGCGCACCCTAGAGAATTTGGCTCAGCTTTAAAAATTGGCGCCGACCAATTGTTGGTATTTTGTACAACAGTAATTGTCACTTTGGCTACCGATTTGCTCGTTGGCATAGGCGCAGGAATCCTCTTGAAAATGGCACTACATTTGGCGAGAGGAGTTCGATTTGCTGCACTTTTCAGTTTGCGGCTGGTCAATAGTAAGGGAGTGATTCAAGTAGCATCACCTTTGGTATTTACTAACTTTTTGAGTCTTCAAAAGGTACTACTCGAACAAAAACTAACTGATGAGTTACATATTGATTTGATGCAGTGTAGTTTCATCGATCATACTTCATTAGAAGCACTACATTTGTGGCAAGCAGACTTCAAAAATGCTGGAGGTCATCTCAATTTGATCGGATTACAAGAGTTTACAGCAATGCACAAGTCCAAGCATCATGCAGCCGCAAGGCGTAAATAAGGCGAAATGAAAATATTTTTGATTCTTTCGAGTATGGTTTTTATTTTTTCAACCTACGCTCAAAAAACCATAGACGACCAACTTCACGGTTGGGTAGTCTACCAAGGCAATCACAAGCTCAACAGAAAATTTGACTTGCATACCGAATACCAATGGCGCAGAGCAGATGGTTTTGCCGATTGGCAGCAATCATTGGCTAGGGTAGGTCTAGATTATAAATTGAATCCGAACTGTACTGTTTCTGGTGGTTATGCTTGGGTCGTTTCTTATCCTTATGGAAGTCAACCTATAGTCAATCAAACCAACGAAAACCGTATTTGGCAACAGGTTATTTTAAAACAACCAATTGGTTACCTTCAAGTACAACATCGCTACAGGCTTGAGCAGCGATGGATAGACACCTTGTTTCGCCAGCGTATTCGTTACCGCGCGCAATGCATTATTCCGTTGCAAAAATCCTATCTGGATCATGGAAAAGGGCTTTTCATGAATGTGAACGATGAGGTTTTTCTGGGCTTTGGCAAGGGAATCGGAAAAAACATCCTGGACCAGAACCGCTTTATTGCGGCAGTTGGCTATCAGTTCAGTCCAAATTTCAATTTTCAGATGGGTTACTTGAATCAATTTGTGATCAAGCCCGATGGCTTACACATGGAACGCAATCATACCATTTGGGCAAGCGTAGTATACAACCTCAATTTTTCGAAATAAGCATAACGTTTCATTTTTTAGAGCGTAAGCCGCCCCAAAAAGGCGGCTTTTTTTTATCTTTCAAGAAAAAAAATTGAAAAGAAGAGATTTTATTCAGAAAACAAGTGTACTAGCTGCCGGAGCCTTGCTGCTTCCCGAGCAAGCCCTCTCCTTTGATTCGGGCACTAAAACGCGCGTCCGTTTAGGCTTTATCGCTACGGGCTTTCGCGGCCAGACGCACATAGAGGAAATGCTCAAGCGCTCAGATGTAGATATCATAGCGCTGGCAGATCCCGATCCGCGCATGATCAAGGATGCATTGGCTTTGATTGAAAAAGCCGGACGACCTGCACCTGTGGTTTATCAAAATGGCCCAGAAGATTACCTCAACTTGCTTACCCGAACAGATATAGACGCCGTATTCGTTTCTTCGCCATGGGAATGGCATTTGCCACACGGCATTGCCGCAATGAAAGCGGGAAAAATTGTCGGGATGGAAGTGGGAGGTGCCATGAAACTAGCAGATTGCTGGGCTTACGTCAAGACCTCCGAACAAACCAAAGTACCCATCATGCCATTAGAAAATGTGTGTTATCGCCGCGACGTCATGGCGATTCTGCATATGGTGCGCAAGGGCTTTTTTGGTGAAATCGTACACGCACAAGGCGGTTACGAGCACGACCTTCGCGGCGTGCTTTTCAACGACGGCAAGAGCGCTTACAACTCAGGTGTTGAATTCGGTCAAAAAGGATACAGTGAAGCCGCATGGCGCACCAATCATTACCTCAATCGCAACGGCGAACTTTACCCCACACATGGCTTAGGGCCTGTAGCCACCATGCTCGACCTCAACCGCGGCAATCGCTTGGTTCGCCTAAGTTCTTTTTCGAGTAAAGCGCGCGGCTTACACGAATATATTGTCAAACATCCGAAGGGCGGTGAGGCGCACCCGAATGCGCAAATCACCTTCAAGCAAGGCGATGTCGTGACCACCCATTTGCAATGTGCCAATGGTGAAACGATTATCTTAACGCACGACACCAGCTTGCAGCGCCCATATAATTTAGGTTTCAGGGTGCAAGGAACCAAAGGTATTTGGCAAGATTTCGGCTGGGGCGACCCCGAACAAGGCCATATCTATTTTGAAGATGCCATGAAGCATTCGCACCGCTGGGACAACACCAAATCATGGCTCGAGGCACACGACCATCCATTGTGGAAGCAGAATGCAGCGGCTGCCGAGTCCTCTGGCCACGGCGGCATGGATTATTTTGTTGACAACGCATTTATAGAGTGCATCAAGCAAAATCAACCTTTTCCACTAGATGTCTATGATTTAGCAGCTTGGTATGCCATTACGCCACTGAGCGAAAAGTCGATTGCTGAAAATGGTGCCCCGCAAGAAATCCCTGATTTTACAAAAGGCACCTGGAAAACACGCAAACCTATATTTGGCTTCGATGCAAACTACTGAAACGGCGTTGGTTATCTTGGCAGGTGGCCTAGGTTCGCGCTTTGGCGGCGCCAAGCAAATTGAACCTTTTGGTGCGCAAGGGCATTTTCTCTTTGAATATGCTTGTTACGACGCTATGCAAGCTGGTTTTCAGAAGGTTTTTATCATTGTTCGGCCCGGAATGCAAGAAATAGTGGCCCAACAACTCAACCGCTGGATGCACGCGCAGCGCTACGAAATCATTATTCAAGAACAAGCCCGCCCAAAACCATGGGGTACTGCCCATGCCTTGCATTTTCTGTACGGTAAATGGGAGGGCGCCTTTTTGGTGCTCAATGCAGACGATTACTACGGGCCAAGTATTTGCCAACGCGCTTCTGAGTTGGTGCAAGACGGCGTTGCAGCAGCTGCGTTGGCCTTTGAGTTGGGCCCCACTCTGAGTCCGCATGGGCCTGTTGCTCGAGGTATTTGTCAAAGCCATGATTCCTATCTCAGCGAGATAGAAGAAGTATTGAAATTAGCGGATAAAAATGGTTTGATTACCGATGAACACGGACGTGTTTATGCTCCCGATACACTGATCTCCATGAATGCGTGGTTGCTGTCAGGTACTTTCTTGGAGCAGTTGGCTTCCAAAGTGCAGGCATTTTTAAAGCTCCACAATGGAAATGATCAAATCGAGATTTACCTCCCTAAAGTGCTCCATGAAGTGATCACAGAAGGCAGTATTCACATCAAAGTAGCAGCGATGCCCTCCGCTTGGTTTGGCATTACGTATGCCGCAGATTTGACACTTGCCCAAGCAAAAATA
>JACCDH011092459.1_pt1 | contig 10279 bp, 6 predicted proteins | sample 7442481 | NCBI WGS metagenome assembly JACCDH01 (sample SAMN15323433, study PRJNA562643) | freshwater metagenome | isolation source: river surface water | place: USA:Blue River Watershed | collected 2017-08-15
ATCAAGAACTCGACCAATGGGTTTACGTGGGCGACTCCACCAACGACCAAGTGATGTTTGAGCATTTCACGCACAGCGTAGGCGTGGCCAACATCAGGCGCTTTGAGAAAGCGCTCAAGCACTTGCCTAAACACATTGCGACGAAAGAGCGCGGTGCGGGGTTTGCGGAAGTGGCAAGCCTTTTAAACTTGCAAATCTAAGTTTCAAACTTCGATTTGCAAGGAATAAGGCCGAGCGGCTTATTTTAAAAATTTGAAACCGCTCAAAAACCTCAAACCGGCATGTACGCAATCCCCGTCTGCATCAAACCCACCAAATTGATGTTGACCGTATTGAAGGATGTGTCCGCAGCCAAGTGCGCCAACGCCCCAGGTGCCATGCCATTCTCAAGCATGCCAATGTAAGGTGCTTTGTCTGCTTCAGAAGCAGTTGTACCAATGACGTTTTTCCAAAGCAAGCTCACAATTTGATCGTTTGTTGTGGCACCAGCGGCATTCAATGCAAGACCGGCCAAATTGTCGTAAGACCAGCCTGCATCCAAAAAGCTCAGACCAATGCCCACGTATTGCTTGTTGGTTAGCGCTGCCTTACCAAACACAGCGCCCAAAATTTTGGCAGTGATGCCCGCATTTTCAGCGCCATCGGCATCCAAGGCCCAGGAAGAATCGGTGAAGATCAAACGTTCAACTTGACGCAGCTCTAAGCTGCCACCTTCGTTGTTCAGCGCTTCAGCATTCCAATAGCCTGTTGCACTGTCTTTGGCAATGCGCATGGCGCTAGCACTTTCCCAAAACCGCACGCTGTCCAAGCCGGCATCGCCATCCACAATGTCATTACCCCCCGTGAAGGTTATGAAATTATTGGCAGCGTTGCCAATGATCACATCATCGTAGGCCGAGCCAATTGCGTTCTCAATCAAGGCCCCCCCTGCAATGCTGACATTGTTGTACTTGGCCATGCCATCTGCATTTGCACCCACTGAGCTGGTTTGCCCCGCATGCAAATCAAGGCTGACAGACATGCTCACAGTTGAGGCATCTAAAGTGTCCACGCCACCATCATCAATGATGGTCAAGGGGTTGGAGGTGTCCGTGATTTTGTAGACATCGTTCCCAGTGGCGTATGTTCGTGAACCATACAAAGCGCGCAAAGCTTGCAGGTCAAAGCCGCCATACCAAGTGGGCCAAGTGCCGGCAGTGCTTGTTGCCGACAAATCCAACATCAAGGTGTTGCTGGGCGTGGCCAATGAATTGAGGAGCACCGTAGCGCCTGAGGTATCACTTTCAGGCAAAGGATGCTGCAAGCCCAAGGCATGGGCAATTTCATGCAAAAGCACATAGTAGCCTTCTTGTCCGGGCGTCATCACATTGGCTGTCTCTGTATCTAGCCACACATCGCCAGCACGTGCATCGTTTTTGTAGGTATCGGGCAAGAAAGAATAGCCACGGGTGTTGGCTTGCTGATTCACACCCAATCGAATTTGACCCGCATCGCCAGCCACTTCAGAAAAACTCAAACCTGTTTGCTGCTGCAATACACCCAACATGTCTCGCACAACTTGCTGCTGTTGCGCACTGAATACAGCAAAGCTGGTCCCACCCTCACCACCTGCAGCAGGCGCTTGCGTCATGAAGCTGTAGGTCACAGTGGTGGGCGTGCCAGCCGCTTGCGTTTGCCAACCTTTGGCACCGCGCAACAAAATTTCTTCACCAGCATGGCTCATGTCGCGCAAGGCGACCAAGTCATAGTCTCTGTTTTTTTGAGTACTTTGATTCCAAACATCAAAACGCTCAATGTTATGAAGCTCGTACACAAAGGAGGGGTAATTGGCGTTATGCACCTTGACCAATCGACCATCAACAGACACGCTCACAACAACAGGACCAAATTTGTCACTGGGGTTGTAGCCCATAGAAACGCGGTCCATGCCACCTCGTCCGTCAATGTAGACAGACCCTGGTTGTCGCTGCCAGTTAGAGCCTAAATAAAATGAATCGGCATCGGCAGTGCCATACCCTTTATCGCCGTCTCTTTGGAACCCATGCACGCTGTGCACATTGACCAGCGTGTCTCTTGTGCCGTAGCCGTCTAAGGCGTAGCCCGCTGCCAAGTCAACAAAAATAGTGTTGGGTGACCACCAGTACCAAACGGTTGCCCATTGCGCATCAGCAGCCACAATGATTTTGTCGTCCCCAGCATTACCCTGGCCTGTTGAACCCTCCAACAGGGTGATTTCATCATCGCCATCTTCGCCATGGTAAGTGTCACCAGATTTAACAGTGACAACATCTTTGAGGGGGGTTCCTTTGATCTCAGCCATTTATTTCTTTCTGATGCGCTCAGATGTAACCAATCGTTTTGCGAGGAAAATTAGCCAAGTTAGGCATCACTTCGACGGCTTGTGAAGGCGTTAAACCCAGCCACTGCACAATGTCAGCCATGAATTGATCAGAGGAAAACTGTGGCAACCATTGCCCCCGATACGGGTTGTAAGTTGAGGCGTCATCTGGACCTGCAGTTTGCAAAGTTGGGAACGTATTACCGTAGACCGTTCCACCTTTCACTGGGCCGCCCAATGCAAACCAATGATTACCCCAAGCGTGGTCAGAACCAGCACCGGCTGCAGGATCTAAGGTCCGTCCAAACTCACTCATGACAACGGTGATCACATCGTTGTTCATGCCCGCAGCTTGCATGGATGCATCAAATGCACTCATGCCATTTGCAACAGCATTCAGTCGCGTTTCCAAGCCAGGATTGGTCATGTCGGTAGACAGCTGATCTGTGTGCGTGTCATAGCCACCATCTTGTACCAAGTACACTTGACGACGCGCACCAGCTTGTTTGCTGTAAGGCAAATGTTTGGCCAAGAAGCGCAAGTCTCTGCCAATGCCCGTATCTGGAAATGTGCCGACAGGCTCTGGCCCCATCCGCTGACCTTGCGCAAATTCAACGGTGTCCAAATAGGCGGCACGAAGACTTCGCGTGAACTCATATTCATAGGCGTTGGAGGACTGCAAACGGCTGGCCCACTCTACGCGCTGACGATGCAAGTCCGAAGGATCTTCCAAATTGGCTCGACCCCAATTGGCACTGCCCCCACTGTTTGCAAAACTCAAAGAAGTGCTGTTACTGATAACCGCCGTGTAGTCCCGCGAAAGTGCAACCAATGGCTGTTTGGCTTTAAATTCTGCAGGCAACAAATCAAGGGTACGGCCGCCCCATCCGGTTAAATCTTCTGCCCCCATCCAACCTTGAATCCACTGCTCCTGATCGGCGTGTGAACCCATAAAAGGCGGCAATTTAACGGAGTTGTTTTTGAATTGCGCCATCGTCGTCGGTTGAACCAGTGCGCCGGCATTGGCGATCACAGCCAAGCGCTTCTTTTCAAACAAATCAGCAAATGCCCTGACGCCTGGTGACAAAGCAAACTGATGCCCCATGAAAGAGCCAGACAAGCGAATCAGACTGTCTTTGGGCAAAGCCAACACAGGTCTTGCTTTTTGATAGTCGCTGTATGCAGCGTCTGTGGGAATCAAGACATTGTTGCCATCAAATCCACCCGACAAGAAAACAACCACCAATGCTTTGTAATCTGCAGCCTGCACATTCCGGATGCCACCCAAAGTTGCACCGATACCTGCCAGAGATACGCCACCTGCGTGCTTTAGGAAATTTCGACGATTGATCATTTTGAAACTCCAAAGGCTGGGGTTAATGTGGCCATGTCCAACATGGCGCCCGCCATTTCAAAAGGCCGTTCGCGCAACCAATTCGTGCCATTGGCTTCAATCAAACTCTTTGCCAAAGTTGCAGGCATTGCCCCTCGAAAAAATCGTTCGCTGAGCAGTTCGATCAGTTTGTCATCCGAATCGGCAACGGCATTTTTAATGGCGGTGGTATCGCAACCCGCATTGCTCAAAACTGTCTCGTCACGAATGCCATCGCTGATTCGCCACATGCGTGTACTGAACTCATTGGAGTTCAACATTTTTTGTTCTGGCGCCAATATATTGGTGCCTTGCGTGCGATGGTTGGGTGGGTAAAAATTAAACACCGTGTAGGCCTGCAGCGGTTGCTGGTTTGTGTTTTGCCAAATATCACTTGGATTGCCGGACCGTCGAATTGCCGCTCTGCAACCCAGACCGCGCATGACATGCATCGTCATCAAGAATGGCTCTTTGATGCGCCCAAAACCTTTGGTAGATTTACCGGGTACATCGCCATACCTGGCTTCAGGGTCCATCAATATGGCAGAAATCACTTTCTGCATATTGCCCTTGGTGTCCCTAAAGACAGTTGCCACACGTTCCAAATACGCGGGCGAAGGATCACTGGTGGTCATGCCTTGAATCAACCTCAGGGACACGAAAGGGGCCGTGTTGGGGTGCGTTACCAAAATTTCAATCAAGCTGTCCAAGTCCTTTGCGGCATCTTGTCCTGCTGGAATGGTGCGCCCCAACACCGTTTTAGAACCTGTATCGTGTTGATCTGCAAAATTTGCCTCCATCGGCTTGGCGTGATTAGCAAAATTAGAGCCCATTCTGCGCACATTGGGATCGGCAAAATCCCAGCCCGTTAAAGCACGGGTTGCCTCAATCACGTCTTTTTGAGAATACGTTTCAATCGACTTCCCGGCAGCATCTTTTTTCAAGCTACCGTTCAGGTTCAGTTGGACCAAGCCCACTGAAAACAACTGCATCAATTCGCGCCCATAATTCTCGTTAAGTTGCCAGCGTCGGTTCTGTGAGTTGTCTAAGTAGTGCCCCATTGCTGGGCTTCTGGAGATTGCCTTTAACAAATCACCGTACTGGCCAAACGCATGGGTTTGTAATAAATTCCAATATTCCAAGGCGCCAAACAGTTGAATTTTGCGAGTTGAAACCACCAAAAAGTTGGACAGCACCCAACTGGTTTTGACGCGCAACTGATCGTCAGAGCCAATGAAAAAGTTGTATGTACTGACTTTGTGGTGCTCGTCAAAGCGCTGGCCAGCAGCTTTGTCCAAATTCAAATCGTACTCAATGATGCTAGGGGGCGTGAAAATTTTTGTGGCTGGCAACTGGTATTGTTGGCTGAGCCAAGCGTCCAAGCCCAAGGCTTTAACTTGCGCAACGGAACTTGGTGATGGGCCCATCGCAGCATGCTCAAGAAATCGAGATGCGGCGTAATGGTTGACCTTGCTTGAGCCAGCCAAGCTCGTCACTTGCCCCGTTAAGTTAGACGCATTCCAGCCTTCCTGTCCACCACAGCCGTGCAGCATGACAAAAATAGGTAGCACGATCCAAGCACGTATGTTTCTCATCGATAGATTCCTTTCAATCGTGTCACCCATTGCGCTAAGCCACAAGCTGATAGGGCAAACCTGTGGTGGCCATGCCAACCAATTCGGCCACTACGGGATTTAAATTCAAGTCGGACGCAAACACAGCCAAACTTTCAATTGAGTAGGTTTGGTTCACAATCATGCTGACATAAAGGGCTTGAATTTCTGCAGAAGGGGCCACACCCACCAGACGTTCGTACAAAAAATCAACCACTTTGCTTGGGACGAGTGAGTCTTCGCCCAATCGCAATGTCAAAGCTTCTTTCATCAAGTCATTGGCCGCGTAATTCTGGCGGTCTAAGTAGTTCAGACAAATGCCCATGTACGCAGGCACTTGAACGGACTCTCTGCCAAAAACCAAACTTAAAGTTTTGGCTGCAACACCTGCTTTACCCTCCACATCAAAAGCCAAGCCAATGTCTTTGAATTGAACGCGTTCAATATTTTGTAAAAAATCAGATGACTCTGAATAATCTGTGCGCGTCACTTCTAAACCTGAAGATCTGGTTTTGACTTGATAGTCCTTGGACATGCCGTTGTAAGCCACCGTGTCCACACCTGGGCCACCATCAAAAATGTCGCTGCCCACGGTATTGGAATACACATCCGCAATTTCCAGCGAAACCACTTTGTCCGAAAACTCCACAGCCTCCACATTTCTAAGCACAAGTTTGTCAGAACGTGACGCACCCGACACCGCATCCAAATAGGTGGTGCCTTGCGTGGTGGTTAATTTGAATTTGGAAGCCGGCCAAAACACATAGACCGTGTCGAAGCCTTTTTTGCCATCAATGAAATCCGAGCCGCCCAAGGGGCGAATGTAGTCGTCTAGGTCGGAGCCATTGATGACTTCCGATCCCGTGCTTAACTTTCCGACAATCTCATTGAGCAATGGTTTTCCTAGGCTAGGAGAAAAACCCAAACTCTACCTGAATTCAGGCTGTTATTTATTAAAAATATAAGCAAATAGGGACAAATAAGGGCACAAGCAAGTGCCCTTATTTCACAAGACCGCGCATCCTTTGCGCTTCACCCAGCCTTCACTTCCCCATCAAGCTGGCATTCACCTGCTCCACCGACGTCAAAGCATCATCGCCCACAAGCGAAGCCAAGCGCACCTTGGACAGCAGGTACACCATGCGGGCCTGCGCCAAATCACGCAATGCCAAGGTGTATTGCTGCTGGGCATTCAACACATCCAGCTGGGTTCTGGAACCCGCCTTCAAAGACATTTGAGTCGACTTCATCATTTGCTCAGCCGAGCGCGCGGCTTGCTCTAAAGCACGCACGCGCATCACGCCTTCGCTCACACCGCGGTACTCTTTGTGCACGCGCACACCCAAGTCGCGGCGCAGGGCTTCCAGCGTTTCTTCGGCGCGGGTTTGCTCTGCCACGGCTTGGCGAATGGTGGAGTTCACATAACCGCCGGCGTACAACGGAATGTTCAGTTGCAAGCCGATGGTTTTATTTTCGTAACGCGAATTGACGCGGGTGATGTTTTCACTGCCGCTGTTGGACCATTGGGCCACGGCGTCCAAGGTGGGCAAGTGGCCTGCTTGGGCTTTGCTCACTTCGCGGCGAGCCGCGTCCAAGCGCGCTTGCATGCCTTTGATTTCGGGGCTGGCTTGCTCGGCTTTGCGCGTCCACTCGTCCAAGTTGGCGGGCTGGGGTGGGCTCAGTTGCAGTGCCGACACGTTCAACTTGGCAATGGCCCCCACAGGTTGGTTTATCAACAACTGCAGCTGTCGGCGTGTCAGTTCTTGGTTTTGGCGCGCTTCCAATTCTTGCGCTGTGGCCATGTCTAGGCGGGCTTTGGCATCGTCTACATCGGTGCGGGTGCCAGAGCCTGCCAGCAGGCCCTTTTGGGCGGCGTCCACCAAGGCGGTGTAGGTTTTCTTTTGCGCCAGCACCAGGTCCAGTTGTTCGTCGGCCATCAGGGTTTCAAAGTAGGCACCGGCCACGCGCACCACCAGGTTTTGCAGGTCGCGGTCGAGGTTGGCTTCGGCTTCTTCCACAATGGATTTGGCTTGTTGAAACTGCAACCAGCGTTGCATGTTCATCAGCGGCTGACGCAGTTGCAAGGTGCGGTTGTCGCTGAAGTACTGGTCGTTGGTGGTCACCGGTGTGCCCAAAATATTGGGGGCGGTGGTGTCCAGGTTGTTGTTGTTGCGACCGGCACTGGCCGATATTTGTGGCAACAAACCGGCACGCGCTTGGGGCACGCGTTCACGGCCCGAATCGGCCGCCGCACGCGAGGCGCGAATGGTGGCGTCTTGTTCCAAAGCAGCTTGGTACACCTGCTTCAAGTCCATCACCGACGTCTGCGCCCACGAGGCCAGAGCGGCACCCGAAAGCGCGCACACCAGCGCTGTTTTGACAAAGAAAGTGGAGGCGTTCATCACTCTTCCTTCAAAGATGCGGCCATGCGCTTGGTCAGGGGGTGCATCAAGTAGGTCAGCAAAGAGCGCTCACCGGTTTTGATCACAATCTCGGCGGGCATGCCAGGCTGCATTTGACGCGCGCCCAAAGTTTTCATGCCAGACGCTGTCACTTGCACGCGGGCCAGGTAGTACGCAAATTGCGGCTGCTGCGGGTCGCTTAGCAAATCGCCAGACACCGACATCACTTTGCCTTCCACCACCAACTGGGGCGAGTGCGCAAAGGAGTTGAAGCGAATGTCGGCAGGCAAGCCCGCTTGCACTTTGTCAATGAGGTGCGGCGGAATGTGTGCTTCCAAAAGCAAGGTTTGGTTTTCTGGCACCACGTCCAAAAGTTTTTGGCCCGGCTGCAACACGGCGCCCACGGTTTGCACCGTCAGGCCCACCACTTGGCCGTTGGCCGGTGCTTTGATTTCCATGCGGTCCAAATCGGCCGACACGGCAATGTATTTTTCGGCATCCGATTGCACTTCGCGCGTCACGTCGGCCAACTGCGATTCAATTTCTTTGCGGTACTCTTGTTTGCGAGCCATTGAGCGCTGTGTCAGCTCGGCCACTTGGCGCGACACGCGCAGGCTGTTGCCCGTTAGGTCGGCAATGGACGCGTTGGACTCGGCCACCATGCGCTCGAGTTCCAACTGACGGTTGCGCGGCGCGTAGCCTTCTTTCACCATGCCACGGGTGTTGGTGAGCTCTTCGGTCAGCAAGGCCAACTGGCTGCGACGCTGCACCAAAATATGTTGATACGACCCCAATTGTTCTTTGAGGCCTTGCATGCTTTCTTCGATGCCTTGGAGGTCGGCGGCCAGGGCGGCGCGGCGGGCTTGGATCAGTTGTTGTTGGGTGGTGACCTGTTGTTTGATGAGGGGGTCTTTGAGTGCGGCTTTAACGTCGGGGTGGAAGTCAATCACATCACGGCCGGCTTGCTCGGCAAACAAGCGGCTTTGCATGGCGCGGTAGCCCAGGTAGCGTTGGCGCACGGCTTCGTAGTTGGCCTTGGCCACGGCGGCGTCTAGGCGCAGCATGGGCTCGCCCTCTTTCACTTGTTGGCCTTCTTGCACCAGCACTTCTTTCACAATGCCGCCCGACAAATGCTGCACGGTTTTGCGTTTGGTGTCCAATGTCACCATGCCTTGCGTGGGCACGCCTTCGTCTAGCGGCGCAAAGCCGGCCCACAGCAAGAAGCCGCCAAAGCCAACGGCCAACACCAGCAAGCCAGTGCGTGCCACGGCACGTGTGTCGGACGATGCGCGCGGTGCGCCATCGTCGTTGGAGGTGACCACCTGTGCATCTTGCACAGCTGATTTTAAAGAGGAGTTCAAATTAGGTTTGGCCATGACAGTCTCGATTTAAGTGTCAAACAATATTAGGAATTAGAAGAAGGCTTGCCATCTGCTGAAGGCGCAGGCGGCGTTGCTGGAGGCGCCACTTGCGCAGTCTGCGCAGCCTGCGCTGCTTCACGTTGTTGTTGCAATGCCGCCAGCACACCATCGCGCGGGCCGCTGGCCTGCACAGTGCCTTGATGCAAAATGAGAAGTCTGTCGGCCACACCCACAATGCCAGGGCGGTGGCTGATCAGCACCACGGTTTTGCCTTTGGCTTTGAGGCCTTGCACCGCACGCACCAAGGCGTTTTCGCCTTCATCGTCGAGGTTGGCGTTGGGCTCGTCCAGCACCACCAGGGCAGGCTCACCATACAAAGCACGGGCCAAGCCAATGCGTTGACGCTGACCACCCGACAGCAAACCACCCGCTTCACCCATGGGCGTGTCGTAGCCTTTGGGGAATCGCAAAATCATTTGGTGCAAACCAGAAGCTTCGGCGGCGGCAATCACTTTTTCAGAGACCACTTGGCCCGCGCGCGCAATGTTTTCTGCAATGGTGCCGTCAAACAATTCAATGTCTTGGGGCAAGTAACCAATGTGCGGGCCCAGCTCCATGCGGTCCCAATTCAAAATGGGTTGACCGTCTAGCAGCACCTCGCCACCGGTGTGCGGCCAAATGCCCAACAACACACGCGCCAAAGTGGATTTACCAGAACCCGACGCACCCAACACCACCGTCACGGTGCCTGCTGGCATGATGGCGCTCACGCCTTTCAAAATAGGTTCTTTGCGACCTGGTGCAGAAGCCACCACATCCTTCAACGCCACATCGCCTTTGGGCACCACACCCATGGGCGCTTTGTTGCGCAAAGGATGCGCCTGCAGCAAATCGCGCAAACGCACATAAGCTTCTTTGGCACTCAAGAAACCTGTCCAAGTGCCCACCATCAAATCGATCGGTGCCAAAGCGCGTGTGGTCAGCACGTTGGCGGCAATCATGGCACCCGGTGACAACTCACCTTGAATCACCAACAAAGCACCACCACCCAAAGCCAATGACTGCTGTGTGTAGCGCACAAACTTGCTCCAGGCCACAACGCGGCCGGCCACGGCTTGGGCATTCAAAGCACTGCCCATGGCTTTGGCATTGCGCTCGGACCAGCGGCGGTACAAGTGGCTCACCATGCCCAT
>JACCDH011030867.1_pt1 | contig 10277 bp, 7 predicted proteins | sample 7442481 | NCBI WGS metagenome assembly JACCDH01 (sample SAMN15323433, study PRJNA562643) | freshwater metagenome | isolation source: river surface water | place: USA:Blue River Watershed | collected 2017-08-15
ATGCCTTTCAAATACGATGTACTAAATAAAAAAATGTATACCAAAGAAAGCTATGAAACTCATAGATCTTTGGTAAGAACCATGGATTTGCGATCCCAGTTGTAAATTTGCTTTCTTTCTTCTGGAAGATCGTCAACAGAAGCGCGCTTAAAGCCGCGCTTTAAAAACCAGTGCTCTGTTCTGGTAGTTAAAACAAACAATTTTTTAATGCCTTCCCGCTTTGCCCGCATCTCAACGCGCTTTAGTAAGCGCTCTCCATCACCTGAGCCCTGAACATCAGGATCGACTGCGAGGCAAGCAAGTTCGCCTACGCCATTGGGGAAGGGGAAGAGGGCGGCACATCCAAAGAGCACGCGATCATGCTCAATCACAGAGAAGCGCTGAATGTCGCGCTCAATCACATCTTGTCCGCGGGCAGCCAAAATACCTTCTTCTTCAAGCGGGCTAGTAAGCTGCAATATGCCACCAACGTCATCTTGATTCGCTTCGCGTAAATTCTCAATATCGGATGAAGCTAGCATCATTCCAATACCATCGTGGGTAAAGAGTTCTTCTAGGAGTGCGCCATCACGATTGCAAGGTAAGAAGTGCACACGACTCACGCCAGCACGAATGGCTCTACCTGAGATATTGAGCAAGCTCTTCATGCCTAGATCAAGATTAGGATGCTCGGCAACATATTCTTGTAGCTGTGGCATCGAGAGCTCGGTAATGTAATCACCTTCCGCATCTTTAAGACCAGCGTAGGGGCTAAGGAATATTAATTTATCTGCTTTGAGTGCGGCAGCAGTAGAAGCAGCTACATCTTCAAAGGCAAGATTAAAAGCTTGCCCGGTTGGCGAGAAACCCAGCGGTGATAGCAAAACAATCTTGTTGCTATCGAGTGATAGCTTGATTGAAGTGGAGTCCACTTTACGAACCAGTCCGGTATGAATGTAATCAATACCTTCAACAACGCCCACAGGCATGGCGGTAATAAAGTTTCCTGAAATCACTGAAATGCGTGATCCTGCCATCGGAGTATTAGGCAAGCCACGACTAAATGCTGCTTCGATATCGAGGCGTAATTCACCAGCAGCTTCTTTGACGCACTCCAAGGCTGCGGCATCCGTGATGCGATAGCTATGCATCGTGCTCTTGCCAAACTGACTCTTGATATTGCGGAGCATAAGCTGCTCTTCAATTTGAGGGCGGATACCGTGAACTAAAACAATGCGCATACCCATGGCATGCAACATAGCAATATCTTCAATCAGATTCTCAAGACCGATTTCTTGGGCAAGTTCACCAGCAAAAGCAATAACAAAGGTCTTCTCGCGGAAGCTATGGATATAGGGCGCAACATCACGCAGCCATCCTACAAAAGGAAAGTTGGAGCTTGATTCTTTGGCGTTTGAGCCGGGGTTTGGTGCATTTGTTGGCATAGTGAGAAAATTATAGGGTGCAAGAGCCTATAAACCAACAAAAACCCAAAGCAAGCCCTGCGACTGTGCCTGCTTCCAACACCTCCCGTCGGCTAGAGATTCGTTTCCCCGAGGAGCTGCCGGTATCAGGCCAACGCCAAATCATTAAGGATGCCTTGAGCTCTCACCAGGTAGTGATTGTCTGCGGAGAGACTGGTTCAGGCAAAACAACCCAATTACCCAAGATCTGTTTAGATCTCGGAAGAGGCACTATCAACGGCGGGCGTCTCATTGGCCATACACAGCCTCGACGTATTGCTGCAACGGCTACAGCCAAGCGTATAGCCCAAGAGCTTGGCACCCCAATCGGTCAAGACGTTGGCTATCAAGTTCGTTTTGCCGATAAGACTAGTCAGGGCGCCTCAATCAAGTTGATGACTGATGGAATCTTGCTTGCCGAGACTCAGAGGGACCCCCAACTTCGTGCCTATGACACTCTCATCATCGATGAGGCTCATGAGCGCAGCCTCAATATCGACTTTTTACTAGGCTACCTTCACCAGCTACTACCGAAGCGCCCAGATCTCAAGTTGATCATCACCTCGGCCACGATCGATGCCAAGCGTTTTTCAGATCATTTCTCCTTGAATGGCAAGTCAGCTCCGGTGATTGAGGTTAGTGGACGACTTTTCCCCGTAGAGCAGCGTTACGAACCCCTAGAGCCAGATGCCAAGCCAGATGGCAAGAAGGAGTCCAAAGAGGCAAAGGAAATTTCGGATGCGGTGGCGGAGGCGATTGCTAATGTGTGGCGAGAGGGCGCCTCAGGTGCTGGCGATGTTTTAGTTTTCTTGCCTGGAGAGCGAGAGATTCGGGATTGCGCTGAAGCGCTTCGCAAAGATCATGTCCTGCAGCAACGCTTTCATCCGGAGATATTAAGTCTGTTTGCGCGTCAGTCGGTTGCAGAGCAAGAGCGTGTGTTTAATCCCGGCAATGGTCGACGCATCATCCTCACTACCAACGTTGCCGAGACCTCGTTAACAGTTCCCAATATTCGTTATGTAGTGGATAGCGGCCTGGCGCGGGTGAAGCGCTATTCCTATCGCAATAAAGTCGAGCAGTTGCAAATTGAGCCAATATCTCAGGCGGCAGCCAATCAAAGGGCAGGTCGTTGCGGTCGTGTATCTGATGGTATTTGTATTCGTCTATATAGCGAGCAAGATTATTTAAGTCGACCCAAATTTACTGATCCAGAAATTCTCCGTAGTTCACTGGCGGCAGTGTTGCTGCGTATGAGTTCGTTGCGCTTGCCCCGTATTCAAGAATTCCCATTTATTGATAAGCCTCTAGGTCGAGCTATTGCAGATGGCGTGCAGTTGCTAGATGAGTTGGGTGCCATCGTCTATGACGAGAGCTCTAGGAGTGATGACAAAGACATTAACAATAGTTTCAAGCTAACGCCTATAGGCAAGCAGTTAGCAGATCTTCCCTTGGATCCACGTATCGGTCGTATGCTCTTAGCAGCTAAAGAACAAAATGCATTGCATGAAGTTACCATCATCGCTTCCGCTTTGGCTACTCAAGATGCTCGTGATCGACCGATGGATCAGGCCGCTGCTGCTGATCAGGCGCACCTACTGTTTGCTGATGAGCGATCTGAGTTCCTAAGCTTTGTTAAATTGTGGGATTGGTATCAAGATGCACTGAAGCACAAACACAGTAATCGCCAATTGGAAAATCTGTGCCGCAGTAAATTCTTATCTCCAAGGCGTTTACGAGAATGGCGTGATGTACATGGGCAGTTGCATACCATGCTTGGTGAAAAGGGTTGGAAAGAGAATCCCTCGGCCGCTACCTATGAACAAGTACATCTGTCTTTATTAACTGGCTTATTAGGTTACGTTGCCAAAAAAGAAGAGGATGAAAAATCTCAAGAGCGCGGTAGCAAGACCGGTGGTTACATTGGCGCTCGTGGTATTCGCCCCTTTATCTGGCCGGGTTCAACCATTGGTAAAAAGGCCGGTGCTTGGATATTAGCTGGTGAGCTCCAAGAAACCAATCGTATGTATGCCCGCACAATTGCCAAAATTGAGCCTCAGTGGGTTGAGAAGGTTGCTGCCCATCGCCTCATCAAATCTCTAAGTGAGCCTTTTTGGGATAGTCGTCAAGGTGAGGTCATGGCCTTTGAGCGTGGCACATTGTATGGACTCCCCATTTATCACGGGCGTCGAGTTCGCTATGAACCACATAATCTTGAGGATGCACGTTCAATATTTATTACGCAGGCCTTAGTCCGGGAAGAGATGTTCGGACGTATGGATACTCCAGCATTAATGAGAGAGACCGAGGCTGATGCTAAAAAGAAATATCCTGGAAGTTTTGAATTCTTCTGGCATAACCGCAGATTAATCAAAGAGATCGAGGCTCTAGAGCATCGTTCACGTCGCCCCGATGTTTTGGTGGATGATGACCTCCTGTTTGCTTTTTATGATTCACGCATTCCAAAAGATGTCCTCAGTAGAGAGGGTATGAATGCCTGGCTAAAAAAAGCATCTAGAGCGGGGGGTGACAATCAAGAGTCGCCCGATACTCTCTTGCGTTTAGCTAAGGCTGATTTAATGCGCCATGAAGCTGCCGGAATTACGGTAGATCGCTATCCTAAAAAGATGCTTGTTGGTGGCACTGAATTGAGCTTAACTTATCACTTTGAGCCTGGCAGTCCTAAGGATGGAGCCACTCTAGTTGTTCCATTGACTCTGTTAAATCAGGTAGATGGTCGTCGTTGCGAATGGCTAGTGCCAGGTATGTGCGAAGAAAAAATTCACCTGCTCCTAAAATCACTTCCCCAGAAGTTACGTCGTCACTGTATTCCGCTGCCGGAATATGCAAAGTCTTTCTTAGACCGCATGCTCGCAGAAAAACAGTTTGGTGTGGGTGACTTTTTAGATAGCCTCATTACGGATATTCGCAAAGAACGCGGTTTAGAAATTAAGCGTACAGACTTCAGACCTGAATCGCTGCCTTTGCACTCTTCGATGAACTTCCGTCTGGTGGACGAGCATGGTCGACAACTTGAGTTGGAGCGTAATTTAACTCGATTGCGTGCTGAGTACGGTGAAACGGCTCGAACTGCATTCCAGGCGATTGCCCAGCAAGCGGTTCAAGAGGAGCTGGTGTCTGATGTGTCAGTCAGTACTCCAAATGCAAGTGCAAATACAAACCAAGCCACAACTACTGCTGCAGTAAAAAAAGTAGAGCAGAGTGGTTATCGAACTTGGGACTTTGGTGAGCTGCCTGAAACACTGGAGATTCAAAAAGGTAATCGCACTTTATTCGGTTACCCGGCCTTAGTAGATCGTGCTGAGTCATGTGATCTTGAGGTATTTGACGATTTGCTAGAAGCTAGGAAATATCATTGGCAAGGCCTTCGTAGACTATTTGCTTTGTCAAATAAGGACACGCTTAAGGCACTGCAGAAGCAGTTGCCTGGAATGCGTGAGATTGGCCTATTGTTTATCAACGTAGGTTCAGTGGATGATTTGATTGAGCAAATTCTCAATCTTGCCTTAGAGCGTGCATTCATGAATGATCCATTGCCGGTGAATGCAGACCAATTTGCTGAGCGCCTACAGGCAGGTAAGCCTAGACTGGCCTTAATTGCTCAAGAGATTTCAAAGCATGCTCTAGCGGCTTTGCAAGCTCATGCAGACCTTCAAAAGAAGTTGGCTCAAGCCAAGGCTGCTTCAGGTGCTGCATACACAGACATTCAAGCGCAGGTTCAGGGTTTAATATTCCCGAAATTTGTATCTGACACGCCATATAGCCAGCTAGTGCATTTCCCTCGATATCTCAAGGCAATTGCAATGCGTATTGATAAATTGCGCGCCAACCCCAGTCGGGATGCCCAGTGTCAAAAAGACTGGGAGTCGGTTGCCAGACCTTGGCAAAAACTGGTTCAAGGTAGCCGTGGTTCTACTAACTATGCCATGGCGGGGGATCAGGCTTTGAGCGATTTCCGCTGGCAGCTAGAGGAATTACGGGTAGCCCTCTATGCCCAGGAATTAAAGACTCCAACACCAATGTCCCTAAAACGCCTAGAAAAGGTCTTAGCTAGCTTGCGTTAAGTCAAATCGATCGCTATCGAGCTAGCTCAGACTGAGCATCTATTGCTTACAATGTCGGCTATGTACATATTTATTAATAAAGCCAAATCTGCCACCATTTTAGTCTTGGTGATATTCGGCCTCTTTGGTATTCAGAATGGCGTTTTTGCCCAAACTGCAACGACTGTTGACCCTAAGGCCGAACCCAAGTTAGCAGTGGTGTTGAATTCTGGTGAAGCAACTGTCAGCTTGATTGATATGCCTAGCCGCAAAGTAATTAAGACTGTCCCAGTTGGAAAAGAGCCTCATCACCTGATGATGACTCCGGACCAAAAGACCCTCCTGATCGCGAATGCTGCCGGCAATGACGTGGTGCTCATGAATCCCATCAGCGGAGAGTTGACCGGTAAGATCCCGAATATTATTGACCCCTACCAAATTGGTTACTCGCCGAATCACAAATGGTTTGTTGCAAACGGCAATCGCTTAGATAGAGTAGATGTGTATCACGCTCAAGGAGCAGACCTCAAGCTGGCCAAATCAATTAAGCTGGGAAAGACGCCCAGTCACGTTGCGTTTACTGCGGATAGCAAGATTGCCTTTATCACTCTGCAAGATTCCAATGAATTGGCTGCAATCGATTTAGATACGCAGACTGTCATTTGGAAAATGACCACGGGTAAAGTTCCTGCTGGAGTTTGGATGACGCCTGGCGATCAATATTTATTGGTTGGTATTACCGGCGAGGACAATGTCCAAGTTATCGACTGGAAAAACCGTAAAGAAGTGAAGCGCATCTTCACAGGGAAGGGTGCTCATAACTTCCGTCCATTAGGCGATAAGAAGCATGTGTTCGTCAGCAACCGTATTGCTTCAACTATCAGCCTAATCAATATGCAGACTTTGGAAAAGACTGGGGATATTACCGGTCTTCCTGCTGGCCCAGACGATATGGAAATTACGCCTGATGGCAAAACAATGTGGGTTACATTCCGCTTCTCTAAAAAAGCGGGCGTAATTGATATTCCCTCAATGAAGCTAATCACTGTAATCCCAGTTGGAAAATCTCCGCATGGTGTTTTCTTCACTCCACGCGCTGGTTGGGAATAACCCAATTCAATGGGTTGGCTTTCCGCTCTTGCTCGTCTAACGTCGCTAATCTTTTTAGCGACATGTACTTCACTTGCATATTCTCAAGACAATCACTGCAAAAAAACGATTTACCTTACTTTTGATACTGGGAATATGTCAGTTGCGACGAATGTTGCCGACATATTGAGCCGTCAAAATGTTAAAGCTACTTTTTTTCTGGCAAATGAAAAAACCAGTCGCGGTGATTTTTCTCTAGATGAATCATGGAAATCCTATTGGCAAGATCGTCTTCGTGAGGGCCATCACTTTGGCAGCCATACCTATGACCATGTGTACTATGTCAAAGATGGGCCCAGTGGAGAGATTTTTGCTAGACCACAGTTTGGTTCCAAGGCGGGGGTAATGAGCCTATACAACGAAGCAAGCTATTGCCGAGAAATTAGGCGAGTCGATGATCGCTTCAGGGAGTTAACTGGTGCCGGTATTCAGAAAATCTGGCGAGCGCCTGGTGGAAAAACCTCACCGCGTTCTATTAGGATGGGCGCTCAGTGTGGCTATCAGCATATCGGCTGGAGTCCTGCAGGATTTCTGGGGGATGAGTTGAGCTCGCAAACCCATCCAAACAAGATACTGTTGGACAAAGCAAGTAGCCAGCTTCAGGACGGTGATATCACAATGGCCCATTTGGGCATTTGGTCGCGCAAGGACCCTTGGGCGCCAGCAGTTTTAGAACAATTGATTATCAATTTGAAGGGTCGCGGCTTCTGCTTTGCTACTCTGCCAAAACAAGATAAATAAGTCACAATTAGAGGTATGGATTCCAATCCTTTCATAGCCACAATTGCCTCAGCTTACGCTAGCCTTCAAGAATTCTTGTTTGCTAATGTTGCTGGCCCAATTCTGTATCAGCTTGACCTCATGTCGATGGCCGAAGATGTTTTTGACGGTATTGATTGGTTTCTGTTTGGATGTGTACAAATTTTTCTCATTGTGATTGTGCTGCGCACTTGGGAAAAGTTAGCGCCTGCGGAAACCCAAGAGCATTTTGCACAGTCAAGCAAAGCAGATGTGTTCTATACGCTTTTTCATCGCCTGGGTATTTTTCACGGCCTAATCTTTATTGCTCTCTCCGGATTCTTTTTTGAGATTGATTCAATTCTTCATGACTTTCGTTTTGCAAGGAAGAATGTTGAATCTTGGTGGCCTCCAATTACGGCTATCCCATTAGTCAGTTTTTTTATTTACTTTATCTTGCTAGATTTTGTTGAGTATTTATATCACCGTGCTTCACATACGATTCATTGGTGGTGGCAACTCCATGCTCTACATCACAGTCAAACCGTAATGACTGCTTGGTCGGACGATCGAAATCATATTCTTGATGACATCATGCATGCTGTAGTTTTTGCTTTCTTCGCTTTATTGTTTGGCGTTTCGCCAAGCCAATTTATTTTGCTAGTTGTTTTTAGTCAGCTAATACAGAGCTGGCAACATGCCAATATCTACGTCAACTTGGGACTGTTTAAATATGTATTAGTCTCACCAATGTATCACCGTATGCATCATGCAGTAGGCTATGGTCACGAAGCAAAAGGTAAGCCTGGCGTATTAGGTGGCTGCAACTTTGGTGTACTGTTTCCTTGGTGGGATATGTTATTTAAAACTGCTATTTTCCCGAAAGCAGTTTACCCAACTGGAGTGAGGGACTTAGCTGTTTCTCATAATATATTTATTCAACAATGGCAAACCTTGAAGCATGCCCTTGTAGAGTTATTGCCTAAGGCCAAATGAAGTTTTTAACTCGACCAACAATAAGGATATATGGATAGTATCCAGCAATTATTCAAATCTTTTGGCTTGGCAATGGTTGGCACCATGCATCCCAGAATGCTGTGGTTAAGTCTACGACCATTTTTGATTGTCTCGGTGTTATGGGGTTGCTTAATTTGGCTGACTTGGACTCCAGCCCTCGAGATGCTGAGCATTTTTTTAACAACATCTGTTTTTACTAGTTGGATTCAGGACGGACTGATTTGGGCTGGATTTGAAAATGCACGCGCATGGATTGCGCCACTCTTTTTTGTCATGATGCTCATTCCATTAATCTCAATCAGCTTATTGGTATTTATCGCTTTTACTACCGTACCAACAATCGTCAAGGTAGTCACACGTCAGCATGCCTACAAAGATCTTGAGCGAAAGAAAGGTGGCGGTTTATTTGGGAGCTTTTTATACACCCTATGGTCTGCTTTGATCTGCCTAGCCTTGGTGATGTTGACTTTACCAGTGTGGTGGATTCCGCCACTCGTCGCAGTCTTGCCGCCTTTGTTATGGGGTTGGTTGACGATGCGACTAATGTCTTACGATGTGTTGGCTCAACATGCCACTTCTGAAGAGCGCGATGCGCTTTTGCACCAACATCGGTGGCCGCTGTTAACCATGGGCATTGTGTCAGGGATGCTCGGAGCTGTCCCTACTTTCTTTTGGGCAACCTCTGCATTAGCTCTCGTCTTGTTTCCTATTGTGAGTTTTGTTGCACTTTGGATTTACTCATTAATCTTCGTGTTTGCTGCGCTGTGGTTTACACACTATTTACTAGATGCGCTAAAGGAATTACGCAGTAAAGAACTAGATCAATCTTTAAATATAGAAGCGCGTGTAATTGATATGGAGCTCCCGTACCATGGCTGATGCATTAAATACAGTTGACATGAATCTGTCAGAGCCTAAGTCACGTCGCTTCGGTTTAATCGTCATTGGTGATGAAATTTTGTCTGGGCGTCGCCAAGATAAGCATATGAGCAAGTTGATTGAGCTCTTATCTGAGCGGGGCTTGAGTTTGTCCTGGGCTAAATATGTAGCGGATGATCCTGAGCAAATTACAGCCACTCTTAAGGATAGTTTTGCCAGTGGCGATGTGGTTTTTAGTACTGGTGGTATTGGCGCCACTCCCGATGACCATACTAGGCAGTGTGCAGCTTCGGCATTGGGGGCTAAAACGGAATTACATCCAAGCGCTCAAGCATTAATTGCGGGGCGAATTCAGGTGATGGCTGAGGGTGATCCTATTAAGGCGGATCTCAATACGCCGGAGAATCAACATCGCTTCAAGATGGGGGAATTCCCGCTTGGCAGTGACATTATTCCGAATCCCTATAACCAGATCCCAGGTTTTTCTATTCGAGAGCACTACTTTGTCCCTGGCTTCCCGGTGATGGCTGCCCCTATGATGGCTTGGTGTCTTGATACTTATTATCAAAGCCTCTTTCATCGTGAGAACTGGGCTGAGCAGAGCTTCATCGTTCCCAAGGGCGTAGAGTCAACCCTTACGCCATTAATGGAGCGTATTGAAGCCTCTTTTCCTGGTGTAAAGGTCTTTAGCCTCCCATCGGTTGGTGACCCATCTAAGGGTGGTGTTTACTCTGAACGCCATATCGAATTGGGGATCAAAGGTAATGCAAATCTGCTAGAAAACGCTTGGATTGCTTTGCGAGCCGGTACCGAGGCTTTGGGTTATGCAATCCATGATATTTCTAAGGCGGATTAAGCACTACTTTGGTGCAAATACACTATTTTTTCAGGATTTTGGGGGTATTTCAGCACTTAATTAGTGCAATAATGATCGTTCCCATTTGTTTGCTTCAGTAAATTAGATACATCCCAAGGGCATGTTTGATGCCTG
>JACCDH011379741.1_pt1 | contig 10275 bp, 7 predicted proteins | sample 7442481 | NCBI WGS metagenome assembly JACCDH01 (sample SAMN15323433, study PRJNA562643) | freshwater metagenome | isolation source: river surface water | place: USA:Blue River Watershed | collected 2017-08-15
ATCTTTTTTATTAGTTTTTGTTCAATCGGTTGTAGGCTTTGAGCATTGCTTACTAAAAAAGAAAAAGCAATAAGGAGGAAAAGGAATGGTTTTTTCATAAAAGCAAATTTGCTGCTCAATTTAAGCATTGAATGGCATCTAAATTTTGATAGTCGCTGACGTTTAATTGATATTATTAGAAATAATAATACTTCTTTTGGTTTATGCGAATACTTATTGATTACTTTGATACCAATAAAATTGGTACATGCCCAAAAATTCCATTTATAGTTCAAAATATGAAACCCTTTTAGCGGTTGGCCAATTGGGTGGTTGGGAGTACGATGTACTTACCCAAGAGCTATGGTGTAATGCTAATTATTTTGAAATGATTGGCCGTAAAGACTACGCAACAGATCTTTGGGCAAAATACCCCATTAAAGATGTTTGGGAAAAATGGTTACATCCGGAAGACTTATCAAAAGCAAAAGAATATTTTGCTGATTTTATTTTGAATCCTACAAAAGAGTACGCCCAGCAGTTTAGAATGTTGCATTCAAACGGGGAATGGATTACTATCTTAAGTAGGGGAATGGCCATGCGAAATGAAGAAGATGAATTAACGGGTATGATTATTGGCACCCATCTAGATGTTACTCAAACTCAGCAACTCTCTGATAACTTTAAGATTACCCAAAAAGAGTATGAAAAAAGTAAAAAGCAAGTTGTTAAAGACAATGCACTTTTAAAAGCCATATTAAATAGCCCCAAAGATTTATTCATTATTGCCATTGATAGAAAATACCAGTTCTTGGGTTTTTCCGATGCATATATTGATTTCGCTAAAAACGTTCTTCAAAAAGAAGTCTTAATAGGCATGAGTGCGTTTGATGTATTGCCACCTGATTTGCATACGCTTGCAAAGTCTAATTATGATAGGGCTATTGCTGGCGAAAGTTTTGTAGTCACGAATAATTTTGTATTTCCAGATGGCAAAAGAAGGTTTTACGAAAATAAATACAGTCCCATTATTGATCAACATGGTAAAATATTGGGCCTTACATTGTTTGCAAATGAAGTGACTGTTCTGAAAGAGCAGTTAGAAGAAACTAGAATTGTAGACATGCGTTATGCCGCATTATTTGATGGTGCAGAAGACGCCATTTTAATTGCGGATGCTTCAAGTGGATTTTTAGTTGATGTGAATGATCGAGCAATTGAATTATTTGGATATTCCAAGTCGGAATTGGTAGGAATGCACCAAACGAAATTACATCCTCCTGAAGAGTTGGGTCATGTAGCATCCTTATTTCAAAAATTTACTCACACCAACAAATATCAATTTGTAGATGTAAATATTCTGGACTGCAAAGGGGTTCGAAAACCTGTTAGAATCACTGCTGGTGCGCCTTTTAGGGCGGGTAAATACTTGTATTTAGCAGCTTATTTTAGAGACTTAAGTACAGAAAAGTTGGCTATTTCTAAGGCATTAACCATTCAGGAAATGTTGTCTAAGGCGGAAGGGATTGCACATGTAGGTAGTTTTGAAGTGATGCTTCCTGAAGGTCATGCCATTTGGAGTGATGAAATGTTTCGTATTCTAGATTTGTCGCCGAATGAAGTATTGGCCCATAGAGATCTCTTCACTCAAATGGTTCTACCTGAAGATCAGGAGGTTTACAATAAGTGGATGACAAAAGTATCTACTATTGAAGGAGAGTCTTCCCCCATTCAAGTACAAATTCAAACTTCAAAAGGGGTTATAAAACATGTGATCATCAATGGGGTAGCGTATAAAAATTTGAATGGACAAATTGATAAATTCATTGGCGTGGTTAAAGATATTACTACCAGGGTAACCACCATGGAGAGCCTCAAATTACAAAACCAAAAGCTTCGAGAAATTGCTTGGGCTCAGTCTCATTTAGTAAGAGGCCCTTTGTCTGATATTTTAGGAATTACTAAAATTATCCAAGACAATATGGCCAATAATCAGGATAAAGAAATATTGATACCTCAATTGCATGCGGCAGCCCAACAATTGGATCAAGTAATTAAAGATGTAGTTAATAATACTGGGTCTTTTGATGAATCTGCATAAAATACCTAAAAATGGGTATATGAAAACTCCAATTTTTAAGCATATTGCATCAGGATTTCATCCTACAATCGGGGTACATTCATATCGGGGGGTGTGTTTGTCCCCGATTTGTTTTTTACCCTCTACACTGCTCCGTTTTTAAAATTCATTAATCAAAGCTGCTGTTTTGGAAGGAGCTTCTTCCATTGGAACATGGCCAATATTAGTTAAAATAGCCAGCTTGCTTCCCTTAATATCTTTATTAAATAAATAGGCATTTTGAACGGGAATCAATCCATCTTTCTCTCCCCAAATGATGAGCGTGGGTTTTTGTATGGTCTTAATTTTATCTGGCTCTTGCTCTAATCCCTTTTTAAAAATGGCCAATAATGCTTTTCTATTTCCTTGTGCAATGGCCATATCATGAAAGCGATCAATCTGTTCTTGATTAATAATGCTGGGGTCTTGATAAATGCCTTTTAAGCTCGCACTTACCAATGCTTTGGGAGTAATGAATAACATCACATTATTGATAACAGGGGTAGAAGCAATCTTGAATCCGATGGATCCCTTTGCATTCATGACAGGATATCCTGTTGAATTAATTAAAATGAGCTTTCTTACTTTATCAGGAAAATAAGTGGTGAACTGCCATGCAATACCACCGCCCAATGAATTACCTCCAATATCGCAAAGAGGTATTTGTAGCTTGGTTAAAAAAGAGTCTAAAAACTGACTATAATATCTGAAACTGTATTCATTGTTTGCATTCGGACCAGTTAGTCCAAATGCCGGCATATCTAATGTAATAACCCTTCTGTTTTTATTGATTTCTTTTACCACTGCTTCAAATGTATGCAGTGAAGAACTGGTACCATGTATTAACACCAATGGAACAGAATCATTCGGGTTGCCTTGATCTCTATAATGCACATTCATTCCCATCAGAGGCATAAACTCCGATTCATTGTTTACATACAATGGTTTTAATTCTTCTAAACTTCTGTCTGGTTGAAAATATACCGCAAACAATATGAGGAGTAATGCTAGTATAGCACCAAAAAAATAACCAATATATCGTAAGAACTTTTTCATGTTTCATGATTTAGTCTTACAAATATATTGGTCAGTTGTATAATGCGCTATTAATTTGTGCGAATGGCGCCTATTCCTTCATTAAATAATTGTTTATTTAGTGCCGGTATTTCTACTTTGTTCAAGTTATCACCTCTTTCTTTTAATGCTTGCCACTGTGTTGTGTATTGTTTAAGTAAATCCTTATTGGGTTTATTGACTCTTGGAATATCACTTTCAGTTTGGTTCATCATGAACATATAATTCGCAGTAAATTTATTTAAGAAGTTTTCTGCATCATCATACGCAGTAGCTTTTCGCTGAATCATTTCTTCGTCCCATGCTTGTATTTTTTTAGCTAGTGCTTCAGCATTGGTTTTAGTGGTTCCTTTTGGTAGGGTTTTAATCAGTTGATCCAATTGTTGCTTCTTCGTAAATAATTCATTGACCAGGGTATGCATTTCTTTAACCGTATTTTCCATGCCAGTCATTACTTCATCAAACTCCGCATACTCAGCTGCTGTTGTGGGGTAATTTGGATTAGGTAATATAGTTGCAGTAGTGCTCACTGTTTTTCCTTCCGCTTCTATAGTAATGGTATAGGTTCCTGGTATGGCTTTATGCCCGCGGAAACTACTTTCAATATACGTGTTGGGAATACCTGGCATGGTAGCATGTCTCAGGTTCCAAACAAATCTGTTCAAACCCTTATTGGTAGACAATTGTGGGTCTCTTGGTGGTGCTCCATCGTACCTTTTATAAGTAGGATCTGCTTTTGAACTAAAACTTCTAATGATTTTTCCTGTAGCATCTTTAATCGTCATGGTTAGTTCTGCTTTTTCTTTTAACTCAGGTAAATCATAGTATACCACAATTCCTGTTGCAGGATTAACCCCTCTGTATGGATTGGTTCCATCAAAGTCTGGATTATTGCCATCTAATTCTGAACTTCCTGTTGCTAAAATAGCTGGAGATGGTTCATACACCATCATTGTATTTGGTGTTGACTTGTATTGTCTTACCAAGCTTAAATCATCTAATATCCAAAATGATCTACCAGATGTTGCGGCGATCAAATTATTTTGGTGAACGCGTAAATCTGTAATAGGTGCATTGGGTAAATTCAATTGGAATGGAACCCAATTTTTACCTCCATTATATGAAATGTATACACCGTTTTCTGTTCCTGCGTATAAGAGATCTTTTCTTTTATCGTCTTCTCTTACTACTCTTGTGAAAGAGCCTACTGGTATGCCATTGCTAATATTGGTCCAGGTTTTTCCGTAATCGGTACTCTTGTATAAACCTGGTGTATGGTCGTTGAATTTGTATCGAGTTGTAGCAATATAAACCGTTGCTTTATCAAAAGGAGATACTTCTATCGCGTTGATTAAACACTCTGCTAATCCAGCTGGGGTAATATTTTTCCAATTCGCTCCTCCATCTTTAGTGATGTACACCAAACCATCATCACTTCCTGTATAGATGACTCCTTTTTCTAATGGTGATTCTATCACATAACTTAATGTGCCATAGTTTTCAGCACCTACCGATTCGTTGGTGAATGGCACTCCTGGCTTTACTTGTTTTTCTTTTTCATTGCGAGTTAAATCGGGTGATACTTCGTCCCAAGTTTTTCCCATATCCCTGGTTCTTAATAATACATGTGCACCATGATAATAAGTGCCTGGCTCATGTTGGCTATGTATAATGGGCGCATTCCAATTGTATCGATACTTCATGTCTTTTGCATCCATGGCTAAATACTGCAAGGGAGCTGCCATGATATTGATACTTGCATTGTTCTTGGTATCTAAAACTTCAATCGTTCCTTGATAAGATCCACCCAATACATATCTTGGGTTGTTGGGATCAAAAGCTAAGAAGGCACTTTCTCCGCCAGCTGATGCAGACCAATCGGCGGCTGTAATCCCACCGGAAAAAGACCTACTCGCAATTTTTACTGATGTATTGTCTTGTTGACCTCCATAAATATTATAAGGAAATAAATTGTCTACATTGATGCGATACATTTGCGCTGTAGGCATATTGCTTTGGCTACTCCAAGTTTGTCCTCCATTAAAACTAATGGTTACACCCCCATCATCGGCCATCACTAAATTTTTTGAATCATTTGGATTAATCCAAAGATTGTGATAGTCTCCATGCACACCTTGTAAATTCTCCCATGTTTTTCCTCCATCAATCGATTTTAATGCTGGTGCACTTAATACATACAAAGTGTTTTCATTATTGGGGTCTGGAAATACTTCTATATAATACCATGCACGTTGAATGAGTTTATGCTCTGCTGAAACCTGACTAAAACTTTTTCCTGCATTATTAGAAACATAAAGCCCTCCTGCATTTTTATCGAAATCACTTTCAATTAATGCATATACTTTATCTGAATTGGCTCCACTCACTGCTATTGCCATTTTACCCATTTCTTTAGGTAAGCCTGTTGTTAGTTTTTCCCAGTTGGCTCCGCCATCAGTTGATTTATATAAACCACTTCCTGCACCACCACTGATTACTTTCCATGGTAATCTTCCATGCTCCCACATAGCTGCGTATAAGATGCTGGGGTTCTTGGGATCCATTGATAATTCTGCACATCCTGTTTTATCGTTGATGTACAATATTTTTTTCCAAGTAGTTCCACCATCGGTGCTCTTGTATATTCCTCTTTCTGTTGAATTGCTGTATAGCGCACCCTGTGCTGCAACATATACAATGTCTGGATTGCTTGGATCAATGATTACTCGTGCTATATGTTGTGTTAGGTCTAATCCAATTTTTTTCCAAGTGTTTCCTGCATCGGTACTCTTATACATACCATCTCCATGATGCGTCATTACTCCGCGCATGGCATGTTCTCCCATTCCAACATAAACAATATTGGGATTGCTTTCTGATACGGCAATGGCACCTACAGAGCCTGTTTTGAACTGGCCATCTGATATATTTTTCCATGTAATTCCTCTATCGCTGGTTTTCCATAAACCACCTCCCGTGGTTCCCATATAATAAGTATGGATATCTCCTTTAACACCTGTTCCTGTATTGGATCTTCCCCCTCTGAATGGTCCAATACTTCTCCATTTTACTGGTTTAAAATACTGGTTTAGATTTTCTGTACTAGGGTCTTTGCTGGCCTGTGCAAATGAATAGTCTGCACCAGTAATAAGGAGCAAACCTAAAAGCAGTTTATGCATGTTGACTGAATTTTATTCAGAAATATACGCCATATTCTTTACTGTATCTTTGTAAAATGCCTAAAGGGAAATTGGATATAATAGATCGGGTATTGGAAATTTGTTATAAACACAATCCTGATGCTTTGTTTGTGATGAGTTTAATGCACCAATACGAAGAGCGGGGTAGTTTAAGTAAAAAGCAGTTGCAAGGCTTATTGGCTAAAGCCAGTAAAGTGCCCGATATGCCTGCCAATTTATTGGCAACCTTAGAAGCGACCATTAATCGAATGCATACCCGAGAAAAAGCACCTGCTACAGTGGGCAAGCCCCTTTTCGAAAAAGATTTACCGCTTGGTGAAAAAATGGAAGCCATTCTTGCCAAATACCCTCAGCATAAGCGGGTGATTTTTCTTTTTGATAAATACAATCGAAAAGAACATTTAACGCCCATTGAAAAGGCTGAAGTAGAGAAGTTTCATAAACTATTGATTAAATAATCATATGATTTTTATCATTTTGGTTCTTTGATAAAAAGAATACCTTCGGCGCTTTAGTAAAAAGTTATTTATGAAACTAGAGCAGTCTATTGTACAACGTAGCCAAAACCAATGTGAGCTTTGTGCTGCAACAACCGCATTGTCCTTATATGAAGTTCCTCCCGTAGATAGAACTACCGAAGACAACTGCATGATGATTTGCAGTAAATGTTTACAACAAATTGATAAAAAAGAAGCTTTAGACAGCAAGCATTGGGACTGTTTAAGCACGGCTATGTGGAGTGAAGTACCTGGCATTCAAGTGGTAGCTTGGAGAATGTTGAATAGATTAAAAAATGAATCTTGGGCTGCTGATTTATTAGATATGCTTTATTTAGATGAGGAGAAATTGGCTTGGGCTAAAGCAACCGGTGACCATGATAACGATGGTACCGTTGATTTACATTTGGATTGCAATGGTCAACAATTGTTTGCTGGCGACAGTGTGGTGTTAACCAAATCGCTAGATGTAAAAGGGACTAGTTTAAATGCAAAAATGGGTACAGTAGTAAAGAATATTCGTTTAGTACCTGATAATACAGAGCAAATTGAAGGTAAAATTGAAGGCCAAATGATTGTTATTCTAACAAAATATGTTCGCAAAGCATAACTTTATATGCAATTATGCGAGTTAGAAATCCTAGAACCGGTGTATATGATTATGAAATACCGGATTGTACTGCTGCTCAAATAGTACATTGTTGTAAGCAATTACGAAATCATCAAGATGAATGGGTAAGATCGGGCATTACCAATCGCATTGCTGTTTTGCAAGAATGGAAACAATCCATCCTCATCAATAAAGAATTATTGACAGGTGCTTTGGCTGCAGATACGGGTAGAACCTGGGAAACAACCGCTGAAGTAGATTGGGTAATTGACTCTATTGAAAAATGGTGTGCTACTGCTAATTCATTTTATGAAGATTATGCCAATTGGATTCCGTACCAATTGGTTGCTGTGATTAGTCCTTGGAATTTTCCTTTGGCTTTATCTATGATGGATACCATTCCTGCACTTTTATCGGGAGCAGCTGTTTTGGTAAAACCAAGTGAAGTAACACCTCGTTTTATTGAAATTATTAATAGAACCATTCTAGCCGTTCCAGGACTTCAGAAAGTGCTACAGTTTACGCCTGGTGATGCTGGTGTTGGCGCTATGATGGTAGAAAAAGTAGACCTTGTATGTTTTACTGGATCTGTTCATACAGGGAAAAAAGTGGCTTTGGCTGCGAGTAAAAAATTAATACCGGTATTAATGGAAATTGGGGCAAAAGATCCTGCAATTGTTTTGCAAGGTGCTAATGTAGAAATTGCCGCTACTGCCATTTTAAAAGGGAGTACCACTAATGCAGGTCAAAACTGTTTGAGTTTTGAAAGAGTCTATGTTCATGAATCCATTCATGATAGTCTAGTTGATTTACTTATTGAAAAAACAAAAGCACTTCAACTCATTGCAGATGATCAACATAAAGGAGAAATTGGCCCCATTATTTTTGAAAAGCAAGTGCTAACGATTAATACGCATTTAGAAGATGCAAGAGCATTAGGTGCTACTATTTTGATTGGTAGTAATAGTTGTGAACAGATTCATGGTGGATTTTATTGCAGACCTACAGTAGTCGTAAACGTTACGCAGAATATGTTGTTGATGAAGGAAGAAACTTTTGGTCCTATCATGCCCATCATGTCTTTTAGTTCTGTAGAAGAAGTGATTGAATTAGCCAATTCAACCAACTATGCATTAGGTGCTGCAGTGTTTGCTGCAACAGATGAGGAGGCAGAAGATATTGCAAATCGAATTAATGCAGGCTCCATTAGTATTAATGAAGCAGCACTTACTGCGATATTACATTACGGTGACAATCTTAGTTTTAATATGAGTGGTATTGGTGGATTGAGAATTGGTAAAGAGAATTTCAGCAGGTTCTTAAAGAAAAGAACCATTCATTTGTTAAAGAAATCTAATTCACATTAATATGTGATTGGTTCAAGTTGGCTTAAAGGGGTTCTTTGCAATCCTAAATTAATTCCAATGAAACCAATTAAACTTTTTTTTGTAGCAGTTATTCCTTTGCTACTTTTTTCATGTAAAAAACAAGACCAACCAGCCCCAGTGCCTGGTACAGAGCAAAAATTGCTAAAGAAGATTTCAACGAGCTCACAAGAGTTTGAATTGTTTACCTACAATTCTAACAAGCAGTTGGTAAAGTTAACAAGTCAATATATTGATGATCATGTTAATAATACCATTGCAATAGATGAGTCGGTTTTTACCTATCAAGGAAATCAACTTACTAAAATTCAACACGAAGGAGGTTCAATTGAATTTTTTTACACCAATGGTAAGATTGATTCCACTAAAAATTACACCGATAATAATCGGTTGATTAGTACCGATTATCCTCAGTACAATGCACAGGGTCGGTTGGTTTCAATCACATCTAATTTTTCAGGATTATTTCCACTCATGCCCGTTGCGATGATGAAAACCTTTACATACAACGCTGATGGCAATTTAATTGAAACCAGTTTTTCATTAAAAGTTACTCGAAACAGTGACTATGTTTTTCAAGAAAAAAAGGTGTTTTCCGATTTTGATAATAAACCAAACCCTGAATCATTTAATTATGTTGACTTTTATTTTCCTGGATTGGTTGTTATGAAAAATAATCCTAGAAAAGTTAAAGTGTACGATAGTAATAATGATTTAGAACAAGATATGTCTATTGCTTTTGAATATAATACAGCTGGATATATTACCAAAAAGACGGTAACTACTGTTGGTTTACCAAATCCCGAAGTACATTTTTACGAATATTATTAATCCTATCACATACTCATGTGGTTGTTGAAATCACATGAGTATTTTTTCTTTGCTCAAGTTTAATATCACTATTCATGAAAAACTTTTTACTAATACTCTCCTTGGCTTTTTTAATATCGTGCAAGAAAGATCCTGTTCCGAACCCCATACCCAATCCGGTTGTAAACAAAAAATTGCTTAAGAAAATTTCTACTGATCCGCTCGAGTATCAATTATTTGCATACAACAGCAACAAAGAATTAACCACCTATACCCTTCAATACATTAATAATGTAGTTGATAGAACGGTATCTACATTGGAGACTGTTCTTACTTATGAATCGGGAAAGCTGGTAAAGCAGCAATCATTAACTGGTACCCAAGCGTACTACTATACTTTAAACAGACTTGATTCAATTAGATCTACTTCTGTAACAGGTAGATGGATCAGTACCATCATTCCTACTATTAACCAACAGAATCAATTGGTATCTATATTAGAGTTGATGAAGCCCAATGCATATGACGCACCCAATGCATTAAGAATCGATTATCAATATAATGAACAGGGTAATTTGGTGGATGAAAAAACCTACTGCAG
>JACCDH011014521.1_pt1 | contig 10273 bp, 9 predicted proteins | sample 7442481 | NCBI WGS metagenome assembly JACCDH01 (sample SAMN15323433, study PRJNA562643) | freshwater metagenome | isolation source: river surface water | place: USA:Blue River Watershed | collected 2017-08-15
CCCCACGCCAATGAAGTATTCACGCCAAGGCATGGCTTCTTCCATCGTGGCCAGCGCATAGTCTTCGGGGAGGTGGCGCAAGAAACACAAGATCAAATCGGCGCTGATGCCCAGCTGCGTCTGCGCATCGCGGCAGGCGCGGTGCATGCCTTCGATGACCGCGCCCATGGCCACGCCGCGCGATGTGTGGGTTTGCGGGTCAAAAAACAGCTCGGCCCGCACGACGTGATCTGCAGCGGCTTTTTCAAAGTACGCCCAAGCCATGTCGTAAAAATCCTGCTCGTGCAGCAGCACACTGGCCCCGGCATAGTACAGGTCCAAAAAACTTTGCAGGTTGGTGAAGGCATAGGCGCTGCGCAAGGCGGCCACATCGGCATAGGGCAGCTGCACACCGTTGCGCTTGGCGAGTGCAAAGATCAGTTCGGGCTCCAAAGAGCCTTCGATGTGGATGTGCAGCTCGGCCTTAGGCATGACCCTCAGCAATTCGGGCAAACGGTGCGGGGGGATGGCGTGGACTTTGAACATGTGCGGCCTCCGGATGATCAGGCATTCATGTTAAGGCCTAGCGCCCAGTCACACACCTGTCAGCGGCGCAAGAATCTCCCCGTTCCCACGCCTTGAGCTTGTCCTTGGACAAACGCCCACGCCCCATTGACCATGACCCGGTCAATGCCCTCGCACATTTGCCAGGGATTTTCGTAAGTGGCCTTGTCCTGGATGCGCTCAGGGTCCAGCAACACCAGATCGGCAAACGCCCCCTCGCGCAACACCCCCCGATCATGCAAGCCAAAGCGCTGTGCAGACAAGCCGGTCATCTTGTGGATCGCCTCCGGCAAACTGAACAGCTTCTCGTCACGGCAGTAATGCGCCAGCACACGCGCAAAGGCCCCCCACAACCTTGGATGCGGGCGCTCGTCGTGCGGCAAGCCATCCGAGCCGATCATGCTCATCGGGTGGGCCAGCACACGGCGCACATCGTCTTCGCGCATCTGGAAATAGCAGGCACCGCCAGGCATGAGCCGCCTGCAGGCTTGCAGTTGGTCGGTCCCCCACGCCTGAGCAATGTCTGCCAGGTAACGACCCGCCATCTCCGGGTGGGGGTCACTGCGCGTGATGAGGATGTCAATGACACCGTCGACCAGATCCTCACGCAGCAAGGTGGAGCCCGCACTGTAGGGGTACACATCGGTGCCCACGCTCTGGCGCTGACTCAGGCGCTCCAACAAGGCCAGTGTTTCAATCGTGCGCCCCCAATTGCGCGGCCCGGCACACTTGTGGTGCGACATGATCCAGCTGGCTGAGCCCGCTTGCGCCGTGTCGGCGGCCTCCTGCATGGCGTTGAGAATGTCGTCCATCTCGCTGCGGATGTGCGTCACATACACAGCGCCGTGGCTGCCGACCACCCGCACCAGGGCTTGCATTTCCGCCATGTCAGCCGCATAAGCTTGCTGGTAAAAAAGCCCCGAGGACAAGCCAAGCGCCCCGTGGCGCAAAGCCTCATCAAGCAATGCCGCCATGGCTTCGGTCTCATCAGGGGTGGCGGGCCGCATGAGGTCCTGCATGACCGTGGCGCGCAAGGCCGTGTGGCCGATCAAGGCCCCCACATTGACCGCAGGAGGGTTCTGCGCGAGGGCTTGGGCGTAATCGTTCAAATGGGCAAAACGAAACTCCAATGTGTGCAACAAATCCAGCGGAGACCCCGGGTCATCGCTGACCAAGGGCACCAGCGACAAGCCGCAGTTGCCCGTGATGACGGTCGTCACGCCTTGCGACAATTTGGCCAACATGCCCGGGTCACGCAACACCATGGCATCGTCGTGCGTGTGGACATCAATGAAGCCCGGCGCGACGGTCAATCCGGCAACGTCCAGCACCTCATCGGCCGCCACAGTCAGGTGCTCACCGATGGCCGCAATGCGGTCACCACGCACCCAGACATCTGCGCTTCGTGCGGGCGCACCCGTGCCATCCACCAACTGTGTGTTGCGCAACAAAAGCGTTTTCATGATTGGGCATCTTTCTCCACACTGGACCATGCCCAGTCGACTGTGGGGTGTTGGTCCACGTCCTGCCCGTGGGCTTGCAAGACGGCTTTGAATTGCGCCAGATGCCTGGCCGCATCCGGCCCCAGAGCCTTCAGCACCAGCACCATCAACAACTCGATGACCAGCAAATGGGCGATATAAGCCTCTGTGCCTACACGCATCACCGCATCAGGCGGCACACTGACCCCGATCACCACATCGGCCATTTGGGCCAAAGCAGTGTCGGGCTGGGTAATGGCGATCACTTTGGCCCCCTGGGATCTGGCAAAGCCGACCGCTTCGAGCATGAAAGGCATGCGACCGACATGTGAAATGGCCACCGCCACGCCTGAAGGCCCCAAAGTGGCTGCCGAAATGAGCTGCTGGTGGGCGTCGTGCACCGCATGCGCTTGACGCCCCAGACGAAACAAGCGGCCTTGCAAGTCACTCGCCATGAACGCCGAAGTGGCCCCCACCGAATAACAATCAATGCGCTGTGCACCCGCCAGCAGCTGGGCCGCCTTTTCCAGGATCACCGGGTCCAGCTGTTGCTGCAAGGCCGTGATGGATGCCGCTGCCCCACCCAGGATTTTCTGCACGATGTCGGGCGTGCTGTCGCTCATCGTGACCGATCTGTGCACCGGTGCATGGCGTGCCAAATCCTGCGCCAAAGCCAGCTTAAATTCACGAACGCCTTCGAAACCCAATTGTCTTGCCGTGCGCATGATGGTCGGCATGGAGACCCCGGCCTCTAAAGCCAGGGCGTCGACGCTCAGGGTGAGCGCACGCTCAGGGTCCCGCAGCCAAATGGCCATCACTTGCTGCTGCGCGCGGGGCAAGCCCGGCGCCAAGGTCTGCAAGCGCTGAAGCAATGAAGAAGGGTGCGCGGTCATGGCTTGCCGCCTTCAGAAATTCACCGAGACCGCATCCACCACGCAGTAAGCATCGTCCACCACCGGCATCCAGCGCCATTTGTCAAAGGTGGTGCAAGGGTGGGAAATGCCACACCCGATCAACTGCCCCACCACCGGGTGCTCGTCGACTGGGGTTTGCGCATCAAAACGCAAATAGGCATGTTGGTCATTCAATGCCGTCACGGCCCAATGGGCGGGCACGCCCCGCGTGCGCGCATCACCCATCTGCGCCCGCCATTCAGGCACGGGCATGTCCAGGTCATACGACACATCGCGCTTGCCCATGGACAAAATCGCCAGCCCAGGCTCCGGACAAGACTGAACCACACTGACCAATTCGATGGCTGGACGCAAAGTTTCCCACAAATTCAGTCGCTCGCCCACGCATTGCAGATGCTGCCGGTACTGCACATGGTCGTGGGTGAGGTAGCAGCCCGATCGCAAAATGCCCCGGGCTGGTCGACTCAAATGAGGTGTCAAATGTTCTGCCACCAGATCAAAAATGGCGGACCCGCCAGCGGTGATGAGCACCTCATCGGTTTCAAAGCAATTTTCGGCTTCGCATGCCGCGGCAATGTTCTGTACGCGCGCCATCAATGCCGCAACACTGCTGCGGTCGTGCTCATGGTTGCAGCTCGCCAGTGCCCCCTCATAGCACTCAATGCCTGCCAATTGCACAGCAGGGCTGCGGCGGATGGCCTGCGCCAATGCGAGCGCTTCCTGGTGGTCTCGGCAGCCTGTTCGCTTGCCCCCAATGCCCAGCTCCAGCAGCACGGTGAACACTGTGCTGGCCTTTCGCAAAGCACGCCACGCTTCGATCAAGCGCAATTGAGCCAGCGAGTCGACCAGAAAATAAACTTGCAAGCCCGCATGCTCATGCAGCAGATCGGACAAACTGTCCAGATCCACAGCCTGCAACACCTGGTTGGCGATGATGATGCGGCGCACGCCGTGGCGAGCGCCCATGGCCGCCTGAAACACATTCGCAAAACTGATGCCCCAGGCACCCGCCGCCAGTTGGCGGGCATAAAGTTCAGGCGACATGGTGGTCTTGCCATGCGGCGCAATGTCCAACCCGCGTGTTTGGCAGAAATCGCGCATCCAGTTCAAGTTGTGCTGAAGTGCAGAAGCCTTGAGCAAGGCCAGCGGAAACGACAAATCCCCCTGAAGCACTTGCCAGCCCTGCGCCCCCACATCCTTCAGATCGATCGGGGCAAGGTGGGAGGGATAAGCTTTGAAAGCAGCATTCAGTTGCATGGTTCAGTTCAATTCTTGATGTCGCCAACAGGCCACCATACGGCCCGCTGTGGTGGGTGTGAGTTCCGGAATGGTTTCGGCGCAGATGGGCACCGCATGCGGACATCGGGTGCGGAACACGCAACCGGACGGGGGATTGAGAGGGCTGGGTGGGTCACCCTGCAAATCGACCCGGGGGGCCGCTTGCGCAGGATCGGGAATGGGCGCGGCCGAAAGCAAGGCGCGGGTGTAAGGGTGTGCGGGCGATGCAAACAGGTCTGCAGTGGGCGCGATTTCCATCACGCGCCCCAGGTAAAGCACCACCACACGGTCACACAGGTACTGCACCACATCGAGATCGTGGGAAATGAACAGCAGCGTCAGCCCCAGCTGCTCGCGCAGGTGGATCAGCAAATTGACAATTTGGGCCTGAATCGACATGTCCAGCGCCGACAGGGGCTCGTCGGCCACAATGAAACGGGGCTCAACGGCCAAAGCCCGGGCAATGCCCAAACGCTGCTTTTGCCCCCCTGAAAATTCATGTGCAAAACGCTGGGCGTGTTCAGGCTTGAGCCCCACCAACTGCAACAGCTGGGCGATGCGTGGGCCACGCGCTGCGCCCTTGTGCAGGCCATGTGTGCTGAGCACTTCGTCCAGCATGTCGCCAGCCCGCTGACGGGGGTTTAGGCTGGGGTCCTGGAACACCATTTGCACTTCACGGCGCAAAGGGCGCATCTGCGAAGCGCTCAGCCCCACCAGCTCACGCCCCTCCAACTGCACAGACCCTTGGGCCACCGGAATCAGTTGAAGCACCGCACGGCCCAGAGAACTTTTGCCTGAACCGGACTCCCCCACCAGCCCCAGGGTTTCACCGTGGGCGATCTCGAAACTCACATCGCGCACTGCACGCACCTGCTGTGCGCCGCGACCAAATTCGACTGCCAGCTTGTCAATTTTCAGCATGGGTTTCATGAGCCCAACTCCAGATGGCAGGCTCGGCCCTGCGCTGCATCACCTTGCCAGCTGGGCGCTTGCAGGCTGCACACAGGCAGGCGGGATGCACAACGCTCGGCAAAACTGCAGCCCGCGCCCAGGCGGTTCATGGCCGGGGCCTGACCGGGGATGTCCTGCAAGGCCATCCGGCGGCCCTCTTTCAAGGACAGCTGTCTGGCACGCCCGGGCAAACAAGCCAGCAAGCCCTGTGTGTAAGGGTGCGCCGGGTGTGCAAACAGGTCGTGCACGTCGGCATGCTCCACCACCTCACCGGCATACATCACCGCCACGCGTTCAGCATGGTGGGCGACCACGCCCAGGTTGTGGGTGATGAACAGCATGCTCATGCCGGTGTCACGCTGCAAACGCGACATGAGCGCCAGAATCTGCGCCTGGATCGTCACGTCTAGGGCCGTCGTCGGTTCATCGGCGATCAGCACCTGCGGCTCGCAGACCATGGCCATGGCGATCATCACCCGCTGGCGCATGCCCCCAGACAACTGATGCGGGTATTCGTCCAAGCGCTGGCGCGCAGCAGGAATTTCCACCTGTTCCAGCGCCTGCAAGGCACGCTGGCGCGCAGCGCTTTTGCCCAGCCCCCAGTGCAGACGCACCGATTCGGCGATTTGCTCGCCGACGGTGAGCACCGGGTTCAGACAGGTCATGGGCTCCTGGAAAATCATGGCAATCTGATGTCCACGCAATTGCCGCATCTGGGCATCGGGCAGTTGCAGCAGATCACGTGTTTGCCCCGCTGCATCGGTGAACAAGGCTTGACCGCTGCATTGCCAACGGGCATTGCGCGCCAGCAACCGCATCAGGCTGAGCGCTGTGAGCGATTTGCCACTGCCCGATTCGCCCACCAGCGCCAGCGTTCGCCCCGCATGCAAATCAAAACTCACCCCGCGCACCAAAGGCACCAGGCCATCACGTTGCACCAGGGTGGTGGTCAGCCCACGCACCTGCAAGCGCGGCAAAACAGACGCAGCTTCGGGGGCGCTCATGGCGTACCTTTCAAACGGGGGTCGAGCAAATCACGCACACCATCCCCCAACAGCTGCAAGGACAAAGCGGTCAACACAATCGCCATGCCGGGATAAAAAAGCGTCCAGACGGCCCGGTCCGCATGCTGCGTGCTGGCCGCCACCATGGTGCCCCAGGTGGGAATTTCCGCCCCCACCCCTACGCCCAAAAATGACAAGCCCGCCTCGGCCAACAAGGCGTAGGCGAAGATGAAGCTCAGCTGCACCAGGATGGGCGACATCAGGTTGGGCAAGATGTGCACACGCAGCAGCCTGGGGGTGCTGATGCCCACCGCGCGCGCGGCCTCGACATAAGGCAGCTCGCGGATCACCAAGGTGCACGCGCGCACCACCCTGGCCACACGCGGGGTATAGACCAGGGTCAGCGCCAACACCACATTGACCGGGCTCGCCCCCAAAATCGACACCAGCGCGATGCCCAGCAAAATGTCCGGGAAAGCCATCATGGCGTCTACACAGCGCATCAGCACCGCGTCTAGGCTCTTGAAAAAACCCGCCATCAAACCCAACACGGTGCCCAGCGCCACCGCCAGGAAAGCCGTGCCTGCGCCAATCGCCAGCGAATAGCGTGCCCCGTAAAAAATACGGCTGGTGATGTCACGGCCCAATTCGTCGGTGCCGCTCCAGTAAGTCCAGCTCGGCGGCTTCAGGCGCATGCTGACTTTCATGGCCATGGGCTCGTGCGGCAAAAGCCACTGCCCAGCAACCGCCATGAACAGCATCAAGCCCAGCACCAGCATGGCGAGCAAGACCACGCGGCGTGCAAACAACAGCGAGAAGGTGCGGCGCCACTCAGCCATGGCGCACCCTGGGATCGACAAACACATACATGACATCGATCACAAAGTTGATGATGACGTACACACCGGCAATCGCCAGCAAGGCCCCCTGAATCACGGGGTAATCGCGGCGCAACACGGCACGCACCACCAGATTGCCCAGCCCCGGCAAATTGAACACCGTCTCGGTGACCACCGCGCCACCGATCATCAAGGCCAGCGTCAAGCCCAGCACCGTGAGGATGGGCACCAAGGCATTGAGCAAGGCATGCTTGAGCACCACCACGTTTTCGGACAAGCCTTTGGAGCGTGCCGTGCGGATGTAGTCCTCGCTCAGGATGTCCAGCATGGAGGCGCGCGTGAACCGGATGATCAAGGCGGAGTTGAGTGTCCCCAGCACCAGCGCTGGCAACAGCAAATGGTGGATGCGTGTGACAAGGTCCGCACCGGGGTCACCATAACCCGACACTGGAAACCAACCCGCCCCGACGGCCAGCAACTGGATGACCATCAGGCCCATCCAAAAGCTGGGCATGCTGGCACCCAGCATGGCCAGCGTGCTCACGCATTGATCGATCCAGCGCCCGCGCCACACCGCAGACACAATGCCGCAAGGCACGCCAATCAGCATGGCCAGCCCCACCGAGAGAAAGGCCAGCCAGGCTGTGGGCTCCACGCGGTCCCACAGCACTTGCGTGACCGGCATTTGCAAGAAGATCGATTGCCCCAGATTGCCCTTGAACACTTCGCCCAACCACAGCATGAATTGGCTGAGCAGTGGCTGGTCCAGCCCATAGCGCTGGCGTGCCTGTGCGATGTCCTCCAGGGAAGCCTGATCCCCCAGCAACACCGCGATCGGGTCGCCTGCCGCCAGTCGCGTGAGCAGGAACACCAAAACAGACACCAGGGACAGCACCGCCAGCATGCCACCGAAGCGGCCCAGCAAGGTGCGGCCCAGGCTCGCCCAGGACATGCGGGACATCGGTCAGTTCCCGGTGCTTATTTGGCCAAGCCGGTGTTCCAGAAGAAAGGCCAGGTGGACGGGGTGTAGCCTTGAAGCTTGCTTGAGCGCGCCGACAGGCTGCTGAACTTGCCCACGTTGATGTAGGGCACTTCGGTGTAGACCACTTGCTGCACGGCTCCCCACAGCTGGGCACGCTTGGCCGGATCGGTCTGGTGGTTGAAGTCGCCCAAAGCCTTGGCCTTGGCCGGTGAACTCCACCAGCCCGGCGCTCCCTCGCCCAACTGCGGCGGCGACAGCATGGGCTCGGGGAACTGACCCGAATGCGTCATGTAGATGTCCCACACCTTGGAATCACCACGGCGCTGCACCAAGGTGGCCCAGTCAACCACTTGCATCTCGGGCTTGAAGCCTGCTGCACGCAACTGCTCGGCCATGACCTGCACCATGGTGTGGTGAAACTCGTATTGGCGGCTGGTCAGCAGGCGGATGGTCTCGCCCTTGTAGCCGGCTTTTTCAGCCATGTCCTTGGCCCGTTTGGCATCTTGCTTGTTGTATTGATCGGTGCCTGCGGTCGAGTAGAAAGGCGTGCCCTGAGGAAAGTGGTTGCCCTCTACTGTGAAAAAACGCTTGTCGCCATAGGCAGCGGCCAGCATTTCACCCTCACCGATGGCGATCTGTATCGCCTGACGGATGCCCTGGTTGGCCAAAACACCTTCCTTGGTGTTGAACACCATGTAGGGGAAACCGTACGAGGGCGTGAGGATCGGCACCACCGAGGGGCCGGCTTTTTCCACACGGCCCAAGGCCTCCGTCGGCAGTTGGTCGGCAAAGTGGAACTGGCCTGCCAAAGCGCCTTCGACGCGTGTATTGGCATTGGGTACGGGTGTGAAGCGCAACTCGTCCAGCAAGGCCTCGCGTTTTCCTGCGTAGCCATTGGGGGCCTCGCTGCGGGCGCTGTAAGCATCAAATCGGGACAGGATCACATACTGGTCCGGACGGCGCTCCTTGAATTTGTAAGGGCCCGTGCCCACAAAGGAGACCAGGGGTGTGGCGATGCTCTCCTTGGCCATGATCACCGCCATGCCCGATGGCAAGGCCAACTGGGCCAGCAAGGACGCGCTGGGTGCGCTGAATTTCCACTCAATGGCGTGGGAGCCTTTGGCCTCCAGACTCACCGTGTCCTTGGCCACCGATTTGCCACGCGGCGCCATCTCCATCCAGCGTTTGAGTGAAGCCACCACATCCTGCGCATCCAGATCACGGCCACTGTGCAACTTCACGCCCTTGCGGATGTTGATCGCATAGGTCAAGCCATCCGCAGAGACCTTGGGCATGCCATCGGCCAGCATGGGCGTGGCGTTCCATTTGCCGTCAAAGGTGTACAGCGTCTCGTACACGTGCTGCATGATCGTGCCCACCAGGTCTGCCGTGGAGGCCATCGGATCCAGGCTCTGAGGCTCGCCGATCATGGCCAGGTTGGCCGCGCCCCCCTTGGGTGGTGCAGCGAAGGTCGCCAATGGCAACGCAGCCAAAAGCAAAGTCAGCAGGTGTCGACGAGGCAAACGCAGCATGAGGGTCTCCTAGTGGGGTGAAGGTTGATGTAAATTTTTTACACACTTCACTCTAAATCAAGACTTCAAACAGCTTAAACAGGGTTTTCCTGTAAACAAATGTTGAATAATGTCTTTTATTCTTCCCAAAACAGAGATCAGGAGACACCCCATGACCGTCGAAATGCTCGGCACCTCACCCATCGCGTCAGACCGCCTGGCACGGCCCCTGTCCCCCGCCACACGTGCTGGCGACTTCGTTTTTGTGTCAGGTCAGGTGCCCACCAATGACCAGGGCGAAGTCGTGTCCGGTGGCATTGAAGCGCAAACACGCCAGGTTTTTGTTCGCATCCAGCAAGCGCTGGCCCTGGCAGGTTGCACCTTGAACGACGTTTGCAAAGTCAGCGTCTGGCTCAACGATGCGCGGGACTTTGGCAGCTTCAACCGGGTGTACATGGAGTGCTTTGGCGACCATCGGCCTGCACGTTCCACGGTGGAATCCCGCCTAATGATCGATGCCAAAGTTGAAATCGACGTGACGGCGTACAAACCACGCTGAACCGCCCTGACCTGAAACGTCCTTGACCTCACAGGGTCCTCAGTTGATCACCGCCAAGCCCAGACGGACCTCGGGGCCGTCAGCTGAATTGTCCGAGTCCCAACCGAAGGCGCCTCAGCCCATCTTCTCGGCGGTCTGCACACGGTCAGCAAGCTTGACCCAGGCAAAGATCAGCAAACACCAAAAGTGATGCCAGATCTTTGCAAATAGC
>JACCDH011292948.1_pt1 | contig 10273 bp, 5 predicted proteins | sample 7442481 | NCBI WGS metagenome assembly JACCDH01 (sample SAMN15323433, study PRJNA562643) | freshwater metagenome | isolation source: river surface water | place: USA:Blue River Watershed | collected 2017-08-15
CCCAGATCTCGGGGCCAGTGGTTTCGACATGGGCCTGACGGTTGGCCACATTGTCGAACTGATTGGCCCAGACCGCACCATTGGCTTCGGTTTGCGCCAGGGCTTCGGCCAGACGGCCGGAATAGCGCACATAATTGTTGGGGTTCTTGTAGGGCGCGGCAGGCACCTGCACCAGTTCGGCCCCTGCCAGCCGCAGCATGTCCTTTTTCTCCTGAGACTGGGTCTCGGGAATGACGATGACCGTCTTGAACCCCATCGAGGCCCCGACAAGCGCCAGACCGATCCCGGTATTGCCCGCCGTGCCTTCAACAATCGTCCCGCCAGGGCGCAGATGACCTTTGGCCACCGCATCGCGGATCATGAACAGCGCCGCGCGGTCCTTGACCGATTGGCCGGGGTTGAGAAACTCGCATTTGCCCAGGATCGTGCAGCCGGTCATTTCGGATGCCCGCTTCAGCTTGAGCAGTGGCGTGTTGCCGATGGTGTCGGCCAGATCGCTGTGGATGCGCATGTTCGTCCCCTGAATATTCCCCCGAACCTAGGCCCCGGCGGCGGCAAACTCAAGCCAAGGCTGCGGAAAAGGTCAGGGGTTTGCCGGGCCGGTCAAAGCGGAAAACCCGTTCCGGGCCGGATCGCCGGGGCAGGATTTCTCTCTGCCTAGCCCAGCATCAGCGGAACGCGGTCACCCATGGCAAAGCGGCGCAGCACCGCAGGGTAAAGCCTGTGTTCCTGCGCCAGCACCCGATCGGCCAGGGTTTCGGCCGTGTCGCCGGGCAGGACCGGCACCCGCGCCTGGCCCAGGATCGGCCCCGCGTCCAGCTCTGCCGTCACCTCATGCACGGTGCAACCGGCCTCGGCATCACCTGCGTCAAGGGCGCGCTGATGGGTGTTGAGGCCGGGGTATTTCGGCAAAAGCGAGGGATGGATGTTCAGCATCCGACCTTCAAAATGCCGGATGAAGGCCGGGGTCAGGATGCGCATGAAACCCGCAAGACACAGGATATCGGGTTCAGCCGCCAGGATCGGCCGCAGCAAGGCAGCTTCAAAGGCGGCACGATCGCGGCCAAAGGGGCGGTGATCGACGGCGGCGGTCGGGATGCCCAGCGCGACGGCCTTGGCCAACCCGCCTGCGTTCGGATCGTTCGCGGCCACCAGAACCGGCGTGCAGGGGTGCTGGCCTGCCGCCATCTCCCGCACCAGCGCCAGCATGTTCGAGCCACCCCCGGAAATCAGGATGGCAACGCGCTTCACAGAAGCGCACCCTTGTAGATCACGCCCTCGCCCTGCACTACACGGCCGAGTTCCACAACCGTTTCGCCTTGGGCACGGAACAGCGCGGCCAGATCAGTGGCGCGCGACTGATCGACAAAAGCGATCATGCCGATGCCGCAGTTGAAGGTTTTCAGAAGTTCGGGTTCCGACATGTTGGCGGTCTTGGCCAGCCAGCGGAACACGGGCGGCAGGTCCCAAGACGACAGGTTGATCTCGCATGCCAGCCCTTCGGGCACCACACGGGGCGGGTTTTCGGTCAAGCCGCCGCCGGTGATATGGGCCAGCGCATGAACGCCACCGGCGCGCACCGCCGCCAGCGCCTGTTTCACATAAAGCCGGGTCGGTGCTAGCAGCGCCGCACCCAAGGTCCCTTCGGAAAACGGCGAGGGCGCGTCCCAGGCAAGGCCGGACAATTCCACCACCTTGCGGACAAAGCTGTAGCCATTGGAACGGACCCCGTTCGAGGCCAGCCCCAAAAGCACATCGCCCTCTTGCACCCCGGCAGGCAGTTCGGCTCCGCGTTCCATCGCGCCGACGGCAAAGCCGGCCAGGTCAAAATCGCCCTTGTGATACATGCCGGGCATTTCCGCCGTCTCGCCGCCGATCAACGCACAGCCCGAGGCTTCGCAGCCTGCGGCAATGCCGGTGATGATGCGGGTGGCCTCTTCGACATCCAGCTTGCCGGTTGCAAAGTAGTCCAGGAACAACAGCGGCTCGGCCCCCTGGCAAACCAGATCATTGACGCACATCGCCACCAGATCAATGCCGATGGTGTCGACATTGCCGGTATCAATGGCAATCCGCAACTTGGTGCCGACCCCATCGGTCGCGGCTACAAGGATCGGGTCCTTGTAGCCCGCGGCCTTCAGATCAAAAAGCGCGCCGAAACCGCCAAGCCCGCCCATGGTGCCCGCGCGGTTGGTGCGCTTGGCGGCGGGCTTGATGCGGTCCACCAGCCGGTTTCCGGCGTCGATGTCCACGCCTGCATCGGCATAGGTCAGGCCATTATGTCCGGTGGTCATGTCGAGAATCCCATGCTGGCGGCAATTGGCCTGCCCCTTACGCCATCCCGCCCCCGCGCGCAACGCGTCACACCTGCCTGCTTGCCAGTGCCCGGCGGGCTCTGTTAGTCAGGACAATGTGGGGCTGTAGCTCAATGGTTAGAGCCGGGCGCTCATAACGCCTTGGTTGGGGGTTCGAGTCCCTCCGGCCCTACCACAACAGCGCGCGGCATGGCGCGCATCCTTTCAGATCGAATCAAATTGGCCCGGATCGGGATTGTTTGGCACGCGCGATCAATCGGGCGGCTTTGTCCAAACTGACAACCAAATCGCCGCCAATGCCGCGCAATTGCCCCATGGCAGCCCGGTTTACCAAGATTCGGGTCACATTCAGACCCGATTTGCCACCTATCAAGAACTCGAACGTGTAGGGCCTCGGCCCATTTGTGTATTCGGAGCATCAGAATGGCAACGATCAATGGTGGAACGGGCAATGACTCGCTGACGGGTCTGGCTGAATCGGACAGCATCACGGGCAACGCGGGAAATGACACCCTGACGGGCCTTGGGGGCAATGACTCGATCTTCGGCGGCGACGGCAGCGACTCGCTTTTCGGCGGCATCGGCAATGACCTGCTGGAAGGTGGCGCGGGCAATGACGACTTCGACGGCGGGGACGGCATTGACACGCTCAGCTATCAGAGCTCGAACGCGGCCGTTTTTGTCAGCCTGAGCATTGGCACGACCGAGGGCGGACATGCCACAGGCGATACCTTTACCGGCATCGAAAACCTGATGGGCAGCGCCTTCAACGACACGCTGATCGGTGACAACACAGGCAATGTGATCTGGGGCCTTGCAGGCGACGATTCGATTGATGGTCGTCTGGGCGACGACACGCTGCATGGCGGCACGGGCAATGACCTTTACGTCGTGGGCGATGCCGGCGACATCGTGGTCGAAGCGCTGAACTCCGGCAATGACACGATCAACGCCTGGATCGACTTTACACTCAGCGACAACGTCGAAGTGCTGCGCCTTTTTGGCACCAACAACATCAACGGCACCGGCAACGGGCTGGCCAATATTCTGCATGGCAACGAAGACGATGTGGCCTTTGGCGGCGACAACCTCCTGCAAGGTCTGGCCGGCAATGACACGCTTTACGGCTATAACGGCTTTGACACGCTGGACGGCGGCACCGGCAATGACGTGATGCATGGCGGCACGGGCGACGATCTGTTCATCGTCGACAGCGCGGGTGATCAGGTCATCGAACTTGCCAATGGCGGCACCGATACGGTGGCCAGCTCGATCAACTACATCCTTTATGATCCGGTCACGTCGAACCACATCGAAAACGTGACGCTGACCGGAACGGCCAACCTGACGGCCACCGGCAACAGCCTGCGAAATGTGCTGATCGGCAACACCGGCAACAACATCCTGTCCGGGGGCGGCGGCAATGACTCGCTGCGCGGCAATGAAGGCAATGACACCCTGGATGGCGGCACCGGCAGTGACACGCTGATCGGCGGCGCAGGTGACGACGTCTATTACGTCGATCACAGCCAGGACACGGTGTCCGAGGCAGGCAACGGCGGCATTGACACGGTCTGGACCTCGGTCAGCGGCTATGCGCTGAGCGATGATGTCGAAAACCTCAATCTCGGCCTTGGTGTCGCGGCGGGAAGCGGCAACAGCCTTGGCAACATCCTGACTGGCAATGCCTCGAACAACACGTTGGATGGCAAGACCGGCAATGACACGCTGTTTGGCGGGGCCGGCAATGACACGCTGATCGGCGGGTCGGGTGCGGACAGCATGCAGGGCGGCGCGGGCGACGACGTTTACCGCGTCGACAACATCGGCGATATCGCCGAGGAAACCCTTGCCGGATCGGGCGGCATCGACCGCGTCGAGATCACGGCCCACCATGTCATGGGCACGGGCATCGAGAACCTTCTGGTGCTGGGCAGCGGCGATGTCGGCGGCACCGGAAACACGCTGAACAACATCATGACCGGCTTCAAGGGTGACAACCTTTTGAACGGGATGGACGGCAATGACACGCTTTACGGCGACGACGGCGAAGACACGCTGATCGGCGGCGAGGGCGTCGATGTGTTCTATGGCGGCGAGGGCAATGACCTTTTCGTGCTGGACAGCGCGACCGAAGTCATCTTTTCGGCCCTGAACGACGGCATCGACACGGTTCAGATCGCGGCGAGCTATACCTTGTCGGAACATCTGGAGAACCTGATCCTGGACGGCACCGGGCATTTCAGCGGCACCGGCAATGCTGCCGCCAACCGGATGACCGGCAATGATGGCCATAACGGTCTGTTTGCCGGCAGCGCCAACGACAGCCTGTTTGGCGGGGCGGGCAATGATACGCTCGACGGGGGCACCGGCGCGGATTCCATGGTCGGCGGCACCGGAAATGACCTCTATCTGGTTGACCATGCCAACGACAAGGTTTCGGAAAGCTCAGCCTCGGGCGGCATCGATACCGTGCAGTCGGTGATCAGCTATGCCCTGGGCAGCAATCTGGAACATCTGACGCTGACCGGAACAGCAAATGTCAACGCCACCGGCAACTCCTTGGCCAATACCTTGACCGGAAACGCTGGCAATAACCTGCTTTTCGGGGATGGCGGCAATGACGTCCTGAACGGCGATGGCGGCAATGACACGCTGGATGGCGGGTCGGGCAATGACACCATGTCGGGCGGCACCGGCGATGACACCTATGTGCTCAGCGGCTCGGGCGATGTCATCATCGAACTCGCGGGCCAAGGCACCGATACGGTGATCTCGGCGGCCAGCCTCATCCTGGCCGAGACCTTTGAAAACCTGACGCTCTCGGGAACGGCGGGCCTGACTGGCACCGGCAATGCGGCCGCCAACGTGCTCACCGGCAACAGCGGGGCCAACCTGCTGACCGGGCTTGCCGGAAATGACACGCTGGACGGCGGCGCAGGTGCCGATACGCTGGACGGCGGCACGGGCAATGACGTGATGACTGGCGGTACGGGCAATGATTTGTTCATCGTCGATGCCGCAGGCGACGTGGTGGTCGAGGCCGCAGGCGGTGGAACCGATACGGTCCAGACCGTGTTCACCACCACTCTGGCCGCGACGCTTGAAAACCTGGTCCTGACCGGAACCGCCAACCTGAACGGAACCGGCAACGCCGCCGCGAACATCCTGACGGGCAACAGCGGTCACAACCTGCTCACGGGCCTTGACGGCAATGACACCCTTTCGGGCGGCAGCGGTGACGACACGCTGGACGGCGGGACCGGCAATGACAGCATGTCAGGCGGCACGGGCAACGACATCTACTATGTCGACAACATCCGTGACGTCATTGTCGAAAGCACCTCGGGCGGGACCGATCTGGTCTACACCTCGGCAAGCTTTACCATGGCGACCGGGCTTGAAAACCTGATCATGCAAGGCAGCGCCAACCTCAACGCCACTGGCAACAGCTCGGCCAACAGCATGACTGGCAACGCAGGCCACAACATCCTGTCCGGTGGCTCAGGCGCCGATACGCTGAATGGCGGTGCAGGCAATGACACGCTGGACGGTGGCACCGGCAATGACAGCATGGTCGGCGGTTCGGGCGATGACACCTATCATGTGAACGCGTCGGGCGACCAGATCGTGGAAGGCGCCGGTGCCGGGACCGATACGGTTCTGGCGGCCACCAACTGGACCCTGGGCAACCATGTCGAACACCTGACCATGGTCAGCACCGGGTCTTACCGCGGCGTCGGCAACAGCCTGGACAACATCATGACGGGCAACCGTGGCAAGAACACCCTGCAGGGCGAAGCGGGCAATGACACGCTGAACGGCGGCGCGGGCAATGACGTGCTGACCGGCGGCAGCGGCGCGGATCACTTCGTCTTCTCAGGCGCCACCCCCGGCAATGACACGATCACCGACTTCAACGCCGTCGATGGCGGCGTGGCGGAAGGTGACCGGCTGGTGTTTGACGATCTTCTGGTTGGAACCTTCGTCTACCGGGGCAGCGCGGCCTTCAGCGGCGGGTCGAACAACTCCGAGGCGCGGTTCGACAGCACCAGCGGGCGGTTGGAGATCGACGCCGATGGGAACGGGACGGCAGAGTTTAGCCTGACGCTGACCGGCCTGACCCAGGCCACGCAACTCACCGCATCAGACTTTATCTGGACCTGATCCGGGCGGCCTGAAAACCGGCATTTCACGAAAGAAGAAAAGCGCCGCCTGAAGGGGCGGCGCTTTCATATCTGCTGTGGCACAAAACGCGTGCTTGCGATCACAGCCGCCAGCGGCCCACCCGGCACAAGGCCTGCGCATGCGCGGCGCTCAGGCTGGCATCGCTTTGGCCAAGCTGCAAAAGCCCGGTCCGCTCGCTCGCCCCCTCGGGCGAGAGCGAGAACTCCACCGTCTCGCCCGCGCGGCGCGGCGGCGGGGTCAACCGATAAACCGGCGTAGAGCCGGGCAAGCCCAGCGCACGGATCACGAAATCCCCCGCCGCGCACCAGCTTTCCGGCGACGAAAGCCCGGGCCGTGAGGCAACGACGATCCGGTCTGCCGTTCCGGTGACCTGCGCATCGTTACGCGCCTGAAAGGCAAAGGCGGGCGTGGCCAACAGGGCGACAAGCGGCAAGACGGGGGCAAGACGAAACATAGGCGGCCTCATGAACGGTTCGTCCCTATGTGGGACGCAGACCGACCGATGACAAGCCCGACAGGGGGCCATGCGGCAAGGAACAGCCGAGCCGGTGGCGCCGTGCGTCCCCTGCCCTACTGATCGAGGAAACTCCGCAACTTTCTTGACCGGCTGGGGTGCTTCAGCTTGCGCAGCGCCTTGGCTTCGATCTGTCGGATACGTTCGCGGGTCACGCTGAACTGCTGACCCACCTCTTCCAGCGTATGGTCAGTATTCATGCCAATGCCGAACCGCATCCGCAGAACCCGCTCTTCGCGCGGGGTGAGCGAGGCCAGAACCCGGGTGGTGGTTTCCTTCAGGTTTTCCTGAATGGCACTGTCCAGGGGCAGGATGGCGTTCTTGTCCTCGATGAAATCGCCCAGCTGGCTGTCTTCTTCGTCGCCAATCGGGGTTTCCAAGGAAATCGGTTCCTTGGCGATCTTCATCACCTTGCGGACCTTTTCCAAAGGCATCTGCAGCTTTTCGGCCAGTTCTTCCGGCGTCGGTTCACGGCCGATCTCGTGCAGCATCTGGCGGCCGGTGCGCACCAGCTTGTTGATCGTTTCGATCATGTGCACCGGAATACGGATCGTGCGGGCCTGATCGGCAATCGAGCGGGTGATGGCCTGGCGGATCCACCAGGTCGCATAGGTCGAGAATTTATAACCACGGCGGTATTCGAACTTATCAACCGCCTTCATCAGGCCAATATTGCCTTCCTGAATAAGATCAAGGAATTGCAAGCCGCGGTTGGTGTATTTCTTGGCAATACTGATCACCAGGCGCAGGTTCGCCTCGACCATTTCCTTCTTGGCCTGACGGGCTTCTTTTTCGCCCTTCTGGACCTGGTTCACGATCCGCCGGAATTCGGAAATGTCGACGCCAACATATTGGCCGACCTGCGCCATTTCGGTGCGCAGTTCTTCCACCTTGTCGCGGGATTTCTCGATCAGCGCCTGCCAGCCCCGGCCCGCCTTGGCAGCCATGCGGTCCAGCCAGGTCGGGTCCAGCTCATAGCCCTGGTATTCGTCGATGAATTCGCGGCGGTTGATGCGGGCCGCATCAGCCAGCTTCACCATGCCCGAATTGATCGCCATGATCCGCTTGTTGATGCCGTAAAGCTGGTCGATCAGCGCTTCGATCCGGTTGTTGTGCAGATGCAGCGCGTTCACCAGCGCCACGATTTCCGAGCGCAGCTTTTGATAGGCGGCCTCTTCGGCGGCGCTGAAGCGGGCGCTGTCCGACAGCGTGGCGGACATGCGGGCATCCTGCATTTCAGCCAGCTTGTCATAATCGCGTGCTATCAGGTCGAGGGTTTCCAACACCTTGGGTTTCAGCGCGGCTTCCATCGCGGCCAGCGACATTGAGACGCCGTCCTCGTCATCATCCTCTTCCGCCTCGGCAAAGATCGGATTGCCATCGGCATCAAGCTCGGGTTCGGCGGCCCCGCCGGACCGGCGCGACGCGGCCGAGGCATCCACCTCAACCCCCTCAAGCCCGGCCCCGACCATGTCATCCTCGCCATCCAGCGACCGGCCAAAGGTGGCTTCAAGGTCGATCACATCGCGCAAAAGGATGTCTTCGTTCAGAAGTTCGTCGCGCCAGATGATGATGGCCTGAAAGGTCAGCGGGCTTTCGCACAGGCCCGCGATCATCGTGTTGCGGCCAGCCTCGATGCGCTTGGCGATGGCAATCTCGCCCTCGCGGGACAAGAGTTCCACCGACCCCATCTCACGCAGATACATGCGCACCGGGTCATCGGTGCGGTCCAGCGTTTCCGTGGTCGCACCGACAACCGCGACTTCGCGCGAGGTCGAGGTTTCCACAAGTTCGCCCACCGGCGCCTCGCCCTCTTCGACCTCTTCATCGTCGATGATGTTGATGCCCATTTCGGAAAGCATCGCCATCACATCCTCGATCTGCTCGGAGGAGACCTGATCGGGCGGCATCACCGAATTCAGCTGGTCATAGGTGATATAGCCGCGTTCCTTGGCATCGGCGATCATCCGTTTGACGGCAGCCTGGCTCAGATCAAGGGAAACTTCGGCCTCTTCGCCTTCGGGTTTGCCGTCATCGGTGTCTTTCGAGGCCATGTCGTCTCCGTTCGTCAGGTCTGGGCGAATCAGTTGGGCGTTTGCGAATCAATAGCGCGAATCATCGGAAAGCACAGGGGGTGCGCGCACGCGCGGTTAGCGTTTCTTTTCCCAGACCCGATCATCGATCAGGGCCTGAAGATGGCTGGACAGGGCGGCGCGGTCCTCGCCCATGTCATTGGCATCATCGCGCGCGGGGTGATCGGCGCGGTGGCGGGCCTCGGCGGCCTTTGACAGCCGCCACGTCAGGCCCTCATCGGCAAGCCCGGTCAGATCAAGAACGGCATCCTCGATCTCGCGGCGGGCGGCGCGATGGGCGTCAAGTTTGGCAAATTCCTCGGCCAGACAAAGGGTTGCAAGATCAAGATCGGCAGGGTTGCGCAGCGGGGGCGCGATCTGCACATGGGGACGGCGCATCAGCGCGTCAAGGGCACCCCCCGCCTCGACCCGCAGGATTTCCGCCAGCGATGCGGCATCTTCATCGGCATGGGCCAGCAAAAGCGCCCGCAGGCGATTGTGATCCTCACCTGTCAGATCAAGCCGTTCCAGCGCCGATTCAAAACGGTGGATCAGGCCGGGATGCAGGATCAGGCTGGCGAGAATCACCGCCTCGCGCAGCACTTCCTCAACGGCATGGCCTTGGGCCAAAAGCGATTGGCGGGCGCTGGCCGAGGCGGGCAAGGGCGTGCCCTTGGGCACGAACCGGGCGCCGCGAAAAGCCGGAACGCGCACGCCACCCTGACCGAACAGCTCAAGCCGCAGCCGCTTGATATCCTCGCCATAATGGGCGCGGATTGAAGGGTCAGCGATGCGTTTAAGGGCGGCGCGCAACGACTTGTCCAAGGCGGCCTTGCGTTCAGGGCTGTCGAACACCCGGCCTTCGGTCTCGCGCTGCCACAAGAGACGCACCATGGGTTGGGCGGCATCCAGCACCCCCTGCATGGCCCCTGCCCCTTGGGATTTGATAAGATCATCCGGATCCTGCCCGCCGGGCAGAACCGCAAAGCGCAGGCCCTTGCCCGCCTCAAGCAGGGGCAGCGCAAGATCGACCACCCGCAAGGCGGCGCGGATGCCGGCGGCATCCCCATCCAGCGCGATGATCGGCTCATCATGGATCCGCCACATCAGGCGCAGCTGATCTTCGGTCACCGCCGTGCCAAGCGGCGCGACGGCTGCGGAAAAACCTGCCTCGCTCAGCGCGA
>JACCDH011549303.1_pt1 | contig 10273 bp, 9 predicted proteins | sample 7442481 | NCBI WGS metagenome assembly JACCDH01 (sample SAMN15323433, study PRJNA562643) | freshwater metagenome | isolation source: river surface water | place: USA:Blue River Watershed | collected 2017-08-15
CCCAGCTCGACCTCCTTGAGGATGGCAACGATCTGGCTTTCACTGAATCTGGATTTCTTCATGTAGAGACTCCGTTGGTTGGAATTCTCTACTCCCAGCTGGCTCAGGTTTTTGAGGAGGCTTCAACCCGCTCAGTTGTTCAACGGCTTGAATGACTTTCAAATGGCTGTAGTGACGTTCAATCATCAGCACGCTGGTGCCCATTTGCTTCGCTAGCGTGTGAATAGGCACCTTGTCGTGCGTGAGTGCCAGCGTGGCATAGGTGTGCCGGAAACTGTAAAAAACGCGGTTCTGCTCAGTCTTTGGGTCGAACAGCAGGTTGTGCTCTTCCAAGTACCTCTCCAACATATGCTGAAAAGATGAGCTCACATCCTGCTTCTTGTCTTTGGTCCGCAACACATAGTCATCATTGCTAGGGATGGCGATGTCCTTCAATGGATCGGCTACGTTATTGCGTACGCCATACACACGTCGAGATATTCGTTCCAACACCTTCACAGTTGGCTCGCGCCCAATGATTTGGCGAGTACCGGTCTTGCCTGAGACCGTCATCTCGACAATCCTGTTCAGGTTCGGGTGTACGACATCTTGCTCAGTGCCATCGTCAAGAAATTCTTTTTCGCCGGTGGGTGTGAGCGTGGGATTCATTGAGAATCTGATTTGCTTCCATTTCAGGTTCATCAACTCTTTGCCGGGCCTAGCACCGGTGTCGATCAGCATCACCACATAGTCGCGCATTATTTGGCGCATCTCCTTGCTGTGGTCGTTGCGTGCCCTTTCAATCCAGCTGTCAAAGTTGTTGATGACAGCTTGGATTTCATTCAGCTCAAATGCAGGGTGACGGGTGCTTTTCTTGCCCTTCGACTCCAGCTTTGGACGATTTAGTTCAGTAAGGAAGTTCCGCAGCACACCTTCATCGAAAATGAGATTCAAGGCCGCGTTATGGCTCAGCAAGGTGCTGTGGCTTGGCTGTCGCTCCATCATCCGAATGCGTTCCGCATCCAAGTGATCCAGTGCTGCGCTGTCAATGTTCGTGATGAGCCTGTTGCCCAATATCGGGATCAGATACTCATTGATGATGCGGATGTAGTCCTTGTACGAAACCTTGCCGTCACCGTTAGCAAGCTTCTGCTCCATACGCTGCACAGCCAGCTTGGCAACGTCTCGGAATTTGCGTGTGATAACAGGAAGGTTGTCACGCTTGCGGATTTCAGCCGTGATCCTCAGTTTTTTGGCGACCTCTTTGGCATCTTTGAGCTTTCGCTCTTTCGTCGATGCCCTTTGCCAAACACCACCCACCTTGTAACGGCATTGCCAGATAGAGCTGCGCTCCCGCCTGTACAGGACGAGTTCACCTTCGCTGAGGATGTGTGTGGTCTCTTTTTTTGCCGACATAGCTGCATTCGTTACTTACAGGCAGGGTAATGCTTGTCAAACGAGCGATAGCCAACCTCTTTAGCCACTGCTTGATGAAGTCGTACCGCCAATGGTTCAACGATTGACCATAGAGGGTATGTTTTGAAACCTGTTTGTATGTATCGCAACTGATGCTCTCTGTTGAGTTCAATGAGCAATTCAAACGCTCTACGGTCATCGTCATTCATCTCAAAAATAGCTTCGAGTCCAAGTGCGTTTGAATCAACCAGACATTTATTCAAGTTGTGTCCGTATTTTTTTCCCAGTGATTCAAGATCAACGCCCTTGTGTAACAAATAAGATTTCAGGCACAGTTCAATGCCGTGTACTGCTAAAAAGTAAGCTGGTGTGTAAGAGGCTTGCGAAAGTAAACCAACTTGACCTTTTGCTTCATCAACAAGTATCGCGGCGTCAATGTATTCATAGGCGAAACGGGCAAGCCCAATCGCTGTTGTTCTTTCAATTTTTGGCTGTATCTGCGTCATCAGTGCACTTTAAATTCAACTTGGGAAAAGAGCAACCAAGTGAGTGTGCAGTGTGGAGATAAAAAAAGAGGACTGCTTTTACACAGTCCTCTTTAGTGTTGGTAGGGCGTGACAGACTTGAACTGTCGACCAAAGGATTCCGGTTTGTGTGACTTTCGCCACTCCCTGGACTATGCCTTCACCATAGCTTTCGCCGTAGGTGGGCGCCGTCTAGTCTCTACACCTTCAACGATGCTTTCACATCGAAGCTTGGCTCGGCATTGGCATATGCATCACTGCACGTAGCTTTCACCGAATTTGACGCCATTCACGCGAGAAGTTTCCTATCTCGGTGCACAAATTTCTATGAGTCCTCTGCTCTAACCAACTGAGCTAACGCCCCTCAAAAATAGATTGTACGTGGGTCGGTTTTTGGGGCGAAAAACAGCCCAAAACGCGGGTTCAAAACAGTCAAAAAGTGTGTAGCTGGTGTGTAGTGTTTTACACACCAATTTTTCTCACGTAACCTGTTGTTGCATATAGACTTTTTGACAATTTGAGAACTATTTTAATAGATTATGAGTCCTCTGCTCTGACCAACTGAGCTAACGCCCCACTGCACCACAGCGGTGAGCACTCGATTGTAGTGGGGCAAAAAGCCTTACTTGCCTTGACTCAGGGCATTGCCCACCAGGCGCGCAGTGATGTCCACGATCTGGATCATGCGGTCGTAGGGCATGCGGGTGGGGCCAATCACGCCCAGCGTGCCCACCACCTGGCCATCCACCTCGTAGGGGGCACTGACCACCGAGAGTTCTTCCATGGGCACGATCTGGCTTTCTCCGCCAATGTAGATGCGCACACCCTCGGCCTTGCTGGACACATCCAGCAGGCGCATGAGCTGGCTCTTTTGTTCAAACAGCTCGAAAGCGCGGCGCAGATGCCCCATGTCGTTGGAGAAGTCGCTCACCGACAACAGGTTGCGTTCGCCCGAGATGACGACGTTGTCTTCTTGGGCCAGCGCCTCGGAGCTGACTTGCACGGCGGCCTGCATGAGCGTGGCGATTTCGCCTTGCAGCTTGACCAGCTCTTGCTGCACGCGGGCGCGCACCTGTTCAATGGCCATGCCGGCAAAGTTGGCGTTGAGGTAGTTGGCCGTTTCCACCAGCTGGCTTTGCGAGTAATCCACCTCGGTGAACAGCACGCGGTTTTGCACATCGCCTTCGGGCGAAACAATGATGACCAGCAGGCGCCGCTCTGACAGGCGCAGAAATTCGATGTGCCGGAACACCGACGAGCGCTTGGGCGCCATGACCACGCCGACAAAGTGCGACAGGTTGGACAGCAGGTTGGCCGCATTGGCAATCACCTTTTGCGGCTGGTCGGGTTGCAGGCTGGGGGCATGCAGCTCCTGGCGCTGCGCGGTCAGCATGGTGTCCACAAACAGACGGTAACCGCGTGCCGTCGGAATGCGCCCGGCCGAGGTGTGCGGGCTGGCAATCAGGCCCAGCTCTTCCAGGTCGGACATGACGTTGCGGATGGTGGCGGGCGACAACTCCAGGCCCGAGGCCTTGGACAGCGTGCGCGAGCCCACGGGCTGGCCGTCGGCAATGTAGCGTTCCACCAGAGATTTCAGCAACAACTTGGCGCGGTCATCGAGCATCGGGCCATTTTAATGATGTAATTTGCCTATGAAATCCCAATTCCGGCACGTTGCCCTGTTTGGAAGAACCCACGCATCGGTCACGGGCGCGGCACTCGAAAGCTCGCGCAAGGTGCTCGAAGAGGTGGCCCACTTTTTGGCACGCCAGGGCTGCGAAGTGGTGTTTGACCAAAACACCGCCCAGCTCACCGGCCTGAGCGGCTACGCCGCACTCGACCTGAACGAGATTGGCCAGCAATGCGATCTGGGCATTGCGATTGGCGGCGACGGCACCATGCTGGGCGTGGGCCGCCAGATGGCCTGCCACAAACTGCCGCTGATCGGCATCAACCAGGGGCGGCTGGGCTTCATCACCGACATCCCGCTCAAGGATTACCAGAGCGTACTCTCGCCCATGCTGCAGGGCCGCTACCAGACCGACCTGCGCAGCCTCATGCACGCCCGCGTGCAGCGCGACGGCCATTGCGTGTTTGACGCCCTGGCCATGAACGACGTGGTGGTGTACCGCGGCGGCACCTCGGGCATGGTGGAGTTGCGCGTCGAGGTGGACGGTCACTTTGTGGCCAACCAGCGCGCCGACGGCCTGATCATTGCCACCCCCACCGGCTCCACCGCCTACTCGCTCTCGGTGGGCGGCCCGCTCATGCACCCGGCCATTGGCGGCTGGATCATGGCGCCCATTGCACCGCACACCCTGTCCAACCGCCCCATCGTGCTGTCCGAGAACGCCGAGGTCAGCATCGAAATCGTCTCGGGGCGTTATGCCAGCGCCAACTTCGACATGCAGTCGCTGGCCTCGCTGATGATTGGTGACCGCATCACCGTGCGCCGTTCGGAGCACCAGGTGCGCTTTTTGCACCCCGAGGGCTGGAACTATTTCGACACCCTGCGCAAAAAAATGCACTGGAACGAGGGCACCTGAACATGGCGCTGACGCACATCACCCTGCGGGATTTTGTGATCGTCCACGCACTCGAACTGGACTTGCGTGCCGGTTTTTCGGTGCTGACCGGCGAAACCGGTGCAGGCAAATCCATTTTGATCGACGCGCTGCAGCTGGCCCTCGGCGCCCGTGCTGACGCAGGCGTGGTGCGCGAAGGTGCCAGCCGCTGCGACATCGCCGCCGAATTCGAGGCCACCCCTGCCACCCAGGCCTGGCTGCAAGAAGCCGGTTTTGACGCTGAGGGCAGCCTGCTGCTGCGCCGTACGGTCGATGCTGCGGGCAAGAGCCGTGCCTTCATCAACGGCAGCCCGGCCACGGCCACCCAACTGCGCGCTCTGGGCGATTTGCTGCTCGACATCCATGGCCAGCACGCCTGGCAAAGCCTGACGCGACCTGATGCTGTACGCCAGCTGCTGGACGGCTATGCACAAGCCGACACGCGCCCCGTACGCATCGCATGGCAGGCGTGGCGTGACGCGCGCCAGGCATTGGATGATGCGCGCCGCGCACAAGACACCCTGGCCAGTGAACGCGAACGCCTGGCCTGGCAGATTGGCGAAGTGGACAAACTGGCCCCTGCCGATGGCGAATGGGACGACCTGAACACCCAACACGGCCGGCTGTCGAATGCGCAAGGTCTGATGGATGCCGCGCAGCAAGCCTGCGCCCTGCTCGAAGGCGAAGACGAAGCTGGGGCCCTGACCTTGCTGACGCGAGCCAGTCAGGGCCTGGCCGATCTGGCGCGGGTGGAGCCTGAGTTTCAGGCCCTGGCCGATGTGCTGGCCTCGGCCCAGGCCCAGGCCGAAGACGCGGCGCACAGCTTGCACGGCTACCTGCGCCGCGCCGACCTGGACCCTGACCGCCTGGCACAGCTGGACGAGCGATTGGGCCTGTGGGTGTCGCTGGCACGCCGCTACAAACGCACGCCCGAAGAGCTGCCCGCGGTCTGGTCACAATGGAAAGAAGACCTGGCCAGACTGGATGCCGCCAGCGACCTGCAGGCGCTTGAATCTGCAGAGCGGTCCACCGCTGACGCCTACCAAAAAGCCGCCCGCGCCCTCTCGCGCCAGCGCCAAAAAGCCGCACCCGCACTGGCCCAGGCAGTGACCTCGGCCATGCAACAACTGGGCATGCAGGGCGGCCGCTTTGAAGTGCAGTTGCAAGCGCTGGAACAAGCCGCCCAGCACGGACTGGACGATGTGCAGTTTCTGGTGGCAGGTCACGCAGGCAGCACCCCGCGCCCGGTGGGCAAAGTGGCCTCGGGGGGCGAGTTGTCCCGCATTGCACTGGCGATTGCCGTGACCACCAGCGAGCTGGGCGAAGCGGGCACCCTGATCTTTGACGAAGTCGATTCTGGCGTGGGTGGCGCTGTGGCCGAGACCGTGGGCCGCCTGATGAAACAGCTGGGTCGCCACCGACAGGTGCTGGCTGTGACGCACCTGCCGCAAGTGGCGGCCTGCGCCGACCAGCACCTGGTGGTCAGCAAACAGCTCAGCGACGGCCAGATCGGCAGCCGCGTGAGCCCCAGCACCGGTGAAGACCGCGTGCAGGAAATCGCCCGCATGCTGGGCGGCGAAAAACTCTCGGCCACCACCCTGGCCCATGCCCGCGAAATGCTGGGCACTGCCACCGCCTGAAGCCCATGGACATCATCCTGATCACCGGCATGTCCGGTTCTGGCAAATCGGTGGCGCTGCACGCGCTCGAAGACGCGGGCTATTACTGCGTGGACAACCTGCCCCCTGAGTTGCTGATTTCCTTTGTCAAACTCGAAGAACAGCACCAGGAAAGCCGCCTGGCGATTGCGATCGACGTGCGCAGTGCGACATCGCTGCACCTCATGCCCGAACAACTGAACACACTGCGCGAGATGGGCATGACCGTCAAATCGGTGTTTCTGGACGCCACCACCGACACCTTGATGCGCCGCTACTCCGAATCGCGCCGCAAACACCCACTGTCGGGTGAGTCCAAGCCGCAAAGCGACAAAGCGCTGACCGAAACCATCCAGTTCGAGCGGGAGCTGCTGTCCAACCTGCGCGAACGCGCCCATGTGATCGACACCAGCCTGCTGCGCTCGTCACAGCTGCAAACCTATGTCAAAACATTGGTGAGCGCCCCCACCGCCCAGCTCACGCTGGTGTTCGAGTCCTTCGGTTTCAAGCGCGGCGTCCCCAACGACGCCGACTATGTGTTTGACGTGCGCATGCTGCCCAACCCGCACTACGAATCGGACCTGCGCCCACTGACTGGTCGCGATGCCCCGGTGCAAGCGTATTTGCGTCAGTCGGCCGATGTGGAACGCATGCAAAAGAACATCGAAGACTTTTTGCAGCAATGGATTCCGGCGATCCAGAAGGACCACCGCAGCTACGTGACGGTGGCCATCGGCTGCACCGGCGGGCAACACCGCTCGGTGTACCTGGTGGAAATGCTGACCGAGCAGTTCAAGGGCCGCTGGCTCACCCTCAAACGCCACCGCGAAATCGACGCGCTCTGACCCCTCAGTCCGGGCCCCGGTACAACCAGGGCACATCCATCACCTGGGCACCCAGCACGCCCATGGCCAGATTGCGCCCCCACCGCAGTGGCCCCTGCGCGTGAAAGATGTGGCCATTGCGCACCGCACGTGCCTGCACCTGGGCGTTGCGCTGCCAGCGAAGCTCTGCATAGCGCTGCACCCGCTGGGCCACACTGCCCGTGCTGGCCCAGCATTGCGCCAGCACCTGCGCGTCTTCAATGGCCATGCCCGCACCTTGTGCCAGGTAAGGCCGCATGGGGTGCGCCGCATCGCCCAGCAGGGCCACTGCGCCCTGCCCCATTTGTGTGGCCGCCGTCAAAGGCGGTCGGTCATGGAGCGCCCACAGGCGCCAGCCAGGCACCGCTTCCAGCGTCTGGCGCAGCGCTTCACAGACCGGCCCCAGCGCCTCAAGCAGGTGCGCGGCATTGGCCACATGGTCCCAGTCCTGCAGCTGGGCGGGTGGCTGGCCGTGCACGATGGCCACCACATTGAGCGCACGCCCTGCCTGCACCGGGTATTGCACGATGTGCAGACGCGGCCCCATCCAGACCGTGATCTGCGGCTCAGGCCCTTGCAGTGGCACCAGCCCACGATAGGCCAGATGGCCTGTGCAGCAAGGTGCTTCGGCCAGGCCCAGGGCCTGTCGGCTGCGGCTCCACAGACCGTCCGCGCCGACCAGCATGTCCGCTTGCAAGGTTTGGCCCTGCGCGGTGCGTGCCGTTACAGTGCCGCCCTGCTGCTGCACATCGGCCAAATGCTGGTGGAGCCGCAGCGGCACACCCTGGGCTTGCACGGCATGCAGCAACAGCTGGTGCAGGTCAGCCCGGTGGATGCAGGCGTAAGGGGCGCCGTACAGGTGCTCGGAACGCTCGCCCAGGGGCAGTCGGCCCAGCTCACGGCCAGTGCGTGCGTCACGCGCCAGCAACGCTTTCGGGAAACTGGCCACCTGGCGCAAGCCGTCTTCCAAGCCCCATTCGCGCAGGATGCGGGTCACATTTGGACCGATCTGGATGCCCGCGCCCACCTCGGCAAAGGCCTCGGCCTGCTCGATGAGCTGCACCTGCACGCCCTGGCGCGAGAGCGCCAGCGCAGCGGCCAAGCCGCCGATGCCGCCACCAGCGACCAGAACGTCAGAAGCGTGAATGTCCATGCCCTGATTGTGCCTGCCACACCAGGCTGCCCCAGCCAGCGCCAAAACCCGGACAATAGAGCCCCATGACCTCGATCAAAGCCCCCGAACTGCTGCTGCCCGCCGGCACCCTGCAGCGCATGCGCGCCGCCTACGACTTTGGTGCCGACGCGGTGTACGCCGGCCAGCCGCGCTATTCCTTGCGTGCGCGCAACAACGAATTCAAGCTCGAACAGCTGGGCATCGGCATTGCCGAAGCGCACCAGCGTGGCAAGAAGTTCTTCGTCACCAGCAACCTGATCGCCCACAACGACAAGCTGCGCACCTACCTGCGCGACCTGCAACCCGTGGTCGAGCTGCGCCCGGATGCCTTGATCATGGCCGATGCGGGTCTGATCATGCTGGTGCGCGAGCAAATGGAAAAGGGCCTCTGGCCCGAGGTGCCGATCCACCTGTCGGTGCAGGCCAACAGCACCAACAGCGCCGCCGTGAAGTTCTGGCAAAAGCAGGGGGTGAGCCGGGTCATCCTGAGCCGCGAACTGAGCCTGGACGAGGTCGAAGCCATCCGCAACGACTGCCCGGACATGGAAATCGAGGTCTTCGTGCACGGCGCGCTGTGCATCGCCTATTCGGGCCGCTGCCTGCTGTCGGGCTACTTCAACCGGCGCGACCCCAACCAGGGCACCTGCACCAATGCCTGCCGCTGGGAATACAAGACCCACAGCGCCGACACCGACGCCAACACCGGCGATGCGGTGCCCAGCCTGCGCCTGGACGGTTTCAACTTCGCCAACGAAGACGAGGAAGCCGCCAGCAACTTTTCCACCTGCGGCAGCGGCCAGCGCCACCCCGAGGCCGACAAGATCTGGCTGATCGAAGAAAAAGAGCGCCCGGGCGAGCTGATGCCGATCATGGAAGACGAGCACGGCACCTACATCATGAACAGCAAGGACCTGCGTGCGGTGGAGTACGTGGACCGCCTGGCCCGCATCGGGGTGGACTCGCTCAAGATCGAGGGCCGCACCAAGAGCCACTATTACGTGGCCCGCACCGCGCAGGTGTACCGCCGTGCCATCGACGATGCGGTGGCCGGCCGCCCCTTCAACCCCGAGCTGCTGCTTGAACTCGAAGGCCTGTCCAACCGGGGCTACACCACCGGCCTGCTCGAGCGCCGCCCCAGCCAGGACTACCAGAACTACATCACCGGCCACTCGGCCAGCTCGCGCAGCCAGTTCGTGGGCGAGGTGCTGCAGGTGCGCGAAGACGGCTGGGCCCGCGTGGAAACCAAGAACCGCTTTGCCGTGGGCGACACCATCGAGATCATCCACCCCACTGGCAACCGCCAGGTGCGCGTGCAGCAGATGCAAAACACCGACGGCCACGCCATCGAGGTGGCTGCCGGCAACCCGGTGCAGGTCTGGATCCCGGTGGATGGCCCGGCCGAAGGGGCCCTGATCGCCCGCATGCTCTGAGTCCCTGAGCGATGGCGCTGCGCAAACCCATCACCACCACCATCGCCATCCACCCGCTGGCCCCGGCACAGCCACGCACGGGCGAGCCCTGCAACGGCTGTGGTGTGTGCTGCCTGGCCTTTCCCTGCCCGCTGGGCATGGTGCTGTCGTTCAAACGGATGGGACGCTGCAGCGCCCTGCGCTGGAGCGACACCGAGCGCCGTTATTTGTGCGGCGCCATCAGCGACGCCCGCAGCGCCCTGCCCTGGGGTCTGAAATGGCTGGCGCCGCGTCTGTCGCGCGTGGCCAGGCGCTGGGTCGCCAGCGGCATCGGCTGCGACACCCGCTCGGCCAACATCGACTGACCCACCTGCCCTAGAAAAAAACCCCGCCAGCTTGCGCGGGCGGGGTTCGGAGCAAAAGCGTTTTCGGTGATTAAATCGTCACGCCCTTGGCCGTCTCGGCGTACTCTTCGATCTGGTCAAAGTTCATGTACTTGTAGATCTTGTCGGCATTCTTGGTCACCACGCCGATCTCGGCCATGTACTCTTCCACGGACGGGATGCGGCCCAGCTTGGAGCACACCGCCGCCAGTTCGGCCGAGCCCAGGAACACATTGGTGTTCTTGCCCAGACGGTTGGGGAAGTTGCGGGTCGAGGTGGACATGGCGGTCGAGCCTTCCTTGA
>JACCDH010732140.1_pt1 | contig 10272 bp, 5 predicted proteins | sample 7442481 | NCBI WGS metagenome assembly JACCDH01 (sample SAMN15323433, study PRJNA562643) | freshwater metagenome | isolation source: river surface water | place: USA:Blue River Watershed | collected 2017-08-15
ACACTACCGGGTCTTCTAAATCCTGAATCGTCTCCAATTAAATCAGAAGCTGGAAGACATTCAAATCGCGCACCCAAGGAAATGGTTAGTGCATTTTTTGTCCAATTGGTTCCAGCTCTTAACAAATACTGATCTGGCACACTCATTACATTTGAAGTGTATTTAATGGCTGCTGCTGTAGGGGTTCCACCTCTGGCAGTGCTTACACCATTATTACCCATTGGATTTATCAAATAATAACCATAACTATATAAACTCCATGTTTTGTTAATAGATCTAAATCCATTCAATTCCAAGCTAAGCCCCCAGCCACCATCACCTAGTTGAATAGATTGATCCACTGGACCTACTCTGGTTGTTGTTAAGGAAGTATGAAATTCGTCCGTTGCTTTATAGTTTCCGGTTGGCAACTTGATACCTATTCCTCCTAATAAATTCCCTTTACTTCCTTCCTTTGGGGCAATAATCCATCGATAGGCAGTTAATCGAATGTCACCTATACCTTGAGAATAAGTTGAAAATCTTGGACTTCCTTTGGCATTGCTAATGTGTTCATACAAGGAAGTTCTTTCATTGTAGATTAATGGTAAGCCAACCCCAATGCTCCAATTTTCATTTAACTTTCTTACTAAGGTTATGTCAATGGTACGGCTAAAATTTCGAACATCTGTGCCATCAGCAACTCGATGTGTTTGTTCAGTGGTGCCACTGTAGTGTCTAAAAGACTTAAAATAACGTCCACTGATATTTAAATCCCATTTAGGTTCTTTTATTTTACTAGCCGAGCTGTCATGCATCATTTCGTGTTGCATGGAATGTTCCATTGTATTTAATCCGCCTACAGTTCTGATGGCTACGCAGCCTTGTGATTGTACATTTGTATGTATGGCCATTACAATTAGTAATGACAAAATTGCTTTTTGCATTGTGTGTTTTGTGTGTTGAGAAAGAATTTTTGAAAAAAGCATGGAGTGTGTGGCTCCAAACGTTTTTTATTATTTTTTCATTTTTAAATGATCTACCACCCAGCTACCTACTTTTTTTCCTTGTTCCGTACTTACAATACAAGAATTGTGAAAATGAATGCCACCATAAAAACGCGCCCAATTGTTTTCGTCCGCGGCATGTCTGAAGGATCTAAAACTTCTGTTTGCAATGCCAAATTCCAATTCAGTAGAATCGGTATAGGCAAAATTGTCACCGAAAACGCTGGTTAAAGCCTCTGCCGCTGAGGATGAAATGGTAGAATGTCCGCAGGTATACTCTGGGAATGCTGGAGTTTGTAACAAAGGTCTCCAATTGGCATCAATGTGTTTATTGATAACCGTTTCAGGACGCACTGTATTAAACTCATATTTAGCATCCCAGGTATGTATGAATGCATCAAATAAAGCAATGGCTGTTTTAGCATAAGCATAGGTTGCCGTTTCAAAATCAACTTTCGCAGTTTTATTGGCAATCCCTACAATACTCATCCAATGACCAGGAGGAGAAAACTTTTTAGTACTAAACATGGCATGACCATTCACATTAATCTTAAATGGATTGTCATCCCAGAAATTAGCGATGTGTTTTTGTTCCTCGGTTAAACTATCTCCTGCATTTTTAACCATCATAACATTGATATAGTATTCGCTATTCTTGTCAGTAATGTTAAATGCTGGAGGTGCTTTAGGACGAAACTGGCTTGCACTGTCCAATACCATGGTTCTAATTTCTTTCCAATGTGGCTCAGCCGCTGATGCATACATAGGTGGTGTGGGCACCCATCTGCCTGGCACATCTTTTACAGTGTATTTTTCAGCACTTCTTGTTTGTGCATAATTGTCTTTTTTACTCCAAGCGATTATTGCGGCGCCTACTTTTTTGGCATAGGCTTCTGAAGCTTCTACCATTTTAGTGGACATCCCATGCGCTTTCACCAAATTGTGTAAGCTATCGGTATACTCTTTCATGCTACCTTCTGGAAAAGTAACTGCTTGGCCAACCATCGCATAAGCAACTATCGACGCATAAGGAAAATCTATATTTGCCGTATCTGTTGGCTTAGGGACTTCAGTTAATCCTTTTAACTGGCCAGCTAAACTTTGATATTTTGCTGGATTGCCCGCTGCAGTAATTTCATAACCAGCAATTGCAGCATAGGCATAGTTTCTAGATGCAACAATCGGACTAAAGTTATTGCCCATCACTACTTGATTTAACTCATGAACGGTGTTGGCATACAAATCAGGATTGCTTGTGATTTGTTTATAATCAGATTTGGTATTGCATGCTACTAATACCATAGCAGCAAATACTATAGAAAGAATATTTTTCATTTTCAAAAATTGAAGTAAATCGAAGGGGGTATAAAACTAAAATTATCCTGCCAATGAAATTGGCAGGATTGCTTAATAAAATTTAAGCAATCTGTTTTGGTGGTGGCGCTTGTATAGGTAAACAAACGCTTAATAAATCCTCAGTATAACGGTTACCAAATACCATTTTACGAGGAGCCAAATTTGAAAAAGACCAGTTATGGTCTTGAGCTATATAATCAAAGCTAATCAGCTTTGCATTGGACTTATTAATGGGTAAAGATTTTTTATCCACCCCTTTTTGTTCTAAATCTGCAGCCAGCTTATAGAAATCTTCTCTAGCATTTTTAATGTGCAAGCGATCTTGGTTGGGAAGCACTCTAATTTCAACACTATCATTGTACACCCTTCTTTGAACATACTGATAAACAATACCATCAATAACCATTTCTCCGTCTACTCTCTCGAATTTTGGATTATTGGCATAGTAAGGCAAATTGATGGGTGTTTTAATAGAAATTAATTCAGACTCATCGTAATTATTCTCTTCAATCAAGTTCACTAATTTATCAGCGGCTTTTTGATCGAAATAATTAGATACAATGCGATATCCAAATCCATTAAACAGCATAATGCCCAAGAATAATATGGCGGCTATCTTTTTCAAGCACCCTAAAAATAATAAAAATTATTGTATTGTATAGGTTTTACCCAAAACTCCCGTTATGGTCATTTTTTTCCATTGAACAGGTAATTTACTCGGCAATTGCACAATGCCTTTTTCGGTAATATCCAGCCCCCCAAAGCCCATTAATAAGGACTGAATAATACCCCCAGCACCGGTCCCAAAATACGGATTGGTTCCGCCTTTTGTTTCCGCAATCACCCTAAATGGGGGATTTAAATTAGGGGTGTAGGCGTCTACAAAAAAGTGGTGGGCCTTTTCCGTTTCTCCCAATCGAGCATACAAAAGGCTAAAAATGGCCTGCGTCATGGCAGGGGTACCCTGGTTTGGCACCCTTTTGGAGTAATAGTCCAAATCTCGTTTTATTTGAGCCTTATCTGTGATGCTTTTTAATGGATAAGCGAGCAGGTTTACATCTGCTTGTTTGATACCCTCGCCTTTGTAAGTTGCATGCTCTCTGGTCACGCCCTTGGCTTCCCCTTCTGTTTCAGGCATGGTTAAAATAGGAATATTTTTGGCTACTAATTCCCAGTCCGGATTGGGTGTTAATCCCAACACTGCAGCCGCTTTTGTGGCTGCTTGTAAATTGGCAATAGCTGCTGCATTGGTGAACGCATTATTGTCTACATTCTCCGCCCACTCATCGGCTGCCACTACATTGTTAATTTCAAAACGACCCGGCCCTTTTCTTTCTACCCTACTAGCCCAAAAGTCAGCTGTTTCTTTTAATAAAGTCCAGCCAGTATTTTTCAACCATTCTTTGTCCTGGGTTACACAGTAATAGTTCCAGGCCGCAAATCCTACACAGGCAGTAATATGATGTTCAAAGGGACCGCTCAATGCCCATACAGGCGTCTCCTCTACGCCGGTCCCAGCACTTTCCCATGGGAACATTGCCCCTTTATAGCCATGATTAAATGCATTACGTCTTGCTGCCTCTAGGCGGTCATATCTATATTGAATCATGGACTTGGCCATTTCTGGATGCAATACCAGTAAGGAAGGATACATCCATAATTCCGTATCCCAAAATACATGTCCATTGTAGCCTAAGCCTGACAAGCCCATTGGAGAAGGACTTAAGTTAGATCCTGCACGCACAAAAGAATACAAATGATACAACATACTGTGAATGTCTTGTTGTGCCTGATCGTCCCCGGTAATTTGGATATCGCTTTTCCATAAATCTGCCCAGGCTTGTTGATGGTGCTCAATTAATCGATCACGCCCTTCTAATTTGGCAAAAATGGTCATGCGCTCCGATTCATTTAAAGGATCATCATGATGTGCAGAAGTAACTGAACTTCCGGCAATAGAGAAACGATAACTAGTGCCTGCTTTTAATTTTTTACCAAATTTCATTAAGTGCATGTTGTTGTCCCACATTTCATGTATGACTCTTGGTTCAGCACCATGTGCTTCGCTAAATAAAAAAGTATTGGATGCGCACATTAATAATTTTCCAGTAGGGCTTTTAGCGGAAGAAGTCAGTAAGCTAATCACCACATGCGGTCTGTCAATTTCGTTGTAATAATTCTGTACATCCTTTAATGCGTCGGGCGCTTCCATTACACTTGCTGCCCCTAAATCAATATCTTTTTTAGCAGTGATGGTCACATCCATTAATACAGTAAAGGGCAATTGCCTTAAAGAATAATAGGTATAGCTTACCGTTGCTTTATCCCCCATTTCAAAACTAGTCGTAAAGCTTGCATTTTTCATGTCTAAGCTTTGTACAAAATTTTGAGTATTGTTCGCGTTAATTTGTTCTCCATTGATACTCACTTGCATATTGAGCAAATTAAAGCTGCGCAAAAAATTACTCACCCTTCCACGGCCGTATAAATCATAGGCGCCCGCTAAGACCACATCTTTAACTTTAAAGGGTTCTTGAGCCGATACAATGCCAACCATTCCATTGGCAACTGTAACCCCATAGTAATTTTTGGTATCCCAGTTTTTAGCTTCTAGTTTCCATGGATTTATTGATTGTGCAAATCCATTGGTTAAACAAAAAATGGTAAAAGAAAGAAGGAGAAGCTTTTTCATAAAGTGCTATTTGAATCAGTAAATTACACAATTATTTACAGATGACCTTTAACAATTCTTAGTAAATTAGCAGCCGCATTTTTTGTATGTTTGTGCTTCTAAAAATGACCAAATGAATAAATATTTGAAAATTGTATTAGCAATTCTAATCCCCTCCTTCATTTTTATTTATTTTTTCATTCCCAATGAAATTAAATTAAGTGAGGCTGTCTGGATTTCACAACCAAATGTGGCGGTTTCTAGATCACTCATCTCTATTGAAAATTGGAGTCAATGGGTTCCCTCAAATAAAATAAACAACAATATAATTGAACTTGAAAAAGGCCAACTGAGTATACAACAGTCCTTACTTTCTTCTGTCAATACTAATTACACATCAGAGAAACTTTCTATCCCAGTTACTTTTTTCACAACAGCCAAAGGAAAGGATACCAGTATTGTTGAATATGAAGCTTTCATCGACAATCGACATGTTTCACCAATTGATAGAATTTCAAATTATTGGTGGTCATTAAAAGTAAAATCCCAAATGGGCAAAGTGTTGGAAGCTGCAGGCAAATTTTATGGGAATACAGAACACCTATATGGATTCCCGATTGTTCATGACCGTGTTAAAGATTCTGTACTAATTTCTACCAATACTACTTTTACTGATACTCCTAGCATACAAGCTCAATACGATATGATTCATTTACTTGAAACATATGTACAACAAAATAATGGATTGATTAAAGGCGACCCAATGGTAAATATTACTAAAATAGGAGAAGGTACCATATTCACACAAGTTGCCCTTCCATTGGCTAAGTCAATTCCTACTACAACTCAATTTCAAATTAAAAAAATGGTTTTGGGCAACATTTTAAATGTAAATGTTACAGGAGATGCCCATAAAGTATTCAATGCATTTCGTAAAACTGAAAACTATATACATGATAGGGCAATCATTTCTCCTGCAATTCCTTTCATAGTATACAATACTAACAGATTAACCGAAAAAGACGCCAGCAAATGGAAGTCTACTATCTATTACCCAATATACTAGGCATTGCCATTTGAATAATTCTTAAGCTATCTGAATTCATTCCCAAGACGAAACTTTGTCCTTTGCCCATTTGAATAGGTCGAATACGTCTTACCTGCCCTTTAATTGCCAATCCATTTAAAGGTACAGCCTCGAACTGCCCTTTACCTTTATTCAGTAAAACAGTTCCATAGTCGGCATCGTACCTGCCCATTTGTACATTGTTATCATAAAAATTACCCATCAACAAAATGTCTGGTTGTTTGTCACCATTGGCATCACAGATGGCAGCCGATTTATAAGCTGTAATTTGCGCCTGCCAAGGAAGTTCCTGTGGGGTAAAGTTTCCTTTACCATCATTTATAAATACCGTATTGGCAAAATGATACGCTTCTGAAATTTGAGCGGATTTTAATTTCTCTTTTGTAAAAATATCCTCCAGTTTTGCTTTTGCAAAATCCTCTGCATATAAAAAGTTCTTTTTTACTTTAGGAATTTGTCTTTGAATCTCATCTTTATTAGCAAAAGGAATTTCTTTTCCTTGCAAATAAAAAGAAATGATTTGTTCAAATCTTCCATTATCATCAAAGTCATTGTAGTACATTCTAATGGGCTGGTCCTTGGTTGCTTTTAATCTAGTATTTAAACCCAAATTACCTGCAATTAAATCCAAATCCCCGTCTCCGTCAACATCCACAGGGAAAGTAAAATTCCACCAACCTGGAAGGGTTGTAACGGCTTGTTTTTTCCATCCCTTACTTGGGAAGAATGCATCGATACCACCCCACTGATGGGTCAGTAAAATTTCCTTTTTGCCATCTCCATCAATGTCTACTTCCGTAGCATTGGTAATGAGCCCTATTTTTTGAAGTGCAGGTGCAATACTAGCAGTTACTTCTTTGAAATGTCCATCCCCGGTATTGTATAAAAGATGACAATTTGCGGGTGCTCCGTAATTCATAGCAACCGTTCTGCTACTCAATAATAAATCAGGATATCCATCCTTATTAAAGTCAGTTGCAATGATAGAAGAAGTTTGGTTGTATACTGGTATGGCATTTTCTAATTTTTTTAAATTGCCCTTGCCATCGTTTAAATATACTCTTGATTGCATGTTTATATCCTCACCATAATATTCATTTCCACCCGATCCCACAATCAAATCTAAATGATTGTCTTTGTTTACATCAGACCAAACGGCATCTATGTCTTCGTAATTACTATCTAATGCAAAAGCAGGTTGCACAGATTTTGTGAATTTCCCATTGGCATTTTGCAAATACAATGCGCCGGCAAATCCTCTTGCGCCACCAATATAAATATCCTCCAGGGCGTCATGGTTCACATCCGCTACTGCTAATGCAGGCCCTTCTGTAGAATTCATTTGAGGAACTAATTGCTCTCTATTAAATTCTTGAAATTCATTTTCTTGATGCTTGAATTGAATTCCAGTACTAGCAGTGATATCCACAACAGGATATCCATTTACTGGCCAGTGCTTATTTAACAAATCGTAGTTGAATTTAGGCAACCCTTTGGTATAGCTAAACTTAAGCGTTGTATTTCTTTTGCTGTTTAAGTCTATTTTTTGAAAACTATTATCAGGCCATACTAAGAAAGCAGAATCTACCTTGGTGTTTTTCAAGCCGATATGTAATGGGATTTCCATACTAGATAAAAATCCTTTTACAGGGTATTTTTCATACGTTCTAACTTCATTGGAGGTGAATGCGATAACCTTAGCCCCTAAAGCATTGATGTTTTGTGGAGCTCCCTTTAAATCCAATGCAATAAATTGATTGGCCTTATCTCCATTGGCTTTATTTTCATAAATGAAAGACTTGTCATTCACATTGTTCACTACTAAATCTAAGTCACCATCATTGTCAAAGTCTGCATAGGCAGCTCCATTGGAATAAGAGTTGGGATTGTTAAGTATGGCATGTTCTTTGTCGTCAAAAGTAAAATTGCCCTTGTTTAAAAAGAATTGATTGGGAATTTTAATTTCTGGGAAACGATCAATCAGCGACATGTCTTTTTCGCCCATTTTATTATCTCTGATTTTTTCCTGTATTTCTTGATTGGAAACATAGTTTACATAGTCCATATCATTCATACGCTTAGGGATACCATTGGCAACAAAAACATCCTTATACCCATCATTGTCAAAATCCATAAACAAGGTGGCCCAGGACCAATCCGTTGCAAAAACCCCGGAATACATTCCTACTTCACTAAAATGCCCATTACGTCTATTCCATTGCAGGTTGTTTCGTGTATATTGGTAAGCATATCCCACTGAAATTTTATACTTATAAATATCATAATCGTCTTCGCCTAAAGAACGCTTCAAAATATAAGGGTCTTTGGGAAGCATATCCATAGAGATGATTTCAGGAAACCCATCATTGTTTACATCTGCCGCATCCACGCCCATAGAGTATTGGCTGGTATGCATCAAACGGTCATCTCGTTCGTCTTTGAAAATACCATTTTTTTGATTGATGTATAAATAGTCATTTTCATGAAAATCATTACCAGCGTATATATCTGGATAGCCATCTAAATTTAAATCACTAATTACGATTCCCAATCCATAACTAATAGCCGAGCTGTTAATTTTGGTCGCTTTTGTTACATCCTTATAAAAACCATTATCGTTTTTGAAAATACGATCCCCAGACAAAGGATCAAACGTACCTACAAAATTTTCTCTAGGGGCGAAAGTGCCATTTTGATGCACCGAGTGATTTAACAAGAACATATCTAAGTCACCATCCAAGTCGTAATCAAAAAAACTTGACTGGGTACTAAATCCAGAAAAGTCTAAACCGTATTTCGCCGCATCCTCTTTATAGGTGGGTATTCCGTTTTGAACACCTTGACAAATCAACAATTGATTTTTATCTTTAAACTTTTCAAAATTTCCTAAACGACAAATATAAATATCCAATAAACCGTCGTTATTGATATCAATCACAGAGACGCCAGTATTCCATGCGGCATCCTGCAGAATCTGTGCTTGCGGAGTTACATTTTCAAATTTAAGATTACCCTTATTTAGGTACAACTGATTGGACCCTTCGTTGGAAGCAAAAAAGATATCTATCTTCCCATCCTTATTAAAATCTCCAGTTCCGACACCTGCGCCATTATAATAATACATATAATGAAACATATTAAATGCCTCATTAGGGCGCAATTTATTTTCAAATTGAATGCCTGTCTTCTCCGCATTCAACATTTCAAATAAGGGAGATTCCTGCTTGGATGAAGTTGTGCAAGCCGCTAACAACATCATTACAAATGGAAGCCAATTGTATTTACGTATGCTCATGTCGTTAGTTTTTATTTTTTACTTCATTCAATTTCAAGAGTACAGGGAAATCGTCATTTCGAATAAAGAGTATTTGTTGGACATTTCTAGAGGGAAGTGCAACTATATCTTTAACCTGCCCAGTAATAGCCAAGCCAGAAGCCTTATCCTCCAATACCTGAAATTGTCGTTTACCTTTATTGATTAACACCAACCCATAATTGGCATCTAGTCTTCCAAATTGAGGAAGAAACCCAAATTGGTTTCCACCCATTACTAGGTCTAATTTTTGATCCCCATTTACATCCATCGCCAAGCTCGCATTTAAAGAAGAGAATTGTACTTCATTGGGTAGTCTTTGAATGCTAAATTGCCCCTTGCCATTTCCCCACGCAATAATAGATGAGGTATAATTGTATATTTTTTGTGTAGCCTTTGCAATTAAGTCTGGCTTAAATAACTCCTGAAAAGTTTTCTTAGCATAATCCTGGTAATTCAAATTCTCTTTTTTGATCAAAGGAATTTGCTCTTGCATTTCTCCCTTCAAGAAAACGGGATAGTCTTTTCCATTGATGCCTCTAGTTAATATTTTATCCAAGCTCTCATTTCCATCAAAATCATACATCCATAATTTTACCGGATGCTCTTGAGTTGGTTTTAAATAGCCGTTCTCACCCATATTGCCAATTACCAAGTCCATATTTCCGTCACTATCCAAGTCGGCCACCTGTATATTTTGCCACCAGCCCATTAAATTACTCAGATTGGTTTTTGCTTCTATAAACTTTCCGTTTTCAAAAGAGAATACCATTGGATACATATAATCACCCACTACAATCAATTGATTTTTTTGACCATTCAACACTTTCCCCCAAACGGCACTAGTAACCATTCCCAA
>JACCDH011167197.1_pt1 | contig 10272 bp, 9 predicted proteins | sample 7442481 | NCBI WGS metagenome assembly JACCDH01 (sample SAMN15323433, study PRJNA562643) | freshwater metagenome | isolation source: river surface water | place: USA:Blue River Watershed | collected 2017-08-15
CCGGCACTGGGGCAACTCGGGAGCAAGGGCATCGTCATGGCACGGCGACACGGCAGCATCATGGCTGGGGAGATGGACGCGGATGAACGCCGCGGGCGCTGGCATCAGCGGCTGACCCGTCTGCTGATGATCGGCATGTTCCTCTGGCTGGGTGTGAAGGCATTGTTCGCCGCGCCCGGCAGCATCTGGATCTGGGCCTTCGCCGCTTATCTGGTGTTCTGGCTGTGCCTGCCCCTGCTGGGCTGGTGGGCCAGCCGTCGCAAGCGCAACAGCTGGCGCAGCGATGGCCGGATGTTCGAGCCCAGCCTGCCCAGACCCGTCTCTGACATACCGGAAGAGCAGGAGTGGACGTTGCCTTTCCACCCATTGATTCGCGTGCCGCTGGCGGCGCTCCTGATCGGGCTGATGTACTGGGTGCTGGTGCTGCACCAGATGCAGCTGCCGGGACACTGGCTGGTCATCACGACCGTCGTCGCCATCATCAATCTGTGGGCATGGCGTGAGCCGCTGATGCTCGTGCTGCTGGCTGCGGCCGGTGTGCTGCTGCTGGCCCTGATCGGATGGATCATCAATAACCTGCCGCCGCCCGCCGCGATTGCGCTGCTGGTGCTGATGCCGGTGGCCGCTCTCGTTGCCGTGATCGAGCTGCGCAAACGTAAACCCAGATCGCAAGCATGAAAAAACAGCCCGGCATCAACGGAAACTATGTGATCCTGAGCAGGGATGAGCGCCTGTCGAATGCGACCCTGCCGACGCTGGTCACGCTGGGCACGCCGGCGGCCGTGCAGACGCTGTATGCGTTCAGCCCCGACATGGGGCCGATCGACTGGGTGCTGCCGCTCGTGCTCTGGGTCTATGGCCTGCTGTTCTGGTTCAATTCCGAGGGCATCCAGCTGTTCCGCGCCAAACATTGGGAATGGACCGAGGAAGCCATCGAGGAGCGTCAGCGCTACATGAGCGACACGCGCATCGCCAGTCGCCGCTTCTGGGGCAAATGGTGGGTGCGCTTCCCGGTCGGATTGCTGTTCCTGGGTGTCGGCATTCATGCGCTGTTCAGCCGGGACTTTACCGCCCAGTGGCTGAGCTTCATTCTGCTGATGTCGGCCTTCGTCACCCCGTTCGTGTTCATCGCCGAGCTGGCGATGCTGCCGCTGGCCATTCTGATCGTGCTGGGATTCATGGCCGTGGTCACACTGACGCCCACCTCCGTGATCATCATGCTTGCCGTGCTGGCCTCGTTTGCCACGGTGGTGCTTGCGCAGAATGTGCGCGCGAACCAGTTGCAAAAGCCGGTCCGGAAAAAGAAAGAAGACGAGGCTGAGCAGAAAGACGAGTCCGCTGGTGCAGACGGTGCAGCGCCGGCGGGCGAAGCGGCCAGTGCCGAGCCGGTGCCGGCCACAGCGGCCGCAGCGGCCGTCGAGCCACCGCCGCCGCCTTCGCTGGCCGATGAGACGATCGCCGAGGTGGCTGAGAGCGCTGCCGCACGTGAAGAGCAGCGGGCAGCCTCCGCTGCGGAACGAGAGGCACAGATCGCCGAGGCCAAAGCAGCGGCTGACGAGCGTGTGGCGGCGGCACAGGCATCGGCGCAAGAAGCGATGCAGGCGCTCAGTAGTGGAAACGCTGATGCGGACGCTGGTGCGGCGGCAGAGCCCGCAGAGGCCGGTGCAGAGCCGGCGTCATCGCAAGACCCTGCGATCGATCCGGCCAACGTCAAATAAGACCGCACAGCGCGGTACCACCAGCGAACAAGTCAGCCAGCAAAAAAGGCTCCGCGAGGGAGCCTTTGAAGAGGGCGTATTGATGCCGGGGATGCTGGTGCCTCGGGTCGGAATCGAACCGACACTCCTTGCGGAACCGGATTTTGAGTCCGGCGCGTCTACCAATTTCACCACCGAGGCATTAACAGAAGTTTACCAGAACTCCACCCCTGCCAGCCGCTCTCAGTGGTTTGAACCGCTCACCTACACCCGCATCGCTCCGGCTTACTGCATGTGCTGGCCGCCGTTGATCGCGATATAGGCGCCGGTCAGGAAGGCCGCTTCATCCGAGGCGAGATACGCGACCAGACCTTCCACTCCCCCCGGCTTGCCCAGACGGCCCATCGGGATCTTAGGCAGGATCTTGGTCTCGAGCACCTCAGGGGCAATCGCCGTGACCATCTTCGTGCCGATATAACCGGGCGAGATAGTGTTGACGGTCACCCCCTTGCGCGCGACCTCCAGCGCCAGGGCCTTGGTGAAACCATGCATGCCGGCCTTCGCTGCCGAGTAATTGGTCTGGCCGAACGCGCCTTTCTGACCGTTCACCGAAGAGATATTGATGATCCGGCCCCAGCCACGATCCGTCATGCCATCGCAGACCGGCTTGGTCATGTTGAACACGGAGTCGAGGTTGGTCTTCATCACCGTATCCCAATTGGTCTTGTCCATCTTCTTGAAGGTCATGTCGCGCGTGATGCCCGCGTTATTGACCAACACGTCGATCGGCCCCATTTCTTTGCCGATCAGCGAGATGCATTCCTGTGCAGATTCGTAGTTCGCGACATCGCAGGGGTAGGCGCGAAAATCGTAGCCTTTCTCTTTCATCTCTGCGAGCCAGGCATTCACCTTGGTGTTGCCCGGTGAGTAGGTGGTCGCCACCTGATAACCCATGTCCGCCATCTTGATGCAAATGGCTTCGCCAAGACCGCCCATGCCGCCGGTGACTAAGGTAACTCTGCTCATTGGTTGCTCCCTTGTTTTTTGTGTGAAGTGTGCGATGGCCTCTTTGCCATTCCTGCCATTCCTGTCATCCCTGCCATCAACGCTCGATCGCCAATGCAACGCCCATGCCACCCCCGATGCACAGGCTGGCAAGTCCTTTCTTTGCATCGCGGCGGATCATTTCATGCAGCAGCGTCACCAGAATGCGGCAGCCGGAAGCGCCAATCGGGTGACCGATCGCGATGGCGCCGCCATTCACATTGATCTTGCGGGTATCCCAGCCCATTTCCTTGTTGACGGCAATCGCTTGTGCGGCGAACGCTTCATTGATTTCCATCAGGTCGAGATCCTGATGCGTCCATCCGGCTTTCTTCAGGCATAACTGGCTGGCCGATACCGGCCCCATGCCCATGATGCTCGGATCCAGTCCGGCCGATGAATACGCACGTATCGTCGCCAGCGGCTTGAGACCCAGCGCGGCGGCTTTTTTCGCGCTCATCATCATCACTGCGGCCGCACCATCGTTGATGCCCGATGCATTGCCGGCCGTGACCGAGCCTTCTTTCGAGAAGGCCGGACGCAGCGAGGACAGTGCGTCCAGCGTGCTGCCGGCCTTGATGTATTCATCGCTGTCGAATACGACACTGCCCTTCTTGCCGGCGATTTCCAGTGGCAGGATCTCGTCGCTGAACTTGCCGGCCTTCTGCGCGGCCTCGGCCTTTTGCTGCGAGGCGAGCGCGAATTCATCCTGCTCGGCGCGCGAGACATTGAATTTTTTCGCGACATTCTCGGCAGTGACACCCATGTGGTACTGGTTGTACACATCCCACAGGCCATCAACGATCATCGTATCGACCAGCTTCGCATCGCCCATGCGAAAACCGTCGCGAGAGTTGTTCAGCACATGCGGCGAGGCGCTCATGTTCTCCTGGCCGCCGGCGATGATGATCTCGGCATCGCCACTGCGAATGGCCTGAGCGGCGAGGTGAGTGGCTTTCAGGCCGCTGCCGCAGACCTTGTTGATCGTCATCGCGGGAATCCTGTCAGGCAGCCCCGACTTGATCACGGCCTGACGCGCGGGGTTTTGCCCGGTTCCGGCCGTCAGTACCTGCCCGAGGATGACTTCGCTGACCAGTGCCGGATCGACGCCTGTTTTTGCGAGCAAGCCCTTGATCACATGCGCGCCCAGTTCAGCCGCCGGTATCTTGGCCAGTGTTCCCCCAAATTTGCCGACAGCCGTTCGGGCTGCGGCAACAATCACCACATCATCCATTGTTATTCTCCAGTTGCTCGAAAAAACGCCTGGCAGTGCATGCCCAGTCCGACAAAGCGGCCCATCTTATCGACGGACTCTGCGTCCTTGTTGATGACGCTCAAACAGATCACAAAGCCAACAGGCGTCATGACCGAATGGGTTTCGTGGGGGATCGGGTGTTGTTCGGCAAAAGCAAATGTTGGATGAACATCGGCTTGCTGGATGCGGCGGACACGGTTATCTGCGGACTCGCGCGTCATGGCGTCTGTCTCCTCCGCGCCGGTACGGCACCAGGGTTGGCGGTGCGTTTCCGGCCAGGGCATCGGTTTTTATGGTGGTCCTTTTTCTGCGAAAGGCTCTGAATTGATCATAGCGCGCTCATTTGGCCGCAGGGAAGAACTTTTCGACGCCGAAAGCGGGTTCCGACTATTTTGTTCGACTATCTGTTATCAATTGCGGAATGTATCGGGCGATGATGCAGCGCGCAACTCCCGGACGGCCAGTGTCCGGTTCAGCAGTGCCTTGCTGAGGATCTTGTAGGTATCGATATCGAATGCCGGGCGCTGGGGGGCTTCTTCAAGCAATTGCCAGACCTGATCGTCGGATTGTGCGGTGCCCAGATAGCACCAGTTGTTCACGATATGCACATCGGTCCGGCCCCGGCCATCGTCCTCGATCAGTCCGACCGGCCCCGGATAGGGCCAGGTCTTCACATGCAGCCGGGAGAGCGCCGCTTCCAGCCGGGCGCGATGAAAGGACTCGGCTTCCTTGCCGACGCACACTCCCTTGCAGCGCCTGAGCTGCCAGCCGAAACAGGGCTTGCCCGGTTGTGCGCGTCCTTCCAGCCCCAGATGGACGAGGCAGAGCTGGTGCGCCTCGGCCAGTTCGCGCAGCGCGCTCTCGGCCTTGCGCTTGGAACTGAACAATCCATACAGCCGCTCGGCCCGGCCGAAATCCTGTTCGCTGGCAAAGCTCAGCACGGGCTGGGTGTGGCCCTGCGCATTCTCTTTCAACCGCCACGCGCACAGATCGCCCTGACGGCGCAGCAGGCGGTTGTGTATGGGCTGCAGGTCCTTGACCAGCTGCGCTTCCAGCAGCAGCGCGCCGATCTCGCCGGCCGTTTCCCGCCATTCGATCCGGTGAAGCTGCTGCGACAGCCGCATGTCCTTGTACAGCTTGTGGTCCGAGCTGAAATGCGACATCACGCGCTGGCGCAAGCGCACGCTCTTGCCGACATACAGCGGCACATCATTCTCGCCATAGAACAGATACACGCCCGGCGTGTCCGGACAATCGTCCAGCACATCATTCGGCAGGTGCGAGGGCAGGCTGGGTCGCTGCAGCAGCGCATCGAGCGCGCCGCTCAGTGTCTCGGGCGGCAGCTCAGACCGGATCTTTTGCCACAGCTGCCACAGCACATCGGCATCGGCGAGCGCACGATGGCGTGCATCCGGCTTCAGCCCATGCCGGGCGATCAGGGCATCCAGATTGTGGCGGTTATGCTCGGGATACAGCTTGCGCGAGAGCTTGACCGTGCACAGCACATCGGCGCGGAATGTCTGCCCGATCGCACTGAAGGCGTTGCGCAGGAAGCCGTAGTCGAAGCGCGCATTGTGCGCAATGAACAGTGCGCCCTGCAGGCGCTCGAACAGCTCACCCGCCAGATCGCTGAAGGTCGGTGCCTGGCTGACCATCTCATTGCTGATGCCGGTCAGGCTTTGTATGAACGCCGGAATCGGCGTTTCCGGATTGACCAGACTGGACCAGCGGGTGGCGTTGCCGGCGGCATCCACCTCGACCAGCCCGATTTCGGTGATGCGGTCCGAGACGGGGTTGGCGCCGGTGGTTTCAAGGTCGATGAAGACCAGTTTATCGAAGTGCATGCAGAGGAAAGGTGAAAGAAAGCTGTGGCGGCTCAATCGTGGCCGAGATCGCTTCGGCCAATGCGAAGTCTAGACTTTTTTGAACTGGGCTGTCAGGCCGTGGAGCGAGCATGGACTCTCAATTAAGCAACTGGGGATCATCACCGATGGCCTCGCTGACCAGCGCAATGTCGTTGTTCTTTGCGGCGATACCGCGACTCATCGGCTTTGTGGTCATCATCGTCGTCGGCTGGATCGTTGCCGCGCTGCTCGCCAAGGCGATCGCCGCGTTGCTGCGCAAGGCGCGTTTCAATCAGCTGGCCGAGCGCTCGGGCTTTGCCGATTTCGTCAGCAAGTCTGGCGCGGACACGGATTCCTCCGGCATGATCGCCGCTATTGCCAAATGGTTCGTGCGCCTGATCGTGCTGGTCGTGGCCTTCGATGCGCTGGGCCTGCCGGCGGTCTCCGAAGTGCTGCGCGATCTGTTGCTGTGGCTGCCGAATCTCGCAGTGGCGCTGGTCGTGCTGGTGATCGGCGGTCTCGCGGCCAATGCCGTGTCCAAGCTGGTGAGGGGTGCGACGGCAGAGGCCGGTCTCGACAACCCGGATTTTCTCGCGAGGGTCGCCTCGTGGGCCGTGTGGGCGTTCACGATTGTGGTTGCGGTCAATCAGATCGGTGTCGCGACCACGCTGGTCAATACCTTGTTCATGGCCGTTGTCGGCGCGTTCGCACTGGCGCTCGGCCTGTCGTTTGGTCTGGGTGGGCGCGAGGCGGCGGCTGATGTGATCCGCCAGTGGCGCGAGCGCGCCGGCGCACAGAAGGGCAAGATCGGACTGGCTACCGAGATTGCCGGGGAGCGCACGAAGCAGGAGATGCAGGCGATGCAAAAGTCGCGGGGCAGCTGAGTCGTGCCACCGGGCGCGCGTGCTCCCTGTTTGCCCCTTATTTGCCCCAGCTGTCCTTGAGCGTCACGATGCGGTTGAACACGGGCTGGCCCGGCCGGGAATCCACCCGGTCGGCGACGAAGTAGCCGTGGCGCTCGAACTGGAAGCGGTCTTCCGGTCGGGCGCTGTCGGCACCGGGTTCGAGATAGGCGGTGATTACGGTCTTCGATGCCGGGTTCAGCGCCTGTTTGAAATCCTTGCCGCCGGCATCCGGATGGGCATCGCTGAACAGCCGGTCATACATCCGCACTTCGGCACGTACGCCATGCTCGGCCGACACCCAGTGAATGTTGCCCTTGACCTTGTAATTCGATGAGCCCTCGGTGCCGCTCTTGCTGTCGGGGTAGTAATTGCAGTGCACGGCAATCACCTCGCCTGATGCATCCTTGTCGCAGCCGGTGCACTCGACCACGAAGCCATAGCGCAGCCGGACTTTGTTGCCGGGGAACAGACGGAAGTAGCCTTTCTCCGGCACTTCCATGAAGTCCTCTGCCTCGATCCACAGTTCGCGGCTGAACGGAAAATGGCGATTGCCGCGCTCGGGATGATGCGGATGCACAGGCGCGGTGCATTCCTCGCTCTGGCCCTCGGGATAATTGTCGATGATCAGCTTGAGCGGATTGAGCACACCGACAATGCGCGGCGCTTTCTCATCGAGATCGTCGCGCAGGGCGGCTTCCAGGATGCTCATGTCGATCCAGCTGTCGGCCTTGGCCACGCCGATGCGCTCGGCAAACAGCTGCAGCGATTCCGGCGTATAGCCACGACGGCGTATGCCGACGATGGTGGGCATGCGCGGATCGTCCCAGCCATCGGCGATCTTTTCTTCGACCAGCTGCAGCAGCTTGCGCTTGCTGGTGATCGCATACGTGAGGTTCAGGCGCGCGAATTCGTACTGGCGGGGCAGCGGCTTCTTGAAGAAACCGCCCTCGGCCAGCCGCTCGAGTATCCAGTCGTAGAACGGCCGGTGATCCTGAAATTCCAGCGTGCAGATCGAATGCGTGATGTTCTCGATCGCATCCGAGATCGGGTGCGCAAAGTCATACATCGGGTAGATGCACCAGGTGTCGCCGGTGCGGTGGTGATGCGCATGACGGATCCGGTAGATCGCCGGGTCGCGCATGTTCATGTTCGGCGAGGCCATGTCGATCTTCGCGCGCAGCACATGCTCGCCATCGCGGAACTCGCCGGCTTTCATCCGCCGCAGCAGATCCAGCGATTCAGCGGCGGGGCGGTCGCGAAAGCGTGAGTTCTTCCCCGGCTCGCTGAAGTTGCCCCGGTTGGCCGCCATCTCTTCCGCACTCTGGCTGTCCACATACGCATGGCCGGCGCTGATCAGCCATTCCGCCATCGCGTACAACTGGTCGAAATAGTCGCTGGCGAAATACTGATGCGCATCGCCGGCATGCTGCCAGTCAAAGCCCAGCCACTGCACGCTGTCGATGATGGTATCGACGTATTCCTGCTCTTCCCTGGTCGGATTGGTGTCATCAAAGCGCAGATGGCAGCGGCCGCCATAGTCGCGCGCGAGGCCAAAGTTCAGGCAGATGGATTTCGCATGGCCGATGTGCAGGTAACCGTTCGGCTCGGGCGGAAAGCGGGTGATGACCGACGGCAGCGGCTTGCCTTGCGCATCCGTTCGGTTCGCATAGTTGCCGCTGGCATTATCGGCATCGATGATGCCGCGCAAAAAATTCGACGGCGCGGCAGTGGCGCCATTGCTGCTGTCATTGCCCATGAAATTGGCACACGATGAAGATGAAGTAATCCGCGATTTTACCGTAGGCAGCGCCTACAATCGGGGCGGAGGGAAGCGGCCGAGGTTACAGAGCGGCAGCAGGGCGGCGAGAGCGCCGGGGAGGAGTGGACAATGTGGCCTTATCCGAGAATATTCGCGCACCGTGGCGGCGGCACGCTGGCGCCGGAGAACACGCTGGCCGCGCTGCGCCGGGCGGCTGCGATGGGGTTTGGCGCGGTCGAGTTCGATGTGATGGCCGTGCGCGACGACGGACTGGTGCTGATGCATGACGAGACCCTTGGCCGTACCGTCGCGGGCAGCGGTTCGGTTGGCCTGCTGACTGCGTCCGAGCTGGGCGCGCGCGATGCCGGCGGCGGGTTCTCGCCCGACTATGCCGGCGAGCCGGTGCCGACCTTTGCCGATGCTGCCGCGTATTGCCTGAAGGCCGGGCTGTTCATGAATGTCGAGATCAAGCCGCTGCGCGGAGAGGAAGCGCGCACCGGGCGTCTCGTCGCGCGCGCCTGTGCGGAGCTGCCGGCCGGTGCCGTGCTGCTGTCGTCGTTCTCGGTCGCCGCGCTGCAGGCGGCGCAGCAGGCGGCGCCGGATTTGCCGCGCGCGCTGCTGGTCGAAGCCGTGCCGGACGACTGGACTACGCTCTTGTCATCCCTGTCTGCGGTGGCGCTGCATGCGCGCGCTGACGCGCTCACGCCCGCACAGGCGACGGCGATCCGCGATGCGGGGCTGGGCCTGTTCTGCTACACGGTGAATGATCCGGCACAGGCCAGGGCCCTGTTTGCCATGGGGGTGGAGGCCGTCTGCACCGACCGTCTCGACCTGATCGGCCCGGACTTCTTTGTTGCAGACGACCCGCGTGCCTGAGACAACAGTTGGTTTTTAGGCAAGCTTTGTCGCTCGTGCCGGCGGTGCGTTGCCGGTCGTGCGGAGGGTTGCCCCACAGGGCTTCACGCATGGGGCGTCACGCAGAGGGCTTCCCGTATAATCGACGGTTTTCCAGAGATACGTTTCTGCGTGCGTGCGGTTCGCGCGCGTGCCGAAATGACCCACGCATCAGGCCATGAACTCGTCAGACATCCGCGAAAAATTCCTCAGCTTCTTTGCATCGAAGGGCCACAGCATTGTCCGGTCGTCCAGTCTGGTGCCGGGCAATGACCCCACGCTGCTGTTCACGAACTCCGGCATGGTGCAGTTCAAGGATGTGTTCCTCGGCACCGACAAGCGCGACTATGTGCGCGCTGCGTCCGTGCAGCGCTGCCTGCGCGCCGGCGGCAAGCACAACGATCTGGAGAATGTCGGCTACACCGCGCGCCATCACACTTTCTTCGAGATGCTGGGCAACTGGTCGTTCGGTGATTACTTCAAGCGCGATTCGCTGATCTGGGCGTATGAATTGCTGACCGAAGTCTATGGCCTGCCGAAAGACAAGCTGTGGGCGACCGTGTATCACACCGATGATGAAGCCTATGACATCTGGGTGAAAGAGATCGGTCTGCCGCCCGAGCGCGTGGTGCGCATCGGTGACAACAAGGGTGCGCCCTATGCGTCCGATAACTTTTGGCAGATGGCCGACACAGGCCCCTGCGGTCCGTGCTCCGAGATCTTTTACGATCACGGGCCCGATGTCTGGGGTGGCCCGCCCGGCAGCCCCGAGGCGGATGGTGACCGCTACATCGAGATCTGGAACAACGTGTTCATGCAGTTCGACCGCCAGCTCGACCCGGCCACCGGCGAGTACACGCTGACCCCGCTGCCG
>JACCDH010864467.1_pt1 | contig 10270 bp, 8 predicted proteins | sample 7442481 | NCBI WGS metagenome assembly JACCDH01 (sample SAMN15323433, study PRJNA562643) | freshwater metagenome | isolation source: river surface water | place: USA:Blue River Watershed | collected 2017-08-15
AAAAATCTGACAAGCCCGGAGCCAGCAGGGACGGGCTTGAATAAAACCGACTACTGATCAATTCTTCTCGTCCTGCAATATCCCGAACCCTGATCAGCACATCGCCATCGCCGGAAACGATGGGCGCGGTCGTGATAGAAAAAGGCCCCGGCGGCAGTGAAGTGCTGGTCTGGAGTACGTTATTTACATACAGCTCAGCGGTCGACGGTAAGGCCGCTTGTCCGCTAATGGTTGGTACCGGCACCGTGACCAGCCCAGGGCGAAGCTGGAAGTCGGTCGAGTACTGAATACCACCGAAACGAACAGGCCGGCCCAAAGTAGTTGCAGGTCGTGTTATCGAATCCCCCAGTCGCAACGCCGTCATGTCGGAGGGAGTATTCAGTGTGTAGCTGGTTTCAAGCCTGATCAACCTGTGAGAGTTCTCATTGCTGACAGAGGCGATATTGAGCAATCCAACTCCCTTGCCCAGAGCGATGCCAAATTCAGTAAACAGATTTTCCGAACGCGTAGATGACCCTGACGTTAGCTGAAGATCGTAGTTGATGAACATCCCAGCGGGCTCCTGAGGGATTCCCAACTGATATGCCGATTGAAGCGTAATTTGTGTGTTGTTGAAAGCTGAGGCATCGAAACGGATATCCAGCGACTGATTGCGCTGGTCAAACGACAGCGCACTTACGTTCAGAAGCGACAGAGGTGCATAAGTCTTTTCCTCTTCCACCATCATCGAGCTTTGAGGTGGCAAGCGTATCTTGGCTGCTGACAGGATGTCGGACGGTATCAGCCAGCCCCCCTGACTATCACGTAAAACAAGTGTTGCTGCACTTTCGGCTTTCCCGTTGATCGTCAAGCTGACTAGCTGCGGAGAATATGTAGCTAATGTATCAGTATGCTGATCTGCCGCAAACGCAAGCAATGCGGGGAATACTGAAACAAGAACAGTGGCGATAATCCGGCAGCACGATACAACAGATCTACTGACGTTTCGCCAGCTATGGGGCACCGGAGGTCGCATGAAATTCCACTTTTCCTGCGGAGGTTTCTGCTTTTATTAATAGCTCGCCCAAAGGAGCGACACCGGTCTTCATTTTTATTGGAATCTGTTTTTTTTGTCCGGCAAGAAGATACAGACTTTTGTCTAAAACACCGATTACCTCGTCCTGCTTGTTCACCGAATGAATTCTCAGATTCAACAGTTGAACATGTGTACTGCCAGCATTGTCCAGTTCAAGATTAATCGTATCTGCCGCCGTACTTTTCTGCGGAGCTAGCCGTATGTCGAAAGAAGACTCGGAGATGTGGCCTGGCTTCACAAATACCGGCATGCTGATACGCAGCGCCAACTTCAGCCCCTGAAATCCCGGATCGGGTGGTGGTGGTATCTCTTCCAATATTAGGCGGTAGGTGGTTTCCGCGGTCAGATCAGGTTTTTTAACCAGGCCGATGCGAACGATCTGGGATGCTCTCGCCTTCAGTTGAAATATCTGTGGGGTAGCAATCAGATCTCGTGTTGTTTTTAACTGATCCTCACCCGCCAGTTGCGACCATTTCATAGCCTGCAATTGAACAGTTACGTCCTCCGACCCGGTATTTGAAACATGCAATATGGCTGTTGTGGCCGTCTCTGACAGCTGGATTCGAACAGGATTGATGTTGAAAGAACCGGCGCGGGATAACGAAGGAAAGCTTAGCACCATCACCAAGACAAGAAATCCTGCTATCAAAAGCTGTCGATTGACCATGGGCATCCTGTCAATCCAGCCAGCTGATCTCATGTTAAACAAGCTGGCCGGACCAGAAATGATTAATAACTGACGGTAGCAGTCAGCGTGTCTTTGTAATTACCTACAGCCACATCTTGCTGTGCCGGGATTACACCGCACATGTTATAAATTTTGGCGCTTGAATCAGGGGCGATTCCAGGATTAAGAGCATCAGTGAGAACACCCCAAACCGACGTGGAGCTTGCCGAGCATGGCGTACCTGCTGTATCAGCAGCTTTATACACTTGGTAATTCAGAGTGTTGCTACCATCTTTCATCTGCCGACCACCATTAGTGTTCAGACCGCTAAGCTCAACGCCGGTAATCGGAGTATTCTTAACGCAAGTCAGAATGATTGAAGAATTCGCTAACGTATCGGTTTGATTACGAGGATCGTATACGCCGAAATTCAAAGAATTAGCTGAAATTTCACAGTTTGATTCAACTGAAGCAGTGACTTCAACTGTTGCTGATTTGGTTTTTGCCTGCGCATGGGCTGAAATTGAAAAAACGGAAGCGAGGAGTACTACCGCAAGCCTTATCGAGAGATTTTTTACCATGATCTATTCCTTGTTGAGATGAGAAGGGAGATCAATTGTAGGATTTATAAAAAAGAAATCTTATTTTTTAAATATTTTATTTTGGAATAAAACTATTCATTCTGTTTCCTTCTGTTTCCTATGCAAAAAACACATAAATTATTTTTACTCCGGCGTTCTTATGCATAGAAATATGCAGGTGTTTTAATTTTGTCTGAATAAAGCAACAAAAATATTTGTCTAATGGAGACATCTACTTGATCGAATCAGGCGCTATTCGAACATGCTTAAATCTGTTTCCGTCGATCACCCTTGCTCACCTGAACGAATCTCTTGGGTTCATTGGTGGACGGGAAATTTATTGAGTTTTACCGTCACCCGACCTTCGGCCTTGCAATTCGCTCCTGGTCAATATGCTCGTATCGCATTGCAGATGGGAAGTCAGCTTATCTGGCGACCTTTTTCCTTCGTATCAGCGCCGTCAGAAGATTTTCTGGAATTTCTCGCAGTATTAGTCCCCGGAGGACTCTTTACCGAGCAATTACGTCATGCCGACAGTGGTGACACAATTTGGGTGGAGCATGAAAACTATGGCTTCATGACACCAGATCGGCTTGAAGGTGGCAGTGTGTTGTGGCTCCTCGCGACCGGCACGGGTATAGGCGCTTATTTATCCGTCTTGCGCGATGCATCCGTCTGGCAGCGATACCAGCGCATCGTGCTGGTGCATGGCGTACGTAGACCAGAGGAACTGGTCTACCGAGATGAGCTGTTGAAGATGCAGTCTGAATCCGACGGTCATTCAGAGGGGGCGACCCTAATGCTGCTGGCTTGTATTACCGGCGTCCCAGTCACTGCGCCTGAATCGCTTGCAAGCAAAGGCTATCGAATAATCTCGGCGCGCATAGGAACGGCACTTGACTCAGGAGCGTTGGAAGCAGAGGCAGGTGCGAGCATGACGCCGGAAGATTCCCGTGTAATGTTATGCGGGAATCCGGGGATGATTGAGGATGTTCGTAAACGCCTTCATCTGCGAGGACTGACGCCCTGTAGGAAGCAGAAGCCGGGGCAGTTCCTGACCGAGAATTACTGGTAGCTGCCCGCCCCGGGGAAAAGCGTCACATCACTCAGTTGAACGTCTTGTTCTCTGCGGCCAGTTTGCTCAACAGAGGCGCGGGCACCCAAGCCTCTGGGTGTCGACCCTTTGCATACCGATGCATGGCCATCAGCACATTTGAGAGCCCCACTGTATCTGCGTAGAACATCGGACCACCGCGGAACAGGGGAAAACCGTATCCGGTGAGATAAACCATATCGATATCTGATGCTCTGAGTGCAATGCCCTCTTCGAGAATCAGCGCACCCTCATTGACCAGCGCATAGACTAGTCGCTCAATGATTTCCAGATCGCTGATTTTTCTGCGTTCGATACCAAGGTCTTTCGAATGAGCGACGATCATCTGATTGACTTCTTCGGAGGGATACGCCTTACGGTCACCTGGTTTGTAGTCATACCAGCCTGCCGAAGTCTTCTGGCCAAATCTGCCCTTTTCGCACAAAAGATCAGCCACTTTTGAGTAGGTAACCTCAGGCTTTTCGACATATCGCCGCTTGCGGATATACCAGCCGATGTCATTACCCGCCAGGTCACTCATCCGGAACGGTCCCATCGCAAAGCCAAATTTCTCGATGGCTTTATCCACCTGCTCGGGCAGGCAGCCCTCTTCGAGAAGGAAACCCGCCTGACGGATGTATTGCTCGACCATACGGTTACCGATGAAGCCATCGCAGACACCCGACACCACACCAGTCTTGCGTATTGTCTTGGCCAGTGCCATTGTTGTCGCCAGCACATCCTTGGCCGTCTTCGCGCCGCGGACAATCTCGAGCAACTTCATTACATTGGCAGGACTGAAAAAATGAGTACCGATGACATCCTGTGGACGCTTGGTAAAGGCCGCGATCTTATCGACATCCAGTGTTGAAGTATTCGATGCCAGGATAGCGCCGGGCTTCATGACTTCGTCGAGCTTCTTGAATACAGTTTCTTTTACGCCCATATCCTCGAACACAGCTTCAATGACGATGTCGGCCTGTCCGATATCCTCATACGACATGGTGCCGCTGATGAGTCCCATGCGTTTCTCGAGCTGCTCCTGAGTGAGCTTGCCCTTCTTCATACTGTTTTCGTAATTCTTGCGAATCGTCGAGAGACCCTTGTCGAGTGCTTCCTGTTTAGCTTCAAGTACCTTGACTGGTATTCCGGCGTTCGCAAAATTCATGGCAATACCGCCGCCCATGGTACCTGCGCCAATAACTGCGGCCGCACGAACCGGGCGCAGCGGCGTATCCGCAGGCACATCAGGAATTTTCGACGCAGCGCGTTCGCCAAAGAATGCATGCCTCAGTGCTTTCGACTCCGTGGTCTGTACCAGTTCCAGAAAGAGATCGCGCTCGACCTTCAAACCATCGTCGAATTTTTTACTGACTGCTGCGGCGACTGCCTCAACACACTTGAGCGGTGCCGGGAATGGTCCTGCAACGGTGCGCACGGTGTTACGTGCAAACTGAAGATAGCCATCGGCATTCGGATACTTGATTTTTATATCGCGAACCTTGGGCAGCGGACGGGCATCTGCCATTTTTTTGGCAAACGCTATAGCGCCTTCTATCAGGTCGCCCTGGATCATCTGATCGAACAGCCTGGTGTTCGCCAGCTTTTCAGACATGACCGGATTACCCGAGATGATCATGTTCAGCGCTGGCTCCAGTCCGAGAACACGCGGCAACCGCTGCGTACCCCCGGCTCCTGGAAGGATGCCCAACTTCACCTCGGGTAGCGCGATCTGCGCTCCCGCAACGGCGACACGGTAATGGCAGCCCAGCGCGAGCTCAAGGCCTCCCCCCATGGCCACACCATGAATCGCGGCGATCACCGGCTTGGCGCTGTCTTCTACGATCCGAATGACGGTTTGCAGCCAGGGCTCTTGCAATGCCTTCGGGGTGTTGAATTCACGGATGTCGGCGCCGCCTGAAAAACCTTTGCCATCCCCCACCATCACGATTGCCTTGATCGCGTCATTGTCATTTGCACGGTGGATGCCATCGACGATGCCTTTCCGGGTCTCATAGCCGAGGCCATTGACGGGGGGATTGTTCAGGGTGATGACGGCGATATCGCCCTGCTCGCGGTAGGTAGCGGTCATTCAGGTGTCTCCGGTAATTTTGGTCAGTCATGCCGCGGATTTCAGTACGCAAGCGGCACTGCCTATTATGGCCATCAAACCGCCACTATAACCCAGAAAAGCACGATCGTATTTTAATTTCCGGTGTGTTTCATGCGCAGCAGTGCACTACGCTGCTGGTCTTCGTGATATGCATAATCCACCCGTCCACCGCTGACCTTGCCAATAACGATCATGTTGGCGGTGATCGCATCGTGATCTTCAGCGCTGAAAGGATCGTCGTAACTGGTGACCACGCCCTGATAGCGAAAACTGAGGTTTTCCAGCGCCTGACGGATTGCATCACCATCCAGCGATCGCGCCTGTCGAATGGCATGCGCGAGCAAGTGCATGCCATCGTAACCCTGCGCAGCGCTCATTGGCGAAGGAATCAGGTCTGTCTTAAACATCCTGCGGTAAGCCAGCAGGAAGCTGTTTTTTGCCGTGGAGCCGGCATCCTGAATAAAGGTCTGAGGCATCAGCGCTCCATCGCCTGCCGAGCCGGCGATATCGATGAAGTTCCTCATCGACAGCGTCCAGCTGCCCATCAGCGGCGCCCGCCATCCTGATGAGCGCATGGCTTTTGCAATGGCGGCCAGTTCCGGACCTATGCCCCAGGCGATGATCGCTTGCGCGCCAGCCGCACGAGCGCTCCGAACCAGGCCGCTCATGTCGTTGTCCCCTAACTTGAAACGGAGCTGGGACACAAGATCCAGCCCGGCCAGCCGGGCTTGCTCTGCAAAAGCAAGCGCTCCGCTATCCCCGTAAGGCGTGTTGTCTGCCAACAGAGCGACTTTTGTCAGGGACTTTTTTTTAAGATCTGCCGCAAGCACTCGGGCTTCGAGATCCAGCGTCGGCGATACCCTGAAAATGTAATTGGCACGTGCTGCAGGCGGCGCAAACTTGCGGGTCAGCGCCGGACCGGTGGATACGGCAACGATCAGAGGAATTCTGGCGCGTTGATAGTGATCGATTGACGCCAGACCTACTCCGGTATTGACGATGCCTATCGTCGCTGCAACATGCAGGCCCGTCAGCTCCTCAGCAACTTTTGCGCCGACTTTATCGTTGGCAGTATCGTCACGCTCAACCAGCTCGATAGGAACGCCATGTATGCCGCCTGCGCTGTTGATTTCATCCGCGGCGAGCCTGACGCCATTGCGCATGCTCTCTCCCATGGGGCTGGAGCCACCGGTGAAAGGTCCGCTCAGACCAATTCTGACGCGCTCTGCGCAAGTACCGTCGCCAAGATTCAGCAGCAGCATCAGCAGCAGAGAAAAACTTGCTCGTGAAAAGCAGCGACAGTACGCACCCATCCCGGCCTCCTTTCCATGTCGATGCCACGAGTGTCCCGGCTGTTGAGAACATCTGTCCAGAGCATTGATTTGACTGTGGCGCAGAACCCACCTGCGCCAAAGCTGCATCCAACGCCAACAAAAAAGCCCGCACGAAGCGGGCTTGCGGATACATGAGAAATGTAACGACGAGCGACGCTTACGAGGGACGCTTCATGCTGCAAGAAGTAGGTTGTGCGGCCACATACGGTTCGACCTTCTGCTCGGTACGCCATCCGTAACCTGTGTTCTCCTGATCAAACTTTACGTCCTTGCCATTCACCTTGGCCCAGGTGTTGATGTAGAGCGACTGTTGCAGTTGGTGGTCGGTCTTGCGCATTTCTACGTCGCCATTCAGCGATTTGAATTTTTGTCCTTCCATAGCAAACGCCACCTTGACCGGATCGGTTGACTTCGCCTGCGTAACCCCTTTGGCCAGCAGCTGAACGGCAAAGTAAGCCGTCGCTGCATAGAAATCGTCGTTATATTTTTTCTTGAATGATTCAACGATGTCCTTGCCAGCCGCAATCTCACTATTCACATTCCACGTGCCGACGTACCGCACATGGTCGGCAGCCGTCGATCCCATGACGGTCGGCACGCCTGTCGTATATGCATAGTAAGTGTAGAACTTCGCCTTCAGATCGGATTCACGTGCCGCCTTGATCAGCAACGCCAGGTCAGAGCCCCAGTTACCCGTGATTACCGTGTCCGCGCCACTGGCGCTAATCTTTGCGACGTACGGCGCAAAGTCCTTTACGCTGCCGATCGGATGCAAATCGTCACCAACAATTTCGATATCCGGTCGCTTGCGCTTGAGATACTCTTTCGCCGCACGAGTCACCTGATGACCATGAGCGTAGTTCTGGCCAATGATGTAAACCTTTTTGACGGACTTGTCTTTGGACAGAAACGTCGTCAACGCCTCCATCTTCATATCCGAATTCGCATCAAGACGGAAATGCCAGAAGCTGCATTTGCTGTTGGTCAGATCAGGATCGACGGCAGCATAATTGAGAAAAACAATCTCTTTACCCGGGTTGCGGTCATTGTGCTTGTTGATCGCATCGATCAGCGCACCGGCTGCGCCCGAGCCATTTCCCTGAGCGATATAGCGATAGCCCTGATCAATGATGGTCTTCAGAACGGTGAGCGACTCTTGCGGACTGGCTTTGTTATCGAAACCCGTAACTTCAAAGGTATGGCCTGGCGCCCATTTATCGCGGTTGGCGATCTCTGCGGATATCTGGAAGCTGCGAAACGTATTTTGTCCAACAGGCGCAAACGGACCAGACAGCGGATCGATAAAAGCGATCTTGATCGTATCGGCCAGTGCGGCGGCAGGCAGGGTGGCGGCAGCCAGCAGAAAGCCGGCCATCAGTGGGCGAAACTGGGTGCTCATAAGTCTCCTCCGGTACATGTTGATCTTGGATTGAAAAGCCTGATCTGAAACCGCCATCCGCCGCCTGAGCGAGGCGCCTGCAAAAGGCAACTGAACGTACGTATAGTTCATACCTCCAGCCATTCCTTGCGTACGATAGCATCTCCGCGCAGCTGGGCTGGCGTCCCTTCAAAAACGATGGAACCTCGGCCCATTACGTAAACCCGCTGTGAAATCTCGAGCGCAATGGCCAGCTTCTGTTCTACCAGCAGCACAGAAATTCCGCGCTGCTTCAGCGCCTGCAGGTAGCTCGCGACTTGTTCGACGATCTTTGGCGCGAGGCCCTCGGTAGGTTCATCGATCATGATGAGATCTGGATCGCCCATCAGTGTGCGACACAGCGTGAGCATCTGCTGCTCGCCGCCTGACAGCACACCGGCCTGTGTGTGCTGACGTTCTCGCAGGCGGGGAAACATCTGGTACATGTCGTCGAGATTCCAGCGTGAGGTTTTTCCTTGTTTCTCGCCGAGTATCAGATTCTGTTCAACTGTCAGCGTGGGGAAAATATCCCGGTTCTCGGGCACATAACCCAGACCGCTGTGAGCAATCCGGTAGGCCGGAAGACCCAGCAGCTGCTTACCCTTGAAAATCACCGATCCGGTCGCACTGACCTGTCCCATCGCTGCTTTGACTGTCGTTGAGCGACCCACGCCATTTCGGCCCAGCAGGCTGACGATCTCACCCTCGCCCACGACCAAGTTTACGCCGTGCAGCACATGGCTCTTCCCGTAGTAGGCGTGAAGATCGCGTATCTCGAGCAGCGCTGTCATGACGCCTCCTGCGATGATGCGTGACCGCCAAGATAAGCTTCTTGAACGCGGGCGTTGTCACGAATGGCGCCAGGAGTATCGCAGGCGATTACTTCACCATAAACCACCACCGCGATACGGTCAGCAACGCCGAACACGACACTCATGTCATGCTCAACCATCAGCAAGGTTTTGCCCACCGTGACGTCGCGTATCAGTTCCACGGCCTTGTCGGATTCCGAGCGACTCATACCTGCAGTGGGCTCATCCAGCAAAATCACCTCTGCGCCGCCAGCCACCGTAATACCAATCTCCAGCGCACGCTGCTCGGCGTAAGTCAGCAAGCCCGCCGGGGTGTCGCGCCGCCATGTCAGGCCGATAGACTCCATCACCTGCTCGGCCAGCTCGCGAGCGTCCTTCAAAGTACTCAGGCGCTGCCAGAATGAATAGCGGTAACCCAGCGACCACAGAACCGCGCAGCGGAGATTCTCGAACACCGACAAGCGATGAAAAATATTCGTAATCTGAAAGCTGCGCGACAGACCCAGGCGATTGATGCTGGACGGAGCCAGTCCGGCGATCTGCCGGCCATTCAGCAGGATATCTCCGGCAGTCGGTGCGAAACGTCCGGAGATCAGGTTGAACAAGGTTGACTTGCCCGCGCCGTTGGGTCCGATGATGGCAATGCGCTCCGCGGATCCAACCGACAAGTTCACGCCGCGGATAATCTCGGCGCTGCCAAACTGCTTGCGTACCTCTCTGAGCTCAAGCGCGGGCGTTGTCATCCTCGCCCTCCTGCAGAGTGTCGCTCCAATTCGGCCTGAGCGTCACCCCAGACATCCATGAACGCATTTCGCAACTTCAGGAACAGTCCGCCACCCACCAGCAGCAGCGAGATAGCGATCAGCCATGCGGGCGCGGCAGAGGCATCGAGTGGAATGCCGAACACATTCAGCGTGGCACCTTGCGCGGCATCCAGTGAGAGCCGATACGTCATCTCGATCAGCATCACGAAACCAAGCAATGCCATCATTGCCGGCAGCACGAGCCTGAACATGGCCGGCAGCACACGCGGCATCAGTCCTCTAGACACCAGCCGCAGGTTTATCATGATCAGGCTGGCTATACCGCCGGGTGCATACATCACCATGGCGATGAAAAACAGCCCGAGATACATCAGCCAGGCATTGGTGAATTCGGGCAGCATCACCGTCAGCAGC
>JACCDH010432519.1_pt1 | contig 10269 bp, 7 predicted proteins | sample 7442481 | NCBI WGS metagenome assembly JACCDH01 (sample SAMN15323433, study PRJNA562643) | freshwater metagenome | isolation source: river surface water | place: USA:Blue River Watershed | collected 2017-08-15
GTGAAAGTAATAACATCTTAATGGACAAGAAAAGACGAATAGTAGATTACAGCAATGTTCCTGATGATATCCTGAACAAACTGGGAGAGCTGTACCCAAATGGTTACGAACGTGATGTCATTAAATTCCCTAATGCAAAAGGAGAAATGATCTCAGCTGTAAGAGTTGAAACTGATGATACAATCTTTTTGATAAAAGTATCTTCTCAGCTAAAACAAATGTTTGATGATCTGGATATTGAAGAAATGGATTTCAGCAATGAAGAAAAAGATGAGATTGGTGGCGACGACGACGACGATGGCGATCAGTACAGCAAAGACAAACCAATGGACGATTACGAAGATTAAATATCTTTAACAAGTTATAGAACCCGCCTAAAAAGCGGGTTTTTTTTATTAAAAAAGAGGGAGAAATTCTTCCATTTTCATGCCTCGCGACCCTTTAATTAAAATTAAAGCATCTTTAAGATTGAGGTGTTCAACAAACTCAAAAGCTTCTTTTTTAGCGGCAAACTTATGAGATTTATTATCCTTAGTGGCGGCAAAAGCTTTTCCTACTAAAATTGCCTCACAATCAATCAGGCGATCACATAAATTTGCAATAGCCTGGTGTTCGCTGGCTTCAAAATCACCAAGTTCAAACATATCTCCGAGAATAACCCATTTTTTACCAGCCATCCCTTCCATTGTTTTCAAAGCCATCTCGACACTACTCGGATTGGCATTGTAGGCATCCAGCATTACTGTATTACCTTTACTAGTGCGAATTACCTGTGAGCGGTTATTACTTGGCTTATACCTTTGAATACCTTTATTGATTAATCCTAAAGGAATATTAAAGTGCTTGGCAACACATAAAACCGCAATAATATTCTGTAGATTGTGCCAGCCTGGCAATACTGAATGAAAATGTGTACTCTCGTAGTTAAATTCAATCTCTGGTACTGTTTGAACAAATTCAACTTCCTCAGAATTGGTTGAATAGCCAGTATAATACTTGAGACGTTTACTCATAGAGTTCAGCCATGAGTCATCCATATTAACAAAAGCATATCCATCTGTTTTAATTAAGTAATCAAACAGTTCACTCTCAGCTCTTGCCACACCTTCAATAGAGCCGAACCCTTCCAGATGCTCTTTGCCAATATTGGTAATCAACCCAAAATCTGGTTTAACAATCTGACATAACTCTTCTATATCACCTGCTTTATTAGTTCCCAGTTCTATTACAGCCAATTGATGATGCTCTCTGAGCATTAGCAGAGTTAATGGAACACCAATGTGATTATTTAAATTACCTGGTGTAAAATGTGTCTCATACATAGTAGAAAACACAGAGACCATGAGCTCCTTGGTAGTGGTTTTTCCGTTACTACCTCCTATTCCAATTATTCTGGCCGGCATTAATACTCGATGATATTCAGCCAAATCCTGCAAACACTTTAATGCGTTATCAACAAGTATTATTCTCTCGTCGTCGTATAATTTCTCGTCAGCAATCACATAAGAAGCACCCTTTTCCAGTGCCTGCATAGCAAATTCATTGGCATTAAAATTATCACCTTTCAATGCCAGAAACATGGCACCAGGCTCTATTTTCCGGGTGTCCGTAGAGAGGTTCATATTACAGCTGAGATACAACTGATAAATAGATTGTATGTTCATAGTCATCCGCTGACAAAAATAGGATTTTTAAAATTCTTGTGCAGCGTATAAAGAAATTTTGTGTCTTATTTTGTATATTTGTGTTAGTCCTATGAAATATATAAAACATTTGTTGCTGCTTTTTCTGGCTCTGTCATTAACAGAAAGTGTAAATGCTCAGAAATTACCATACTACCTTTCTGATAGTTTATTTTTTCTGGATGCCAGCAACCAACTTCTCCCTAAAGCGACTAATGGTGGCTTTCATTGCCCTCAATTCAGTCCGTGCGACCTCAATGGAGACGGCAAAAAAGACATTGTTGTATACGATAAATTAGATGGTAGTATCAGCACTTATATCAATAAAGGGGCTAGTGGAGAAGTGAAATATCAGCTTGACAACAGATATGCAGCCTATTTCCCAAAAATGCGCGCCTTTGCCTGGATGTTGATGCGCGATTTTAACAACGATGGCTATGAAGACATTTTCACCATCGGTCCCCAAAGTTATGTGGTTTACAAAAACATTTCTTACACTGTTACTGGCCGACCAGCGTTCGTAGAACTTCCAGCCTTACAATACCGCAATATGAGTGCATCAGGTTCTAACATCGAATACAATGCAATGTCAACGCCTTCTATTCACTTACCTGGCATTTACGACATAGATTTTGACGGTGATTTAGACATTATGAGTTACTCTAATGTCGGTGGTGCCATTACTCTGTGGATGAATTATCAAGTTGAAATGGAATTACCTTCCGACAGCATGAAGTATTTTCTGGTGGATCTTTGCTGGGGCTATTTCAACGATAACGATTGCAATAGCTATATCGTTAACACTTGTTCCGAAAGTTTCTGGCGTCTGTACGGACCGCGACATACCAATGGCTCTTCAATTACGCTTTTCGATGCCGACAATGATAAAGACATCGACTTGCTGATAGGCAACGAAGGTTGTAGTCATATGACCATGCTGTACAACGCTAAAAATTCCCATAGCACACACTATGATTCATTCTATCTCTATGACACCAATTATGTTGCACCTAATAACAGAGCTTCTGTTTCTATATACCCTGCAGCCTATTTCATGGATCTGGACAATGACGGTAAACGCGACCTTATTTACGCACCCAATTCTACCAACTATCAATACATGATTGAAGAAATTAACCAGGTTAGATGGTTCAAAAACATGGGAACAGATAGTTTCCCAGTGTGGGGACAACAGCAAGCCTTATTTACTAATGAGATTATTGATAATGGCAACCATAGCTCCTGGGCAAGCAGCGACTGGGATAAAGATGGCGACCTCGATCTGATAGCCGCAGTAAATGGGAATGCATACAGCACCAGGGATACGGCAGACAGAATTTATTTGTATGAGAATGTTGGGACTTCCCGATCTGCCCAATTCAAACTTAAATCTGCCAATTTTGGAAATTTCATTGCAGAAAGAATCAACAGCCTGACCATAGCAACTGAAGACATGGACAACGATGGCAAAACAGATTTGATATGTGGGAATGATAAAGGTGAAATTTTGTTTTACAGAAATACTTCAGGTTCTGCCAATACCCTAAGCCCAAGCTTCCAGAAATCCAATTCAAGTTTTACTGGATTCAATATCGATATCGGTGGATTCAGTGCTCCTGCAATTGCGGATATCAACCGAGATGGCCTAAAAGATTTGGTAATCGGCAGAAACGACAGCATGCTGAGTTACTATAGAAACATTGGAACACTGAGTACACCAAACTTTAGTGTCGTTACCAGTAAATTTGGCAATATCAAAGCTTTTGATTCTATTGGATTCCAATATATTTACGACGACACCTTTGCTATAATAGGCTATTATCCGGTATATGAGAAAGCCACATACTCAAAACCTGCTATTATGGATTTAGATGGCGATGACACATTGGAAATTATTGTAGCCAATTCACTTGGCACCATCAGAATTTACGAGATAGATGGCTCTAAGCCGACAGGCAACTTTAAACAAATAGACTCATTCTTATATAGAAAAGGCGTGCAAGGAGAAAAATTCTTCAACCCAGACCTTGGCAATTTCACATCAGTTTGCCTGGCAGATTTAAATCTTGACAGTGTACCAGAAATGATTATTCCAGGCAACAGAGGAGGAATACAATACATTAAACCAGCTTTCGCACATAAACGACATGTATCTGTAAAGGATGTTGTTTATAAGGTCATCAATGGTTTCCCGAATCCAGCGTCTCAAAGTATTGAATTTGCCATCAATAAAGGAGAAGCTTTAAATCTGGAAGTATATAATAGTCTGGGGCAATCAATTCCTGTTAAATATTCAGAATCAGACAATATTTTAACTATTAACACTTCAGGTATTAGTTCAGGTTTTTATATCGTCAATATCCGTCTGATAGATAACACCATCTACACGTCTAAGTTCCAAGTCATACACTAATGTCCAGAAGTGCCCAGATAGATCAGTACATTTTAAAGTCGGCCGACTTTGCACAGATCATCCTGGAGCACATGCGTCATTTGGTGCATACGGCTTGCCCAGAGATTGAAGAAACATTGAAATGGGGCGCACCAAGCTTTGTCTATAAGGGAAAAATATTGTGCGGCATGGCTGCTTTCAAGAAACACTGCGCCTTTGGCTTTTGGAACAGCGAAAACATAGACGACAAACACGCCATACTCGAGAAGGTTGGTCGCACCGCCATGGGTAATATGGGACGCATAGAATCATTGGATCAATTACCTGACAGCCAATACATCATTCAATTGATTCAATCTGCCAAGGCGCAAATAGATGCTGGTAATTCAAAGCCCAAAGCCAAACCTATCAGCAGAGTCCTGATCATTCCAGATAGTTTAAAAAACGCATTAATAAACGACCATGAAGCCAATGCATTCTTTGAAAGCTTAAGTACTTCTCAGAAAAGAGAATACGCAGAATGGATTTTAGAAGCCAAAACAGAGGCAACCATCAATAAGAGGTTAATAACCACGATAGAGTGGTTAAAAGAAGGGAAAACCAGGAATTGGAAGTACCAAAAAAGCAATTAAGCAGCTACAGGTTGATAGCCTAGCTGGTGCATCATTTTAAAATGAGAACTCATTGCTTCAGCGAAGGAAGTAAATTCATTGTGTTTCACATTGTATTTAGCAGCCACTTCTCTAACTATTTTGCGAATTTGAGGATAGTGAACGTGACTCACTTTAGGGAACAAGTGATGCTCAACCTGAAAATTCAAGCCACCTAAAGCCCAGGTTAAAAACTTGTTATCCGGACAAAAATCGTAAGTGGTTTTCATTTGGAAGATTGCCCAGTCTTCGTCGATGGCTAACACCCCAGTTTCCTGAGCATCTGCATAAGCTGCTCCTTCTACAACGTGAGCCAGTTGGAATACCACTGACATGACAACCCCCATCACAAAGTTATAAAACAGAAAACCCACAATAAATTTAGAAAAACCTAAGACCATAATTGGCACTACAATGTAGAATCCAACATAAAAAAGCTTGGTGATCCAGAAACTTAAATGGTCAGCCAATTTCTTTTTAGGTAAATCTGTTGTATGTACTTTATCTGTGAAATATTTTTGAGAATCCATCCAGAATACCCAAAACATCACCGACACACCGTATAAAACCAGCATATACCAGCTTTGATATTTGTGCATTCTGTTATAAGGTTGATTAGGAGACATTCTTAGGAACGGTGGTTTAAAAATATCATCATCAACCCCATCCACATTGGTATATGTGTGATGAAGTACATTGTGTTTCACTTTCCAAAAGCGACTTTCAGCACCAAGGAAATTCATGCTATAGCCGAATACTTCGTTGATATTACTATTGTTTGAAAATGCACCGTGACAAGAATCGTGCATCACATTGAAGCCTATAAAAGCCAGGAAAGTTCCGAAAACTGCCAGCAAAGAAAAAGTAAGTAATAAAGATTCAGGCTGAACAAAAACCAATACATAGTATATAGACAGAACAACGGCAAACATAAAAAAAGCTTTAAAATAAAGCTTAAAGTTGCCGCGCTGACTCATATTATTGTCTTTAAAATATTGTTTAACGCGATCGTTTAATTCAATATGGAATTGTCTGTTGTTAGTAGCAAATGATACTTGAGGCATATTTTTCTATTGGGCACAAAAATAAGTAAACTAACACGAATATTAAGCAGGTTGAGGAAAATCACTCATTGGAACGTAAACAACTCAAAAACAAGACATAAAGCATTTGAAAAAATCAATATATAGATATATTCTATTCAAACTAAGATAACAATCAGTTAAAAAAACAGAATTAATGAGTTCGTTGAAAATCCCTTTTATAAAAAACAGAAAAAAACAGACCTTTGCCACATGTTAAAGGTCCAGTCATTTACATTTAATCCATTCAGCGAAAACACCTATCTGGTATACAACGAGCAAGGCGACGGCATCATCTTTGATCCGGGCACCTATACGGCTTACGATGAGCAGGAACTAAGTGAATTCATCAGTTCAAACAACATAAAACCAAGATATTTAATAAATACCCATTGCCATATTGACCATATATTCGGTAACACCTACATTGCAGAGAAATACCAATTGGAATTATATGCCCACGTTAACGAAGTTCAGATTCTGGAAATGGGGGCAGCCTCTGCAGCAATGTATGGCTTGCAATACTATCCATCGGTTAAAATAGTCAATTTTATTGATGAAAAAGACATGATAATACTGGGTAAAGACCAATTGAAAATTTTGTTTACTCCTGGTCATTCTCCTGGAAGTTTAAGTTTCTATAATGCTGAAGCTGGCTTTGTCATCTCCGGAGATGTCTTATTTCAAGGCAGTATAGGCAGAAGCGATTTACCAGGAGGCAAGCACGAAGTGCTTTTATCATCAATCCGTACAGAATTATTCACCTTGCCTGAAGACACCATTGTATACTCTGGACATGGCGCACCAACAAATATCGGCACAGAGAAAAGGTATAACCCTTTCTTTAACTAGTTATTTAGGTTCTGAAAAAGCTTGCAGATCAAACAATAGAGAGAATCTCAATTGATTTTGCAGAGGGTGTCTTTGAACAAATGGTACCAGGTAAGCGGCATCCAAACCAAAAAGTTTGTAGCGAAGACCGAAACCAAAAGTCATGTATTTTCTGTTACCTTTTGTAGTTGGCTCGTGGAAGTAACCACCTCTCAGCATAAATTGTTTAGCGTAGGTGTATTCAAGACCAAAAGAGTAGTTCCATTCTTTCATCTCTTCTTTGAAACCACCTGGAGCATCAGCAAAAGATTTCAATGCTGCAGTAATAACAGGATCATCACTCTTCGTTCTTTCGTAAACGATATTATTATCGATGTCCATAGAATCACCACCAGTATAGTTTTTAAGAATATTAACCCCTGGAGTTGGAGCCATTAATTTGTTCAGGTCGAACATAGCGGTGATTGAGTTAAACTGGTCGATATCATAAGACCAGGCAGTACCAATCTTGAACATCGCCGGAAGAAATTCACGGTTAGTTTTGTCAGAATAGGTAATTTTAGCACCAAGGTTTTGAAGGTTAATCCCTACAGAATATTTAAGCTCTTTCTTTTCACCCTTCACCTTCATTTTAGTTTTGCCATTATAGATAGCAGACAAATCACCGGCGCCACTTCTACCTACTTTAGGAGTAATACCATTAAGAGGACGGGTACCAGCAAGGTTAGAATTGATGTATTTCAAGGTTGTTCCGATTGCCCAGTGTTTACTCAACTGAGTGGCGTAACATACATCAATGGCATATTCACTTGGATTGAATTTACCCAGCGGGTTTCCAACATCATCAGTGAAATTAATTTCACCGAATGAGAAAAAACGGAAAGAGCCACCAAGAACAGAGCGTTTGTTGATTCTACCATATCCAGCTAAATAGTTATAAGAAATACCTGGCACCAAACTTCTTAGCCAAGGCGCATAAGAGGTCGCTATACCTGCATTTTTCTCAGCAAAAGCTAATGAAGCTGCATTCCAGAAAACTGAATTTGCATCAGGTGTACTGGCAACACCAGCATCAGCCATACCAGCTCTGCGGCTATCAGGGGTTATAGTTAAAAAAGGAACTGCAGTAGTAATAACATTCTGCTGACCAGCTAACTGACTTCTGCTAATTGAATTTTGAGCCTGAGCAACTGAAACACTTGCAACAAGCGCCAATACGCCCATTGCCCATTGTACATTTTTACGGTTTAGAATTGACATTTACTAATTAAATTTTTAGTATATTTTTTTTCAATAGTTGGCAAATATAGGTAAATTTCTGATTGCTCAGTTTAATATGACCAATTTTTCAACTTTCTCGGCCTTTTTACCATCTTCTGTTGTTACAGAAAGCTTGTAGATGTATACTCCTTTCGACAATCTGTCGTCGTATTCATCTTTACCATTCCAGGCGATTTCTGAAACGTGACCTGGAGCATTGCTAACGGTTTGATCAATCGATTTGATGACCTTACCAGAAACAGTCAGAATATTGATTACAACCCTCAAGTCTTCGCCCGCATGGTTGTGATCAAAATGGAAAATGGTATTAGCACTAAACGGATTCGGATAATTCAAAACATGCTCCAGCTTTAGATCCTCGTTGTTCTTTACAACAAAATCGATACTTGTTTCATTTGAGTTATTGTATACATCCCACACTTTCAATGTATAGGTATGTTTTCCATCACTAAGGCCTTCGAGCTGGTATTTAATATCTCCGCTGGTGTATGAATTGAGTTTGGCGGTATAGAAACTATTGAGCACAAAGCGCTTTTCGTTGACAGTTCCTTTATCGATAATAGCGACAATGTCTCTGCCTATACCTATACCAGAAGTACTGATACCATTTTCATCGAATACTCTGGCTAGTAGCAATGGCGTATTATCAGATAAACCACCACTGACAAAGCTGTAATCATCAACAAACAGTTCTATTTCTGGTCCCTCGTTATCTGCGATTGGATTAATAGCTGCACCCCCTACCACAATGCCTCTGTAATTCCCGCTGGCATCAGTTTCCTGGTTCTCTGCATACATACTGATCTTTCCGAAACCATACGAATAGTTGATGTCTTTAGGCACTACAAAAGAAAATTCATAATTACCATTATTGACAGAACTCTGCCCTTTATAAAGAATATTACTATAGAGTTCGAAAGGCAATTCGGCTCCTGGTACATTATCATTATTAAGTGTTTTGAACACAGAATATTTGTCGTAAATAATAGGTTTTACAATACCATTAAAGTTACTTAATAAATTTCCCGACAAGTCTTCTAAGTGACCTTTAAAAGTAATTTTACTAAGTGCTTTTAAAGTATCCTTTCCAGATTGAATTGCAACACTATTGATGGTATCAATTTTAACGATGTATTCAGGATAATTGATGGTTAAAGCAGGATCGGCAAACAAAGTAAAACGACGGTCGTTAGAATTTGCTCCTGGCCAATTTTTTAAACGTTTATAGACCTCACCAAGTGTTGGCCATTTGTTACCAATTTTGGTGTAAACACTGCTTTCCCAAAAATATTTAGTTAGTTGGTAATTGTCAAAAGAGTTGACGACTCTGGTAGTGGTAAACATAGCCACTGCTCCACCCGAAGGCTGTGTGATGACATATTCACCGGCACTTTTACGTTTGGCATCATCATAACGACTGAACTCGCATGTTGCAGTAAAGAACACTGGTAAACTGTGAATATTGCTCATGGACATGATTAATGGAATATCCAGTACCTTTTCAGTTGCCAGATACTCTTCACCACCGTGACCGATGTAATTAAAGATCAAGGTACCTTGTTCAAACTCCTTTTTAACAGCTTGCTGAGCTTCAGGATAGCGTTGAGAGCCTCCCAGATTTTGCTGTTTAAAGGCATCCAGATATACTTTTCTAACGTTAACATTTGGTTGATTGACATCTATACCATTATAAATATTTTCAAAATCAGTAACGAATTCGGTCTCCCATCCAGCATCAACATCATCCGCACAGAAAGTAACAAAATTGCGCCATTCGTCAAGTGAAGCCTTGTCTTTATAGGCGATAATTTTATCAACCATTTTATTAGCCTCATCATCACTGGTAACAGGCAAACGACTTACTGCTATTTCCAGAAATTGAGTCCCCTGCCAGGAGCCATCAGTAGAATCTAAAAATCCAAAGAAATCATCCGAACAATAGTACCCTGAAAAAATATTAGGCAGGTTCCATTTTGGCTCTGATTCGTATAGTGGAACAAAGTTGGTATTATTCGCTACTTTATCTTTGTAATCGTAGCTGGCATCGCCCATAAACATAACGTATTTCAGCTGATTTGCCGGATTTGTATTGCTGTAATATACATGTTTAAAATAATCTCTTAAAGCAGAAATATCCTGAGAGCCAGAAGAGAATTCGTTGTAGATTTCCTGAGGCGTTACCACCTTCACACTCATATTATCTCGGGTTCTATGCCATTCGGCCAGGCGGTTAGCGGCTGAAGCCAAATCTGGGTGGGTAACAATAATAAACTGTGTAACACCTGTAGCATGTAAATTCTGATTGGCTACCAGACTTTCAAAAACTGGCACCGAGAGATTGCCATCTCCCA
>JACCDH010285465.1_pt1 | contig 10268 bp, 8 predicted proteins | sample 7442481 | NCBI WGS metagenome assembly JACCDH01 (sample SAMN15323433, study PRJNA562643) | freshwater metagenome | isolation source: river surface water | place: USA:Blue River Watershed | collected 2017-08-15
ATTTCCTCTGCCGCCATGTTTTCCTAAGTGGACTTTCTAAAGTGGTCGATTACTGCATCACAAAAGAACTGAACAACACAGCTTGCACTGGCAAATCCATTTCAGTGACATTCCAGAATTCAGCAGCTGCTCTTGCTGCTTCCCCAGTAATTTTTTGACCAGAGGATGTCTCTTTAGGAACTGCACCAATACGCTCTAAATTTTGCATATCAGCGGTACCCGGCTGTTGTTGCAAAATATAAATCGCAGTTAGCTGTGGGGCAATAATGGAATTGATCACCAAGGCAATTTCTCGCGCCATCATGACCTTACCTTCAACCGTAGCCAACTCTTGCATTTGACGTGATGACAAAACAGTAATGATCTTGTCCCGAATGACTGGCATGAAATTCTTAATTTTGCCTTCAGTAGCAGAATCATTGGTTCTTAAAACAATCTTTGCCTGAAGATAGTGCTCACCACCTCGTCCAGGAAGATTAACAATCATTTCTTCAAGCGGGATGTAGATTGGTGGCGCATTTTCTTTGCGCTCCATTAACTGCTTCTTCAAGATATTTTCTGGGCGCTTTGCTTCAGCCTCTTGCAAACGCTTTGCTTCAGCTGAGTGCTGCATATACATGTATCCACCAACTGCAGCAACAATCACAACCACTAAACCAATAATGATAAAAAGTGTTTTTTTGCTTTTAGGCTTTTCGGCTTCTTCGGAACCATCGCCATGTGCGGGAGGGCCTGAAGCAGCCGCAGCAGGCGCTGCTGCATTTGGATCTAAAGTCGGTTCAATACGCTCTTCTTCAGCCATCGCTGTATTCCTCTTTACTCAATAATATCAAGCATACAGGTGAACTGTATCGCTGTTTCCCCTATTATCACCTGATCTAGTGGAACCCACCAATATTGAAGAATTTGAGCTTTGAGAAGCTGGGTTAATAGCTGAGTAAGCCCCTTGACGGGCATTGCTAAAGCCCTGCTGGCTGGCTTGCTGGGATTGATTTCCCTGCCTTAAATCCAAGGATAGATTTAAGCCCATTTGAGAGAATTCATTCTTTAAGTTTTGACCGCCCTGATCAAGTCGCGCTTTAGTTGCGTCGCTTGCTCCCTCGACAATCAGGTGGGCCTGCCCACTGGCGTTAATTCTGAGGTCAATCCGAATAGTTCCCTGCTCAGGCGGCGTAAGTTCCAACATAATCCGACCACCACCAGATTTAGCAGAATTCATAATTTCAGCATGCAAGGGGCCACTGACCAAGGAAACTTCGGAAGCCTTTGCTTCTACTCTATTCAGAGCACTAGCACCGCTATCCATATGGGAAATGCCAGTCTGAGCTGGATTTAAGCTTGGGTCAAAGTTTTGTGTCTGCACATTTTTTGACACATCATGATTGATGCCTTCAGCTTTGCCAAGCTCCATTGCCGCTGCTTTGGCCGCAGCAGACTTCTCTCCAACGCTTACCTGGCTCAAACCATCCGCCACTTTTGACTTTAGATTCTTATCTTGAACTACGCTGTCTACAATTTTTTGATTTTTAGCATCGGTCAAATTCTGAATAGTAGTAGCTTTTGCAGGGTCGATTTGACCGGCTTGGGTGCTAACAATTCCAGCACCAGCCTTAGTATCCGACTCCACTCCAATCAACTTAATAGATCCTGGAGTTGCTTGGTTCACCAATTCGTTTAATTGGGCCTGTAGTTCAGGAGGCAATTCAATGCCATTTTTTTGTGCAGCAGCCTGAATTGCACTGGCGATTTGAGCAGCATTCTGCACAGTTAACTGGGCTTTAGCTTGGTCAGCAGCTTGATTGATAGCTGCATTACCATTTTGAGCTGACTGAATTTGACTCTGGAAGGCTTGTAGCATTGCAAGCGCCTGCCCCTGAGCGTTTTGATCGGTAGCTTGTCCAGAAGCTTTTAACGCCTTAGATAATGCTTGAGTAATTAAAGTAGCTTGCTTAGGGTCTAGACCTTGGGCGGCATTTATGCCACTTAACCCCAATACATCCTGAGGCTTCACTCCAGATTGGAGGTTCAGCAAATTCATCATTTGCTGTGTATCCGAATTTTGTTGTACTGAAGCCTGATTTTGTGGTGCCACAGCCTGATTTTGTGGTGCCACAGCCTGATTGAGCATGGTTTGAGCCATCAACTGGCTCATTAACAATTGCATTGGATCGGCATTATTTGCAGATTTGAGGTCTTGAGTATCTTTGGTCGGCAAATTTTGCATACCCAATGTATTTGTCTCGGCACTAGCAACACTCTTTTTATCTGCTGCACCGCGGGCGTCTATGCGGGTAATACTAGATTGGTTCAGGGCTGCCAAAAAGTTTTCAAATCCACCAGGCGAAGCAGAGCCACTAGGCTTGGCGCCTAGCTGCGCAGAGTCGCTGTTTAGGCGACTTGCTGCTGCTTGCATCCGAATTTGACTTACTCCCGACATAGCATCTCCAAAAGGAACACTACTTACTATGCATCTTTCGTGCCAGTTTGGAGACTCATCCGTGCAGCGTAGCTATCCTCAAACTGATTCATCTCAGCCTTAGCCTGCTTTTTTCGGGTTTCTTGGTGCATTTTATCCACCAATTTAGTGAGTCCCAGGGTCCGCATCCGAGCCTGTGTAGCGGTTTTGAGGGTATTTTCTGATGCCTTGGTCAACCCCTGAATTTGCCCATCCATCTCTACAGCACTTTGTATAAGCTTCTCTCTAAATGCATTGGCATCCTGAATAAACGCCACAGTAATGCCAGTTTTACCCCCATCAAGCATCTGATTTTCATAGTCTTTAGCGTATTCAAGAACCTGATCTTTGAAGGCAATAGTTTGATTAACCTGCCCAGACGCTCTTTTTGCGCGAGCCATCGCCTGATCTTCTCTAATCTTAGCCAAACGCAAGAGTAGCTCTATGGGCTTCATTTGGCAGGGCTAATCTTTAGTAGGGCTTCTAAAGTTTTTGAAAGGGGAATTGCCACTTCGGACTCTTGTCTGAGGAAACTCTGAATTTTTGGCCATGCTTTAAGTGCCTCGTCTAACTCTGGGTCAGTTCCAGCAATATAGGCCCCCATCGACACTAGATCCCTACCTCGCATATAACGACTATATAGTTGCTTCATTTTACGGGCAGCCAATAAATGGTCTTTGGATGCCACTTTTGGCATTACCCGAGAAATTGATTTTTCTACATCTACAGCTGGGTAATGGCCGCTATCAGCCAGCTCCCTAGATAAGAAGAAGTGACCATCCAAAATTCCGCGGGCAGTATCCGCAACTGGATCATTCGTATCGTCACCTTCTAGCAACACGGTATAAAACGCCGTAATCGATCCATCAGGATTAGCACCATTACCAACGCGCTCAACTAACTCAGGCATGCGAGCAAACACGCTGGGCGGATATCCGCGAGCAACTGGCGCCTCACCTAAGCTCAGACCAATCTCACGTAATGCCATCGCATAACGCGTCAGCGAATCCACAATGAGAACAACATGCTTACCTTGATCTCTAAACCAGATCGCTACATCAGTTGCATACGATGCACCTTTTGAGCGTGCCAGAGGTGAAGCATCAGCAGGTGCAGCAACCACCACAGCACGCTGAAATGACTCAGGCCCCAAGGTTTCTTCACAAAATTCACGAACCTCACGGCCCCGCTCCCCTACCAGGCCAATCACGATGACATCAGCAATACAGTTACGCGCCAGCATGCCCAGCAGGACACTTTTACCAACACCTGAGCCCGCAAAAATACCTACTCGCTGACCGCGCCCCACAGTCAACAAGCCATTGATGGCCTGAATTCCAACATCCAATGGTTCATGAATGGGAGTTCGATCCAATGGATTCAGAGTTCTTTGAATAAATGGGGAGAATTGTTTTTCTCCATAACCTTTGCCATCAATCGGACGACCCAAGCCATCCACCACACGACCAAGCAGACTCTCGCCAATAGGTAGTGGTTCACCAATGCTTTTAGAGGTATATCCCGATCCAGAATTAAAGGGGGTATCTGCTGGATAAACTAAGGCCCCAGGCGAAATACCTTCCATCGTGTCGATCGGCATTAAATAGGTAATGGCGCCGTTAAAGCCAATGCATTCCGCATCATAGGTTTTGCCACCGAGTTCAGACAGTATGGTTGCGCCTGTACCAATGCTCATTGGCAAACCTTCTACCTCAAGCACAATTCCAGAAACCCGCTTGAGCTTACCCTCACGAATAGATCGAGGCGTTTGCGCCAGATGCTGCCTGCGCATCTCTAATTGAGTCGGTCGCAAGTGACTCACTCTTTTTCCACCTCACCAGCTTCAGGGGAATCTAGATGTTGGTCTTCATCCAAATGAGAGTCATCGCTATATTCATCTTCAAGCATATTGATACTGCTATCGATCAAGGCTTCTGTGTTCACCGTTGCGAGCTCTTCAGCATTGCCATCCAAGCCTAAGGCGTTTCTAACGAGAGCTAAGCGTGCTTCAAGGCCCACATCAATACGCGCACCACTCACCTCAACATAAGCATGTCCTGGGCGTACATCCGCATCAACCAAAATAGTGCAGGCAAATGGGAGACCGGGATCATCAACAATTTTTTTCCAAGTCTCAACCTCTTCAGCTCGCAGCCGCAGATAAAGATTCTCACCGGGGCGTGGAAGACGCATCAAGGCTTCTTGCACAGCCGCTACGAACGGAGCACGCTCCATTGAAATATTGGCAGCAAGGCGAGAGGCAATCTCAAAACTCAGTTGTGTGAGGGGCTCAGCAATGGCCTCAGGCATTCCAGTGATTGATTCAAGCAATTTACCCAGAGCATCTTGCAAACGTTTAGTTTCTTCGTCTGCCTCGACATAGCCCTGTTTATAACCCTCGCGATAGCCTGATTCCTTGCCTTCTTTGTAACCGGCATCCCTACCTTCTACAAAACCTTGATTTGAGCCTAACTCATAAGCTTCTTTATAGGCGTTGTCGCGAATCGCCTCAACCTCTTCAACCGTTGGGTATTGAATAGGCGCAACCTTAGGAGGTTTAGGGGGCTTTGGAGGATCAAAGGAGGGAGGCTCCCACCTCGTCAGCAGGGAGTCCTCATCAGAGGAAGGCATCGGCTGACTTGCCCCTTTCCATGATCATGCGGCCTTCATCAGCCAAGACACGTGCAACACGAATAACTTCTTTTTGCATCTCTTCGACTTCTTGCACCTTGACTGGTGGGCGAGTCTCGAGATCTTCGCGCACGCCATCGGCAGCACGCTTTGCCATATTTTTGAAGAGCTTTTCGCGCAACTTTGGACTTGCGCCTTTCAGAGCAACGATCAAAGTTTCTTGCGGAACCTCTAACAAGAGGGTCTGTAGTGAACGATCTTCGATGTCGTTGAAATCCTCGAACACGAACATCTTCTCTTGAATTGCATCAGCCAATTCGCCATTAAAGTTACGAATGGTATTGAGCGCTTCTTTGTCCAAGCCACCGGACAACATATTGAGAATTTCCGCGGTAGGCACAACACCACCGACGGTGCTTCTGCGGAAGTCGGCATCTGGGCCTGCGGAGCGTGACATGACTTCGTTCAATTCCTTCAAAGCAGCTGGTTGGACTTTCTCTAATAAGGCAATACGCAAGATCAATTCGTTACGCAAATCATCAGCAAACAGCTTGAGAACAGAAGCAGCTTGCGACGGCTCTAAGAACACCATCACTGTAGCGATAATTTGCGGATGCTCATTCTTAATCATCTCATACAGAACATCCGATTCCATACGCTTCAGAGTTTCAATACCCGACATGTCGAGTGTGGACTCTAGACGACCGAGCAAATCAGAAGCACCTTCAGCACCCATCGCTTTAGTCAGCATGTTTTGCATGAAGGAATCGGTATCGAAGGCCACCTGTGAGTTATTCGCAGTGACATCCTTAAATTGACGCAACACTTGCAATACAAGATCGCGACTTAAGGAGCGGACAACTGCCATCTTTCCAGATAGGCGCTGCACTTCAAATGGCGTCATTTGACGCAAAACATTTGCAGCAGATTCAGCACCTACTGCTAACAACACCACGGCAGCGCGCGAAGCACCATCCAGCTCTTCGAAAGTCAAACTTCCAGATTGAGTTGCGCCCTTGACGCCCTCTTTCAGAGCTTCAGCGATCGAGAGCTGTTTGGGGGCGCCGGTTTCTTCGTCAGCCATGTCTATCTACTCTTTATCTCAACCAGCATTTGCCGCAGCGGCATTAGCAGTATTCGTTTTTTCGGCATCATCGGCCAGCCACTCTTTAAAGATAGAAGAGACCACTTTGGGATTCTCCTCCACAAATTCTTGCGCATACTTAAGTAGCTCGTCGTACTCTTGCTTCTTCTCTTCATCAGCACGTTTACGATCTTCTTCAAGCTTGGCACGCTCTTCTTCAAGACGTGCGCGCTCTTCTTCTTCAGCAATTCGCTGACGCTCTTTGAGCAATTCCATTTCCATGCGACGCTTGTCGCGAGCTTTCGGATCCATTTGGGCCATCTCAGCCTTCATCTTCTCATCAAACTCTTCTTCTATACGCTGCTCTTCCAAGGCCTCATCCATCTTCTTAGGAAAGAGCAGGGGTTTCACAACACCAAAGAAAATAATACCTAGAGATCCCAAAATAATCGCAAACTTAAAGAACTCTTTGCTGAGCTCAATTACACCCGCCTGCTTATAAAAAGGAGGCTCAACGTCAGCTTCAACCTTAAACGGAATATTGGCAACACTGACGCTATCGCCACGACGTTCATTAAAGCCAACCGCATCACGAGCTAAGTTATTAATCTGATCCAACTCTTTAGCGTTATAAGGCACCGGCTTAAGTGGCTTGCCATCTTTATCAACTCCAGTAGGCTGCTTATAGTTGACCACCACACCAGCAGATACTCTTCTGACTTGGCCTTTTTCAGATTTAATTCTCTGAATCGCACGATCTAACTCGTAGTTGATTGTTGAGTCTTTTTTAATGTTACTTGCAGAAGAACTCGAACTACTTGGTGGAGCATTTAAATTTTGCGGACCAGTATTGGCTGCGGCGCCGCCTGGTGCGTTGATCGGCGCCTGAGCAGCTCCTGGTGGCTGGTTAGTCAATGCGCCAGGAACACCAGATGCCGTTGAGCTTGGTGTTGCAGCTTCATTGGTTTGTTGACTTCTAATGGAGGATTGATTTGGTGGAGAATTGCGGCCAAAAGTTTCTTCTGTACGCTCAAGCTCGCCAAAGTCCATATCCACAGTAACTTGAGCGCGGACATTTTCTTTGCCAGTTACCGGCTCTAAGATGGCCTGAACTCGCTTTGATAATGCGCCTTCCAGTTCCGCTACATATTTCAACTGATTGCTATCAAGGCCCATTAAACGCTGGGCATTGGGGGCTAGGAGGCTGCCCTCAGCATCAACAATAGTCACATTGGCTGGACCTAGATTTGGCACTGAAGAGCCTACTAAATTCGTGATGGCAGCAACTTGCTGAGCATCCAAGAATCGACCTGGATGCATGGTGACTACAACAGAGGCCGTGGGTTTTTCTTGCTCACGCATAAATGCGGTTTGCTTAGGAATGGCCAGCATCACGCGAGCAGATTTAACTTGTGCCAATGAGCTAATGCTGCGAGCCAACTCACCTTCAAGACCACGCTGATAGTTCACCTGCTCTACGAACTGGCTGGTTCCCATCTTTTGGTTTTCAAGCAGCTCAAAACCAACGTTGCCGGCCTTAGGCAGCCCTTGCCCAGCAAGGCGCAAACGGGTTTCATAGACAGATGACTCTGGCACCAAAATAGCAGCGCCACCTTCTGTGAACTTATAAGGCACATTCATCTGCTGCAAGGCGGCTACGATAGCGGCGCCATCTCTCTCATTAATGCTGGAGAAAAGTACGCGATAGTCATCTTTTCCGCGGCCAGAAATCGACACAAAGACCAACACTGCAATAAATAGAAAAAGTGCTGCGACTACGATCAAGCGCTGCTGGAGGCCCAATGCTTCAAACCTTTGCTGGAGCTCTCCCAATTTTGAGGGGAGTTTGACCTTGCCCTTAGATGGGGCTGACGCTGGAATAGCTGCGGAGGCGGCTTTAGAGCCAATGCTGACTACTGCTGCATCCTTTTCGCTTTCCTGTATTCCGGGCTTTGCCTCTTCGCTCAATGGGTCGATTCCGTCAAATCAGGTAAAAATTCTGTAAACATAATATCACTAAATATAGAACCTTTTTGCCTTTTTTCCCTAAATATTGATATTCTATGGGAATAAAGAGGCAAAATTTGCCGCCCCAGTCATTACAAAACCAAAGTCATTTAATACGCATTTAGCCATAGATAAATACATTGACCAAGTCTGCCCCCAATATAACCGCTGAGAAAGATCCCACTCTAGCTGCTAAGCACCTAGAGGAAGCATTTGCCATTTTTTATGCGGAATCTCAAAAACTTGAGACTCAGCAAGCAGCTCTTCAAGAGAAGATTAATCAGCTCAGCTCTGAGTTACAAAAGTCCAATCAGCGCTTGGGGATCTTATTAAATGCCATTCCAGCCGGAGTGATACTGCTCGAGAACAACATTGTTCTGCTTCATAACCCAGCAGTACTTCAGTTCTTACCCAACTTAAGTACAGGTAATCATTTTGAGTTGCCACATGATTGGCAAGCCTCCATTGCTCCTGGTGAATACCTCATTGGTAACGCAGAAGATCGTAACTCCCCGCAAAAAATGGTTCAGGTCATTCGCATTGACGAGGGCATACGTAGCTTTGTGCAGATTCAAGACATTACCGCCAACATTGCTCTTCACCAAGAAACTCAGCGCGAGAATCGCCTTACCGCTATGGGTAAGATGGCCGCAGGTATTGCACATCAATTTCGTACGCCTCTTGCCACTGCCCTACTGTATTCATCCCACCTTTGTGATGATGAAGTGCAGCCAGAGATGGCAAAAGAGTTTGCCTTGCGTTTACGCAAGCAGTTACTTGATCTAGAAAAACTCTCACAAGACATGTTGAGATTTATTTCTAATCGCCCCACCAAAACTGTGCTCGCCTCTGCAAAGCAATTGATTGAAGAAGCGCAAGCTAGCATTCAAGCATTGTTTGAAACAAAAGAGGTAAAGCTCAATGTTCAGAACGATATTCCGGAAACGGTGATGTTATTAGTGGAACCTAAATCCATTCCGAATGCGTTAGTGGCCATTCTTGAAAACGCACTAGCAGTCTCACAGCCTCAAGATACTGTCTCACTGACTGCAAATATTGATTCAAAGAAACTCATCATCACCATCGAAGATCAAGGCCCCGGAATCGCAAGTACCATCATTGACTCCTTGTTTGAGCCGTTCTCGACCACGAGCGCTAATGGCACCGGCCTAGGTCTATCGATCGCCAAAAATACTTTAGATGCCCACCGTGGAATGATTGGTGTTCACAACACAAAACATGGTGCCGTCTTCAAAATCACCATACCCATCACACAACAATAATTACTGAGAAACGAACTATTGAAATGAATGACGCTATTGATCAACGTTTCCCCGTGATTCTGGTTGAGGATGATGAAGACCTCCGAGAGGCTATTGCCGTCACGCTTCGCATGAAGAATATTGACTTTGTCACCCATCAAAGAGCTGAGACAGTAGTGCCCCTCTTACGTCCAGGCCTCAAGACTGTATTGGTTACAGACTACAAGTTGCCCGGCATGACGGGTCTAGATTTACTCAAGATCGCACAAACAGAGTGTCCTGATTTGCCAGTGGTCATCATGACTGCTTTTGCTGATACTAAGCTTGCAGTCGAGGCACTTAAAGCGGGCGCAAGAGATTTTCTGATTAAGCCTTTTGTGCCACAACAATTAATCGAAATTATTTCTCGTTATCACCCACCAGAAACGAATTCTGCAAGCGCACCTGAAGCATCTGCTCCAGTAGAGGCCATACCTAAAACCAAAGAAGTTGGCTTACAGATTCGACCTGCTGAGCACAACGTGATTGCGGTAGATCCCCAGAGTATTGCTACCTTCACAAGATGTGAACGAGTGGCAGCGACTGATACGAGTGTTTTAGTTACTGGCGAATCTGGTGCAGGTAAAGAAGTAATTGCCCATCACATTCATAAAACATCTAAGCGCGCAAAAGGACCTTACGTAGCCATTAACTGCGCTGCTATTCCAGAGACTTTGCTGGAATCGATTTTGTTTGGTCATGAAAAAGGTTCGTTTACTGGCGCCACCAAATCACAAGCAGGTAAATTTGAGCAGGCTCACAAAGGCACCCTCTTCTTAGATGAAATTGG
>JACCDH010907773.1_pt1 | contig 10268 bp, 7 predicted proteins | sample 7442481 | NCBI WGS metagenome assembly JACCDH01 (sample SAMN15323433, study PRJNA562643) | freshwater metagenome | isolation source: river surface water | place: USA:Blue River Watershed | collected 2017-08-15
AGTATGGAGCCGGTGGAGCGGATATTGAGGGGAATGCCGGGGGAGGTGGAGCTACTGTGATTAATATAGAACTGAGTTTAAAGTAACTATGAGTGATTTAGAAATTATCAAAAACAGACTTAAAGAGTTTGGATTCTTTCCTGAGTTTTCCAATAAATCAAAATATTTGGCAAAACTTAAATCCTATTTAGGACTAAAAAAAGCCGAGGAATTACTTGATAATATTGATCTGATATTAGAAACTACCTCAGATAATGATAAAATAGACACAGAGTATGAAATTGCTAAATTAGCTATTGGAGACCCTGTTCTTATTAATATTATTTATAGTTCTGGAATTGAAACAAGTATTGAAATATTTTGTGAGGTCTTAAATATATTGGACAATATTGAAATCGAGCCACACGTGATTTGTGATTTAGGTGGGGCGAATGGTTGGTCACTTCAGCTTCTTGACGAATATTTTGAATTGAGCAGCAAGCTTATTCTAATTGAACAAAATCCAACATGGGAAGTGGTTAATCCGAAAATTGTTGTTTTGAACTCAGACTATGCTGCCGTTTCAGAAAACCTCCAATCGGAATTAATTATTTCAATATTTGGTTCTCCTGCAAATAATGTTGAATCATTATTAAAATGTGCTTCAGCTATTATGAAGAAGGATAGTTTATTCATTGTGGCACTAAGAATACCAAACAATTATTATTTTGAAAAATTTCAGCTAATTGCAAATAAGTACGGGCTAGGTGTTGATTTCAATAATTCCAAGCGGTTACAGTATTATCATAAGAATAATCGATTCACAGAAACGTTCCCTATTTTTACTTTATCAAATTCAATAATTCAAAAGGAGATCTATGCTCTTGAGCAACTGCACCTTGTAAAATCCTAATTATTTATTCTATATCAATTGACGACTTATTGCTATGAAATCTATCGAAATCAAATATGATGAAAATGTTATCTGCCCTTTTTGTCAACAAATTACCGTTAATATCAAATCTGATGATGCTGAGGTAATTCCCTGTCAACATTTAGTTTACGCTGCGACAGATGTTAGTTTAGAATTTAGGTCCGAAATTATCAATCGATTATTTGGATTAGATCCCCAAGAAGACAATTGTGAATTAACTCTTAGCGACTTAACGGAACATCCAGACTTTGAAAAGATATTTAATGAAGGTGAGTTAAAAGATTTAATCCAATTCGAAAGTTATGAACCAGCTCCTAGTTTTATGGGGGCATATTTTGGATTTATTCAGAATCAATAAAATGAATTGAATTAACACTCCAAAATTTTATAACATGATTCTGATCCTCAAATTCTTTTTTATATTGTAGAAGAGATAATTTTATAATTAACTAAAGAATTAGATTGTCATATGGCTACGAATAAGCATGCAACTATTAGGTACCATACTCTAGATAAATGTTTTAGTAATTTTAATAGACCCTATTTTATAGAAAACTTGATTGAAGCATGCAATCAAGCATTATTCGATTTTGGTGGTATTGAAGATGGAATTAAAAGAAGACAAATCTATGATGATATTACTTTTATGGAAAGTGAACAAGGTTGGTCAATTCCTCTTGAGAGATGTAAGGATGGTAAACGCGTATTTTATAGGTATTCTGACAATAAATATTCAATAAAAAATTACGGTATAAATCAAAACGAAGCAGAGCAGCTTAAAGGATCCTTAGCAATAATTTCAAGGTTTAAAGGACTGCCACATTTTGAGTGGATTGAAGAAATTCAAATAAGGCTTGAAGATACTTTTAAACTTAAAAATAATTTCAATACTTCTACCGTAGGCTTTGACCACAATCCATATTTAAAGGGAATAGAACACTTCACAGGGTTGTTTAATTCTATAAATAATAAGGTTGCATTAAAGATTAATTATAAGGCTTTCAATAAAGATTTTTCAATTCAAATTTTATTTCACCCTTGGTACTTAAAGCAATTTAATAATCGGTGGTTTTTATTCGGGTTTAATGAAAAATATAATGCTATTTCAAATTATCCTTTAGACCGAATTATAGATTTTGAAGAAATAGATGGCAAATATGTAGAGAATCAAAATCTGAATTTTGAAGAATATTTTGATGATGTAATAGGGGTAACAGTAAAAGGACCAGAATATGTTGAAAAAATTGTCATTAAAATTGATAAAGAATTGTGGCCATATATTGAAAGTAAACCACTTCATGGGTCTCAAAAAATAAAAGGAAATACCGAAAAAGACGTGACTATAGAGCTTTTATTAGAGATAAATCATGAATTAATTGCTCTTCTTTTTTCATTTATAGATTCAATAGAAGTAATTGAACCTAAGTTACTTAAAGATAAATTTAAGGTGCTTTCGGAAAAGCTTTATTTAAAATATAATTAACTATGCACTTGTGTTGCACAGTTAATTAGAACCTTTGTAGAGCCAATCGGATAATAGTATATGATGAAGAGATTTAGTAAGGAAGAGATAATGCAACAAGAACTAGTTAAGTCCAAAGTTTGGATGGTTTTTGATATTTTAAGAAGTGAAAATATTTCTTCCGATAATTATGATGTTTTATTGTTTCTACTTTCTGCATTTAAAGATAATGTAGTTTTTCCCGAATTAGTTAATGGACATCAGAGTTTTAAAGAGATTTTAATTGAAAGATTGCGCCATTCTAATAATGAGTTATCCCCTCAGTATGCCTTAATTTTACAAAGTTTCGAGCCATCAATTCAAAGATTAAGTGAAAATGGATTAAGACATATTTTCAGTGCACTTGCTGAGATTGATAAGCAGTTTCTAATTGATAACTTCTCATATATTTTTGATAGTGTATTATATCGCATTTCTGAATCTCATGGAAGATATGCTGGCGACTTTATACAACCTGTTGAAATAACGAGGTTTATGTGTGGCTTAGCGGATTTGAAGAAAAAATCAAAAGTTTTTAATCCATTTGCCGGTATTGCCTCATTTGGAGTTTACCTTCATCAATGGCAAGATTATTTAGGACAGGAGATTAATTTCAAAACAGCAGCATTAGGTATTTTGAGACTCATGGCTTACAAAAAGCTAGATTCTTCAAAATATTTTTGTGATGATTCGATTTCAAATTGGCCAGCCCAATCTGAGAAATTCGACCTGATTATTTCTAATCCTCCTTTTGGGATGAGAATTGGAAACCGTTATCCAGATTTAGATCTCAATATTAGGACGGTTGAGCAATTTTTGCTTAAAAAAGGTGTTCAATCTCTGACTCAAAATGGTAAGTTAATTGCTCTTTTACCTCAAGGATTTCTTTTTAAAGGCTTACAAGATCAACGCTTAAGGCAATATTTGGTTGAAGAAGATTTAATTGAAACGATTATTTCTTTGCCCAGTGGTTTATTACTAAATACGGGTATTCCATTAACCATTTTAGTATTATCCCATGATAAAAAATTGCCTGGTAGAGTGAAATTTGTTAATGGCACGAAGTTTTTAATATCCAATGGAATTAGAGATAAGGTGCTTGATGATTATACTTTATTAAACTTAGTTCATTCTAATAAAATTGATGAGAATTTCGTAAAGATTGTTTTTAATGAGCAAATTCGTAATAACGATTTCAACCTGAGTGTTGCGCGCTATTTCCAAGAGCAGATAGAAGGAGTAAGACTTGGTGACGTACTAGAGTTAATTAGAGGTCAAAGAGTCAACCTTACTGAGATAGGTAAATTAATTCGCATACGTAATTTAAAAGATGACAAAGTTGACCACGCTCTTGATATTTCGAGTATTGAAGAAAATGAACTAAGACAAACTGATACTCAAATATCAGAATCTTGTCTATTACTCGCTATGCGTTGGCGTACAATAAAGCCAACTCTTTTTGAATTCAATGGAGAGTCAGTTTTTATAAGTCAGGATATTTTATCATTCAGAGTTAATGAAAACATTGTCGACAAAGCTTACCTAATAAATGAGCTTCATGCTGATTATGTTCTGAAACAGCTCGATTCATACCGTAACTCAGTGGCTAGTATTCCTTTTATTCGTAGAGGGGATCTTATGGATGTAGTAATTAAGCTGCCTTCACTTCAAGAGCAAATTGCCAAAGTACAAGGTATTTACGAAATATCTGGTAAAATCAAAAGTCTGCAAGAAGAACGAAATGCCTTGGTTCACGGAAAGTCAGAGAAGCAATTCAGCGAATTTGCTTCCTTGAAACATACTCTTGGTAGGCCAAGGCAAAATATTCTTGATTGGTCTGATAACTTATTGGATTTTTTAAATAAGAAGAAGTTAGGATTTGAAGCATTAAATACGTCGTTTAAAGATTTCTATGATATCGATATCATATCAGCTCTTAAAGAGATCAAGCGTGATGTAAACTTCATTACTGATGTTCTTGAAAAAGGAGAGAATGGACTAGTTTTATCTGAATACGAAAAACAAGTAATTTCGCTATCCGAAATCAATAATATCATTAATGAACTTTCTGCTAACGGATTTAACTTTAAAATTAAAAAGTTGCTTCTTAAAGGTGACAAGCTGAAAGAAAGAGGGATTGTTGCTAACAGTACACTTTTAAAAACATTGCTTGATAACCTTTTGACAAATGCTAACAAGTATGCATTTGACAAAAAAGCTAATGGCAACGACGTTGTTATTGAATTAGTTGAGGTGGAGGATATACTTCATATGGAAATTAGAAATAATGGTAAACCATTTCCAAAGAATTTCGACAGAGAAAAATTTATTACTAAATACTCTACAGCAGATTCAACCAATGGGAGCGGTTTAGGAGGTTATGATATACATAGAATTGCATGTGATTTTAATAACCCGGACTGGATTCTATCATTGAACGAAGACCCTTTCTTTTTGGTAAAATTCAAATTTCAATTTGCCATTAAAATATTCAATTAATTATGGAGGAAATATTTTACAATATTTTGTGGATAGACGATGAGCATGAAACCCTTATGGGTACCAAAGGACGTGCAAAAAGAAATGGGATTAATTTAATACCATTTAAATCCTTGAATAGTGGAATGGATGAATTGGAAAAGAATTATCCTTTCTATGATGGAGTAATATTTGATGCTAAATTTTTTGAAAATGAAGATGACATAAAAGGTACAGAAGACACTTATAATGTTCATAGAGCAAAGGAAAGGCTTCTTCAAATCAAAAAGAAATTTGAAGTTTTTATCCTTACAGGACAGGCCGAAGCATATGAGGATAAAACCTTTAAAAAGGCTTTCACCAAAGTTTACAAAAAGGGGAGTGATAAAGAAATTGATCGTTTGTTTTCGGATGTTATACTTTCCGCATCTACGCAGGAAGACACTCAACTTCGTCACCGGCATAAAAAAGTGTTTGACGTATGTACCGAAAAGTATTTAGGAGAGCTTGCTGGGCAAGAAATTCTAAATCTTTTAAAATCAAACGATAAGGCAAGTTTAGATGACAATTTCAACGATATTCGCAAAGTAGTTGAAGACCTTTTTGTTGCTTTCAATAAATTCAGTTTACTACCCTCTGAATTTATTACGCCAAGTATTTCATTAAATGAAGGCAGTAGATTTTTGGCGGGGAAAGCTGCTGATGATATATTTTTTATTGAAAAAGGGTTTAAGCATTTAGAGGGAACCCATCTTCCGAAATTAATTGTGAAACATTTGCGAAGTGTTTTATCTGTAACACAAGCAGGGTCGCATAGGTCCGATGTTGATTTTCATGTAAAAACTATTAAAACTCCATACCTTTTCAATAGCGTATTTTTTCAGCTTTTAGATCTAGTAGTATGGTTTAAAATGTATGTAGATACTAATCCTAGAACTGGAAATTGGGAAAGAATGGAGTCTGCTAATTCTAATAAAAAACCTGTGAGTACAGAATTAGTTACAGGTAAAGTAATTGAGAAGGAAAGTCTAGCTAGAAGAGGAAAAGATTTTGCATTTTTCAAACCAGATACTTTGGGTGACAATATACTTATACCTTCACATTTGGTTAGTAGTCACAGTTTGCAGGATGAAATGAAAATTCAAGTTGAAATAGAAGAATATATGGACAACAGAGCCAACGAATTAAAAAATAGAGTTAAACGAATTGAATTATAAGCCATGAACCAATCAGTCCACAATAAATCAATCTCATTCATTTGGTCAATAGCAGACGAATGTCTACGTGACGTATATGTTCGTGGTAAATACCGTGATGTAATTTTACCGATGGTGGTACTTAGAAGATTAGATGCATTACTTGAAACAACAAAAGCCGCGGTTTTGGAAGAGTTAGCGTTTCAACGAGATGAGGCAAAGTTTACCGAATGGGATGAAAATGGATTAAGACAAGCAAGTGGTTATGTTTTTTACAATACGAGTGAGTGGACATTGCAACGTTTACACGATACTGCGACAAATAATCAGCAAATTCTTCAAGCTAATTTTGAAGATTACTTGAATGGTTTTAGTGGTAACGTGAAAGAAATCATTGAGAAGTTTAAACTCAAAAGTCAGGTTCGTCACATGGCCTCAAAGGATGTCTTATTAAATGTTTTGGAGAAATTCACTTCGCCTTATATTAATCTTACGCCTTTTGAGAAGAATGATCCTGATGGGCGTAAACTGCCTCCTTTGACCAACCTTGGAATGGGTTATGTTTTTGAGGAACTGATTCGTAAGTTCAATGAAGACAATAATGAGGAAGCTGGGGAGCACTTTACTCCTCGTGAAGTAATTGATTTAATGACACACATTATTTTTGAGCCAATCAAAGATAAACTTCCTCCGGTAATGACCATTTATGATCCTGCGTGTGGTAGTGGTGGAATGCTGACAGAATCCCAAAATTTTGTGAAGGATGAGGAAGGAGAAATTAAGGCCAAAGGGGATGTGTATTTATATGGTAAGGAGATCAATGATGAGACCTATGCTATTTGTAAATCGGATATGATGATCAAGGGCAATAACCCTGAAAACATTCGTGTAGGTTCAACTCTGAGTACTGATGAATTTGCAGGAACTACCTTTGATTTTATGCTTTCTAATCCCCCTTATGGAAAATCGTGGGACACTGAGAAGAAATACATTAAGGACGGCAAAGATATTATTGACCCCCGTTTTCAAATTATACTAAGCAATTATTGGGGTAAAGATGAACCAGCTGATGCGACACCTCGTTCATCAGATGGACAATTACTTTTTCTAATGGAGATGGTAAATAAAATGAAACCAATGTCTCAAAGTCCATTAGGTTCGAGAATTGCTTCTGTGCATAATGGAAGTAGTTTATTTACTGGTGATGCTGGCGGAGGAGAAAGCAACATTCGGAGATATATTATAGAAAACGATTGGTTAGAAGCCATTGTGCAAATGCCAAATAACTTGTTCTACAATACTGGTATAACAACGTACATCTGGATTTTAAGTAACAATAAAGCTAAGAACAGGCAAGGTAAGGTGCAATTGATAGATGCTGGTTTATTGTTTCGCAAATTGCGCAAGAACTTAGGAAATAAGAATTGCGAGTTTGCTCCCGAACATATTCGGAAAATTGTTTCCGTTTATTCAAATATGCAAACTGTTGATCGTGTTATAAATGATGAAACAAAAGAGGAAGAAGGTATTGCATCTCAATTATTTGACAATACTGATTTTGGTTATTATAAAGTTACCATTGAGCGGCCTAAACGTTTAAAAGCACAATTTACTGAAGAGCGAATTGCCGAATTACGATTTGACAAATCATTACGTGAAGCGATGGTTTGGGCTTATGAAACCTTTGGAGAAATGGTTTATACGGACATTGCCAAAATCGAAAAAGAAATTATTGAGTGGTGTGAAAGAAATGAACTGAATTTAAATGCCAAACAAAGCAAAGCATTAGTGAGTGAAACTTTATGGGAAAAGCAATTGGGATTATTAAATATCGCTACGGAATTAATGCAAGTAATAGGTAATGAAGAATGTAGCGACTTTAATGTACTGAAAGATACAGTTGATGAGGTATTGAAAGCTAAAAAAATTAAACTCTCAGCGACGGAGAAAAACACTATTTTAAATGCAGTGAGTTGGTATGATGCTGAATCAGAAAAAGTAGTTAAAGGGGTCAAAAAATTAATAGGCGATAAACTAGATAAATTGCTGGAACATTTGGATTGTAGTGAAAATGAACTAGCCAACTATGGTTATTTTGCTACCGATGTAAAAGGCGAATACCTTGAATACGAAACCGAGAGTGATTTGCGTGATACAGAAAATGTACCTCTCAAAGAAAACATTTACAGTTACTTTTTGCGTGAAGTAAAGCCCCATGTTGATGAAGCTTGGATAAACTTAGATGCTACTAAAATTGGATATGAAATAAGTTTTAATAAATACTTCTACCGCCACAAACCACTTCGTGAAATAGATGAAGTAAGCTCTGACATCTTGAAGTTGGAAGATTTGAGTGATGGTTTAATTCGTGAAATTCTGAATTTGGCATAATGGGAGCTTTAATGGAAAAATTTAAAGAGAAGAAATATTCTGAATATAAAGATTCTGGAGTAGAATGGTTGGGGGAGATTCCAAGCACTTGGGATTTAACTCGCCTCGGTACAAGGTTTGAAGAAAGAAAAACAAAGGTGTCAGACAAAGATTTCCCACCATTATCAGTCACTAAAAATGGAACAATTCCTCAACTTGATAGTGCTGCTAAAAGTAACGATGGTGATAATCGAAAGTTGGTTAAAAAAGGAGATTTTGTAATTAATAGTCGTTCCGACAGAAAGGGTTCAAGCGGCATAGCCTATCAAGATGGTTCCGTTTCACTTATTTATATTGTCTTGGAACCTAAAGGTATTCATCCGATTTATTGTAACTATCTATTAAAATCATACAATTTTATTGAAGAATTTTATAGAATGGGACACGGTATTGTTGCTGATTTATGGACTACAAGATATGATGAAATGAAAGCCATAATTGTCGGAATACCGTCTTTTAAAGAACAAATATCAATTGCTGCATTTCTTGATCGCAAAACAGCTTTAATCGACCAAGCTATCGACATCAAACAAAAGCAAATTGAACTGCTTCAAGAACGAAGACAAATACTCATTCACAAAGCAGTTACTCGTGGGTTAAACCCTAATGTGCAACTAAAGGATAGCGGTGTTGAATGGATTGGGGAGATACCAGAGCATTGGGATATGAAGCGATTGACAAAAGAGGTCTTTATTCAAGAGGGACCTGGTATAATGGCAACTGACTTTCAAGATGAAGGAATTCCATTAATTAGAATTTCAGGTGTTAAGGGTAATTATTTGACTTTAGAGGGTTGCAATTATTTAAAACCTTCAAAAGTAAATAACAAATGGAATCATTTTAAGTTGGAACTAAATGATTTAATTATTAGCGGTAGTGCTTCAACTGAGTTAGTAAGCGAAGTAAATGAAGTTACTCTAGGATCTATTTGCTATACAGGTTTGATTCGATTAAAAGCAAAATCTAAAAATGTGTATAAAGAATATTTAAAGATTTTCTTAGGGTCAAAATTGTTTTTCACTCAGATTGATTTACAAAAAACAGGTAGTACAATTAGCCATTATGGTCCTTCTCATTTGAATAGAATGTTTCTTGTTTTACCCCCAAAAGGTGAACAAATTCAAATTACTGATTATCTTGATAAAGCTAATGTCCAAATCACAACTGCCATTTCCCTAAAAGAGCAAGAAATAGAAAAGTTAAAAGAATACAAAGCCACATTGATCAATAGTGCGGTTACGGGTAAAATAAAAGTATATAACGATGCCGAGTAAAACGAATGAACAGGCCCTAGAAGCCACTATCGAAAAACGACTTACTGGGAGTTGCCTAGAAGAGTTAAAGGCACAGAATGTTGCTCTAAACACAGTTAATGAACGTGCAGAGCTTTATCGGTCAGGCAATGGCTATTACATTGGATTATCAGAAGATTTCAATGCCAAATACGCCATTGATGAATTGCGCTTTTGGGACTTTTTGCAAACTACTCAAAATGATGAATTAGCCAAGCTCCAACAACAAGGAGATTGGAAGCTCAAAATTTTAGAACGCCTCGATCGTATGATAAAAAAATACGGTATCCTGCGTTCATTTCGCAAGGGTTTAGACGTTGACGATGCGCATTTTACTTTGCTCTATCCATTACCATTAGCCAGTAGTAGTGAAACAGTCAAAGCAAATTTTGAGAACAATCAATTTAGTTCAACCCGTCAACTTCGATATTCGACATCCCCTACTGGTGAGGAGATTG
>JACCDH011686860.1_pt1 | contig 10268 bp, 6 predicted proteins | sample 7442481 | NCBI WGS metagenome assembly JACCDH01 (sample SAMN15323433, study PRJNA562643) | freshwater metagenome | isolation source: river surface water | place: USA:Blue River Watershed | collected 2017-08-15
CATGTTGCAGGCCCAAAGCGGCGAGCTTGCCACTGGGCAAATGCTCGTCAACGGGGTGAACGGTTGAACTCATGGAGGGGACTCCTTGGTAGTAAATGGGGGGAACATCCCAAAGCGGCGAGATGTGCGCCTCTTTGTGTTCCAAACTGTATACAAAATAGAATGCGATGTGGATGCGTGAAAACCCTGTGATTTGGAGCCCACTAACCCCTTATTTTTAAGTCATCAAAATGTAAGACAATCATTTGCACTTCAAAGTCACGCCCACTTGTCTTACATGACCCATTTCGGCAATTTTGGTTTTCTAGCCCAACATTCACCTTTGCTGGCTGAACTGGGCCAAACCGCCGAAAAACTCTATCCGTTTGACCCATCGAGTTGTGTCCTCAAGCTGCGTTTGTTGGCCGAATCGCTTACGCAAGAGATGGCCGCACATTTGGGCATTCGACTGATCCAGCCCACCCAAGCCGAGTTGCTGCGTGCCGTGGACAGCCGTCTGAACATGGACCCCCAAGTGCGGCAAATGTTCCACCTGCTGCGCCACCGGGGCAACGCCGCTGCACACCAGGTGGTGCACGATATTGGCTACCGCGAAGGTCTGGAAGCGCTCAAGGTGGCGCGAGAAGTGGCCATCTGGTTTCATCGCTCCTTTGGTGACCAGCCCAACTTCAAGCCCGGTCCCTTTGTTTTGCCAGACGACCCCAGCCAAAAGCTGGTGGGCTTGCAACAACAAATCGCCGACTTGCAAAACGCCCTGCAGCAAGCGCAAACCGCCCAGACAGATCAGGTTCAGATGCAGCAACTGCTGCAAGCCCAAGCCGAACAAGAGCGGCGCATGGCCGAACACGCGCAAGAAGAGCGCAACATTTACGAAAGCCTGGCCCACGAAGCCAGCGAGCGCTACGCTAGCCTGAAAGCCGAGTTCGACGCCAAGCTGGCCAAAGCCGCCACGCTACCCGAAGCCCAGGCCAAAGAGGTCCAGACCTTGGCGCAAAGGGCTGCAGAGGCTGCCCAAAAAGTCGTCATGGACGAAGCCGCCACCCGGCTCATCATCGACCAGATGCTCATCGACGCGGGCTGGGAAGCCGACACCGTTCAACAGACCCACGCCAAAGGCACGCGCCCCGAGCGCCACAAAAACAAAGCCATTGCCGAATGGCCCACGCAGGGCAAACAAAGCGCCGACTACATGCTGTTTGCGGGCATCACCCCCATCGCCGCAGTAGAGGCCAAGCGCCTCAACGTGAACGTGGCCGGCAAGATTCCGCAGGCCGAGCGCTATGCCCGTGGCCTGATGCGAGACACCGACCACCAGCCCGCCTGGATCGTGGAGGGGCGCACCACCCCCTGGCCTGATGGCGAAGGCGGCGAGTTTCAGGTGCCCTTCGTTTATTCATGCAACGGCAGGCCCTTCATCAAGCAAAGCCCCGAAGCCAGCGGCACCTGGCACCGCGACGTGCGATCCCCGGCCAACCTGCGCAAACCGCTCATGGGTTTTCATTCGCCCGACGGGTTGCTGGACCAACTCACACGGTCGAAGGCCGACGCCGAAGCCCGCTTGCAGCAAGAAGGCTTTGCCTACCTGGGCCTGCGTGACTACCAACAAAAAGCCATCTCCGCCGTCGAAGTCGCCATGGCCCAGGGCCAAACCAGCTGCCTGCTGGCCATGGCCACCGGCACGGGCAAGACGCGCACCATCATTGGCCTGATCTACCGCTTCCTCAAGGCCGAGCGCTTTCGGCGCATCCTGTTTCTGGTGGACCGCACCGCTTTGGGCGATCAGGCCATGGACGCCTTCAACGAAGCGCCGCTGGAGCAAAACCAGCCCCTTTCAAAAATCTACAACATTGCTGAACTCGGCGACATGGCAGCCGAAGCCGAAACCCGCGTGCAAGTGGCCACCGTGCAAGCCATGGTCAAACGCATCTTTGGCAGCGACAACCCACCCCCGCTCGATGCCTACGACTGCATCATTGTTGATGAAGCCCACCGGGGCTACGCGCTCGACCAAGACATGACCGAAGGCGAAATCGCCCTGCGTGACCACGCCCAATACCTGTCCAGCTACCGCCGTGTACTCGATTACTTTGACGCCGCCAAGATCGGCCTGACCGCCACCCCGGCCAAACACACCAGCGACATCTTTGGCAAACCCGTCTACACCTACTCGTACCGTGAAGCTGTGGCCGACGACTGGCTGATTGACCACGAGCCGCCCATCCGCTACGAAACCCTGCTCAGCCAAAAAGGCATCCACTTTGCCAAAGGCGAAACGGTCGAGTCCATCAACCTCAGCACCGGCGAAATCGAAGCCGCCGAACTGGAAGATGAACTCAGCTTCGAGCTCGAAAGCTTCAACAAACGCGTCATCAGCGAAGACTTCAACCGCGTCATTTGCGAACAACTCTCCAAAGAGCTGGACCCTCTGGGCGAAGAAAAGACCATGATCTTTTGCGCCACCGACGCGCACGCCGACATGGTCAAACGCCTGCTGAGTCAAGCCTTTAAAGACCTCTACGGCGACAGCTGGAACCAGGCCGCTGTTGAAAAAATCACAGGCGCTTCTGACAAGGTGGACCAGCTCATTCGCCGCTACAAAAACGAGCGCTTTCCCAGCATCGCCATCACGGTGGACCTGCTGACCACAGGCATCGACGTGCCCGCCATCTGCCACCTGGTGTTCATGCGCCGCGTCAAGTCGCGCATCTTGTATGAGCAAATGATTGGCCGCGCCACCCGCCGCTGCGACGCCATTGGCAAAACCGTTTTCAAGATTTACGACCCGGTGGACCTCTATGCCGCGCTGCAAGAGGTCAACACCATGAAGCCGCTGGTCAAAAACCCCAACGTGACGCTGGAGCAACTGCTGGACGAGTTGAACAACCCCACCTCGTTCACCACAGGAGGTAGCCAGCAGGGCCGCACGCATGCGCACGACGTGCTGGACCAGCTCAACCAAAAACTCATGCGCGTGCTGCGCGATGCCAAGCACAAAGCCGACAAACTGCCGGGCGTGCGCGAAAAACTCGACCAGCTTGAACAGCAATGGGGCGTGTCCCCGCAAGACCTGCACCGCCACCTGCACAAGCTGGGGCAAGACCACGGCCCTCAGGCAGCGGCCGACTTCATTCGCCACAACACCCAGCTGCTGGTGCAAGTGGCCGAAGTCAAAGAACTGGTGGGCACGTCATACCGGCCCATTTTGTCTGACGCGCATGATGAGTTGCTGGTCCGTGATCAAAGCTGGGGCGACTACGACAAGCCAGAGGACTACCTCGACAGCTTTGGCCACTTTGTGCGCGAGCAAGTTAACCAAAGCGCTGCGCTCAGCGTGGTCGTCAACCGACCCAAAGACCTGACCCGCGAACAGCTCAAAGAAGTGCGCATGCTGCTCGACGGCCAAGGCTACAGCGAAGCCCGCCTCAAAGCCGCTTGGCGTAGCCAAAGCAACCAAGACATTGCCGCTGGCATCATTGGCTACATCCGCCAGGCCGCTTTGGGCGAAGCGCTGCTGCCCTTTGAGCAACGCGTGGCCAACGCCATGCAGCGTATCTACACCACCCACGCTTGGACACCGGTCCAACGCAAATGGCTGGAGCGCCTGGCCAAACAACTCACCCATGAGCTGGTCATTGACCACAGCTTTGTGAACACCGCCTTTGCCAACGACGGCGGGGCCAAGCAGCTCGACAAAATCCTCACCGGGCAGCTCGACCAAGTCATGGACGAGCTGGCCGACGCCTTGTGGCCCAATGTGGCCTGAGCCCGCAAGCGAACCCTTTAAAGAAACACCCCATGGCTACCCAAGACATCGTCCAGAAACTCTGGAACCTGTGCGACGTGCTGCGCGACGACGGCATCAACTACAGCGACTACGTGACCGAGCTGGTGCTGCTGCTCTTCATCAAGATGGAGTACGAAAACGCCGAAAGCGGCATCCTGCAAAAACACCGCTTGCCCGCCTACGCCCGCTGGCCCGAACTCACCAGCCGCAGCGGCCTGAATCTGCTCAACCACTACCGCGAAACCCTGCTCAAGCTCAGCCTGAGCACTGACCACCTGATCTCGGCCATCTACGCCGACGCCCAAACCAGCCTCAAAGAGCCGCGCCACCTGGAGCAACTCGTCAAAAGCCTGGACGGCATCGACTGGTTCAGCGCCCGCCAAGACGGCCTGGGCGATTTGTACGAAGGCCTGCTGGAGAAAAACGCCAACGAAACCAAAAGCGGCGCGGGCCAATACTTCACCCCGCGCCCGCTGATCGACACCATCGTGCAGGTCATCAAACCCCAAGCCGGTGAGACGGTGCAAGACCCTGCCGCCGGCACCGCGGGCTTTTTGATCGCCGCCGACCGCTACATCAAAGACCACACGGACGACCTGTACAACCTGAGCGAGAAAGAACGCCAGTTTCAGCGCAACAAAGCCTTTTTGGGCATGGAGCTGGTGCCTGGCACCCGCCGCCTGGCGCTGATGAACTGCCTGCTGCACGGCATGGAAGGCGACGACGAAGGCGTGGTGCACCTGGGCAACACGCTGGGGAGCGCGGGCAGCGCCCTGCCCCTGTGCCATGTGAGCCTGAGCAACCCACCCTTTGGCACCGCCAAGGGCGGCGGCGGCCCCACCCGCGACGACCTGACCTTTGCCACCAGCAACAAACAGCTGGCCTTTGTGCAGCACATCGTGCGCCACCTGCGCGACGGTGGCCGCGCCGCCGTGGTGCTGCCCGACAACGTGCTGTTTGAGGCCGGCGTGGGCGCCGACATCCGCCGCGACCTGATGGACAAATGCCGCCTGCACACCATCCTGCGCCTGCCCACCGGCATCTTCTACGCCCAGGGCGTCAAAACCAATGTGCTGTTCTTAGAGAAGGTGAGCCAAGCTGCCACCGGCAGCACCCAAGAAGTGTGGGTGTACGACATGCGCGCCAACGCGCCCAAGTTCGGCAAACGCACCCCGCTGACGGAGGCCCACTTTGCCGACTTCATCGCCGTCTATGGCGACGACCCCAACGGCAAAAGTGAGCGGCAGACCCAAGGCGAGCAAGGCCGCTGGCGCTGCTTTAGCCGCGAATGGATTGCCAATGAAAAAGGCGACAGCCTGGATATTGCTTGGCTGAAGGATGACAGCGCCGAAGACGCGGCCGATTTGCCGGAACCGGCGGTGCTGGCGCGGGACGCGTTGGCGGAGCTGAATGGGGCTATCGAGGAGTTGGAGGTGATTTTGGCGGAGTTGGGGGCAGTCGAATGAATGCGATTCCCCTGGGCTGGATCAAAGTCTTGACCTCCGATGTCGCTCAAATCGTTGGGGGCGGGACGCCTCCGTCAAAAGACGAGGCGTGCTTTACCCCACCTGGCCAAGGTATCCCCTGGATAACGCCTGCGGATCTGAGCGGCTACAGGGATCAAACGATCTCGCGTGGCACTCGGGACTTATCAACAAAAGGGCTTGCATCCTGTTCGGCGAAGGTTATGCCGACTGGTACCGTTTTGTTCTCCAGCAGAGCACCAATTGGGTACGTGGCGATTGCCAGCAATCCAATAGCTACCAATCAAGGCTTCAAGAGCTTTGTTCTTCCAAAGGAAATCGACAGCCGCTTTGCCTACTACCAGCTAAAGCACATCAAACCAGTTGCGGAGGCACTCGCGACAGGGACCACGTTCAAAGAGCTTTCAGGTACGGCTGCTGCGAAGTTACCTTTTTTGGTTGCTCCCTACCTTGAGCAAAAACGCATCGCCGACAAACTCGACACCGTCCTTACCCGCGTCGACGCCGTCAACACCCGCCTGGCCCGCGTCGCCCCCCTCCTCAAACGCTTCCGCCAATCCGTCCTCGCCGCCGCCACTTCGGGGCGGTTGACGGAGGATTGGCGTGACATCCAGCAACCAACGGGTGCACAAACCAAGGGGCAACTAGACACCATCACGCAAGCGCGCCTTCAACGAATGAAGAAAGCGAAGGATGCAGTAGAACGCACGAAATCCGAGGAATTCGACATTCCCCAAAGCTGGCTTTGGACGTCCTTGGATGCATTGACTGCAAAGATAGTTGACGGGACACACCACACGCCGACCTACGTGGGTCAAGGCGTTCCATTTGTGTCGGTGAAGGACATCCGCGATGGGGTCATCGATTTTTCAAATACGAAACTCATCGCTGAAGAAGAACACCGCGAACTCAGCAAGCGGTGCTTCGTAGAGCGCGGTGACTTGCTGATCACGAAGAGCGGGACGATCGGCCGCACTGCGATTGTCAAAACAGATACTCCGTTTTCGCTGTTCGTTAGCGTTGCATTGCTAAAGCCAGCATCTAGCGCAGTGAACATGCGGTTCATAGACTTCGTGCTCCAACACTGGATTGGCAGTATTGACGTATCAAGTCGGATCGTTGGTTCAACGATAAAAAACTTGCACTTGATTGATATGAAGGTGTTGGGAATTCCGTTCCCACGCCTCGATGAACAAGCCGAAATCGTCCGCCGCGTCGAAACCCTGTTCGCCTTCGCCGACCGCCTCGAAGCCCGCCTGCAAACCGCCCAAACCGCTGCCAACCGCCTCACCCCCGCGCTGCTGGCCAAAGCCTTTCGCGGTGAGCTGGTGCCGCAAGACCCAAATGACGAACCCGCCAGCGAGTTGCTCAAGCGGCTTGCTGAGCAAGGGCTAACCAGCAAAACCAAGCGCCTGGTTCGGAAAGTCAAAAGTAAATAAAAAAACAGAAGGGAGAACAAGATGGGTTACGGAGGATATGGTGAACACGCGGCCAAGCCACCGGCCCTGTTTGTTCTGGACCTTGGTGCAAATGGCGGCTCACTGGCATCAACGACTATTGATGAGTTGCGTACTTGGATCGAGAAAGAAGTCCAGGCTTGGCTGCCTTTATTCCAAGCGTGGCAACAAATTTCGCAAGGCCGGAACCCAACAGTTGGGAATCTGAAAAACGCAGTCGACTGGGCGCGGCAGCCATTGAGTCAGGCTCAAGTGATTGTCCAGAAAATGATCGCAGCAAATGGGAAGTTTACTGAAACAGATAGCCAGAAGCTATTGCAGCAAATTAAGAACCACTTGCAAGATACATTTTCGAATCGATTCTTGCCGCACACAGGTTCTGCTCTGGGGAAACGGTTACTGGGGTTGTCGGCAGAGCCAGTCGTGGCGCTTGGGTACGCTTTCGCGGTTATCTCTGAAGGGCACAACCAACTCCTGACCCAAGGCGACGCCAATGTTTGGCGTGGATTTTTGATGGGGCTGCAGGATCGGCATGGCGTCATCACCGACTCGTACGCCTGGTTAGCAAATGAAAAAGAAGCACTCAGCGATTTGCGAGCCAAAGCCGAGTCAGCATTGACTCAAAAAGAGTTGGCTGCAAACGAACTGCACCGACGCTACGAGAGCCTGGAGTCTGATATTGCAAAGGCTGACGAAAAGCAGAAGCAGGATTTCACGCAATTGCTTGAAAAAGTGAATGCGGAACACGCCGAGGCACTCGGTGCTCATGAGACGGCGATGAATGACTTGAAACGAGCATTCAAGGAAGCGATGGCAATCCGAGGGCCTGTAAATTATTGGCGCAGAAAAGCTAGAAGACACCGCGTCCAGAGTAAACGTCAGATGGTGCGATCTTTTCAGTTGCTCGGAGGTTTGTCTGCGGTTCTAGGTCTTACGGCAATTTGGGCTTTTTGGACAGTCAATGACAAAGGGGTTCCACATGCTTGGAAAGTTTCAGTATTGATACTCATAGCTGTTCTTGGCATATGGGCCACTCGACTGGTTATTCGAATGTGGCTGAGTAATGCCCATTTAGCAACCGATGCGGAGGAACGCGTCACTATGGTGCAGACGTATCTGGCATTGATAGAAGACGGAAAGATGACCAAAGACGAAGATCGTGCTTTGGTGCTGACGCCATTGTTCAGGCCTGCAGCTGATGGTCTTGTCAAGGATGAGGGATTACCTCATCCAGTGTTAGAAATGCTGACACGCACTGGAAGGTCGTAAGTCAAGCCTCGTACGCTAAGGAACAAGATCGAAGCATGCGCCCGTAGCACCCAGTACCTGAAACGTATCCACCCACGGCACCCCAAAGTGTTGGCACACATTGGGGATGATGAATTTGTTTTTGCGCTGTAGGTTGAGCTGTTCGTGGGTGACCAGCACACAGTCGGGCGTCACCATAGCCTTGGCAATGAGCCACGGGTCGGCCCCGGACAGAAATTCATCCACGGCCCCCGCCTTCATCAACCCAGCCTGGCTGGCGACGTGTGCGGCCACGGTGGCAAAGGCACTTTGTGTCGCAGTGTCAGACACGTCCCAAAACAAGTCTTTGTTCAGTTTGGTCCAAGTGGCCAGGTCGTCGTTGCCGCGCCGCAGCTCTTCGCCCACGTTGTCGATGCTGGCCACCAAGCCTTGCACATGGCTTTTTAATATCCACGCCCAATAGCCTGGGCAGACGGTCATGCTGTAGTAGCGGTTTTTGGCTTCGATGAGGGTGTTGGCGTCCAGCAGATACATCATGTTCCCAGCTGCACGGCAAAGGCGCGAAGTTTCGCGGGTTGCACACCGAGGAGCTTGCCCGCGTCTCGCAGCAGCAACCGCCCGCTGAACGCTTCAGCGATGACGGCTTTGGCAAAGCGCGTGCTGTTTTTGGAACCCGCATTGCGGTAATAACTGCCCCCCTGGCTTTCGGCTTGCCGAAAGCGCTCCAGTTCCGCGAGGTAGAAATGGTTATAGGTCTCGCGGTTGATCAAACCCAGGTCCAGCGCACGCCGCGCCACCACCAGTTGGCTGACGTGAAAACGCAGGGCTAACTCGGCCAAGCGCACAGGCCAGTCGGGCGAAGCGTCGGCCCAAGCGGCTTGAAAGGCGTCAGCAGGTGCCAAAAATTCTCCGGCAATGGCATTGCAGGCCACTTCTTCTGTGCGGGTGTTGCCGTGGGCGGCATTCGATATGCCGCTGCTGCCCAGCCAGATGTGGGCCAGCTCGTGCAGCAGCGTGAACAGGCGTGCGGCTGGTGCATCGGCTGCGTTGATGAAGATGACCGGCGCTGTGGCGTGGCTGATAGCAAAGCCCCGGAATTCGCCCACGTCCAGTTTGCGGCGCGTGTTGTTGCCCACAATGCCGCTGCGCATGACGAGGATGCCCGCTTGCTCAGCCGCCTGTATCAGGTCGCGGTGGTACACATCCCACTGGCGTTGGCCTTGTTCAACGGCCACACCCAGCACTTCCCGAATGTCGGCTGCCACGGTGCGTGGGCTGGCGCTGGCTTTGAATTTGCCCACAAAGGGCAGGGGCTGAGCCCCTTGCTCTTGCTGGTAGTCGGCGTACCAAGCTTGGCGTTGCAGGGCGTGCTGGATGGTTTCGATCAGGTTGACGCTGGGTTTTTCAACCGGCGCACCACCGACCGTGCGCAGGTCGGGCAGCAGCGGTGCCGCTTCTGGTGGCTGCTGCAAAAAGAAAAAACCAAAAGGCGCATGCAGCGCATGGGCCACGTTTTGCGCTTGCTTGAAGGTGGGTAAACCATCGCCCATTTCCCAGCGCTCTAACTGTTCGGGTTTGACGTGCGCCGCCTTAGCGACAGTGTGCAAATCAATGCCCACACGACCACGCGCCCAGCGGAGCATGGACGGGTTGATGTGGGCTTGGGGCGTGGGCATGCCTTGATTTTATGAGTTGGCTACTTCTTGGGAATAGGGTTTATGACTACCTTTTGATTGATTTTTGGTGTTCTTTCTTGCCGTGAAGACGGTTGATGTTCTGATGGCGAGTTTTGAACTGCGCCGGAACCTTCAGACCGCCATCAAGGGAAACAGCGCATGGTCTATCGGCACGCCTGCGGGCAGCTCTTGGTCCAGCCCGGGAAAGGGCGGCGAGGTCACCCAGGGCCGTGGCGCGTGGGTCATGTCGTCGCCCAAAAAGCGCACCGAATACACGCGCCTGCGCTGCGTGCCGTCAACGCCTGCTGAGGCATGCAGACTGAGCATGTGAAAACACACCAGATCGCCCGGCTGCAAGTCCCAGCCGAGGATCGGAAAATCTTCGCGGTGGTTTTCAATGTCGGGTAACTCGGCCAGCGTGCCCTCGGGAAACCACTTGGCTTGGTTCGTCATGAAGGTGCGCGGCATGAGCCAGGGGCCCCGGTGGGAGCCCGCGATGAACTCCAGCGTGGCAGCGCGGGGCACGGGGTCCACCGCAATCCAGAAACTTATGTTTTGCAGGCCGCCGACATTGTAATCAGGCTGGTCCAGGTGCCAGGGCGTGCGCTCGCGTGTGCCG
>JACCDH011359447.1_pt1 | contig 10266 bp, 9 predicted proteins | sample 7442481 | NCBI WGS metagenome assembly JACCDH01 (sample SAMN15323433, study PRJNA562643) | freshwater metagenome | isolation source: river surface water | place: USA:Blue River Watershed | collected 2017-08-15
GTTCCATCAAACAAGATTGGAATCTGCACGACATATTGAGCGCCATCTGAAGTTACGCCAACACATTCTTGATATGTAACGTATTCGTCAGCATAAACAGAGCTCTTTGTGGAGCAAACCGGAGCAGCATTTGCCGCTGTAGGTATTGCTACTAACGCAGTTGTTGTAATTGCAAGCGCGGATGCAATTGCAAGAACGCGCTTCTTTAGAGATATATTTTTCATGAGTTAGTAGGTATTCCCTTCGCTGGCAATTTAGCCCGCTTAGATTTGGCCTTTGTTACTGGGCCAGTTCCGGAATCGGTTGTATAGATAGTGCGCGCAGCATCAACTGGAACTAGCGCACCAGCTAGGTTGTACTTACCGAACCAGTAACCGGTATGACCAGCATGGCTTCGCTTGCTTACGCCATTGGCTGTATAAGAAGCGCTCGCAAATGTCGCGCCCTTATTCTCAACAGCAGCGATCAAAGACTTACGTGTTGGGTTTTTGCCCGCAGCGCGTAGTGCTTGAACTGTTAGCAGAGCAGAGTTCATTCCGACAAGAACGTTATTATCGAAATCGACGTTACCGTTAAAGTCTTTATTTACTTGCTGGAAAAGCCTTACATACGGATCTTTGGTGTCTTGCGCATCTGGCAAGAATGAAGCACCAATTGCACCATTTAGAAGTGCTTGTGCTTGTGGGTTATTTAGTGAGATCTTGATTGTTGTTGCATCTGCACCAACTGAACCAAGAATCCACTGTGGCTTATAACCAGCAGCGGCGGCAACTCCGAGGGCTGCAGCAGTTGCGGAGGAAACGCTAAATAGCGTTACGGTCTCGCACTTTGAACCTGCGAACTTGGTAATCCAAGCTTGCGCGGTTGCTGCGCTCTGAGTTCCGGAAACATACTTAACTGTTTCAGCAAATGTTAGACCAGCAGCTGCAAAGCCCTTTGAGGCATCGGCACCGAAGTCATCATTTTGAACAAGTAAGCAGTTCTTCTTTGTTCCAAAATTCTCTTTGATATATGAAGCAAGGATCTTTGCTTCCATCGCATAGGTTGGGAAGTGCATGAAAGAAGTTGGGAACTTCTTAACATCAGCAAATCCGCTGTAACCGGTATTTAGATAAAGCGATGGGATGCCGCGAGCTCCAAGTCGGACCTTGCTTGCGACGGCGAGATGGTTTGCGGTACCAAGTTGACCAACAAGTGCAAATACCTCGTCTTTGAGTATCAATTCATTAGTCTTGTTAATCGATTCCTGTGGGATATAGCGATCATCTTTGATAATGAGATTGATTTGGCGACCATAAACGCCACCATTGCTATTGATGTAATCGAAGTAAGCCTTCATTGCCGGTGCGACCTTGTTATAACCAGGAGCTGCAATACCGGTCATCGGTACTGTGATTCCTAGTTTGATCTCATCGGCGGATACGCCAACTTCTGCATTTGCTGGCACAGAGCTTGCAACTAGCGCAAACGATGTGACAGCTACCGCTGCAAGAATGCTCTTCTTGCGTCGTAAGCTGATCATTTATTTCCTTCCATCGAGGGTTTTATTCTTCAATGTTTTGCATGTGATTCCCTACGTTTTCTAATCGCTTCGGCTGGGCCGTTTGGCGAGAAGAGAACTGTCAGGATCAACAGCACGCTAACAATGAAGCCTGGCAGATTCGTAGTGATCTTCTCGGAATCACCAAGTTGATGCGAGATCACATCAGCGATTTCGGGAATCACCACGAGAACTACGGCGCCTAGCATGCTACCTAGGAGGCTGGTTACGCCAGCGAGCACCGCGCCGGTAATTATGGTGAAAGAAAGACTAAGTGGGAAGGCGCTTGGAGCGACGATACTGATCATGCCCAGCAGAGCCCCAGATAAGCCTGCTACGCCCGCGCTTATAGTGAAGGCAAGGATTTTCGAGGATGCAACGTTGATGCCGCATAAAGAGGCAGCCGTTGGGTTAGCTCTCAGGGCTTTCCAAGTTCTACCAAACCTACTGTGGAGTAGGTTTCTAAGCAGGAACATCGCAATTAAAACTACAAATGCAGCGATCCAGAAAAACCATTTATATAAAGTAAAACTCTCGCCAAATCTTGCAGGTGGCATACCTGCGTCGTAAACCAAACCAGTTTCGCCACCAAGAAAAGCAAATTGATTTGCAAGTGTTGGCAAACCAACTGCAAGTGCCAGCGTTGTTCCTGCAAGATATGGCCCAGTTAATCTTCCTGCAGCAAAACCTAAGATAAATCCGAATGCAGCAGTAACCAATATCGACATAAGTAAGGTAAACCAGAATGGTGATTGCCAATAAGTTTGTGCTAATGCAGCCGAATAAGCGCCGACTGCAAGGAATGCACCATGCCCTAGTGATACCTGACCGGTGTATCCGGTTAGCAAGATGATGGAGGCAATAGCTAGCGTTGTTATTGCAATCGTCGCGCCTTGATAAACCCGTAACTCACTTACTCGATCAGCCAGTATGAGCAAGAGCCAACCAAATAAGAAGTATGCAATAAAAGCCTTCTTTGTTGAGAGCTTATGCACTGCGTACCTTCTTTGAACCAAGCAAACCATTTGGTCTGATAATTAGAGAAAGTAGTAAAACCACAAAGACAGTTGGGAAAATCAAAGTAGTTCCAACGTAATTTAAGACAAATGAGACCCCAAGTCCTAAAACCATTCCACCTAAGACTGCACCTGGCAAACTTTCCAGACCCCCAATTACGGCAGCGACGAAACCAAAGACTAGTAAGACATCAAGTGAGTTCGGCGAGAGAATGTCATTTGGCGTAATTAAAACTCCAGCAATTGCGCCAGCAGCGCCAGCAAATACCCAGCCAATTGTTCTAATTGGTCCAACACGAATTCCTGCTAATCGCGCAATCTCTGGTTGGAAGGCTGCTGCGCGAAGTGATAATCCAAGATCGGTCTTCTGGAAGATAAAGGAGAAGATAATCATGACTATTGCCGAGCCAACAATTACTAAAATATTAAGGCGGGAGAATGGAAGTGCTTCACCGCCGATTACAAAACCATTTGTAGAAACTGGTGGATAGATACTTCGATAATCGTTACCCCAGATCATTCCAACAATGCTGCGAATTATGCCGAGTAAACCTAGAGTTGCAATTACTGGTGCAAGTGATGCAACTGGACCTTCATCAATATGTCTAAACAAAGTGCGCATTAAGAAATACTCAACGCCAGCACCAAGAAGCGCACCTGCAACAACTGCAAAAAGAACGGCAAGCCAGAAGACGCCTGTTCTAGTGACAATTTCGTAAGCAATATAAGTAGTAAGAATTGCCTGGCCGGCCTGGGCAAAATTTATTACTCGAGTGGAACGCCAAACTAGAACTAAGGCGAGTGCCATCAAGCTATAAATGGAACCGAGCGTTAAGCCGATTAAGAGGGTTCCGATTAGTTCTCTCATTAATACCCCAAATATGCTGACTTGAGCGCAGGATCTGCCATTAGATCGCGCGCATTACCGGATGCAACTAATTCGCCAAGATTAAGGATTACGCCGGTATCAGCAATCGCAAGTGCGCTCGCTGCGTTCTGTTCCACCAGAACTACCGTCATTCCAAGGGATTTACGTAATTTATCAATTGCAGCAAAGATTTGTTCGATGATTAATGGCGCGAGCCCCAAAGATGGTTCATCAAGCAAAAGTAACTTTGGTCTAGAAACTAATGAGCGACCAATTGCCAGCATCTGACGTTCGCCGCCAGAGAGCGTATTTGCGCTTTGTTCCATTCTTTCGCCTAATCTTGGAAATAGTTCTACTACCTCTTCGATTGCTTTTGCAGTATCGGCTCGATTTCTTCGCCACAAGCCACCAACCAATAAATTCTCTTTAACAGTTAACTCTGGAATTACTGATTTTCCTTCAGAGACATGTGAGATTCCGCGCCGGACCAAATCTTCTGGCTTTACCCCCAAGATATTTCGATCTCGCCAAGTTGCCGTTCCATTTTCAGCACTCTTTAATCCAGATAGCGTTCTGAGTAGCGTTGTTTTTCCAGCGCCATTTGCGCCAATTACTGCAGCTAATTCACCTTGAGGCACTTCAAAACCAACATTTGTTAACGCACGGATAGCGCCGTGGCTTACCGTCAAATTGTTTACGATTAACGAGCTCATTTGGTGCCCGCCGTTCCAAGATATGCCGCGATTACAGCAGGATCATTGCGGACGGCATCCTTATCTCCGGTCGCAATTAATTCACCAAAGTTCAAGACTGAAATTCGATCACAGATAGACATAACAACATCCATGTGATGTTCGACGATTATGACTGAGGTTGTACTCTTTATATTTTTAATTAACGAATTGAGCCATTCAATATCTTGTGGTCCTAGACCACCTGCTGGTTCATCAAGAAGGAGAATGCGAGGCTCGCTAATTAAGGCCCGTGCAATTGAAACGCGTTTGGTATCTGGATACGAGAGCGTATCGGCGCGCCGGTAGGTAAGGCTGCCGGAATATGCACGCTCGAGTGCTGTCTGTGCCAATTCGCGCAACCTGCGCTCATCCTTTTCTACCGCGCCAATAAAAGATGAAAGCAGACCAGCTTTAGCTTGATAGTGAGCACCAAGCATCACATTTTCTTGGACCGTCAGATCTGGAAATAGGCCAACGCCCTGCAGAGTTCGAGAGATTCCATGACTTACTAATTGGTGTGGTTTTGGCCATTTAACTTTTCTACCGAATAGTTCGAGCTCGCCACTTGCTGGAGTTACTAATCCAGATAGGGCGTTGAAAACTGTTGTTTTGCCGGCACCATTTGGACCAATCAAACCTAGAACTTCGCCGCGATGTAAATCAATATTTACATTTGATAGAGCCTTTAAGCCACCAAAATTAACTGAAAGGTCTCTAATCGATAAGACCTTCTCATTAGCTGCCATAGCTCTAATTAACTCCCAAGTTAGTTGATATAGATTCTTGGAACCCGTGGACCAATTCGCGTCACAATCTCATAATTGATTGTGCCACTAGCTTGCCCCCAAGCGTCGGCAGTGTATCCGTCAGCCCCACCATCTCCAACAGAACTTCCAATCAAATAAGCCCAATCGCCTGTACGCGCTATCGAATTGTTACCTAAATCAACGACAAATTGATCCATTGAAACCCTGCCAAGTATTGGCGCCTTTTTATTACCAACGAGTACGCCCGCGATTGAATTTGCATTGCGAGGTACGCCATCGGCATAGCCCATAGTAATTACACCAACTTTAGTCGCTTCTTTTGTGATTGCAGTTCCACCATAGCCAACTTGAACACCAGCTGGAACATCTTTTACCAAATGTATTTGAGATCGTAATGACATTACCGGATGTAGATTTAGTTTTGCAGAATCTCCCATGTTTTTCACATCTGGCGAAAGTCCATACATCGCAATTCCCATACGAACTAAATCGTAATGAGCGCTCTCATTGGAGAGCGTTGCTGCAGAATTACTTAGGTGTAATAACTCTGGTTTGATGCCATAACCAGTTGCTTCTGCTACTCGTTCTTCAAAATTTCTTATCTGTTCATCATTAAATTTATGCCCTGGTTCATCAGCACGCGCAAAATGTGACCAGATTCCAATTACCGATACTCGATTTGATTTAAGTAGATCGCTTGTTGCATGTAAAAGTGCTTTCCATTCACCAAGGGCGCCGCCTCGAGTCATCCCAGTATCTACTTCCAGATGGAGTCGCGGTTTTATCTCGGTCTTATCCGCTGCTTTTATTACAGCAGTTAAATGTTCAATTGAAGGAACTGCGAGATCAATCTGATTTCGCAGGGCGCCTTCAAAATCATCATGGATTGGTGTCAGCCAGGAAATAATCGGAACCTTAATTCCACCTTCTCTAACTTTTATCGCTTCTTCTAATAGAGCAGTTCCAACCCAACTTGCCCCCGCTTTAACTGCACGCTCTGCTATTGGAATTAAGCCATGGCCATATGCATCAGCTTTAACAACAGCAAGACCCTTTGCCTTACTTCCAGATAGAAGTCGACGCACATTACTTTCAAGCGCCGCAAGATCGATGATGGCTTCCGCCCGATTCATAATCTAATCCTAGGAGGGTTGGCGTTTAGATGGAATAAATCGATCTACTGCAACAACCAAGACCAGAATTGCGCCACCCAAAAACATGCCACCGATGAGATCGGTAAACCAATGGGTATTTCTAAGTAATGAGACCAAACCGACTGCGATTGTAATTAGCGCAACTAGCCAATAGAGACGTAACCCTTCAAATGGTGCGCGATGGGTATAACGGAAGATTATGTATGCAAATAATCCCCAAGTAACTAACGCATTAGATATGTGACCACTTGGATATGCCATGCCACCGCTAAACATGCAGATATCAAAATCTTCTTTTGCCTTGCATCGACCAAATCCAATCTTGGCAGCTCCCACAAAGAGATTAAGAAAGATTAGCGAGAGAATCGAGAGATTTAATGGTCGCCAAGATTTAAATCTTCGGCTTACCAATATCGCCATTATTAAAAGTAACGATGCAGTTACCCAGCGAAGTCCTAAATCATCAATTCGCAAAATAATAAAGTTTGTTACACCGGTAAATCTTGGTCTCTCGATATCAGCTAAGAATTGATCAGCCCGCCATAGCAAGCCTTGGAAATAAATATCGAGAGTTACGAGAATGAAGCCGAAAAGCAGAAAGCCTGACCAGCGGAGGGCGGTTCTCATCTCAGCGCGACGAACTTCGATCCGTTGATCTACAACATCATCCAAACTCATTCGACTGTCACCGACTTTGCCAAATTTCTTGGTTGGTCAACATCATTACCTCGAGCAACTGCCATTTCATATGCAAATACTTGAAGTGGCACGATTGAGAGAATCGGTTGCAGTAATTCCAACGTGGTGGGGATTCTGATTATCGTCGGTAGTTCTAATCTAATACTGGCATCTGCAATTGCGATTACCTTTGCACCTCTTGCAATCACCTCTTGAATATTGCTCTTCATCTTGGCTGCAATCTCACTCTCCTCTGGCGGAATAATTGCAATAACCGGAGTGCCATTTTCAATTAGTGCAATTGGGCCATGCTTTAGCTCGCCGCCAGCAAATCCTTCGGCATGCATATAAGCCAACTCTTTTAATTTAAGGGCACCTTCTAACGCAGCTGGATAACCAACATGTCGCCCCAAAAATAGAACTGAGGTGGCATCTTTATAGCCACGCGTCATTTCCCGGAGCGGTTCTACAGTTTCTAAAATCTCTTCTACCTTATTAGGTAACGAGAGCAATTCCGCTGCGACTCTTTTTACATCTAACTTGGTCTTATCTTTTCCAAATGCCATTGCTAATAAGTAGATCGCGATAATCTGAGTTAAGAGTGCCTTTGTTGAGGCGACGGCAATCTCTGGGCCGGCGTGGGTATAAAGAACTGCATCTGATTCTCTTGGAATGGTAGAGCCAATCGTGTTGCAGATTGAGATAGTTGTTGCGCCAAGTGATTTTGCGTGGCGGAGCGCCATCAAGGTATCCATCGTCTCGCCAGATTGCGAGATAGTAATTACTAGCGTCTTCTTTGATAGAACTGGTTTGCGATAGCGAAACTCTGAAGCTAACTCGACATCAACTGGAGTATCGCTCCATTCTTCCAGCGCATACTTTCCAATTAATCCTGCGTGATATGCAGTTCCGCAAGCTAAAATTAATATCCGTTCGAAATCTAAATTTAGTTTTGCAATCTCTGGCAAATTAATCTCACCTGATTCAGAAATTCTGCCAAGTAAGGTATCTGCAATTGCCTTAGGTTGTTCAAAGATTTCCTTCAACATAAAGTGAGAGAAGCCGCCTCGCTCTGCTGCTTTGGCATCCCAGGTAATTTCATATTCTTTTGGCTTAATCTCATTGCCAGATAAATCAGTGACTTTTATCGAGCTTGGCATTACTTCGACTACTTGATCTTGACCTAACTCAAGGGCACGCTTGGTATAGGAGATAAAGGCAGAGACATCAGATGCCAAGAAATTCTCACCTTCGCCAACTCCGACAACAAGTGGTGAATTACGTCGCGCCCCAACCACTAGTTCTGGGTTGTCCGAATGAAGCGCCAATAAAGTAAATGAACCCTTTAGGCGTTGGCAGACTAGACGCATGGCGTTTGCTAAATCTTTTGTTACTTTAAATTCTTCTGCAAGCAAAAATGCCACCGACTCAGTATCGGTTTCAGAGGTAAATTTATGGCCGCGTCGTTCGAGTTCAGCTTTTAGCTCTAAATAATTTTCAATAATTCCGTTATGGATTACTGCTAACTTTCCGCTGCCATCGATATGTGGATGTGCATTCTCATCAGTAGGGCCACCATGTGTTGCCCAACGAGTATGACCGATTCCAGATCGCGCCACGCTATTCTTATTTAATTCACTCTCTAAATTAGCAAGCTTGCCAGCGCGCTTGGCGACTTCTAATCTCTCAGATGGCTTTTCAACTAATGCAACGCCCGCTGAGTCATATCCGCGATATTCCAACCGACGCAGGCCTTCTAGAATTCTAGATAGCGCAGGATTGGGTCCGGTGTAACCGACTATCCCGCACACTGTTACTCCTTATTAAACAATTAAAGGGCAAGTTCTGATTTTACTAAGTGCGCAAGCGATTGGGCGAATTGCTCTGCTTTCTCATTGCTCTCTGCCTCAATCATCACTCGAATCACAGGTTCAGTGCCTGAAGCGCGCAATAAAACTCTGCCGCTATTTCCTAATTCGCTTTCAATCCTACTGATTTCATTTTGCACAACTTGATTTCCAGCTAATTTATCTTTTGCAACGCCTTTTACATTGATCAGTACTTGCGGATAACGGACCATAAATGATGCCAACTCGGCAAGCGATTTCTTACGTTGCACCATCTCTGAAATTAGATGTAGCGCAGTTAAGATTCCATCACCGGTAATCGCAAACTTTCGCATAATAATGTGGCCAGATTGTTCGCCGCCCAAGGTGTGGCCATTAGCCAACATCTCTTCAAGTACATAGCGATCACCAACTGCGGTTGCGACAAAACCAATTCCTTTTTTCTCAAGAGCGCGGATCAATCCCAAATTCGTCATGACCGTACCAACAACTTGCTTCGTTGGCAGCGCAGTATGGTCTGCCAGAATTCCTAAAACATAATCGCCATCAATCACATTTCCTTGGTGATCAATAGCCAAAACTCGATCAGCATCACCATCATGAGCGATTCCAATATCGGCGCCTTCGCTCTTTACTTTGGCAATTAAATTCTCTAAATGAGTAGAGCCACAATTCTCATTTATATTCTTGCCATTTGGTTGATCAAAGATAGAGATTACTTCTGCGCCGGCCCGACGTAATACTTCTGGTGCGACAAAAGAGGCTGCGCCATTTGCACAATCAACCACGATCTTTAATCCAGAAAAATTACTTGAAATAGTCTTTAACAAATGGCTGATGTATTTCTCTCTAGCGCTTGCATCATTAATGATCTGACCAGGTTCAGTATTTGGTTGCCACGCCTTTGCTAATTGAGCTTCGATTTGAGCTTCTACAGAATCCGCTAATTTCCTGCCGTCCCGAGCAAAGAATTTAATTCCATTATCGCTAGCTGGGTTATGGGATGCGCTAATCATTACGCCAAGATCGGCGCCCATCTCAGTAACCAAATAAGAGACAGCCGGTGTTGGCAGAACTCCGACCTGATAAACATCAATACCTGAGTTAGCAAGACCGGTTGCAATCGCTTTTTCCAAATAGCTGCCAGATTCTCGGGAATCCTGACCAATAATTGCTTTTGGTTTATGGCCAGCAAATTCGCCAATATCGGTGAGGACATGAGCGGCAGCAACTGCTAAATCATGTGCAAGTTTTTCAGTCAGATCAACGCCGGCTACGCCTCTGACACCATCGGTGCCAAAGAGAGACATAACTATGCGATTAGCGCTTGCTGTATTGAGAACGCTTACGAGCCTTCTTAAGGCCGTACTTCTTACGTTCGATAACGCGTGGATCGCGAGTTAAGAACTTCGCTTTCTTAAGCGCTGGACGATTTGCATCAACATCAATTGCATTTAGCGCACGTGCAACACCAAGTCGAAGCGCACCTGCTTGGCCAGAGATTCCGCCACCATCGATACGAGCGATAATGTCGAACTTTCCTTCGGCGCCAACAGTGCGAAGCGGTTCAGAAATGGATTGCTGGTGAACCTTATTTGGGAAATAAACTTCAAGAGTCTTTGAATTAACTGTCCAACGACCAGTTCCTGGAACTAGGCGAAC
>JACCDH011415499.1_pt1 | contig 10264 bp, 8 predicted proteins | sample 7442481 | NCBI WGS metagenome assembly JACCDH01 (sample SAMN15323433, study PRJNA562643) | freshwater metagenome | isolation source: river surface water | place: USA:Blue River Watershed | collected 2017-08-15
GCTGTTTCCAGTCATCGGTTTCTTTCCTGTTATCTGACATACTCTAGCCATGAGAAATAATTTTTTACGGACGGCAAAGGTAACTAAATATCCCTTACTATCCCATTTTTTTTAAGTTTTTTTATTCAAAACGCACAAATTGGGTCAAATATTGCTAAAACATTGAAAATCTTTGCCTTAGAATACCCGTTTTTCAGCTTAAGCGTACATTTCAGCCCTTAATTCCTGCACTCTTTTATCCTCCATATACTCATCAAAGGTCATTAAGCGGTCAATGATCCCTTTAGGGGTTAATTCAATCACTCTATTGGCCACGGTTTGCATAAAAGTGTGGTCATGGGAGGTCATTAAAACAATACCTGGGTAATTCTGACAGCCTTCGTTAAAGCTTTGAATACTTTCCAAATCCAAGTGATTGGTTGGCTGATCCAATATCACCACATTGGGGTTCTGAAGCATCATTTTACTCACCATACAACGTACTTTTTCCCCTCCGCTTAATACATTGGTTTTTTTCATGACATCGTCTCCACTAAATAACATCTTACCTAAGAAACCTCTAATAAAGGGTTCATCGGCATCTGTTACATGGGAAGGAACAAATTGTCTTAACCAATCCATCAACGTTAAAGGGTTGGTGAATGCTTCATTATGCTCCATAGGTAAGTATGCTTTTGTAATGGTAGTTCCCCATTCAAAAGTTCCCCCGTCTGCTTTACCTGCTTCATTAATGATTTCAAAGAAATAGGTAATCGCTAATGGATCCTTGCTTAAGAAGGCAATTTTATCGTTTTTGCTTACAGAGAAAGTAACGTCTTTAAACAACATACGGCCGTCTACTTCCTTGCTTAATTTTTCAACATTTAAAATTTGGTTTCCTACATCACGAAGTGGCTGGAAGATAATACCAGGATACTTTCTATTCGATGGTTCAATTTCTTCAATGGTTAATTTTTCTAATGCTTTTTTACGAGAAGTAGCTTGTTTACTCTTACTCGCATTGGCAGAGAAACGTGCAATGAAATCTAATAATGCAGCACGCTTTTCTTCGTTCTTTTTATTCTTGTCATTCATTTGTCTTGCCATCAACTGAGAAGACTCATACCAGAATGAATAGTTGCCGCTAAAGGTTTTGATTTTAGAACGATCCACATCCGAAACGTGCGTACACACTGTATCTAAAAAGTGACGGTCGTGACTCACTACCAACACAATATTTTCATAGTCGGCTAAAAAGTTTTCTAACCAACCAATGGTTTCAATGTCCAATCCATTCGTAGGCTCATCCAGTAATAAAATATCTGGATTGCCAAATAAAGACTGCGCCAATAATACGCGCAATTTAAAGTTGCTAGGAATGTCTTTCATTAGAGATTGGTGCATATCTTCCTTTACCCCTAAATCACTTAACAAACTAGCAGCATTACTTTCTGCTTCGTATCCACCCATTTCTCCAAACTCGGCTTCTAACTCACCTGCTTTCAATCCATCCTCTTCCGTGAAATCTTCTTTTGCATATAAAGCGTCCTTAGCATGCATTACATCCCACATGCGCTTATGCCCTTGCATTACCGTATTCAATACCGTTTGTTCATCAAACTCAAATTGGTTTTGTTTTAAGAAAGACATACGCTCACCAGGAGTAATTTCTACGTTCCCTTTGGTAGGTTCAATTTCCCCACTTAATATTTTTAAAAAAGTAGATTTACCAGCACCATTGGCACCAATAATTCCATAGCAATTCCCTTTCGTGAAACTAATATTCACTTCATCGAATAAAACCCTTTTCCCAAAGGATAAAGTAATGTTTCTAGCACTAATCATATAAGTACATTAATTTGAGGTCGCAAAGTTAAGCTATTTAAGCTTACCAATTAGAACGAGCTGTAGCAGACACCGAAAGGTCGTCAAAAGCCCCCGCCAGGTATTTATAATGAGCGGTAATGGCAATCATGGCTGCATTGTCTGTGCAATATTCAAATTTGGGAAGGAATACCTTGGAGCGGGTCTTTTCCCCAAGAATAATTACCCCATTTCTTAACCCCGAATTCGCACTCACCCCTCCCGCAATACATATTTCATGAATACCTGTTTCTTGTATCGCCTTCTTTAACTTTTTAAGCAAAATTTCAACAATGGTGTATTGCACCGAAGCGCATAAATCATTCAAATGGGCTGCTATAAATCCGGGTTCTTGTTTTTGTAAAAAATAAAGTACGCTTGTTTTGAGTCCGCTAAAAGAATAGTTTAAATCGGGCACTTGTGGCTTTGCAAATTCAAAGGCTTTTGGGTTGCCGAGCTTTGCCAATTTATCCAACACAGGTCCACCCGGATAAGGCAGTCCTAATATTTTTGAAATCTTATCAAAGGCTTCACCGGCAGCATCGTCAATGGTCTCCCCTAAAATAATTAATTCTGAAGGACTATTGCACCTTACTATTTGAGTATGTCCGCCACTCACTGTTAAACATAAAAAAGGAAAACTAGGTTTGTCATCTGCAATTAAATTAGCCAATACATGTGCCTGCATATGATGCACTGATATCAATGGTTTGCCGAGTGTAAGGGCTAGAGATTTTGCAAATTGCGCACCCACTAATAAACTCCCAATTAACCCTGGAGCTTGTGTAAAAGCAATGGCATCTAATTGTGCTAATCTTTCCTGATGGGCTAAATGAGGGAAGGCTGTTTTTAAAGACTCTTCTACTACGGGCACTATATTTTCCATATGTGCACGACTTGCCAACTCGGGTACGACTCCTCCAAATTTTTCATGTACCGCTTGATTGGCAATGAAATTGGAAAGAATTTTTCCGTCTACAATTACAGATGCAGCCGTTTCGTCACAAGACGATTCAATGGCCAATATGGTGATTGCTTTTTCAGACACAGTGCGAAGTTAACTACTTAGATCGAATAGCTTCCACTGGATTCATTTTTGCAGCAATAGAGGCAGGAATAATTCCAGAAATGACCCCTAAAATGATACAAATACTTAGGGCAAGAAATATAATACCAGGGGCTATAAATATCGGGAAAGGCAATACGGCTCCAAGTGCTATGGTCAGCAGCCAGACCAGAAACAGTCCAACTAGGCCACCAATGATACATAAGAATGCACTTTCCAAAAGGAACTCATATAAAATGGTGCTGCTTTTGGCTCCAATTGCTTTTTTCAATCCAATTTGACTAGTACGTTCGCGTACGGTCACAAACATGATATTGGCTACGCCAAAGGCCCCCACTAATAATGAAAGACCCGCAATGGCCCATCCCCCTTGATTAATCGCTCCAAATACACTTTCAATTTGATCTTTAAATTGAGCTACGTCATTGCATGTGAAATTGTCCTCCTGGGTGGGGCTTAACTTTCTTAATTGGCGCATAATTCCATTCAACTCATCTTGCAAAGCACTGGAAGGAATCCCAGGCTTGGCTTGCACCATGATATAAGGGTTATTGTTATCTGGATTAAAAATGGATGCATAATAATTATACGGAACAATAACCGTTTTGTCATAATCAAAGCCCCCAATCATGGAGCTACCCTGTTTTTCAATAATACCAATAATTAAAAGGCGTCTACCACTGTAAGAAATGGTTTTACCCAATGCTTTTTCAGCTTTTCCAAACAATTCCAGGGCCACCTGATTGCCTATAACGCCATAAGGCACCCCTCTGGTAAAGTCCGTTTCATTAAAGTATCTGCCCGTGCCAATATTAAAACTCTGGATGGAGTTAAAATCATTCGTAACCCCATATAAATTAACCCCTTTTAAGATATTCTCTTCATAAGTAAACCCAACGCTTGAGGAAACAAAAAAGGCCACATTGGAAGCCATAGTGGACTGCTGTTTCACAAAATCCATCTCGGCAATCTTCATACTTGGGCGTTTCACAAATTTCCACCAAGGATACTCTGGTCCCCCGTTATAGTCCCATTTATCAATAAAAATAGTATTGTTGCCCAATCCTGCTAAATCATTGCTGATCTTGGTTTTTAAGCTATCAATGGTAGCCAATACCCCGATGATACAAAAGATACCAATGGTAATCCCAAACAAGGACAAGAAAGTCCTTAATTTATTGACCTTTAACTCCTGTAAAGCCATCTTAAAGCTGTTCCAAAGGATTCCTAGCACTTTTATCATGTTGTAAAAATAGGCCAAATGTGGATATCCGCTATAAATTTATGCGAGTGGTCTTTAACTTATTTAAATGCACAAATTGTTAAGGTATTTAGCATTGCTGCTCAAAATCATTCAAACGTTTGAAGGCTAGTGTTCATTTCATGCTTACTTTTGCACCGATTTTAAAATCTTAGCAATATGACCTTTAAACAAATGTTTACTTCCTCTGTAGGGAAAAAATTAATCATGGGATTAACGGGTATCTTCTTAGTGTTATTCTTAATAGTGCATGCCGGATTAAATGCCTGTATTTGGGCCATGGACGGCGGCGTTATGTTTAACCGTGCTGGACACTTTATGGGCAGCAATGCAGTTCCCAGAATTTTAGAAGTAGGTTTATTCTTATTTATTTTCTTGCACATTATACAAGGCTACATGCTTACTGTTGAAAACAGAAGTAAAAGAGCAGTTGGGTATGCAGTTAATTATGCAAAAGGAAGTAAATGGTATAGTAGAAGTATGGCCATTTTAGGTACCATTTTACTTATGTTTTTTATTATTCACTGGAAACATTTTTGGGTGCCAAGCAGAATCACTGGTGTAGAAGAAATTACTTTGCCTAACGGTGTGCAAGTGCACAATTTATATGGCGTTATGCAAGAGACTTTCAAAGATATTTGGGTGGTTGTATTTTATGTGATTTCATGTATCTCTTTAGCCTATCACTTAGCACACGGATTTCAAAGTGCATTTAAGACTATTGGAGTTCACAATAAAAGATACCATGCCATGATTAGCACCATTGGTTATGGCTTTGCCATCATTATTCCTTTGGCATTTGCAATGATGCCGATTAGTTTTTACTTACAATGGGTAAAATAATTAATGACAACAAATATTCTAAACTTTAGATAAAAGATTCAACTATGTTAAATTCAAAAATACCTGCAGGAAAACTTGAAGAAAAATGGGTAGACTATAAAGGTCACTGTAAACTAGTGAACCCTGCTAACAAAAGAAAGATGGAAGTGATAGTTGTTGGTACAGGCTTGGCCGGTGCGAGTGCAGCTGCTTCTTTAGGAGAATTAGGTTATAAAGTAAAAGCATTTTGCTTTCAAGATAGTCCACGTCGTGCGCACAGTATTGCGGCTCAAGGTGGAATTAACGCTGCTAAAAACTATCAAAACGATGGAGATAGCGTGTTTAGATTATTCTACGATACGATCAAAGGGGGTGACTATCGTGCACGTGAAGCCAACGTACACCGTTTGGCAGAAGTAAGTACTAGCATTATTGACCAATGCGTTGCACAAGGTGTACCCTTTGCACGTGAATACGGTGGGTTATTAAGCAACCGTAGTTTTGGGGGTACGCAAGTACAAAGAACTTTTTACGCTGCTGGTCAAACTGGTCAACAATTATTAATTGGCGCTTACCAAGCCTTAGAGCGTCAGGTAGCATTAGGCAATGTCACTATGTATGCACGTCATGAGATGTTAGATGTAGTGAAAATTGATGGCAAAGCAAAAGGGATCATTGCACGTAATTTAAAAACAGGTGAATTAGAAAAGCATTTTGGATACGCTGTTTTATTGTGTACAGGTGGATATGGTAATGTATTTTATTTGTCAACCAATGCAATGGGTTCAAATGTAACAGCAGCTTGGAAAGCGCATAAGCAAGGAGCTTATTTTGCTAACCCATGTTTCACACAAATTCACCCAACTTGTATCCCCGTTTCTGGCGACCATCAGTCTAAATTAACTTTGATGTCTGAGTCCTTAAGAAACGATGGTCGTATTTGGGTTCCTAAAAAACAAGGAGACGATCGCAAACCAAATGAAATTCCAGAAGAAGAAAGAGATTATTACTTAGAACGTCGCTACCCTGCATTCGGAAACTTGGTACCACGCGACGTAGCTTCTCGTGCTGCTAAAGAAAGATGTGATGCAGGTTATGGCGTTGGTACTTCTAAACAAGCTGTTTATTTGGATTATGCTGCAGCGATAGAACGATACGGTAAAACAGAAGTAGGTAAAAAAGGGTTGACCAATGTGAGTAATGAAGAAATTATTGCTTTAGGTAAAGAAGTAGTGAAAGAAAAATATGGCAACTTATTTGATATGTATGCAAAAATCACTGGAGAAAATCCATACGAAGTGCCAATGCGTATTTATCCGGCCGTTCACTATACCATGGGTGGTTTATGGGTTGACTATGAATTGCAAACCAATGTTCCAGGTTTATACGCATTAGGGGAAGCTAACTTTAGTGATCACGGTGCCAACCGTTTGGGAGCCTCAGCCTTAATGCAAGGTTTAGCGGATGGTTATTTTGTAATACCTTATACTTTAGGCAACAATTTAGCCGACGAAATTTACAATGCTCCTATTCCAACTTCTCATCCTGCATTTGAAGCTGCTGAAAAAGCAGTTGCTGAACGCATTCAAACTTTGAAAAACATTAATGGTACGCAATCAGTAGAAAGCTTCCACAAACGTTTAGGTAAAATCATTTGGAATGAATGTGGCATGTCAAGAAGTGAAGCGGGTTTAAAACAAGCCATTGCTGATGTACAAGCATTGAAAAAAGAATTCTGGAGTGATGTTAGAATTCCAGGAGAAATTAATGAATACAATCCTGAATTAGATAAAGCAAATCGCGTTGCAGACTTTATTGAATTAGGAGAGTTAATGTGTGTAGATGCATTAAATAGAAATGAAAGTTGCGGTGGCCACTTTAGAGAAGAATATCAAACACCAGACGGTGAAGCTTTAAGAGATGATGAAAATTATATGTATGTTGCTGCATGGGAAGCTATCGGCGAGCACCAATGGCAATTACATAAAGAGGAATTGAAGTACGAAGTCATTAAACCATCTCAACGTAACTACAAATAATCAAATACAACACAATCATTTAATTACTACAGTTAACTTAAAATAATATGGCACACAAAAATTTAAATTTAAAATTGAAAGTTTGGCGTCAAAAAAACGAACAAACACCAGGTGCTTTTGTGAAATATGATGTAAATAATATCTCCGACGAAATGTCTTTCTTAGAGATGTTGGATGTATTAAACGAAAAATTAATTGTAACTGGCGAAGAACCCATTGCATTTGATCATGACTGTAGAGAAGGAATCTGCGGTATGTGTTCTTTATATATTGATGGCAAGCCACACGGTCCTTGGCAAGCCAATACTACTTGTCAATTGCACATGCGTGCATTCAATGATGGTGACACCATTACTGTTGAACCATGGAGATCTAACGCCTTCCCTATTGTAAAAGATTTGACAGTAGATAGAAGTGCTTTTGATAGAATCATTCAAGCAGGTGGTTATATTAGTGTGAATACCGGTAATGCAGTTGACGGAAATAGCTTACCTATTAATAAAGACAATGCAGATGCAGCATTTGCCGCTGCAATGTGTATTGGATGTGGTGCTTGTGTAGCCGCTTGTAAAAATAGCTCTGCAATGTTGTTCTTAAGTGCTAAAGTATCCCACTTGGCCTTATTGCCTCAAGGAGAGCCAGAAAGAAAATCACGCGTAATGAATATGGTGGCGCAAATGGATAAGGAAGGATTTGGTGCTTGCACCAATACAGGTGCTTGTGAAGCAGCTTGTCCTAAAGAAATTTCTATTGCGAACATCGCGCGTTTGAATAAAGAATATTTAAGAGCCGGATTAACTGCAGAATAGTGGCTAACACTTTTTTTCAGTGTAAACAATTTATCGTGCATCAGGAACATACCGCAATGAAGGTATGTACTGATGCATGTTTATTTGGTGCCTGGCTGTCCAATGAACGGGATGTACTGCACGCAAAATCTATATTGGATATTGGAACGGGGACAGGCTTGTTAAGTTTGATGCTCGCGCAAGTGACAAAAGATAATACCCATATTACCGCTGTTGAAATAGAACCTAGTGCAGCAGCTGAAGCAAAGAAGAATAGTGAGTTAAGTCCTTGGGCAAACAGAATCTCCATTGTTCAAAATTCCATTCAAGCATTTAGCAAGCTAATCCATGAGCAAGCTAAGATGGATAAATTTGATTGCATTGTAACCAATCCCCCCTTTTTTGAAGTCGATTTACAATCCCCTAGTAATGAAAAAAACTTGGCTTCCCACAGTGTGGCTTTGCCATGGGAAGAACTGTTGAAAGAAGTTGCAAATTTACTACTAGACAAAGGAACATATTATGTATTAATTCCTGCACTAAGGGCCTATACGATGCAAAAGCTAGCGGCTCAAAATGGACTCTCTTTAGCCGCGGAAGTGGTAGTTATGAATGCCCCACAACAAAAGCCATTTAGAGTCATGCAAAAATTCGTAAAAACCAATGCGCCCATACCAGAAATAAATAGAAGTCAATTTTATATTAAAAAGGAAGACCAAAGCTATTCCAAAGCATTTATTCAATTACTCGCTCCTTATTATTTGCATTTATAATTAGTGCTTAGCATACTCCTTTAAATAGGTGTAGTGCTCCGTTAATACGCCCTTTTTCAACAATGTTGCATTTTGGATAATCGTATTCCCATCGCCAATTAAATCTGGCAAAACATATTTAATTAATTGTTCTCCAAAAAAGCGGCTTGCATCTCTTGGTAATTCATTGGGCAAATTACCTACAGCCATGACATCTATACTGGTATGTAGATAAGGTGCAGTTTTCTCGACCCTATTGATATCAACCCCATAAACGGGATGATCAGCACTCCCATCCCCTAAATTAATGGGCACACTTCCATGCATATCATCTGTAATATCTGCAATGGTCGTTAAGGCAGAATCATCTTCCTTCAAATCATCCAATGTAAACAAAGGGGGAATTCCTTTTTCCCAATAAACACCATTCATTAATATATGGGTTTCTTTTAAATACTTAGGAAACAAGCAATTGTATTGACTCGGATTTTCGTGAAAATCGGATCGATTGTACTTTCCAGTTGCTTTGTGCAAGTATAAATCGGCTCCTTTTAAATGTACATACACTGGGTAAGCATATTTTCTGTGATAATCTTCTGGCTCCACCTGTTGCACATCCAATAAATTCATAATTTCTAAAATACCATGTGCTACCCTGCCAGAACCTGTCACCGCAATTTTTATAGTGGGTAATTTCAATCCAAAATAAGTATGCACTAATTCCATATAATCCTTAACATCCTTCACCCTTCCAATTTGAAATGCCTTGGTTCTATTTCCATAGGCCATGATTCCATTGTGCGCTCCTACTATTCCAGCAAAAAAACCAAAGCCAATTAAACGCTGTCCATCTTCATGCTCCATACATTCATAATCAATTAAAGTAATCTGCTTATCTATCATAGCATGAAACATAGCTTGATTATAAGGTTGGGCTTTCTTAGTATGCGAAAAAAATAAATAAGTTTTACCTGCAATCAATTGATCCTTGGGCACTTCTTTAATTCCCAATAAAATAGTTGCTTCACTTAAGTCGGTTACAACTTTAATGCCTTCTGTTTCATATTCTTTATCGGAATAGCATCGGTCAGGAGCGGTTTCTACAATAATATCCCAGTCTGTATATTGTTCTTTAAACCATTTACATTGCTTAGGGGTCAAAGCCACCCGATTGTCGCTGGGAACTTTTCCTTCTTTAATAAGCCCTAATACTGGCATTTTGGTAATTTTACACAATATACAAAATATAGAAATGAACTATTTTGAATTATTCGGCTTACCCATTGCTTTTAAAGCAGATGCAAATCTGTTAAGAAATGCCTTCATGCAAATCCAAAAAGCATCCCATCCTGATAGATTTGTGCAGGGTACGGAAATGGAACAAGAAGCCGCTTTGGAACAATCTGCCCTGGCCAATAAAGGCTTCACTTTATTGAACCATCAAGAACTCCTTTTGCCTTATGTGTTAGAAATAACCGGACATATCCAACCAGACGAAAAATACAGTTTAGCCCCTGATTTTTTAATGGAAATGATGGAACTAAATGAGGCTTGGATGGACGCCGACACCCAAGAAGTAAAACAACAACTATTAGATCAAATAAATACCCTTAAAAATGACATTTTTAGCCCTATTCAAGCGTATTTGGAAGCTCCTTCTATCGATCGTATTCCCCAAGAAGCAATGCTGCAAA
>JACCDH010987684.1_pt1 | contig 10263 bp, 9 predicted proteins | sample 7442481 | NCBI WGS metagenome assembly JACCDH01 (sample SAMN15323433, study PRJNA562643) | freshwater metagenome | isolation source: river surface water | place: USA:Blue River Watershed | collected 2017-08-15
CGGCAAGACCTACACCCATCAGTGCAAATGACCAGGTGCGCATTTTACCGGGAATCTCGAATTGCATTTTTACAGAAGCCATTATCAGTCGTTTATATCAGTTAGTCGATCTAAATTATTTTTTTGCTGTTGCTGAGCTATCCATTGCTGCAGGAGCTTCATCAGCCAAAGGGAGTTTACCACCTTTTGCTTCGGCCTGCTTCATCTTGATATAATGAATAATCTGCCAGCGCTGCTTACGGTTCAGTTGAGATGCATAGCTACCCATGGTATTCTTACCATAAGTCAAAGAATACATCATCTGACCTTCAGGCATATTACCCACGATAGGATCGTTGATCAGGTTCTTAGGCGCTGCGGGGTATGGACCTTCACCATCTTTCCACAATGGGCCGTTACCATCCAGTTTGGTGCCATGGCAAATACCGCAATTAATGAGGTATTGACGCTCTGCTTCTTTATATTCAGCGGCAGTTAAAGCAGCAACAGGATTAGGTACTTTCTTTGAAGCAACATAATTCACCGTATCACCAGGCTTATCCATTTCGATAGGGAAAGGAACTTCCTCACCACGAGCAATGGTTCCAGCTACAGGCATATTGGTATAATTGATACCCTGCTCTTTCAAATTGCTATGATCAGCATAGGTTTCATAAGCGCGGCTATAAGCCATATCAGGCATATAGATACTACCGGGCTTACGCTTTACATCACTGCAGCTCACAATAACAGCACCTGCAGCAAGAACAGCTATGATGGATAATTTTTTCATCTTCTTTAATTCTATTAATTAAGCAGCAACGGTTTTATTCTCAAACATCATTTCGTCTTTGTCGTAACGACCTAACCACCAGCCGTCTTCAGCAACCTGTACGTCTGTTTCAACAGCGCCTGCATTGCTTAAGAAAGCTTTCAGATCATCTGTATTGGTTTTATCGCTACACTCAATCACCATTACAAACAAATCATCAGTTGCACGTGCGTGGAAGTGGTGCTTCTTTACAAATGGTGCCAGCTGACACAGATAGCAAAAAGTCAACACCATACCTACTGCAGCAAACAGTACTGTTAATTCGAACATGATAGGCACCCATGCTGGTAATGCAAAGTGTGGCTTACCACCAATATTCAAAGGCCAATCCTTAGTAAAGATCCAGCTGATACTACTGATTGCAGTAGTGGTACCAGTGATACCATAGATGAAACCTGCGGTATGCAGACTGGTTTCACGCAGACCAAGGGCTTTGTCCAAACCGTGTACAGGATAAGGCGTGTACACATCATGGATTTTGTAACCCGCTGTACGCACTTTCTTTACTGCAGCAAAGAGTGTATCCTCTTCATCAAAACATCCTACAGTGAATTTCTTTTTTGCCATACTGTTTATTTATTCCTGGGCTTTCGCTCAAGTAATGTTTTATTGATTAGTGTGCATGAGCTGCATGTGCAAACTCGTCCACCTCTTTGTTTTCGTATTTATCCATTTTGGTTTTGTAACTCTCACCCGTTGTCTTCAACACATACTTGATTTCGGCAATCGCGATGGTTGGGAAGTACTTCGCAAAGAGGAAGAAGCAAGTGAAGAACAAACCAAATGTTCCGAGATAGAAACCAATTTCCCAGATAGATGGGCTGTAGTAAACAGACCAGCTAGATGGCAGGTAATCGCGGTACAAAGAAGTAACGATGATTACGAAACGCTCGAACCACATACCGATGTTAACGATCACACTCATGAAGAAGGTAACGAACAGGTTTCTTCTCATTTTGCGGAACCAGAAGATCTGTGGGCTCAATACGTTACAAGCCATCATGCCCCAGTAGCTCCAGCCATAAGGACTGAACAGATTAGCACGGCTATACCAGAATGTATAACCTTCATATTTATTCTGGCTATACCAACCCATGAAGAGCTCTGTTAAGTAGGCAACACCTACGATAGAACCAGTCAATACAATTACCTTGTTCATCGCTTCGATGTGACCCAGTGTGATATAGTCTTCCAAACCGAATACTTTTCTTACTACCACCATCAGTGTTTGTACCATGGCGAAACCAGAGAAGATCGCACCCGCAACGAAATAAGGCGGGAAGATTGTGGTGTGCCATCCTGGAATTACTGAGGTAGCGAAGTCGAATGATACGATTGTGTGTACAGAAAGTACCAGTGGTGTACTTAAACCAGCCAGTACGAGTGATAAACTTTCATGACGCTGCCAGTGCTTGGTAGAACCTGTCCAACCAAAAGCAGCAATACCATACAAGCGCTTACGCAATTTGGTGAAAGCACGGTCGCGAACTGTTGCAAAGTCAGGCAACAAACCTGAATACCAGAACAACAGTGATACAGTAAAGTAAGTAGAGATCGCAAATACGTCCCACAACAGTGGTGAGTTGAAGTTCACCCACAGCGGACCACGTGTGTTGGGATAAGGCAGTACGAAGAAGGCCATCCATACACGACCCATGTGGAAGATAGGGAACTGACCAGCACACATTACCGCGAAGATGGTCATCGCTTCTGCTGCACGGTTTACACCGGTTCTCCAGCCCTGACGGAACAACAAGAGGATGGCAGAGATCAATGTACCGGCGTGACCGATACCAACCCACCATACGAAGTTGGTGATATCCCAACCCCAGCCAATGGTTTTGTTCAGGTTCCACTGACCGATACCATAGGTTACTTCACGATATACACTGTACACACCGAAGAGCAGCAATGCTACCGCGATGTAGAAACCGATATACCACAATTTAGATGGCTTGGCTTCAATGGGGCGTACAATGTCTTCTGTTACCTGGTGGTAGGTTTTGTCACCATACACCAATGGTTCGCGTAACTGTGATTCGTACTTTACACTCATCTGGTCTTATTTATTGCCTGTGGTTGTTGGCCACAGAATTTTATTCAATCAGCTTTTCGTTCTCAATTAAGCGTGTGCTCCTTCTTTCTTTTCTGCACCATGACCTTCATGTGCCATTTCATCTGTGTTGCGCACTTTAGCCAGATAACTTACGTTAGGCAGTACGTGCAGCATTTCCAGTGAATAGAACTGACGGTTAGGATTATCCATGCGTACCATAGTGATCGCACTTTCATGGCTGTTGGCGTTACCGAAAGTGATGGCGTTAGTAGGACAAGCCTGCTGACAAGCAACTTTCACATCGCTATCAGCTAAAGGACGGCTTTCTTTCTTCGCCTTCAACTTACCTTCCTGCAGACGCTGCACACAGAAAGAACATTTTTCAATCACACCACGGCTACGTACAGTAACATCTGGGTTCAGTACCATGCGGGTGAGATCATCATTCATCATCATCACCACATCATTCACCTTACCTTCTTGGTTATCAGGGAAGCTATCAGCACCTGTATAATCAGCCCAGTTGAAACGACGTACTTTGAACGGACAGTTGTTTGCGCAATAACGTGTACCGATACAACGGTTATACGTCATCTGGTTCAAACCTTCACTGCTGTGGTTAGTAGCAGCAACCGGACAAACGTTTTCGCAAGGCGCGTTGTCGCAATGCTGACACATCAGCGGCTGGAATACCACTTTTGGATTCTCCAGATCGCCACTATAATATTTATCGATACGCAACCAATGCATTTCATGGCCACGCATTACTTCAGGCTTACCAACGATAGGTACGTTATTTTCTGCGTTACATGCAACTACGCAGGCGCCGCAACCAGTACAAGTGTTGAGGTCAACATTCATACCCCACTTCACACCTGGTCTGTCATACACAGGATAAATAGTACCCTGAGACTCGAACTTCTCCAGACCACCCCAAGGCTTCAATTCTTTTTCGCGCTCGTCGCGGATTTCAGTTGGGTGCTTCTTGAATTGAGCCAAGCTCAATTCTTTCATCACTTCGGTACGGTTACCTTGTGCAGTATCATAACGGAAGTGTGTTTGTGTTAAAGCAACAGGATACTTCTCATCTGTAACAGCAATCGTTACATCAGCAGCAGCAAACTGTACTGCAGTACCATTGAAAGAAGCAAATGGGTACACATTTTTACCTGTACCAACTACTGCCTTACCCAGCTTCTCGCTACGTCCATAACCAACAGCGATAGCAATAGTGTTAGGCTCTGTGCCAGGTACAATCAAAGCAGGCAGTTCTACTGATGTTTTACCAACAGTTACTTTCACTACTTTCTTGGGAGGCATTACCTCGTAAGCATCTGCCTGACCGCTATTATTCAAATCGATATCCAACAATGTCTTCGCCATTGCAGGAGAAACAATCACATAGTTATCCCAAGTAGCACGTGTAACTGGATCTGGCAATTCCTGCAACCATGGGTTAGCAGCACCTTGACCCTGACCGATACCTACTTTTTCATACAACACTACTTCTACCTTACCAGCTTTCTTCGCAGCGGAAGCAGCAACTGCACCAGCAACGGCAGCGCCGTTGAAAGATGCACCGCCAATAGTTTCAGCAGCAGGACTGATGACGCCATCTTGCAATGCTTTGTTCCATCCGCTTTCGCCACCCAACTTAGTGCTCCAGTAACCTTTCAGGAAACCGAGATAATCTGAAGTAGCACCAGACCACTTCAACAAGCTATCCTGCCACTGACGTGTTTTGAACAGCGGATAAATAGTTGGCTGAATGAAAGAATAATAACCAGCTTGAGGCTCGGCATCACCCCAGCTCTCTAAGAAGTGATTATCTGGAATCACATATTTACACAGCTCAGTGGTTTCATCCACTTTTGCATTCAAAGAAATCGTTGCTTTTACTTTTTTCAGACCAGCTTTAAACTTGTCTGCATCGTACCAGCTATAAGCAGGGTTAGCACCATATACTACTAGTGCACCTACACTACCAGCATTCATGTCGTCTACCAACTTCGCGAAGTCGGCATCTACACCTTTTCTATAGTTAACAGGAGCAGCCCAGTTAATGGTTTGTCCGTTAGCACCAACTGCTTCGTTGATCGCGTTTACGATAATCTGAACGTTTACATCATTGCTACCGGCAACTACCAGTGCAGCACCTTTGTTTTCGTTCAGGGCTTTAGCCGCTTTTTCGATACCAGCTTTCAGCTTAGCATCAGCGATATTGATTGCCTGACCATTTACTGCTGACAACAACGCTGCAGCAACAGCAGCTGTTTCAGAAGGACGGTGCAGGAATTTCTCATCAGCATTAGAACCAGTTACAGAAGGCGCAGATTCAAAATGAATGTGCTTGCTCATGCTTGGGTTCTTCTCATCCAGCTTCTTACCTGTTGCATATTGCTTTGAAAATTCAACAGGGCTGAGCCATGTACCAAGGAAGTCTGCAGCCAAACTCACAATGGCTTTTGCTTTATCGAAACGGTAAGCAGGAATAGCACGCTTACCATAAGTAGCTTCGTTAGCCAGCAACATACCTGTATAAGAAACCGCATCGTATGTTACGTGACGGCTACCAGGATATTTTGCCAAGAATTGATTGATGACTTCCTGAGTAGAAGGAGACACCACTGTGCTTGTCAACAATACAACTGGTGCACCATTGAGGCCGGCCATTGCATCAGCAACAGCTTTGTCAACAGCTTCCAGAGTTACTTCCTTACCATCAATAGTAGGGAAACGCAAACGTGCACCATCGTACAGATCCAATACTGCAGCTTGTACACGAGCTGATGTACCGCCTTTGGTTAAAGGCGACATATCGTTACCTTCTAATTTAATCGGGCGACCATCACGTACTTTGGCAATTACACTCACCACATCACCATCCTGTACATAGGTAGTTGCGTAGTAGTTTGCAACACCTGGCACGATTCCTTCAGGCCTGTTGGCGAAAGGAATGGCTTTTTTTACAGGCATTTCGCAGCTTGCTGCAACAGCAGCTGCAGCAGTGCTGAAGCCGAGATATTTCAGGAAGTCTCTGCGGGGTGTTTTTGCATCCAGCAGGCCTTTGTCATCCGCTTCAAATGGTAATTCTTCTTTGAACTCGTCCTGCACATCTTTCTTATATGCATTTGACTGATTCAGCTCTCCGAAACTTGACCAGTACTTTTGTTGCTCCATTATATCAGTTTGACAATTAGTAAAATTTCAGGACAGACTAGCTGTCGATCATACCTATATTAATAGTGACATTTCTGACACTCTGTTCCACCGATTTTCTCTACGGTAATACCCTTGGTGCTGTCGATCTTTCCGCTCTTCAGGTCGTTGTGGTATTTCTCGTAGATGCTGTAGAAACCATTGTCTTTGAATTGTACTTTGGTTTCGCGGTGACAGTTGATACACCAGCCCATGCTCAGATCGCTGAACTGCTTCACTTCATCCATTTTCTGGATTTCACCGTGGCAGGTCTGACAAGCCACTTTACCAGCTTTTACGTGCTGACTGTGGTTGAAGTATACGTGATCAGGCAGGTTGTGAATCTTTACCCACTCAATTGGCTTGGCTTTAGAAGGATCCCATGCAGCAGCATTGGCAGGATCGAAGCCGGCATACTTATATAATTTCTGAATTTCTGCTGTACCATCTACCTCGTTGCCTTCTTCATCGTACAGCTTAGGTCCTTTTACATACTCATTGATGGCTTTGTGACAGTTCATACACACATTCACAGAAGGAATGTTGGCATGCTTGCCTTGCTCAGCACCACCGTGACAGTACAAACAGTTTACCTGATTGGCACCGGCATGTACTTTATGTGAGTAGAAAATAGGTTGTGTAGGTGTGTAATCTTTAGAGCGACCCAAAGCCATGGCACCTTTTGAAGTAAGGTAACCGCCAACACAGAACAGGATTACTGTTAAGGTAGCGATATAGGCTTTGTTTCTCCAGAATGGAACTGGCTCTACAACAGGCTCACCTGTTTTTTCATCAGCCATTTTCTTCAGACTGGCGTTTACCTGCAACAATGTGAAAGAGATCACAGCAAGGATCAGGGTAAGGATACCGAAGAGCAGGGTATTATCACCCTCTTCAGCAGGCGCACCAGCTTCTGCTGCTGTTGGCTTTGCCTCAGGCTTCCATGCTTTGATGTAACCGAGGATAGCATCAATCTGCGCATCACTCAGCGTACCTTCGAATACAGTCATTGAGCTTGGGCTCCAATCTTTGATCTTCACTGCATACGCATCACCTGAAGCAACAGCTTTGTTCCAGTTCTTTACCCAAAGCGACAACAACTTATCGTTGTTCCAACGGTCGTGTACACCCATCAGGGCCGGACCAGTTAAGTCCTTATCCATCTTGTGACAAGAAGCACAGTTCGCATTGAACAATGCTTTGCCATCTTGGGCCGATACCTTATTGGCAAAAGAAATACTGAGGAAAAAAATACCTGCTAGGAGGATGCGTGAGATTCTTCTAAACGTTGTCATATTCACAAGCGGTGATTCTGGTGTGGAAAAATATCCGCGAACGGCTGCAAAAATAGGGTAGTAAGCTTACCAAAGAGCAGTTCGTTTAAAAAAAATTTAGCCTTATCTGGCTTGCATTTCAGCGTATTCAGAGCCATGCTCTATAAAATCTGTCATGATTTAGTAAACTGTATTTTTTTGTTGAAGGGTTTTCTCGATTTATTGTGTTGAAGCAAGATTTTTTTTCGTCCTTTGCGCCATGCTCCAAAAATTGAAAGCAAAATGGGGCGTGAGCTGGTGGCAGTTCACCCTAATCTTTACCACATTTGCAATGGGTGGAAGTGCCTGTGGCTGGCTAGGTCGTCAAGTATTGCAATACCTGGATATAGATAATACGGCTATACGTATACCCCTGTATATTATCATAGTTACCCTTTTATGGCCGATTTGTGTCATGGCCATCAGTATACCGCTGGGACAGTTTGTCTTTTTCAAAAACTATATAGGACGCATCGGCCGTAAGATGGTCGGCAAAAAGCAATCATGATCAAACTGGCCATTTTTGCATCCGGTTCTGGCACCAATGCCCAAGCTTTGGTAGAACATTTTCGTCAAACCGGTACGGCTGAGGTAACCTTGATCCTATGCAATAAGCCCGATGCCTATGTACTAGAAAGGGCTAAACAACTGAGAATTTCGTCCTTACTTGTTGATAAAGAACGTTTTAGGAACGGAGATGCCCATCTGGCCGAGTTGAAAGCAGCCGGAATCGAGCTGATTGTGCTGGCCGGATTTCTATGGAAAATCCCCCAAGCCCTCATTGATGCTTACCCCCAGCGCATCATCAATATCCACCCTGCCCTTTTACCGAAATATGGAGGTAAGGGTATGTACGGACACTATGTGCATCAAGCAGTCATCGCAGCTGGCGAGCAGGAAAGCGGTATCACCATTCATTTGGTAGATGAGGAATACGACCATGGTCGCCACCTAGCCCAATTCACCTGCCCTGTTTTACCCGATGATACACCTGATACTTTGGCTGCCCGCATCCATGGTCTGGAGCACAGCCATTTTCCTAAAGTGGTAGAAGCCTATTTGCAAGAATTAGCTTGATACATTATGGAAATATCTGATATCAGCATCTCAGGAATATGAAACAAGTACTGATTCTGCTGCTGCTTATGACTAGTTTGGCTTGTAAGCAAGCTGAACGCAACACGGTTACCTATATCTTAAGTAATCGACAGTTACAATCATTTAACGGTCAATACCTCTATTTAGTGAACGATGATATCGGCTCAATCATCGATTCACAGTTGGTCAATTCACCTAAGGTTGTGTGGAAGTATACACTACAACCAAGTTCACCGGCTATCTTCTGCAGTATCCGATTCAACGACCCCATCAACTTGTACAAAAGGCCAATTGGCTTTTTGTACGAAAGAACGCCGGGTACTATTTTCTCTTTTTTCTATCTGGATGGTACACCAACGGTGCTGCAAACAAAACAAAGTGAAGACAAATATGCAAGTTGGATTAGTGGCAGCAAAGTAAATGATGCTGATTTGAACAGAGCACAACTCTATTATTCTAGCGATGACATTAAACAAGTAGGATTATTAAAGAAGAATATTCAAACCATCAAGGTCTATCCGCATTCGATTGGTTTATTGAAGCAATTGTTTTTTATCAAAGAACAATTTACTGAAGCAGAATGCACTACCATGCTGAATACTTTTGATCTTACTCTGCAAGAGCATACAATTAGTAAACGTATTCGTCAGTATTACAAAACAGGGATACCTGATAATGCCTTACGTTAAACCACACTATTCTCTCGACAGAGCCATTTCACTGAAATGTTGATTGGCTTCTTTCTCTCTTTCGGTTTTCCAGAGCACAATACCAGCTGCTACGATGATGATATTCTTCATAATGTATTGCCCAACCAGCGTTAGTCCATAAGGCATGAAATGAAAAGTTTCTTTAGGGAAGAAAATGAAAGGTGTAAACGTACACACCATATGTAGAAATAATAACAGCAATGTTGGGCGTATGTATTTGCCGATGATGAGCAACACACCAACAATACATTCCCAGCTTGCAAGCATGATGAGGTTCACTTTGTTATCAATCAAACCGAATGTGAGTTCATGAATGGTATTCATGGCTAGTTGTTCTGCCGGACTCAACCCATCAAAAAATTTCAACGCACCAAACCATAGGTAAACAATACCTACACTGATACGCAGTAGGGACATGGCGGACTTACGGGAAGCTTGTTCTCTGGGTGTTTGCATGGCAATCGTTTGAGTTGTCAAAACTAAAAACCACTACCCACGCAAACACTGACATTGGTCATGCCAAGAAAATGTCTTCCTTCATGGTTCGGGAGAGACACCCGAACAGGCGACATGCCACAAACCAGTGACTCCACATATACTGCCATAAGCTGGCGTCCTCGCCAGCGATTAGTCATGTGTATAATTGTTCGGGTGTGGACACCCGAACGGGCGGATTGATACGAGCTAGCGTCTCACCGGCGATCTATCATGCTCGTGAATGTTCGGGTGAGACACCCGAACGGGCGACATGCCACAAGCCGGTGTCCTCACCGGCGATCGATGAATACTTGCGTCTGTTCAATTATGGACACCCGATTAGGCGACACAAAAAAGCCGGTCTTTGACCGGCTATGATTATGATCCTTCATAGATACGCTCTATACAGGCTTTGTATTTTTCGTTGATGACTTTACGTTTGAGTTTTAATGTTGGTGTCAATTCGCCTGTATCTACCGTCCACTCATGCGCCAGCAATTCAAACTTCTTGATCTGCTCTACATGGTTGAAGAACTTATTAAAGCTCTCCACTAATTCGCGGTACAGCTCTAATACACGTGGATGATTGATGGCCGCTTC
>JACCDH011072540.1_pt1 | contig 10259 bp, 9 predicted proteins | sample 7442481 | NCBI WGS metagenome assembly JACCDH01 (sample SAMN15323433, study PRJNA562643) | freshwater metagenome | isolation source: river surface water | place: USA:Blue River Watershed | collected 2017-08-15
CACTTAGCAAATATTCTTCTTTTAAAGGCTGTGGTGCATTCTTTGGATAAATGCAAGATGAGCCTAAAAACAATAAGTTCTTTACTTTATTCAAGTAAGCGGCATGTATAATATTAGCTTCCATCATCAGGTTATCATAGATGAATTCAGCACGATAGGTATTATTCGCATGAATGCCTCCTACTTTTGCTGCTGCAAGAATTACATAGTCTGGCTTGTCTACAAGGAAGAAACTATTTACCAAATCCTGATTCCTTAAATCCAATTCACTTGAAGTCCTATGTATGATATTATGATAGCCTTCAGCATTTAACTTACGCTCAATAGCAGAACCTACCATACCTCTATGGCCAGCAATATATATTTTAGCAGATTTCTCCATGATTATAAATAATATTATTCGCTTTCTTTACTTGTTGTATAGCCATTTTCCTTCAACAACAACTCTTTCTTAAATATTTCTAAATCACTTGCCACCATTTCTTTCACTAAAGCAGCTAAATCATATTTAGGCTTCCAACCTAATTTAGTCATTGCTTTGGTAGGATCACCAATTAATAAATCCACTTCAGTAGGGCGATAATATTTAGGGTCTACTTTAATTACCACTTGCCCCTCATTTAAATTATAATTTCCTGTATTCTTTACAACATATCCTTGCTCTAACTCATCTGTTCCTTTAAATCCAAGTTCAATACCCAATTCAGCAAAACTCATTTTCACAAATTCACGGATAGTAGTAGTAATACCTGTAGCCAACACAAAATCTTCGGGCTTATCTTGTTGCAACATTAGATACATGCCTTCAATATAATCTTTGGCATGTCCCCAGTCACGTTGTGCATTTAAGTTACCTAAGTATAAACAATCATCTAAACCTAAAGCGATACGAGCTGCAGCACGGGTAACTTTACGTGTTAAAAAAGTTTCACCACGTTGTGGAGACTCATGATTAAATAAAATACCATTACAAGCATACATATTATATGCCTCACGATAGTTCACTGTAATCCAGTAAGCATATAATTTAGCAACACCATAAGGAGAGCGGGGATAAAAAGGAGTAGTTTCTGATTGTGGTACTGCTTGCACTAAACCATATAATTCTGAAGTTGAAGCTTGATAAAACTTTGTTTTTTGAGTAAGACCTAGTAATCGAATCGCTTCCAAAATTCTTAAAGTTCCAATACCGTCCACATTAGCTGTATATTCAGGTTCTTCAAAACTCACTTGCACATGACTCATGGCACCCAAGTTGTAAATTTCATCTGGCTGAACTTCCTGAATAATACGTATTAGGTTTGTGCTATCCGACAAATCGCCATAATGTAAATGAAGATGTCTATCGGGAATATGTGGATCCTCGTAAATATGATCTATTCTTTGGGTATTAAATAAAGAAGATCTTCTTTTAATACCATGCACTTCATAGCCTTTGTTGAGTAAAAACTCGGCTAAATAGGCTCCATCTTGACCAGTAATACCTGTTATTAGGGCTTTTTTCATGCTAGTGTTTATAGGAAACAAATTTAAGACTAATACCTAAAAGAAAAGCCAGATAATTGTGGATCTGGCTTAGGATAATGAATATAAAATGATAAAAAACTAGTGACTTACCCCTTTACTAAAAAACACGTTAGCAAAGGTTTTAATTACTATTTCTATATTGAATAAAAATGACTTTCTATATAAATATGCTTGTTCAAGCTTTACCTTTTCTTCAATAGATATTTCATCTCTTCCATTAATCTGCGCCCAACCGGTAATACCAGGTTTTAATTTTGAAACTCCAGTTGCAACTCGTAATGCCATTAAATCGTCTTGATTGTATAAAGCAGGACGCGGCCCCACAAATACCATTTCACCTTTAACTATATTAATCAAATTAGGTAATTCATCCAAACTAGTCTTACGAATAAGTGCCCCAATCTTTAATAAATACTTTCCTGGATTCTCTAATAAATGGGTAGCTACATTTGGGGTATTCTTCTTCATACTTCTAAATTTGTAGATATTGAAGAAGCTATAATTTATTCCTACTCTTTTCTGCATGAAAAATATAGGGAATCCATCTTCTAAATAAATAGGTATAGCCACTAATAAAAATAATGGCGACAGAATTAATAAAATAATTAGAGCAAAAAGTCTATTTAGCATTTTTAGTTAATTTTAAAACCATCTAAAACAGGAGTAGGATTCCATCCAAAAGCTTTCCTAGCCTTACTATCATTAAAAGTAAGATTTGAGGTAATTTTCTTAAGCTTATTTGTATTTAAAGGTGCTTTATTGCCTAATAAATCTCCAAATTTCGCAATAATCTTTGCCAACCACATTGGCATATTCAAAGGTTTTCCTTTACCTAGTCGAATAGCAATATGATTGGAAAGTTCTCCGAATGAAGGATGATAACCATCCGATAAATTATAAACTCCACCAATCTCTGCAACTTTTAAAATAGATTTAGCTACATCTTCTGCTAAAACCATACTTTTTTTTGCCTTCCCTCCAGCTATATTAAAATAGTAGCCCTTTTGAATACCTTTAATCATGGCTCCTAAATTACCAGGTGGATTTTGCCCTGCCAATAATGGAAGACGTAAAATAGTGCAAATTACATTGTTTTTCTTACACCAATCTAATACTAATTGTTCTGCCTGAATTTTACTTAAGCCATAGGGGTCTTTAGCTAATAAAGGGGTCTTTTCAGAAATATTGACCCCATTTTCTTTTCCGTAAACAGCTACAGTACTGATAAAAATAAATGCTTTTGGTAAAGATTGGGATTCTTCTATACCTTGCAATAGATTTTGAGTTCCTTTGAAATTGACATCAAAAAAAGCTTGCTTTTCAAGTGAAGTTTTAGGAACTGAATGTGCTTTACCGGCGGCATGTATAACTAAATCAAATTTTTCAAAGAAAACAGGTACTTTTTTCTCTAAACAAATTGAATATTGTCCAATATTTCTCGATAGAGTGACAAGTATATTGCTTTCAGATATTGCTTTCGAAATAAAATAACCCAGAAAACCTGTTCCTCCAGTTAACAGACAAATCATTATGTTCAGAATAAATTTAAAATTTTTTCCTTGGTGTAATTTTCTGAAGCTATTTTAGATCTTTCGCCCTTCTGTTGAATATCAGAAAAAATCTTTGATGAGATATGACGTAGTTCGGACAAAATCTTTTCTCTTTCTTTCCAAGTAAAAGACCAACCACATTCATAATTCTTTACATAATTGTCTATTTCTGAACCATCATCGCCAATATAAAAAAGAGGCTTACCTGCGGCCATTAGATTATAAGTTTTGGAGGGAACACCCAAACCCTTCATACCGCTTACCAATGTTACCACTCCAATATGACAAGCATTCAGAAATAAATTCTGTTCATCTCTTGATTTTGGACCCAGATAATAAATGTTTTGTAGCTTTTTAGATATAATTTTTTCTTGAATTACTGATCTTAAAGCTCCATCACCTATAATTACCAAAATTATATTATTGTTTTCGGACATTATAAACAAATCGATTAATTCCAAGATTCCTTGTAGTCTGCCTAAATTTCCTGCGAAGCCAAATACTATCTTATCTTTTATATCGAATCCAAAATATCCTGAAATATCAAAATTTTTTATTGGTTGAATATCACTATCTGACCAATTAGGTATAATATCTATCTTATTCATTTTAGGATTTATTTTATTGGACATAAGTTGTCTCATATCTTCACCTAAAACAATAACTCTATCTACATTTTGATAAGAAGAATTATAAACTTTACTTAAAAACTTATATTTAAGACCATTTTTTCTAATTAGACCTGCAGGCACTAAATTCTCGGGAAATATATCATGTACAAGAATCTCAACAGTAAAGCGTTTTATTTTTTTTAGAATGGCGATTGGTATTACTAAAAAGGTTGGATTAGTTGTTAAAAAAATATTGTCCTCTTTCTTAACCTTCAAAAGTACTATCCAAGTCATTTTAAAAGTAAGAATTAAGAGTCTTAGAATTCTTTGAAAAATTTTATTTTTATTTAACTCTGGCAGGCTAACCCTATATATTTTAATTTCGTTATTAAATTGTTCGCGACGTGTTAAGTATGATTGTTCATATCCTGCTGGACCACAAATTACACTAACTCTATTTACTTGCGATTTTTTTAAAGCAATATCAGTGAGAATCTTAGCCGTTGAAACCTCATCAGGATAGAAAACTTCCGAAACAATCCAATCCATAATATCTATTTTTTATTGTTCACTCCAAACGACTCTTTTTATATAATCAGTGTAGCTCAAAATTATCCTAACTACCTTTGCTGAAACGTTTGGCATCGAGTAATCAGAAACCAGTCTAAAATTCCTATGTGCACCTGTCTGTTGCTGTTCAAGCTGAACTAAACCTTGCATGACTCTCTCTGGATTATTTCCAACCATCATAACCGATGCTTCCTCCATTGCCTCAGGTCTTTCATGAGCTTCTCGGATATTTAATGCTCTGAAGTTTAGTATAGACGATTCCTCAGAAATAGTACCACTATCAGATAAAACCGCAAAAGCATTCATTTGTAATGCGTTATAATCATTAAATCCAAGTGGTTTTAAAAATCTCACATTAGGATGCATATCGACTTTCTTTTTCTCGATCATGTTACGTGTGCGCGGATGCGTACTAACAATAACTGGAAAATTATATTTATCTGCGATAAGATTAAAACATTGCAACAGTTTAGTAAAGTTACTTTCACTGTTGATATTTTCTTCACGATGTGAAGAAACCACAAAGAATTTACTTTCTTCTAGATTCAACCTATTTAGAATATCTGATGCTTGAATTTGAGCCATATAGTGATTTAGCACCTCAAACATTGGAGAGCCAGTTTTAATAACCCTGTCAGCAGGTAAACCTTCTCTCAATAAATATTCACGGGCAATATCACTGTAGGTTAAATTAACGTCGCTAATATGGTCAACAATCTTCCTATTTGTTTCCTCAGGGACACGTTGATCAAAACAACGGTTACCCGCTTCCATATGAAAAATTGGAATATGGCGTTTTTTTGCAGGAATAGCACATAGACAGCTATTGGTATCTCCTAGTAATAAAAAAGCATCAGGTTGAATAGCCTCAAGTAAAGGGTCTATCTTAATTAAAATTTGACCAACTGTTTCTGTTGCTGTTGCACCTGCTGCGTTTAGAAAGTAATCGGGTTTTCTTAATCCTAAATCTTCAAAGAATATCTGGTTAAGTTCATAATCATAATTCTGACCAGTATGTACAATAATATGTTCTATTGCTTCAGAGGAATCTAAAGCTGCTATTACCCTTGACAACCTTATGATTTCAGGTCGAGTTCCCACGACTGTCATTACTTTTAATTTCATTTCAAACTACTTTATAGAATTAAACATTTTCAAAATAAGTATCTGGATCGTTGGGATCATAGAATTCATTAATCCAAAAATTTGTATACAATACATCATCCCCAATATTTTTAATATTATGGGTATACCATATAGGCATATCCACATAAGATGGGGCATCTCCGTCTAAATAAAAGTCTAATACTTCATCGGTACCAATTCGCCTTAACTGTATCAAAGCTTTCCCTTTGATTACTGCAAATCGTTCAATTTTTTTTGTATGAAAATGATTACCCCTTGTTATTCCTGGAGCTGTTGTCGAAAAGGAAACCTGGCCTCCTACTCCTAAACGAATTATTTCCACAAAAGAACCTCTATCATCAGTATGTTTAATAAATGAAACTGGAAAGTGATTAGCAATATTAATGTAACAACGAAAAGTATTAAACAAATTCAATTCAAAAGTAGAACGTAATGAAGGTATAATTCCCTTTTCTTGATATTCTGATTTAAATATTTCCAATAGATCTAATATTTCAGATACCTTTTTTGTCGATGTAAATGGAACTATAGCCTCAAACCAACTTTTTGCATTCCTAATTTCATTAATTATGATTTCTATTAGTTCACTAACATAAATTAACTTCAACTCACCATCAATATCTATATTTGGAGTTTCATTATTAGCTAATTTATGACAAAAAGTAGCAATAACTGAGTTATAATTGGGATGTCCAAAAGGTCCGAAAACATTAGGAATAATCAATCCTGTAAATTTTCCACCTGATTTTTGTGACCAATTATATAATAATTTTCTACACTCCTTTTTTGATTTCCCATACTCATTATCTCTTTCTTCTTGTGTTGATGAAGCAAATATTAAATGTGCCTTACTTTTTGAAGATTCTAATGCGACCACTAACTTTTGAGTCAACTCAATATTAGTATTAAAAATAACTTGGGGATCAAAGTGACGGTTCAGTGCTGCTAAATGAACAATCACATCGCATTCTGCAACAAATTCATTTAATTGTGCTGTATTTGAAAAATAGTGTTTGTGAAAAGGTACTTTTTCAAACTCCTGAGGGTATAAACCAATAGTATTGTATAAATGTGTTCCAACAAATCCCGTTTGCCCTGTTATCCCTATTTTTAACATCTTTCTAAATTGTAAAATAATCTAATGGAAATTGAAAATCATCAATAATCTCTTCAAAATTAATATCCGAAATAACTATTAATTTTGATATTTTTTCTAATTCATGAATAATGCTTCTTAAACATGCTGGTAAATCTAATACACCAAAGGTTTGTCAAAATAGCATAAATTCAATATCAGAAAATTTAATCTAGGTTTATGAAATTTATCAACTAAAATCAATTGAATTTTTAACTTTTTGAATTGCACTAAACTATAGTTGCTTAATTTTATGAACTTACCAAGCTTTAGTATCATACACATTATTTTTTTTAATATGTATCCATTTGACTTTATAATCAATAAAAAATTATTAAAAAGAAAAATTCAAATCTGTCTTCAAGGCTATTAAATTGAATTAAATCAGCCTTAATCAACTCATACAAAGTTATTTAATTCCTCACCAAATATTTCCTTTCGAATTATAGGCAATTTCGATAAAAGCAGTTTTATCCCTTCAACTCCTTGTTGCACCGTATTGTGAGAATGGTAATCTTCTATTGTTGAAACAACTTGCTCTCCTTCTGAAAAATATTGAGCATAATTCAAATCCCGGTTATCCGCAGGAATTCTATAAAAATTTCCCATATCTTCAGCCTTGACCATTTCTTCTCGAGTACACAAAGTTTCATACAATTTTTCTCCGTGTCGGGTCCCAATAATTTTAATTTCAGCATTAGAGTGGCACAATTCTTTTAATGCTTGTGCCAAATCTCCTATTGTGCCAGCAGGTGCTTTATTTACAAACAAATCTCCTGGATTTCCATGTTCAAATGCAAACAAAACTAAATCTACGGCTTCGTCCAATGACATCAAAAATCGTGTCATTTTGGGATCTGTTATAGTAATTGAACTACCTTCTTGAATTTGTTTTAAAAATAATGGAATTACTGAACCTCTTGATGCCATTACATTTCCATAGCGCGTCAAGCACACAGTTGTATCAATTAAATTTCTAGAAGCTGCTATTGCCACCTTTTCCATTAATGCCTTAGAAATTCCCATAGCATTAATTGGATATGCTGCTTTGTCTGTACTTAAGCAAATCACTTTTTTAATTTTATTTACACTTGCAGCATCAATTACATTTTGAGTACCAAATACATTTGTTTTAGTTGCTTCTAAAGGGAAGAATTCGCAGGAAGGTACTTGTTTTAATGCTGCAGCATGAAATACATAATCCACGTCCCTCATAGCTCGTTCCACACTATCATAGTCACGGACATCGCCAATATAAAATTTAATTTTATTGTTCTTTAAGTGATTACGCATATCATCTTGTTTTTTTTCGTCACGAGAAAATATACGAATCTCATTGAAATGGTCAGTATTAATAAAACGCTGTAAAACAGCGTTACCGAATGATCCTGTTCCACCCGTAATTAATAATTTACTGTTTTTTATCATAATATTTAAGATTAATTTTCGTTAAAAAACTAAATGTTTTATCAGCCATCCCAGTCCAAGTAAAGTTCAATGACCGTGTAAAAGAATCATAAGAAATCTTGTCTCTCAAAGATTTACTTAACAAAAATTCTCTTATTTTATTTTGAGTATCAATTAAATCTAAAGGATTAAAATACATCCCACTATTTTCTCCTAAAACTTCTTGCATAGGACCAAATTTTGAACAAATAATAGGGAGACCAGCAGACATTGCTTCAATTAAGATAATAGGTAAGTTTTCACATGTAGAAGCAAATATAAATCCATCTGCAGATTTATATTCTAAAAACAACCTATCATGTGGAAGCCCACCTTTATACTCAATACATAATTTACTACTATCATATAAATCTAAGGCTTTGTTAAATTCATGAAGACTTTCTAATTCTGAAGGTCCTATTAAAATTAGTTTAATGGGAATTCCAGAATTGTAAAGTTCACAAACAGCTTTGACTAAATTATTTTGATGTTTATAAGGAGAGAGTATTGAAACATACAATAATTTATAGGGATTATCAAAACTATATTCCGAAATAGATTTTTGTGATCTAGGCTTTTCAGTAAATTCATAGTTAATACCATGAGGAATTATATCAATATAACTAGTTACACATACTTTCGAACAAATTATATTTTTAGCATACTCTGATAGAAAAATTAAGCCTCCAGCAGTTTTAAATGTATATGATTGGGTAATCCTTAATAACAAAAATTTAATTTTTTTTAGAGTACTTTTATACCTAAACGCTTCATTTAGATCAAAAGGTAACATATTCTGTGAGAGCGTTACAAAAGGCCTAAAAAATGACAGAAATGTTCCTCCAGGAACAAAAACAATGTCGCATAAATTATATTTTAATTCGCTCGAAAACAAAAATAATTGAAAATAAAACGCTGAGATAAAATTTATTTCAAGGTACCAGTTATTTTTCTTTTCAATCCAATCAAAATCAGGCAAACACGATAGTGTCTTTTTATTTGACCAAACTACAATCTTGGTAAACCCATGTTTTTGAGGATTAGATTCATTTAGTAATTGAGATAAGTGTGTTACACCTCCTCCTTGTCTTATATTACATGCATCAATACCAATTATCACTTTTTATTTATTTTATTAATAATTGAAATCCAAAAATTTAATAGCCAAAAAATAATTAAAGAATAAATACAAAATTTATAAATAACATTTGAACTATAAGCATACCATCGAGGGTAAGTAGAAAGAATCATTATCAAATAAATTACCCAAAATTGGGAGACTTTATTGTTCATTTTTATGGCTCTATAAAACAAATAGCCCATTATTAATCCCACTAAAATAACCCCAAAATATGATAAATAAACATAAAAAAAAATAGGAAGTAGCCCTCCTCCTCCAGCAGAAAAATCACCTTGAAGATATAGAGCTAGATTAGCTTTTTCAGGAAGTAAGCTGTAAGGTGAAATAATCGCAAAAATATTATAAAGAAAAATTTCAAATCTATCTATAATTGAAATCAAATTAATATCTATTAAACCCAATAACCTAGTTGAACTATAATATACATCAATCTGATTACCAAAAAACGTATATCCAGCAAACTGAATATTTTCTTTTACTATGGCAAAAACATCAAATATTGAATCAGGTGCAGATCTTATAAAGCCGAATAAAATAAAAAAGACTAATGGAATAAAAGAAATAACTAAGATCCTAAATAAGGATGTATTTGGATTATCAAAGTGTAGTATAAAAATTAATAAAATACATTGTAGAAATTCTACACGACCACCAAATAGAATCGCTTTTAGCGAATAAAACATCGCTAAGAGAATTAATAAAAATACACGAAATTTATTCTTGCCTGAAAAAACATATGACACAGGATAAAAAACAATAAAATACTCAAAAATGGCAGTCCCTCCCAAATTCGAAGTATGCATATCTGAAGATCCATAACCACCTGATTCAAATATAGTATTACCAGACCTCCCAAACACTAAAATAATTATTTGAAGTAATAATAAAAAATAAAAAATAAACGGTTTATCCTTGAAAATCAAAAAATTATTAAGAACAATAGGCTTATTTATCCTGGGAAGAATAAGGCTAAACGAAGACCAAAATAAACAAAGTATAACGAATGTTCCAATATATAATCTTTCAAGATCAAAATCATTTCGGCTGCCTAAATGGAGTGGGAATGAACTATCAATAAAATGAAAAAACGCTACTAACGTATAAGGCAGAACGAAAAGTAAGAGTAGAGAAAA
>JACCDH010332390.1_pt1 | contig 10257 bp, 8 predicted proteins | sample 7442481 | NCBI WGS metagenome assembly JACCDH01 (sample SAMN15323433, study PRJNA562643) | freshwater metagenome | isolation source: river surface water | place: USA:Blue River Watershed | collected 2017-08-15
AGCTTCTCTGGTGAGCCTTCAATTATCATCCCATATACAGATATGATTTGGGGTACAGACGGAGAATTGACTTTTCTGGATTGGGTTGTGAACTGTCTTAAAGTATCCGGTAAGCTGGTAGTCGTCGAAATTTCTACTGAAGATTATCACGGGAAACGAACCAGACTGCTTGTGGAAAGACTTGGTCTTGTGGCAGAAGTTGAGACAACTTCGAGTGCCGAGTTTCCACCTTCTGCAGAAGAGCTCCGGCATGAGAAAAGATCTTACTTTGTACAATGTTACTGCCCCAAACAGGTAGTGACGTTTCTACAGAAGCTCTCACGTCGTGTCAGAGCGAGACGGTATGGTCTATTGTAAATGTAAAATGGCCTGACAGGCGGCGTTACGTCGCCTGTCACGAAGAGGAGAATCGCAATGTAAAGCCAAGGAATACCTTGGTCTTTTCTTTTTATAAAAATATGGTATAGTATCGGGCATGAAAAACTCGTATACCGGTGGGGTGCTGTATGTGGTAGCGACTCCGATCGGTAACTTAGAAGACATTACGCTCCGAGCCATCCGCATCTTGCAAGAAGTGGACTATGTCTTGTGTGAAGATACTCGCACGACCGGGGTGCTCTGCAAGCATCACGGCATTCGTGCCAAATTGAAGCGCTATGACGCGCATGCCTCAGACAGTGTTCATTCCTCAGTTGTCGCCGATATTATGGCTGGACAGTCTGTCGCCCTCGTCTCCGACGCTGGCACCCCTGGGGTGAGTGATCCAGGTGTACTCCTCGTACGCCAGGTGCGGGCGGCTGGCGGCCGTGTCGATGCAGTACCGGGGGCATCGGCAGTCACCGCAGCGATGTCGATTGCGGGGGTGTCCGGCAACCAATTTAGTTTTCTTGGTTTTGTGCCAAGCAAGAAGGGGCGAGAGACATTTTTTACTGACCTGGAACTGTATGATCATCCAACTGTCTTTCTTGAGGCGACCCACCGGATCGTAAAAACCTTTGAAGCTCTCACTGAGCGGTATCCCGAAGCCCTCGTGCATCTTGGTCGTGAGTTGACCAAATTCCATGAAGAGATGCTCGTGGGGACACCGGCCGAAATTTTGACTGTTTTGACCACCACCCCGGTTAAGCAGAAGGGTGAGTTTGTGATTGTTTTGCAACTAGACTAAAGGTGTTGTGTACTAATCAATAAAAGATATCCACTAGCACGCCGGTTTTGTTTCTCTGGTGGTTGTGCGCTATACTCTAGGGTAATGACCAAAGGTACCACCATTTTTCTGCTCGGCTTACTTCTGATACTCCTCCCATACCTCGGTATCCCCCTGTGGTGGAAGCAAATTATGTCGATTGTGACAGGTATTTTGTTGCTAGGTATTGGGTACGCCTTACGCCGATCACAATTTCTCGCTACCCTTGATACCGAATCAGGGACGCGCATGAGTGAGACCTTTGTGGAGACAACTGAGCCACTTTTTGATACGACCAGGTAAACTATAGGTATGCCATATATTTTCGGCGGTACCGTTATTCTCGCACTGCTCGCCGGTGGAGTGATATTTGTGGCTCCTCAGCTGCTGACGGTCGAGTACGAACGCACCGTAACAGATAGTGAAAGACCAATCGCAGATGTGACTGAGACACCTTCGACTAATCCTGCCCCTGATACTCGTCCGGTCATTACCCATGTCCCACAACCCACAGCAGTGAAGGCGATCTACATGAGTGCGTGTGTAGCTGGTACGCCAAGCTTTAGACAAGATTTGGTTGATCTCGTGCAACGCACCGAGATCAATAGCTTGATTATTGATATCAAAGATTATTCGGGTACGATCGCTTTTCCACCGCAACATCCGGATTGGCAGCCAGCCTGGGAAGCTGCAGCGTGTGGCGCTAGGGATATGCAGGCCTTTATCGCCACCTTACATGAGGCCGGAATTTATGTGATTGGCCGAGTGACCGTCTTTCAGGATCCGTTTACGGCAGGAGCCAAACCGCATTTGGCAGTAAAGCGAGCTGACGGAGTGACCAACTGGAAAGATGGCAAAGGCTTATCTTTTATTGATGTTGCTGCCAAAGAATACTGGGATCATATTATCAATTTGTCGGTTGATGCCTACTCGATTGGGTTTGACGAACTGAACTTTGACTACGTCCGATATCCGAGCGATGGCAATATGATCGATATATCATTTCCTCATACCGCGGCTGGTCAGTGGCCGCAGAGTAAACAGGCCAACCTCGAAGCATTCTTTGCGTATTTGTCTACCGAGTTGGCCAAGCCTGCGCGTTATGACGCGGTACGGCATGCAGGAACTGGCCGAGCCACAACGACACCGTATATATCGGCAGACTTGTTTGGTATGACGACTACCAATACGGACGATCTATCAATCGGCCAAGTACAAGAGCGAGCGGTACCATACTTCGATGCCGTAGCCCCAATGGTGTACCCGTCTCATTACCCGAACAACTATCTCGGCCTTGGTAACCCCAATGACCAACCGTATCAGATTGTCTACCATGCCATGCAATCGGGAGTTAACCGGTTACGAGCCACAACGACACCGGTCGACAGTTTTACGCATACCCGTATCGGTACGAGTACACCGGCTCTCTTTAGTAAACCAGTATACGCACCAACCAAGCTACGGACATGGATACAGGACTTTGACTACGGGGGAGATTACGATGCCAGTGATGTCCGAGCGCAAATCAAAGCTAGTTACGATGCTGGGGTAGATAGTTGGATGGTATGGGCACCAAGCAACCGCTATACCGAAGCTGCGTTTTTGGCTGAGTAGGCGAGGATAGTGCAAGGTAGTCTTGATCAAGAAACCGGGGATAGAAAACAGGAGTTTTAGGTTCACAGTAAGGTAAAATAGAACCATGTACAACGATGGGCAACCAGCTCAACGGTTTTATGCCGTGTCATATGATGACGACCAACCCGACATAGTCGCTGGTAGTCTAATTCCAAACGCAAAATTCACGTTTACGCCGAAACGTGTCGCCTTGCCCCCGCGTACTCCACGATTGCAGTTATCCACTCGGGTAGTTACTGCACTTGCTACACTGCTGTTTATCATCGCTGCGTCATTTGGTTCGGCAGCGTATGTGCAGGTGTACGGTATCGATCAATTAGCTTCATTGAGTCTTAATCGTTCCACCGATCCGGTGCCGGTCGTCGTTGCGCATCCATATACCAATGAACAAGTGCCATTAACATATGGGGTGCAGGTGATGTTTGCCGAACCAAACTTCTTTGTTACTACTCGAGATGCGTTTATAGATGCGAGTCAGACCTTCATTGAGGCTGATTTGGCTGCTATGCGCGTGCGATACTTTGTGAAAGGTGTGCTGACCAGTGAGTATCCGATTATTAATAAAGGAGCGACAGGCACATTCTGGGAAACTCCCGCGGGTCTGTATGCAGTAGAAAAGAAAAAAGACAAACACTTTGCGTCGTACGGACAAGTCTATTTACCACACAGTCTGTCTTTCCAGGGTAATTTTTATATTCACGGTTCGCCGTATTTTGAAACTGGTGAAATGGCAAGTTCATCCCAGCATGGTGGTATTGAGCTTGCAACTGCTGACGCTGCTGATTTGTATAGTCAGGTAGCACTGAATACTCCTGTGTTGGTATATGAAGTACCAACCACACGTGAGCCATTTTTGTATGAACCAAAAGTACCTGATCTAGCGACACCACATTATTTGATCGCAGATGTGGAAAGCAGTACGGTGTTAGCCAGTAGTGACCTTGATATGGCCGTTCCGATTGCGTCTTTGACCAAACTCATGACGGCGGTGGTCGCGGTAGAGTACATCAATCTTGATACGCGGATTGCCACAGTCGAGCCGACGTTTGTGCAGTCTCTCGTACCACGCCTCAGTGATCGGAGTTCGGTATCGATTTACTCGTTGCTCGAATTATTATTACTCGAATCATCCAACGAAGCGGCCGAAGTGATTGCGGGTGAGGTTGGTCGTGAGCAATTTGTTGCTCATATGAATGCTCGTGCCAAGGCGCTCGGCATGGAGCATACCCACTTTGCTGATCCTTCGGGATTGAGTGCTGAAAATGTCTCGAGCGTGAGTGATTTACTCCGCTTGATTCAGTACATATATGATAAACGTCGTTTTATCGTCGATATCAGTGCCGGTAAAAAATTACCTGATATTTATGTGACTGGCGAATTTGACAATGTAGCCAATTTTAACGATGTGGCCGGACTGAGTAACTTTATCGGTGGTAAGATCGGCGAAACCACAGCTGCCGGACAGACGTCAGTGACGTTGCATACCCTCAAGGTCAAAGGTACCGAACGGGTGGTGGCAATTATTATCTTGGGTTCAGCTGGACGTACGGCTGATGTACAGGCACTCATGGAATATGCTGAGGTCAGATTTGGGAGTTAATTTGGTATACTGAGTATATGAGTTTTGATCCTGAAAAAATTACCTTTTTTGCCAAAGCTGATGCGCGTGGCAAAGCGATGCCATTTGGTATCAAAGCCAAGGATCGGCAGCGTCACATGTATGTGATAGGCAAGACAGGTATGGGTAAGTCAACCTTGCTCGAAAACATGGCGATCCAAGATATCCAAAATGGTGAGGGTATGGCCTTTATTGATCCGCACGGATCAGCAGCTGAGACACTACTGCAATACGTACCCGAACACCGTGTGAACGATGTAGTGTACTTTGCTCCGTTTGATCTCGATAACCCTGTGTCTTTTAACGTGATGGAAGATGTCGGTCCTGACAAGCGACACCTCGTGGTGTCTGGTCTCATGTCTACCTTCAAGAAAATTTGGGTCGATGCGTGGAGTGCTCGTATGGAGTACATTCTCACGAATGCGCTCTTGGCGCTCATCGAATATCCAGACACCACACTCTTGTCGGTGAATCGCCTCTTTTCGGATAAACACTATCGTAACCGTGTCGTCGACTACGTAAAGGACCCGGCTGTCAAAGCCTTTTGGACAGAAGAATTTGCAGCGTATACTGACCGATTCGCAGCCGAAGCTCTGCCAGCGATCCAGAACAAAATTGGTCAATTCACCGGTAATCCGCTCATCCGTAATATCATCGGTCAACCCCATTCGAGTTTTGATATACGAAAAATGATGGACGAAAAGAAGATTCTTATCATGAATCTTTCCAAGGGACTGGTAGGGGAGACCAATGCCAATTTGCTCGGCTCTATGCTCACCACACGGATTTACTTGGCGGCGATGAGTCGAGCTGATTTGCCTGTGGTTGAGATGAAGGCGATGCCGAACTTTTATTTTTATGTTGATGAATTCCAGTCTTTTGCAAATGCCACATTTGCCAACATTCTGTCTGAAGCACGTAAGTACCATCTCAATCTCATTATCGCGCACCAGTACATCGAGCAGATGGAAGAGGATGTGCGCAATGCGGTGTTTGGTAACGTGGGTACTACGGTGGCGTTTCGGGTTGGACCATTTGATGCAGAAGTACTCGAAACTATTTTTACTCCCCGCTTTTTGGCGGCCGATATTGTGAATCTAGGTGCATATCAGATCTATCTGACCTTGATGATTGATGGTATTGGGTCCCAACCATTCTCAGCGGTGACATTACCGGCAATTACGGCGCCACGTGTCTCGTGCCGGGATATGGTAGTAGCAGCTAGTCGCAAAAATTACGCCAAGCCACGATTGGAAATTGAGAACCTGATTACTGAGATGCACTTGCCGGTAGAGGCGCCACCAAAACCTCCCAAGCCAGATGGTCAGAGTACGAACACTCCCAAAAAATTTGATAACCCTGAACCAAAACGAGATTTTGGAGCAAAGGTAACTAGTGAAAAGAAATTTATACCGCGTGAAGTGACTACACAAAAGTCCTCTACACCTGACCTGCGATCTCGTGAACCAGTGTCAGGAGCAAGTACGAATCAGTCGCCAAAATCAACCAACAGCGAACCTGTTCCGCGCACGACAACTGAACCGCCGCGTCGGGACACTCGACCAGCGCAGTCAGATAATCGTTCAGCACAGCGTACTACACCACCAAAGACTGAGTCAGTACCAGTATCTCCAAATAAGTCTGCTGTACCAGCGCCATCGACTGATAGTCTGCGTACTATTCTGGCTAAAATTGCGGCCGAAAACCAGAAGTCTGCTGGAAAAACTTCCGAACCAACCGTATCTACCAATGCCAAACCAGCTCCTGATCCATCACCAACCAAGAGTGCTTTGCAGTCAGTGCTTGGTACAGTCCTGGCAACCAAGGAGGTGACGACTGAGACAGTCACTGCACCAGTGCGGGAGCCGCTCATCTTTACACCCCAATCTGTACAGTCAGCTATCTCACAACCTCAGCCGGCTGTGGCTCGTACAGTTTCTCCATCTGCACCAATACAGACGGTACCTGTAGCAGGGGCGGTCCCGGTATCTCCATTGCCTGAACCTGTGCCTGAGGCATCAGCTATCGATCCCAAGGCAGTGAAGCGGATTTTGAGCGACAGTGGTCGTGAACGATCGCCGTTTCGATAACAGTTAGTCTTATGGTACGCGGCCTTCTCATCGTTGTATTACTCTTGATCTGGCCAGGGTGGGCGGCGGCGGTCAGTATTTCGGAAGTAGCTTGGATGGGGGATGCAACATCAGCTAATTTTGAATGGATCGAATTGTATAATGGTGGTGAGTCAGTAACGGTTGATGGTTGGATACTGCGTGACGGCATGAATCTCACTATTACGCTCACGGGGACTATTCCCGCCAATTCGTATGTGTTGTTAATGCGTAACCGGACCAGTGGCGTGTATCCAGGAGGAGTACCGTTTTTGGTCTATACCGGAGCCTTGGTGAATACGGGAGCGACACTCACTATCCAAAATGCGAGTGGAGTTATTATTGACCAAGTGGCTGGTGGTGAAAACTGGCAGAATATTGGTGGTGATAATACCACCAAGGAAACCGCCCAGTACACGGCTGCTGGTTGGCGTACGGGTACTCCAACCCCTGGTACTGAGGCCTCTGTGATAGTGACACCACCACCAACCACTGGCACCTCAACTCCAACTTCCACACCACCAGTTACTACACCTACTACCACCACAATAAGTACGAGTGGTGGCAATAAAAAATCTGATACAGTAAAGATAGTACGCCAACCCAACGATCTCCAACTTCAGCCAGACATCCAAAAAGTCGCGTACGTGAATCAGCCGATACCGTTTGGTGTACGGGTTACGGGAGTTGGTACCACTACCCGCAATTCACTCAAGTATCATTGGAATTTTGGTGACCTGCGGACTAGTAGTAGCAGTAAACCAATACACGCCTATCGCTATCCGGGGACATATGTCGTGATGGTTGAGGTGGCATTTGGACAACAGCGCCAAATGGTTCGACACGATATTACAGTACTGCCAGTGACCTTAACCATTGGTCGTAGCCCCGCTGATGATATTTATATTCACAATGATGCTCCGTATGATATTGATCTTTCGGCCTATCGATTAGTGGGTGCTACTGCCCGTGATTTTCCGCTCTATACCATTATTCCAGCCAAGAGTACCCTGACTGTTGCTCGCCAGAGTGTTGGTGTATCGTATGGGAGCAAAATTACCTTATATGATCGGCTAGAAGTACCGGTGGCTGTTTGGCCGACTCCAGTCGCACCAGCTCCTGTCATCGCTCGTACACCATTTGTGTCTGCTGTGAATGAGGTTTTGGCGGTATCTGACCCAGATACGGCTGTAGCACCACCGAGTGAACCTACTGCGGTAGCCGCAACGACCCCAATCCTGGATATTGAGAGTGATATGCTATCTCTTTCTACGACTACACCACTACTGATACTTGCACCTGTTGCATCGACAATCTCCGATGAGGGTATTCCAGCCTATGTATATCTGGCATTTTCGACCACTACTACAAAAAACAACCACAATGATGGAGTAGTGTGGCCGTATATCGCTCTCGTGATAGTACTGACTCTAGCAATTGGTAGTATAGTTGCCAGTTCGTCAAATGTGAGTTCTCGTCTACCAAAAATAAGCCCTGACGCCTAAGCTATACACAGTACCAAGGAGAATGTGACAGTGGACTGTAACCGATGGCGGTATACTACTGGTATATGAGTACCACAAACCAAGAACACAACTTTGACTTCGATTTACCAACCGTTACTAGTAGTGCACCGGCAACGCCACGCGTACATATAGGGGGATCGGTTTGTGTGGCCTGTGAAGGGTAATCACTACGACAGACGAATCAAAAAAGCAGCTCTTGAGCTGCTTTTTTGATTGTGTCTGTGCACGAATATTAGTGATACGGCAAGTCAGTGATGCCGAGAGTAGTAGTTGATAATTAAACCAGTACATACTGAAAGTGTAGTACACTACAATAAACATATCTTTATAAGTATCTAATACCAAGCACTATGGATCTCAATCATACGTTTCAGGTTGACGAGAGTCTGCAAGCCCGAGCACATAAGAAGAAAATGTTTTTTGTAGGCATTATTAGTCTGATGCTTATAGTCATAGTGCTAGTACTGTGGTTTGGTGACTCTATTAAACATAAGTTAATGCATGACGAATCGACACTCCACTCAAAAGTAGAATTGTCTGGCCATATGTACTTTAGCGGATTAACCAGTAATACTGAGTCTGGATCCGATGTAAACACCTATAAACTTAATCTAGAGACTGGTGCAATAGACAAAATCTCGAAATCTTCTGGTGATCATAGCTTTTATTATGTCGATGCTCGGCATTCATTGTTTGTGGGTAAAAATTGGCGAGTAACAGATGAGTCAAATCCAGATTATTGGTCTCCAATGTGGTACGACCATGTAGATGACAAATTTGGTCTTATCCGTGCAGCGAGTGGTTGGAATGAGATAGATTTGGTTGCTCATCCCAACGATACGCACGTAGCGTACGCGCAACAACCTGAACAAGTCGACACAGAAGCGAGTCGAAACTTAGCGAATTGGGAAGTGATAATCGCAGTACCTGAGGCTGAAAAAATCGAACGTATTACTGGGGCTAGTGCACCACACTGGGTCAGTAGTGGCTTGGTGTATCTAAAGACTGACGGAGTTTATTACCGTGATCTTGATAGTGTGTCTGAAGTTCGTCTGTATGGCGGATATAGTGGTTTGACACGTAATGCAGATCTCGCCGTATCAGCAGATGGTGGTTACCTGGTTGTTACTATTCCAGGACTTGGTGCAATTGAAGTTCTGAAGGTCGATTCATTCACCGAAAATGGCGTACGGAGCGTATATGTCCATAATGATCCGGATAAAGCCTATCACCATCCAGTCTTTGACTCGGTTAATAAATATTTTGCAACCGTGCGATTTGACTCAGAGACACCTATTATTGAGTTTCGCGGAATTGATGATGCGCTAGTATTAGCAGAAAAAAGGCTCGATAATTATACAAAGTCGTTCTTTGCGCTTAATTACTGGAGTGGTCTTACAGAAGGTAAAAGTATGAATGATACTCATAATCATAATCATGAATAATTTTAACATGTCTACTACATACACAATCAGAACAGTACTTGCCTTGAGTCTGTTTGTACTTAGTGCTTTTACTATGGTGGGTATAGCGCTTGCCAGTGATAAGTTTTCTTCGAGTAGTGATTATACAGTCTCTAGTGGCGATCGGAATGGTGCTATTGATGTTACCAATAATCGGACTGGCGAAACATCATACTTCCGTGATTGGAACGGTGATGGTGATTATACTGACGATAACGAACAAACGCAGTCATATTCTAATTCATCAGACGACGATGATGACGGTGGTAGTGGAGGTGGTTGTACCAACTGTGGTACGCCGCCGGTTGATTATCGTCCTGTGTCAGAGTTTGATTCATTGGGTGGTGGATACAGAGGTCCTAATACTATTTGTACAGTAGTAACAGGCTGGGCGTGTGATGCTAACGCCCCCGCACAACCAGTAACGATTGATGTGCTCATTGATGGTACAAAACACACCACCATTACAGCTGATATACCCAATAAAGGTGTTGCTGATTTTACTCGTTCTGGTGCATATGCCGGGATATGTGGTGCTCCAACTGAACATGCTTTGCATAGTTATCGATATACGATACCAATCCAATTCCGTGACGGTAGACCACATACTCTACACTTGCGTGCAAGGAATATTGGATCCCTCGGTACTGCAAACGATGTCTTTGTTGTAAGCGCTCCGTGGGGAGGACCTAAACAATTTACCTTCCAATGTGATGCAATTGTG
>JACCDH010965448.1_pt1 | contig 10256 bp, 7 predicted proteins | sample 7442481 | NCBI WGS metagenome assembly JACCDH01 (sample SAMN15323433, study PRJNA562643) | freshwater metagenome | isolation source: river surface water | place: USA:Blue River Watershed | collected 2017-08-15
ACTACAAGATTGTAGAGGGTGGTAAAGAGCGTATCCAATCTTTCCGTGGAGATGTAATCAAAACACAAGGAAATGGTGCTACAGCCTCTTTTACTGTGCGTAAAATTTCTGATGGTGTAGGTGTGGAGCGTTTATTCCCTTTCTTATCTCCAAACATCGATGGTATCGTGTTAAATAAGTCTGGTAAAGTACGTCGTGCTAAATTGTACTACTTACGTGATAGAAGCGGTAAGAGTGCTCGTATCAAAGAAAAAAGATTCTAGTATTCATCAAGCCAGGTCCTTTTTGAACTTAAATTATAGTAAGCGGATTCCATTTTTGGATCCGCTTATTTTTTTAGAATTATCTTACCTTTATTGTTCTAATCCTATTTGATAACTTCCTTCAATTCATTCTCAATTGTTTCGTTTTAATACAATTAAAGACTACCAGGCTGCCTTAATAGCAGGCGAGACTTCATGTATTGAAGCGGTTGATTTTTATCTTCAACAAATTCATGCGCAATCCGAATTAAATGCTTTTTTAGAAGTATTTACGGAAGAAGCAAAAACACGTGCAGTTGAATTGGATGATTTGCGTAAAGCCGGTAAAGCAGTAGGAAAATTGCATGGGGTAGTAGTGGGTATTAAAGATGTTTTGTGTTACAAGGAACATAAAGTAACTGCTGCTTCCAAAATCTTAGAAAATTACACCGCAGTATATTCGGCCACAGCAGTGCAACAATTATTAGCGGAGGGTGCCATTATTATAGGTCGTCAAAATTGTGATGAATTTGCTATGGGAAGTAGTAATGAAAATTCTGCTTTTGGACCAGTAAAAAATGCATTGGACAACACTCGGGTTTCTGGAGGTTCCTCAGGTGGTTCTGCCGTGGCGGTTCAAGCCAACTTATGTATGGTAAGTTTGGGTTCAGATACCGGAGGCTCAGTTCGTCAGCCAGCAGATTTTTGTGGAGTGGTGGGATTGAAGCCAAGTTATGGACGTGTTTCTAGGTATGGTTTAATTGCGTATGCTTCCTCCTTTGATCAAATTGGCATTTTCTCCCATTCGGTGCAGGATGCTGCATTGGTTTTAGAAGTAATTGCCGGCGCTGATCAATTTGACAGCACGGTATCTACTAAGGAAGTGCCTGCTTATTCGGAATTACTTTTGAAACAACAGGAGTCCGCTTCCTCTCAAAAAGTGGCTTACTTTAAAGAAACATTATCTCATCCTGGATTAGATCCTGAAATAAAAAAACAAACCGAAGCCCAACTCGCTGCTTTAGTCACTAAAGGATATACGGTGGAAGCAATTGATTTTGATTTACTTTCTTTTTTAGTGCCTAGTTATTATGTACTTACGACTGCCGAAGCCGCTAGTAATTTATCCCGTTTTGATGGTATTAAATTTGGACATCGAACAACCGAAAAAGTAGAAGACCTAACTGATTTATATAAAAAAACCAGAACCGAAGGCTTTGGTGCCGAAGTGCAAAGAAGAATTTTATTGGGCACTTTTGTATTAAGTGCTGGCTATTTCGACGCCTATTTTACAAAGGCGCAACAAGTAAGACAAAAACTTGTACAGTTCACCAACGATTTGTTTACCAAGTATGATATTGTCGTTTCTCCAACTGTACCCAGTACGGCTTTTAAATTGGGTGAAAACAATCAATCAGCCACCGAAATGTTTTTAGCGGATATTTATACTGTATATGCCAACTTAGTGGGTATCCCTGCTATTTCAATTCCTCTTTTTAAACATAGCAATGGATTGCCATTTGGATTACAAGTAATGAGTAACTCATTTAATGAGCCAGCCTTACTTCAATTTTCAAAAGACATGATGGATGCAAAATAATTTATACGCTATGCAAAAAACAGTAAAGCCCATATTGAAAAAATTATCCCTACTGTGGTCCATTTTGTTTTGCATGCAAGTGAGCCTCGCACAAACCAATAATAATAAATTAGATAGTGCTCAGGAGCAACGTATAGGATTTTCTAGTTTATTTAAACTTACATCTACTGGTAAAAAAGATAAACCTTTCAAATTTGAATTAAATCCCAAGGCAGTTAGCTTTATTCAAAGCTATATGGAAAAACAAGGACCTGAATTAATTAGAATGAAATCCTGGGGCAGGCCTTATTTTAATTTGTATGATGAAATTTTAACTGCTAATGGTATTCCCATTGAATTAAAATATTTAAGTGTAATAGAAAGTCATTTAACACCCAATTTAGTTTCCTCGGCTGGGGCAGTGGGGCCCTGGCAGTTAATGCCTTATGAGGCTACTCGATTTGGTTTGAAATTAACGCCTACCGATGAAAGAACCGATTTTGCAAAAAGCACTAAAGTGGCTGCAACCTTACTCAAGGAACTGTATGCACAATTTGGAGATTGGTTATTGGTAGTAGCAGCGTATAATGGAGGACCAGGCAGGGTGAGTAGGGCGCTCCAAAAAAAGGGAACCAAAAGTTTCTGGGATATCGAATATGATTTGCCATTAGAAACCAGAAATCATGTGAAAAAATTTATTGCAACCCATTATGTATTTGAGGAAGATGGTGGTTGGACTACCTTAACTAAGGCAGAGACGAATGATAAAAAAGGGAAAACCAATATCCCCACGGATAACTTACAACAAACTTCGGTAAGTGGTCGTTTTTTAATTGCGATCATCGCTCAATACTTACAACTTTCAGCAAAGGATTTGAGTGTACTTAATCCTCAGTTTGACCAAACGGTAGCAGCTGGGAAATCCTATAGTTTAAAACTTCCCAAGGATAAGCTTGAAATATTTGAGGCCCGTAAAAATGAAATTTTACAGGCCTCTTTACAATCTTTATATTCTATTAAAGAATAAGGTTTTAAAAATCGTCGTCGAACTCGTCTTTATCATCAAACAAGTCGTCGTCAAGGTTTAAATCATCCTCCAAACCTAAGTCATCATCTTCATCTCCTTTTTTACCTTTGCCCGCTTTTTTGGATGATTTTTTAGGCATATCGAATTCTTCAAAGTCAGGATCCCAGCTATCATCTTCTTCTGATTTTCCCCAATCGTCATCAACTTCCTCTTCTTCGTCTAAGTCATCATCCACCTCATCTGCTTTTTTCTTAGAAGATGTTTTACGCACTTTTTCCGCAGCGTCAAAATTAGCTTTTTTTGTAGCGGACTTTTTTTCTTTAATTGTTTTTACTGCCATAGGTTGTTCAAAATTACATTGTAAAAATTCAAACATTTTTTTTATTTGCCAAATAAAAAAGGACTTTTTTTTGTCATTAATATGTCGTAAAAAAGTCCTTTGTAAAAATTAAAGATGTACAATTTGATCCCGGCCGGGTCCGTTAGAAACGTACTTTACGGGTACCCCTAAGTAAGTATTTATAAATTCAATATATGACTTCATTGTGGCAGGAAGTTCCGCCTCGGTTTTCATTTTTGTTGAATCAATATTCCATCCTTGCATTGTTTTCCAAACAGGACTTACTGGTGTACCGACTAATTGAAAGGGCACAAAGTCAATTTGCTTACCTTCCATTTCATAAGCTACCCCTAGGTCTAAGGTTTCAAATGAATCTAATATATCTGCCTTGGTCATAATTATTTGTGTTACCCCATTAATCATACAAGTATATTTCAAGGCCACTAAATCAATCCAACCGCAACGACGTGGACGTCCTGTAGTGGCACCAAATTCGCTACCAATTTTTCTTAATTCCTCTCCTTTGGCATCATGCAATTCGGTAGGGAAGGGGCCGCTACCTACTCTTGTACAATAGGCTTTTGAAATGCCAAATACTTCTCCAATTTGTTTGGGTGAAATACCCAGTCCTGTACAAACACCCGCTGAAATAGTATTGCTTGAAGTGACATAGGGGAAAGTGCCAAAATCTATATCCAACATGGAGCCCTGTGCACCTTCTGCCAATACTTTTTTGCCTTTTGCAATTTGCTCATTAATAAAGTATTCGCAATTAATAATATTTAAGGTTTTTAAAAATTCAATGGCATCGAAAAATTCAGATTCCATTTCACTAATATCTTCATTAAAGTTATAGCTATCTAAAATTTTTTGATGCTTCATTCTTAAAGCAATGTACTTGCTTATGAATTTCTTATCTAACAAATCACCTACTCTTATTGCATTACGTCCGGTCTTGTCCATGTATGCAGGACCAATACCTTTTAAAGTAGATCCAATTTTTGCTTCCCCCTTTGAAAGTTCAGAAGCTTTGTCTAAGGCACGGTGACTTGGGATAATGATATTGGTACGTTCTGAAATAAATAAATTCTTTTTCACGTCCACACCCATAGTCGCTACCGCATCACATTCTTTTTTTAAAGTCACTGGGTCTAGAACCACTCCATTGCCAATGATATTAATTTTGTCCTGATGAAATATGCCAGAAGGGATTTGGTGTAATACCATTTTTGTTCCATTCACATATAGGGTATGGCCAGCATTGGGTCCACCTTGAAAACGGGCAATGATATCATAGTGAGGAGCAAAATAGTCCACTATTTTCCCTTTTCCTTCGTCACCCCATTGAAGTCCTAAAATTACATCTACCATAAATGATTGTTTGAGGACACAAAAATAAGCGTTGAGAATAGGATTACCTATTTATCCGAATATAAAAAGGATTAAGTTTTACACAGTTTCGGTATCAAACCTGTTAACTTGTTGTATGCCATTTAGGGATTTAATTCTATCCACCAACTCTTCTAATTCATCCTTGTCGTGGACATAAACTTTAATGGTCCCTTTAAACAAGCCTTCCTGAGATTCAATGGTTAATGCAGCAATGTTAATTTTAAGCTCCCCACTTATAATATTGGTTATTTTATTCACCACACCCACATCATCCAGTCCAATGATGCTAAGGCCTGTTAGGAAGGAAATTTCTTTATTTTTAGCCCACTTCGTTTTTACCACTCTATGACCATAATTGGCTAAAAGTTGGGTTGCATTGGGGCAGGTGGTCCTATGAATGATAAGTCCTTTTCCTGTACTCACAAATCCAAATACGTCATCCCCAGGAATGGGGTTGCAACATTTAGCGAGGGTGTATTTAATTTGATCACTTGACTCTCCAAAAATAATTAATTCCGAGTCCTTCTTAGGGTATTGCTTTTGTGTATTGGGATCATGAACATGTTCGGTAGGCACTACCACTGGTTTAGGGGCTTCAATTTTATCACCTACTACCTGAAATAATTTCAGCTCCTTTAAGTCAATATTTTTGGTGGCGATACGATACAATAAATCCAAATGACTATTTAACTTATAAAAGTTCATCACCTGATCAATATTATAAGTGTTGTACACCGCACCAATCCCTTCTAATTTTCTTTGTAAAGTATATTTTCCCTCTTCCGCAATGGTTTTCTTTTCCTCGCGTAGTGCATCCTTAATGCTGTTTTTAGCTTTCGCCGTCACCACACTACTTAACCAGTCCTCGGTAGGCTTTTGTTTATTACTTGTAATAATTTCAATTTGGTCCCCGCTTCTTAATTTATGGCTAATGGGCACCAATTTATGGTTCACTTTTGCACCAATACACTTTGAGCCAATAGCAGTATGAATATAAAATGCGAAGTCCAATGCCGAACTGTTGGTGGGCAACATTTTTACTTCTCCCTTAGGAGTATATACATAAATTTCTTCTGCTAAAAAGGAGGTTTTAAAATCCTGTAAAAAGTCAATTCCACCCTCATCCTGACTTCCTAACACTTCTCTTATTTGCATAAACCATTTATCAAAACGGTCCTCACTTTGGGAGCCTTCCTTGTATTTAAAGTGGGCTGCCAAACCTTTTTCTGCAATTTCATTCATTCGCTTGGTGCGAATTTGCACTTCTACCCATTTCCCCTGTGGCCCCATCACGGTAGTATGTAGTGCTTCGTAACCATTGCTTTTTGGATTACTTAACCAATCGCGCAGTCTTTCAGGTGAGGGTAAATATTCATCGGTAATTAAAGAGTAAACCTTCCAACAATCTTCCTTTTCTTTTTCAATAGGAGAGTCCAATAAAACTCTAATGGCAAATAAATCATACACTTCCTCAAAACTTACGCCTTTCTTTTTTATTTTGTTCCAAATAGAGTGAATGCTTTTTGGGCGCCCGTAAATTTCAAAATCAAATCCAGCATTTGTTAATTTGTCTTTTAAAGGCCTTACAAATTCATTGATGTATTTTGTTCTTTCTCTTTTTGTTTCTGCTAATTTTTTTGCAATTTCTTTGTAAGTATCAGACTCCAAATACTTCATGGACAGGTCTTCCAATTCTGTTTTGATATTGTACAATCCCATGCGATGTGCTAAGGGTGCATATACCCAAATTGTTTCCGAAGATATTTTAAGTTGCTTTTCCTGTTTCATGGAATCCAAAGTGCGCATATTGTGCAATCGGTCAGCCAACTTTATTAATATCACTCTTGGGTCATCGGTTAAAGTCAATAAGATTTTTTTGAAATTCTCAGCTTGTTGGCTGCTGTTGGTGTCCATGACCGTTGAAATTTTGGTAAGGCCATCAACAATTTTTGCAATCTCATTTCCAAATTCACTTTTGATATCATCCAAAGTGATATCGGTATCCTCCACTGTATCGTGCAACAAAGCACAAATAGTACTTCTTACCCCTAAGCCAATTTCATCCACACAAATCATGGCCACGGCAATAGGGTGAAAAATATATGGCTCTCCACTTTTTCGACGCATCGTTTTATGCGCGTTGGTGGCCATTTCAAAGGCAGTTCTTAATAATTCCTTATCCCCTTTTTTAATTTTGGGTCTTAATGCACGCAAAAGAGCACGGTACAAGCGAACAATTTCTTTTTTCTCTTGTTCTTCGTCTAAATTGTATATCGGATTAACGATGGGGGTGATATGTAATTGTGCAGACTCCATTGGTACTACGAAAATACGTAAAAGGGATAGGATTTTAACAAACAACAAACAGATAATGTAACTTTGCACCACTATGTCGACCACTTCGCCTAAGCCTACCCTAAAAATTACGATTCTAAAAAGAGTTTTCTCATTTGTAAAACCGTATCGGTTTATTTTTTGGGCGAATGTATTGTTGTCAATTGTACTTGCTTTCTCCACTCCGGTTAGGCCTTATTTAATTCAATCAACGGTTAATATTGCCATTGGGAAAATGGTGACTTTGCCCATTTGGCTTCAATGGTTTTTGCCAACGGGGGCAATGGCTTCCGTGATTAAATTAGTGATTGCCATCACAATTTTTCAAGTGGGGTTTATCATTGTTGAAACCTTGCTTCGCTTTTTTTTCACCTTTGGAATGGCATGGTTGGGACAGCAAGTCATCAGGGATTTGCGTAACAAAGTGTATGATAAAATTATGCATTGGGAAATGCGTCAATTTGATAAAACACCTATTGGCACTTTAACCACTCGAACCATTAATGATATTGAAAGTATCAATGATATTTTTTCAGATGGATTAATACCAATTTTAGCCGATTTACTTACTATTGTAGTTACACTTGTTACCATGTTTGTAATTAATTGGCAACTGACATTAATATGCCTAATTCCTTTCCCTATCATGATAGTGGCTACTTATTACTTTAAGGAGAGTGTAAATAAAAGTTTTATACAAGTACGTAATGCCGTTGCCGCTTTAAATGCTTTTGTACAAGAACATATTTCTGGAATGCAGGTAGTGCAGGCATTTGCTGCAGAAGAAAAAGAAATGCAAAAGTTCACCAAAATTAATGAACAACATAAGCAAGCGAATATCAAAGCCATATTTGCCTATTCGGTTTTCTTTCCGGTAGTGGAAGTGGTATTGGCATTGAGCATTGGTTTAATTGTATGGTGGGTAGCAGGGCAATCATTGGATGCAGGTATGTTGGTGGCATTTATTTTATTCCTCAACCAAATTTTCAGACCCCTTCGGATGATTGCAGACAAATTCAATGTGTTACAAATGGGCATGGTTGCGGCCGAGCGTGTATTTAAAATTTTGGATAATACCGATGTAACAATCAACGATGGTGTTTATGCACCTGAGCATATTCATGGAGCAATAGAATTTAAGAAAGTAAAATTTGCTTATCAGGAACCACAGTGGGTATTAAAAGACATTGATTTTAAAGTGGCTGCAGGGGAAACAGTGGCTTTGGTAGGACATACCGGTAGCGGGAAAACCTCTATCATTAGTATTTTGAATCGTTTGTATCCTTATCAATCGGGTGCGATACTATTAGATGGCCATCCTATTGAGTCATATACTTTGGACCGACTTAGGGGATCGGTGGGTGTTGTGTTGCAGGATGTATTTTTATTTTCTGGATCGGTTTATGATAATATTACTTTACGCAATCCAGCAATCAAGCAACACCAGGTGCATAAAGCGGCTAAAATGATTGGCATGCATGACTTTATCATGCAATTGCCAGGCGGTTATGATTACCATGTAATGGAAAGAGGAGCCACTTTAAGTTTAGGGCAGCGCCAATTATTGAGTTTTATTCGCGCCCTTCTTTATAATCCATCTATTTTAATCTTAGATGAAGCTACTTCTAGTATTGATACCGAAAGTGAGCAGCTAATTGAACAGGCCATCGATGCCTTGATTCAAGGACGTACTTCCATTGTGATTGCACATAGATTGTCCACCATCCGAAAAGCCGATAAAATTATAGTTTTAGACAAGGGGGAAATCAAGGAAATGGGCACACATCAGGAGCTAATGCAATTGAGCGGATTTTATGCCGACCTGATTGAAATGCAATTTGTCCAGAAAAAGGAGGCGTAAATTATGCAAGTAGCTGATTTTCAATGGCTTAATTTTTAATACTTTTTTCTATCTCCCCCTCAAGATTCTATGCATAATTGCTGATTTTAAGCCGCTTTATTCCTATCTTTGCCGCAAATTTTAAGATAGTTATGAGTTGTAGTCGCATAAAATCTTTGCTGGTAGTGAGTTTTGGCCTATTTGCATTGTTATTTTCTACCTCGCTTTTGGCGAACGAAAATAAGGCAGTAGCGGTGGATTCGAATGGAGTAACCACTCAGGAACAGCCTTCAACCGAGCATGGTGCTAAAAAAGAAGAAGCATTCAATGTAACTGAAACTATTTTAGAGCACATTAAAGACGATCATAGTTGGCATTTATGGGGACACACTTCTATTCACTTGCCAGTGATTGTAAAAACAAACAAAGGCTTTGAATTTTTCTCTTCTGAAAAATTAATGGATGAACATCATGAGCCAGCGGTATATAAAGGAAATTTTGATTACAAATTAATTGAGGGCAAATTAAAAATAGTAGATGCCAATGGCAATGAGGACAAGGAAGCCAATAAGCAATTGTGGGATTTATCAATTACCAAGAACGTAGCAAGTTTATTTGTTTCTGTATTTATTTTATTAGTCGTATTGTTAAGTTCAGCTGCAGCCTACAAAAAAAGAGGGGTTACTTCTGCACCGAAAGGTTTACAATCTTTCATGGAACCTATCATTTTGTTTGTAAGAGACGAGGTAGCTATTCCAAATATTGGTGCAAAGAAAGCGGGTAAGTACTTGCCTTTCTTATTAACGATTTTCTTTTTGATTTTGATCAATAACTTTTTAGGATTAATTCCTTTCTTCCCAGGTGGAGCGAATGTGAGTGGTAACATTGCATTTACGATGACATTAGCTGTTTTCGTATTTATCGTGGTGAATTTGAGCGCGAACAAAAGCTATTGGGAACACATTTTCTGGATGCCAGGGATGCATTGGAGCATGAAATTGTTCTTAGCACCTATCGAGTTAATCGGGGTATTCACCAAGCCTATCTCCTTAATGATTCGTTTATTCGCAAACATTACTGCAGGCCACATTCTCGTATTAAGTTTGATTTGTTTAATTTTTATATTCAAAACTGTTTTTGCTTCTGCGATTGCAGTTCCATTTGCAGTGTTCATTGGCATGATTGAGTTGTTGGTTGCATTTTTACAAGCCTTCATTTTTACGATGTTGGCTGCAATGTATATTGGCATGGCTACCGAGGAGCATCATCATCATGAGGAAGGGCATGGAGAACATAAAGATTTAGCACATCACTAAAAATAATTTAAAGATTTTTTCAATAACAATTAAAACGTAAAAAAATGGTAGTAGGAAGGGTTGCCGCAATCGGCGCTGGATTAGCTGCTATCGGTGCCGGAATCGGTATCGGTCAGATTGGTAAAGGTGCTGTAGAAGGTATTGCTCGTCAGCCAGAAGCTGCTAACGAAATCCGTTCTAACATGA
>JACCDH011257059.1_pt1 | contig 10256 bp, 7 predicted proteins | sample 7442481 | NCBI WGS metagenome assembly JACCDH01 (sample SAMN15323433, study PRJNA562643) | freshwater metagenome | isolation source: river surface water | place: USA:Blue River Watershed | collected 2017-08-15
CCATCGCAAATGGATCTAGTTACGGGGGCGGAATGAAAGTCTGTCCTGAAGCAACGATCACCGATGGGCTCTTTGATGTGATGATTCTTCAGAAAGTATCGCGTTTAGAGCTTTTGAAGGTATTTCCTAAGGTCTACTTTGGTAAGCATGTCGGCCATCCTGCCGTAACGTTTTATCGCACCACATCGATCACCATTGATGGCTCTGGCTCGGCATTTGCCGATGGTGAGCCAATCTCTTCTCTGCCACTTACTGCTCGCTGTCTTCCTGGCGCACTCCTGGCGTGGGCAGCATGAGTACTCCAGCAGAACGAATGGCTGCAGCACGCCTTCGCGCTTCACACCCATTTACCATCAAATTCTCTGAAGGATTTGATTTTCCTCTTGATGAATTCCAGATTCAATCACTGCACTGTGTTGAAGATGGCAAGGGTCTCCTCGTTGCAGCACCTACTGGCGCAGGTAAGACAGTGGTTGGCGAGTTCGCTGCCTTCCTAGCTATCGAGCAGGGTAAGAAGTGTTTCTACACCACCCCGATCAAGGCGCTCTCGAATCAGAAGTTTGCAGAATTCGTTACAAGATTTGGTGAAGATAATGTTGGGCTTCTGACGGGCGATACCAATATCAACTCTGAAGCTCCGATTCTGGTGATGACCACTGAAGTTCTGCGAAACATGCTCTATGCGGGCTCATCCACTCTCACTAACCTCCAATCAGTTGTGATGGATGAAGTCCACTATTTGGCCGATAAGTTTCGTGGGGCTGTCTGGGAGGAAGTTCTTATCCATCTGATGGAGTCCGTTCAAGTGATCTCTCTGAGTGCCACAGTCTCCAATGCTGAAGAGTTTGGTGAATGGCTAGGCACGGTTCGAGGTGGTACCGATGTGATCGTCTCTGAAATACGGCCGATTCCGCTCTATCAACATGTCTTAATCGGCAACAGATTGGTTGATCTCTTCAAAGAACCGGGGAAGATCAATCCAGAACTCTTAGCCCTCGAACGTGAATCGATGCGCAAGGTGAAGATGCCTCGACATCGCCGTGAACGTTTTAATGAGAGCGAGAATAAGCTCTCACGTCCTGAAGTGATCGAGACCCTCGATAGACAAGGGTTACTGCCCGCAATCACCTTTATTTTTTCTCGCGCAGCTTGTGATGCAGCTGTCAGACAGTGCGTTCACTCTGGCTTGAGGTTAACCAATACCCAAGAACGTGAGGAGATCGCCAAGACTGCCGCACGCCTTAATGCAAATCTTGCTCAAGAGGATTTGGATGTATTGGGCTATGACGAATGGCTCGATGCTCTAGAGCGCGGAATCGCCGCTCACCACGCTGGTCTCTTGCCAAGTTTTAAGGAGACTGTTGAAGATCTCTTTAAGCGTGGACTTGTTAAGGCTGTCTTTGCTACTGAGACTCTTGCCCTCGGAATTAACATGCCTGCAAAGACTGTGATTCTCGAAAAACTCACCAAATGGAATGGCGAAGCACACGTTCCGATTACTCCGGGGGAGTACACACAACTTACTGGACGAGCAGGGCGCCGTGGAATTGATATCGAAGGAAATGCAATCGTTCAGTGGAGTCCAACGATCGACAGCGCAATGGTTGCCGGCCTTGCCTCAACGCGAACTTATCCGCTGAGATCATCCTTTACTCCAACGTACAACATGGCGATCAATCTCATCCACCGTTTTGGTCGCGAGCGAGCACGCGGCTCGTTGGAATCTTCTTTTGCACAATTTCAAGCCGACCGCGCAGTTGTGGGGCTTGTACGGCAGATTAAGAAGAATGAAGGCGCTATCAACGAATTGATGCAGGATGTCAATTGCCATCTGGGTGATTTCGCAGAGTATGCGCGGATGCGTAGTGATATTAAGGAGATTGAACGGCTTCTCTCAAAGCGCGATGCCCGTCGCACCGTCGACCAGAAACAACGTCGCCATTTGGAATCTGAAATTGATGGAATCCGTCGCAGTTTAAAATCACATCCTTGCCATGCCTGCAACGATCGCGAGTCACATGCACGGATCGCAGAGAGAGCGGAGAGAGTCCGTCGTGAGTCAGATGGCCTGCGAGCTCGCGTGGAGAACCGTACCCATGTCATCGCCAAGACATTCGATCGCATCTGTGACGTACTTACACACCTTAATTACATCGAAGGCGAAAAGACGTTGGAGCAGGGAAAGATTCTTGCAAAGATCTACGCTGAATCTGATCTCCTTCTCACGGAGGCGATCAGGAGGGGAGTGCTCAATAATCTCTCGGCCCCGGAATTAGTCTCTGTCGCATCAGCGGTTATCTTTCAGTCTCGCACCACAGAAAATTATGCGCCGAAGATGCCTCATAACAATGTGGCTCAAGCTCTTGTCTCTCTCGTTTCAATCTGGAGCGAACTTGAGGAGATTGAGGAGCGCTTTGGAGTAAAGACACAACGTGAGCCAGACTTCGGTTTTGCTTTTATTTCCTATAAGTGGGCGCAAGGAAACTCTCTGCAGAGCGTTCTCAAGGGTAGCGACATGTCGGTCGGTGATTTCGTCCGTTCGACGAAACAACTCATAGATCTGCTGACTCAGATCGCCGTTGCAAGTCCGGATCTTCGCAAGACCTGTCGCGAAGCAGTCAACCGTTTGGATCGAGGCGTGATCTCTTATATGTTGGAGGACCTATGACCTTGATGCTCTTAGATAGTGGATCGCTCTGGTATCGCGCCTATTACGGTGTGCCAGATACGCTCGTTGCACCCAATGGAACTCCCGTCAATGCAATACGTGGATTCTTGGATATGACCGCACGTTTGATCTCTATCTACAACCCAGATCGCATTGTTGTTTGTATCGATGGTGACTGGCGCCCGACATGGCGCGTTGAACTCTTTCCAGAGTACAAGGCAAACCGCCTGGAAGATGAAGATAGCGATGAAGAGGCCGAACCAGATACGTTAACTCCGCAGATTCCAATTCTTTTAGATCTGCTCGATGAGTTCGGTCTGCCCATGGTTGGCGTAGATGATTTTGAAGCAGATGATGTGATGGCAACTTATGCCGATACTCATCCTGGCCCGGTTCGCATTGTCACCGGTGATCGCGATCTCTTTCAACTTGTAGATGATTCACGCGATATCAAAGTTGCCTATCTGGCAAAGGGAATCTCGGCCCACGATCTAGTAGATCTTGCATTTATTGCAGATAGATACTCGATTCCGGGTGATCGTTATGCTCTCTTTGCAACATACAGGGGAGATCCTTCAGATGGTCTACCTGGTGTTAAGGGTATTGGAGAAAAGGGTGCAGCGCTGATCGCCACACATTTTGCAACAGTTGAGGAATCGATTGCAGCGGCAGAACGGGCGGATGAACGTTTGCCAGCAGCGCTAGCCAAGAAAATTATCGCAGGAATTGATTACTTGAAAATTGCACCAACTGTTGTCAACTGTGCACGCAATGTTCCATTGCCAGCGATTGAGATTGCGCTGCCGCAAGCACCTAAAGATCTCTCAAAGATCTATCAGATGAAGGATGAATATGCTTTGGGGGCAAGCGTCGATAGATTGATTTCGGCGCTCAAGTGGTAGCAGCACTCTCTGGCTTACTCTTTGCCACCTCCTTTGAACCGATCGGCATCTGGCTCTGCGCTCCACTTGCCTATGCTCTCTTTCTCAAGTTCTCGCTCAAGAGAGGCAATCTCTATCGAGACGCCTTCATCTTCGGTTTCGTTGGTAGCGCAGTTACGTTGTGGTGGGCAGGAAAGTATGTTGGCCTCCTCCCACTTTTCTTCCTCGCGCTTTTGCACGGACTCTTCCTTCTACCGTTAGGCGTGCTCGGAAGATTTACGCGAAACATCCTCTGGTTTGTTCCTGCAATATTGGCTCTCGAAGAGTTGCGATCATATTTTCCATTCGGTGGATTCTCATGGATGCGCATAGCTTTCTCGCAAGCCGATTCACCATATGCATCTGTTGTTTCAATCGGTGGAGCGCTCCTACTATCGGCGTGGGTCTTAGCTTTAAGTGTTCTGATCGTTAACTACCGCCGGATCAACTTAGTCTTCATTGCGATCGCTTTGACTCTTCCGCACTTGATAAGTAATTCTTATACTAGCGATAAGAGTATTTCTTTCCTGGGAGTTCAGGGGAATACACCTTCTGTAGGACTGGCATTTAATGACCGAGCAGAGGCGGTCTTCAATCTTCACCTTGAGAAAACTCGAGAGGCTAGCCTTGATGGGGCAGATCTTGTTATCTGGCCCGAGAACGCAATTGATGTGGATCCATTTCTCAACACGCGAGTCTCTGGCTCTATTGAGAGCCTTACTTCGCATGTGAAAGTTCCGCTGATTGCAGGTGCAATTACGCGAAAGAATGGCCCTTTGGAGAACATTTCACTGATGTATAACAAGAGTGGGGAAGTGGTTTCGCTCTATTCAAAGCAGTACCTGACTCCCTTCGGTGAGTTCATTCCTCTACGTCCATTAGCGCGCATTGTTTCTCCGTATGTTGATGGTGTCTCTGATTTCTCACCAGGTGCGCAAGTTGATAAACATGTAGTTGAAGATTTCACTCTTGCTCCGGTAATTTGTTATGAGCTTCTCTCGGATTCACTGGTTCAGAGAGCATCTGCCGGATCGGATGCGCTAGTTGTACAGACAAATAGCGCTACCTTTGCCGGAACTGCAGAGAGTGCTCAGCAGCTAAATATCACCAGACTTCGCGCCCTAGAGAATGCCCGCGAGATTGCCAGTGTCTCGACTATTGGTATATCTGCCCATATCGATATCAATGGCGATGTGATCTCACAGACCGACGAAGATGTCAGTGCGACGTTGCGAGGGGATTTGCGTTCAAACTCCACCATAACAATTGCAAATAAACTCGGGGGATTAGCACCATTTTTCGTGCTGATCATCTCCCTGATTTTCCCGGCGGTAGCGCGTATAGTGAGGCCCCGATGAAGGCGATGATCTTGATTCCGACCTATAACGAGGCTACCTCTGTTGTTGAGCTCCTCCATTCTTTGGAACGACTACGTTCAACGTCGACTTATAACTTTGATGTCACCGTCATTGACGATAATTCCCCAGATGGAACGGCAGAGATAGTTCGAAACCTTGGATATGACTGGGTAGATCTTCTTCAAAGACCCAATAAAGATGGTCTTGGTAATGCATATCGGGCAGGATTTGCTCACGTCCTAAGCGATCCTTCATACGATCAGATCGTGACGATGGATGCCGATGGTTCTCATCGCGTTGAGGATCTTCCAGCGATGTTTGCAGCGATCAATCCAGGAAAGTCGATAGTTCTTGGAACTCGTTGGATTCCTGGTGGTTCTGTCGTGAATTGGCCAAGATCTCGACAATTATTGAGCCGTTCTGGGACTAGATATGCCTCATTTGCCCTTGGTATTAAGCTGGCCGATCTCACCGGCGGCTTTCGTATCTATAGTCGGCAATTACTTGAGTCACTCAATCTTTCAGAGATGGACGCCACTGGTTACTGTTTTCAAATTGAGATGGCGCTAGCTTCACATTTAGCTGGTGCTCGCGCTGTACAAGTTCCGATTACCTTTGTTGAACGGATCAATGGAGTATCGAAGATGAGTCGAGCGATCGTGATTGAGGCGCTGATTCAGACGACACGTTGGGGCCTTACACGACGCTTACGGCCTAACGCCGATAAGTTACATTATGTAAAGTAAGAGAAATCAACCCATCCCCACACGGGAATTCGATCGATCTATGCGTAATCTGAGATTGGTGTACAGGCACAGATGAGGTTGCGATCTCCGTGTGCGCCATCAATACGGGCTACCGGTGGCCAATATTTCATTCTGGCTCCGATGAGTTCGCCCGCTACAAGGCCATCTAGAGGCGCTGGATAGCCACCTTGTTCGCGGCTATAGCTTCTGGACCAATCAGATGCGGTCACAGCCCGCGCCGTATGTGGGGCATGGCGTAACGCGCTCTCCTCCACTGAAATCTTGCCATCAATAATCTCTTGGATCTCAGCACGGATTGCGATCATCGCATCGATAAAGCGGTGAATCTCGCGGATATCTTCAGATTCAGTCGGTTCAATCATCAAAGTACCGGCAACTGGGAAGGACATTGTCGGTGCGTGGAAGCCAAAGTCCATCAACCTCTTGGCGATGTCATCAACGCTCACTCCAGAGATCGCAGTCAGGGGGCGAATATCGAGAATGCATTCGTGGGCAACGCGACCATTTGCACCTGTATAGAGAATCGGGAACGAGTCATTAAGACGCGCTGCCATGTAGTTAGCAGAGAGAATTGCAACTTGGGTTGAATGAGTGAGCCCTGCTCCCCCTAGCAAACGGATATATGCCCACGAGATCGGCAAGATACTTGCCGAACCATATGGCGCACCAGAAATCGGACCGGGACCTGTTGCAGGACCGGCAGCTGCATCAAGTGGATGGTTAGGTAGAAATGGCGCAAGGTGTGCGCGAGCAATGACGGGACCAACACCTGGTCCCCCACCACCGTGTGGAATTGCAAATGTCTTATGGAGGTTCAGGTGCGAGACATCGGCGCCGAACTTTCCAGGTTGAGCAACACCGACAAGTGCATTGAGATTTGCTCCATCGACATAAACCTGACCACCAGCATCGTGTACCAAGGCGCAGATGTCGCTAACCGCGCTCTCAAATACACCGTGGGTACTTGGGTAGGTAATCATCAGCGCTGCAAGGGCGTCACCATGTTCTGCAATCTTTGCCTTGATATCTGCAACGCTCACATTGCCGTTCTCATCACACTCAATGACGACAACTTTCATACCAGCCATGACTGCGCTAGCAGCATTTGTTCCATGAGCACTTGATGGGATAAGGCAGATCGTGCGGTTCTGATCGCCACGAGAATCGTGATAATTGCGAATAGCAAGAAGGCCTGCAAACTCTCCTTGGCTTCCAGCATTTGGTTGTAGTGAAACTGCGTCATAGCCGGTGATTGAGACAAGCCACTTAGAAAGTTGATCAATTAACTCACGAGATCCAACGCTCTGATCGGCAGGAGCAAATGGATGCAGGCTTGAAAACTCTGGCCACGTAACAGCTTCCATCTCGGTTACAGAGTTAAGTTTCATCGTGCATGAACCGAGCGGAATCATGGTGCGATCAAGGGCCAAGTCGCGATCTGCAAGATTGCGAAGATATCGCATCATCGCAGTCTCTGAGTGGTTTGTATTAAATACAGGATGGGTTAGATATGAAGATGAGCGAAGAATATCTTTCGGAAGATCAACTGCACTCGCATCCTGCAATCCTAAAACGGAGAGAACTTTTGCGAAATCTTCCTCTGTAGTTGTCTCATCGAAGGAGATTCGTACCTCGGTACTACTGACTCGGCCGAAGTTAAATCCTGCTGCAACCGCCTTTGCGTGGATTGCATCGGCATCTTTTACATCAACTGTGACAGTATCGAAGACTTGATCATTGCGTGATGCGCTCGCTATCTGCAATCGCGAAGCAAAGCTATGAACACGAAGGGCAATCCTCTTTAAACCTTGCGGTCCATGCCACATTGCATAGAAGGCGCTCATATTTGCAAGAAGTACTTGAGCGGTACAGATATTTGATGTCGCTTTGTCTCGCCGAATATGTTGTTCACGAGTTTGCAACGCTAAGCGAAATGCTGGAGATCCAGTTGCATCGATCGATTGACCAACCAAACGACCCGGCATCGAACGTTCCAAGCCAGAACGTACTGCAAGGAATCCTGCATGTGGTCCACCAAAGCCCATAGGAACGCCAAATCGCTGAGACGTTCCAACTGCAACATCTGCACCCCACTCCCCTGGTGCTTTAAGGAGAGTTAAAGCAAGTAGATCTGTTGCAGCAATAACTAGCGCGCCGCGAGAGTGTGCGTACTCTGCAAATTGCGAATAATCGATAATCTCACCAGTTGTATCTGGATATTGAACGAGAGCCCCGAAGAACTCACCGTCATATCCATCACGAGCCACGTGCCCTGAATCAACTTCGACAACCTTAATTCCAAGAGGCTTTGCGCGAGTGATGACAACTGCCTTGGTCTGTGGGTGCAGGTGCTCTTCAATAAGAAAGACTGCATCATCGCTTAATTTAGATGAGCGGCGAGCAAGGGTCATCGCCTCGGCTGCAGCTGTTGATTCATCGAGCATTGAAGCATTAGAGATATCAAGTCCGGTGAGTTCGCAGACCATTGTCTGGAAAGCAAAGAGCGCTTCTAGTCGACCTTGGGAAATCTCTGGCTGATAAGGCGTGTAGGCGGTGTACCAGGCCGGATTTTCTAAAACATTTCTCTTTACGACAGGAGGAACGATCGTTCCGTAATATCCAGTTCCAATAAATGATCGCAAGACAGTATTCTTCTTAGCAAGTGCTCGAAGTTCAGCGATTGCAGCAACTTCGCTTATGCCAGGAGCGATGGCGCTCTCGATAACTCCCGAAATTGCGATATTTGCAGGAACAACATCTGAAATAAAAGTCTCTAAATCTTTATATCCCAAAGATGAGAGCATGAACTCTTCATCACGATGGGTAGGACCAATATGACGATCAGCAAAACCACCTTCGATTGCCACTGGACTCCCCTGTTAAGTTAAGACAGAGGTGAAATATAAGGGGTGGGGGCTAGTTATGCGCCTTTAGCCTTGCGGCGCAACGAGAGTTCATCGTTACCTTCAACGCGGGTAGGTAAACCTTCGACCTCACCTTGAAGGTTTGCTAGAGATCCTTCAACTTCATGCCAGACCTTGCCGACTGCAATACCGAAGACGCCTTGGCCACCGGCCAAAAGGTCAACGATCTCATCAGGGCTTGCACACTCATAGATAGATGCACCGTCACTCATCAAAGTGATGCGCTCGAGCTCTGTTACTCCCCTGCTGCGAAGATGGGTTACCGCAGTGCGAATATTCTGCAGAGAGATACCTGCATCAAGTAAACGTTTTACAATTTTTAAAACAAGAATGTCGCGGAAACCGTAGAGACGTGATGTTCCTGAACCTGTTGCACTTCGCACGCTTGGTTCAACGAGCCCTGTGCGTGCCCAATAATCGAGTTGGCGGTATGTAATTCCTGCAGCAGAACATGCAGTTGCACCGCGATAGCCGATCTCTGGCGTGGCTGGGGAGGTCACGTTTTTCTCATCGCTCTTGGGGAGGTTTTATCCCGTAAATATACGCAGCCCTATACGGCCATTCAATGACCGACACGGAGCAAACCTCAACTAGAGGTTGAGACTTATCCGGCGAAGTCCTCTGGATTGATCTGGTCGAGGAACTCCCGGAAAGCCTCAAGGTCGGCACTGGGTGCCTCCACCGGCTGACCCTGCTCATCCATCTCCTGGATCAACCGTTCAGGGATTTCGATACCCACCTGATCGACCAGGTCGCGGGAGGCGAGGATGTTGCTATGGCTGCGAAGGGCTAGAGCGATCGCATCCGATGGCCTGGCCGAGACGGCCAGCGCTGCATCTTCGTGGGTACGTAGTTGCAATGTTGAGTAGAAGACGCCGTCGCGAATATGAGTGATCTGTACAGCTAGCAGCGTTGCATCGAGAGTCTGCAGAAGGTCGCGCATGAGGTCATGGCTTAAGGGGCGATCAGGATTAATTCCTTGTTGCGCAAATGCGATCGAGGTCGCCTCAGCCGCTCCGACCCAGATAGGCAGAAAGCGCGAGCCATCTATCTCTTTAAGAAGGACGATCGGTTGGTTAGATGGCATCTCAATACGAACGCCTACAACCTCCATGCTGATAAAGGGTGTTGCCTCATCGCTCATGGGTTGACTCTAGCGTGGACGATTAAGACCTGCGCGAACAAGGGATGCGTGAAGTCTGATCGAAAGCGCTGCGATCTCCTTGGAGACTTCCTCTGCTCGTGCCTTTGAATCAGAGTTCTTCTGACGATTGAGAGGGGTAATGACCTGCTCGATCAGACCGATCTCGCGATCTGCTGCAGATTTAAACGAACGCAGGTGGCGCGGTTCAATTCCAAATGCTGACATAGATGCAACTGCTGATGCCACTGAGAGCGCATCTGCATCGTAGTGACGTCCGCGGATTGCGACAAGGCCAAAGCTCTCTAACTCTGTGAGAGCGCCATCTGAAATTCCTGATGCCTTAACGAGCTCATCGCGAGAGAGGCGAAGATCGCTAGATGGAGCAAAGTTTGAAGGAGAGATCTCGCCATCGACTGTGGCAAGACCGAGAGCCGGACGAGGACCAGCGGCTGAATTGGCAAGTGGTGCCGGCTCG
>JACCDH011244786.1_pt1 | contig 10253 bp, 8 predicted proteins | sample 7442481 | NCBI WGS metagenome assembly JACCDH01 (sample SAMN15323433, study PRJNA562643) | freshwater metagenome | isolation source: river surface water | place: USA:Blue River Watershed | collected 2017-08-15
CTTTTCCGGCTGACGGCAGCGCACGGCTGCGCGGCTATTCCAGTAATGCGCGGCCGCGGTCAGCTCGCTGTTCTGCGATGCGCCAACAGTGCGGGCAAAGGCATCGCTGGCCCCCATGCAATCGCCGATCCGCCACGCGGCAAGGCCGGCGGTCCACCAGCCTTCCGCCACCCATGGGCCTGTACCATCCTGCACCGTCTGGGCAAGGGCATAGGCCGAGGCATCGTCATTCTCGATATAGTAGGACCAGGCGATCTTGGCCCGCCATTCGGCGCGCGCGCCCGGCGATAGCTGGGTGTCGATCCCGTCGAGCAAGGCCTTTGCCCCGGCGGGGTCGTCGGCCTTGATGCTGGAATTGATCGCGGCGGCAACGGCGGCAGGCATCGTCCCGTCATTCGTATCGCGCGGGCGGATGCGCTTGGCACGGCTTGGCAGGCTGACCAGCGATCCAGCCTGCGGCAGTGGCGGCAGCGCGGTAGCGCCGCGCTTCTGTGCCAGCAGTGCCAGTTGCTCGGCCTGCGGCAGGGTGCTGCCTTTGGCCAGCCAGGCATTCAGCGCATCGAGTTCGATCTTGGGCGAGGTCGGGGCAAGGTAATATTCGGCCAGGGCAACCTGATGCAGCGGACCATCCTGGCGCTGGGCGAACAGTTCCTGGACCTTGGCCCAGTCGGCGCGGTCAATCGCACCGAACAGGTCGCGGTAATAGGTTCGATCGTCCTGGCTCAACAGGCTGGGGACATTGCTGCGATCGGCCCGGTTGCGGAAATAGTCCACCGCCGCGCTGTTGGCCTGCGCGGGCGCGGCAAAGGCAGCAAGGCTGCCCGCCAGGCCAATTGCCAGCATCGTCTTAGCGGTAAAGCGCGTCACGCCAGTTCTTATCCCGTCCAGTCCAGCCAGGCTTGCCACAGTCCGGCCTTGCTCCGCGGCCGGCCAGCCAGATTGGCAAGGCCCGGCGCTATCAACAGCGGAATGCTGACGCTCTCATGGTTAAATTGACGCAAAGGTTCAGCGGTTTTCGTCGGATCGTGGCCAAGCAGCGGCGAGATGTGCCGTCCGAAGACCAGCAGGCGCTGCGGCCGAGCCAGGGCAATGTGGTGGCGCACGACCTGGCCCAGCCCTGCGGCGTCCAACCCGGCCCAGTCCGGCAGGGGCATGTGCCGGGGCAGGCAGGCGGCGATATAGGCGCTGTCCGGGCCAATCCCCATGGCAGTGAACATGGCCTGGAGCAGCCGCCCTTGCGGCCCGGCAAGCAGCACCTGCGCGTCCTCGGCTTCGGGATGATCAACCAGCACCATCAGCGCAGCGCCCTCGATCCCGCGCGGCGGAACGCGCCCGGCGATATGCCCCCCATCAAGCGAGGGCTCGGTCAGCCACCACTGCTGGAACTGTTCCAGCGATGCGGGCAGGGCATCAAGTCCGGCCAGCCGCTCTACCGCTGGACCGGGGGGCGCTGGACGGGCCTGCGCCGGCTGCGCCGCAGGTCGGCCGGGCTGTTCGGGCTCCGATGCTGCCGGCTCTGCCAGCCAGGTGCGCGGATCATCGGAAAAGGCGTGGTCGACGCCGGCCTCGCGCCACCAGTCAAGCACGGCGGCGAGGGCGGCAGCCGGATCGGTGGCGGGGGCAGTTTGTGCGGGATTGCTCACAATTGCGGTCTTGACCTGCCGCAAGCCAGCTTTCAAGGCTTAACCCAACGATTAACCCGAACAGGTGGACCATGAGCGAACGTGAATCCATGCCCTATGACGTCGTCATCGTTGGCGGCGGCCCGGCCGGCCTAGGGGCGGCGATCCGGCTGAAGCAGGTAAATCCTGAGCTTTCGGTCTGCATCCTGGAAAAGGGCAGCGAAGTTGGCGCGCACATCCTGTCGGGCGCGGTGGTCGATCCCAAGGCGCTGGATGAATTGCTCCCCAACTGGCGCGAAGATGGCTGCCCGATGGCTGAAACCCCGGTGACCGACAACTGGCACTGGGTGATGAGCAAGACCGGCAAGACCTCGATCCCGCACTGGCCGATGCCCCCGTTCATGTCCAACGATGGGAATTATACGGGTTCGCTGGGCAACCTGTGCCGCTGGCTGGCTGGCAAGGCGGAAGAGCTGGGCGTGGAAATTTTCCCCGGCTTTCCCGCCGCTGAAGTGCTTTATAACGAAGACGGCTCGGTCAAGGGTGTCGCCACCCAGGACATGGGCGTGGCCAAGGATGGCAGCCACAAGGGCGATTACCAGCCCGGCATGGAACTGCACGCAAAGTACACCTTCTTCGCCGAAGGTGCGCGCGGGCACCTGACCAAGACGCTGAAGGCCCAGTTCGATCTGGAAGCCAACTGCGAACCGCAGGTTTACGGTATCGGCATCAAGGAACTGTGGGATATCGATCCGGCCAAGCACGTGCCGGGCCGCGTGCTCCACACCCAGGGCTGGCCGCTGACCGAAAGTGACAGCTGGGGCGGGGGCTTCCTCTACCACCAGGCCAACAACCAGGTGGCGATCGGGTTTGTCACCGCGCTCGATTACAAGAATCCCTACGTCTACCCGTTTGAGGAATTCCAGCGCTGGAAACAGCACCCGGAAATCCGCGCGATCCTAGAGGGCGGTCGCCGTGTTTCCTATGGTGCGCGCGCGATCAACGAAGGTGGCTGGCAGTCGGTGCCCAAGCTTGATTTCCCGGGCGGCGTGCTGATCGGCTGCTCGGCCGGCTTCGTCAACGTGCCGCGGATCAAGGGCAGCCACACCGCGATGAAGAGCGGGATGCTCGCCGCTGAAGCTGCTGCCGCTGCTATCGCTGCGGGCCGTGAACACGATTCGATGGCCGAATACGATGCCGCGGTGCGCGAAAGCTGGATCGCCAAGGAACTGAAGCTGGTCCAGAACGCCGAACCGATGGTCGCCAAGTTCGGCGGTGATATTGGTACTGTCCTGGCTGGCCTCGATATGTGGCTGCGCTACCTGAAGCTGCCGATCCTGCCGGTCATGGGGCATCACCGCGATTGCGAAGCGACCGGTCGGGCCGACCTTTACAAGCCGATTGACTATCCCAAGCCCGATGGCGTGATCAGCTTCGATCGCCTGTCCAGCGTGGCGCTGTCCTTCACCAACCATGAGGAAGACCAGCCCTGCCACCTGCAGCTTAAGGATCCGGCGGTTCCGGTTGAGGTCAACCTCAGGCTCTATGCCGGTCCCGAGGCGCGGTATTGCCCGGCGGGCGTGTACGAATTCCTTGGCATCGAGGACGGCAACCCGCGCCTGCAGATCAACGCCCAGAACTGCGTCCACTGCAAGACCTGCGACATCAAGGACAAGACCCAGAACATCAACTGGGTCACGCCCGAGGGCGGCGGCGGGCCGAACTATCCGAATATGTGATCTGCCTGCCCGCATCGGGGAGGAACCATGATCGAAACCGCCTTTGCGAAGATCAACCTCGCGCTGCACGTTCGGCGGCGGCGCGAGGATGGCTATCATGAGCTGGAAACGCTGTTCGCCTTTGTTGATGCGGGCGATCGGCTGAGCGTTTCGGCAGCTGAGCGCGATAGCCTGCGGGTGCTGGGCGAATTTGCCGGCACGCTCGACAATCCGTTCGACAATATCGTGATGCAGGCGCTCTCTGCCTTGCCGCGCCAGCAGGGCTGGGCGGTGACGCTGGAAAAGAACCTGCCGGTTGCGGCCGGGCTGGGCGGCGGCTCGGCCGATGCCGGGGCGCTGTTCCGGCTGGTCGAGCGCAGCCAGGGGTTGCCCGATGATTGGCAAGCGCGCGCTGCCAGGCTGGGTGCCGACGTTCCGGCCTGTGTCCTCTCGCGCGCCAGCATCGGGCGGGGCACCGGAACCGAACTGATCGAAGTGCATAACGATCTGGCTGGCATGGCCTGCCTGCTGGTCAACCCGCGCGTCCCGCTCAGCACCGGGCCGGTGTTCAAGGCCTGGGACGGGATGGATCGCGGGCCAATGCCCGAGGGTGACCTCCGGACGATCATGCTGGAGGGGCGCAATGATCTGGAGGCCCCGGCGCTAACCCTCTGTCCTGCTATCGGTGATGTGCTGAAGGCGCTCCGGGCGACCGACCCGGTGCTGGCGCGCATGTCGGGTTCCGGCGCGACCTGCTTTGCGCTCTATGACGATCTGGCCCAGCGCGACGCCGCACAAGCGGCGATGCCGGCGGACTGGTGGACCCTTGCCGGGGCCCTGCGGTGAGCGAACACGAAGCCTATCGTCTGCTCGGCACGCCGCGCTTCGGCGGCATTCTGGTCGTCTCCGACCATGCCTCGAACCGGGTACCTGAAGACATTGATCTGGGCATCGACCCGGCGCTACTGTCCCAGCATATCGCGGTGGACCTGGGTGTGGCCGAAGTTGGCACCCTGCTGGCCGAGCGCCCCGGCATCGCTGCCTTCCAGGGCAATATCAGCCGGCTGGTCTGCGATCTCAATCGCGAGCCGCATGCGCCGGCCGTCATCCCGATCGCCAGCGATGGCCATGCCATTCCCGGTAATGCGCTGGATCATGCTCGGCATCAGACCCGGCTTGAGCGGTTCCACACGCCCTATCACATGGCTCTCTCGGCCTTGCTGAATGATGCTCCGCCCGCGCTGGTCCTCTCGCTCCACAGCTTCACCACGCAGCTCGCGACCAGCGATGAGCCGCGACCCTGGCAGGTTGGCGTGCTGTATAATGCGGATGATCGCGCTGCCCGGCTCGCGATCCCGCTGCTGGAGACTGAGGGCCTCTGCGTGGGCGATCAACTGCCCTATTCGGGCAAGCTGCTCAATTACACCATGAACCGGCACTGCGAGGCTGAAGGGCGGCCCTATCTGGGCATCGAATTGCGGCAGGATCAGGTGGCAACGCCGCAGCAGCAGGCCGAATGGGCTGCGCGCCTTGCCAAACTCTGCAATGAAGTGGCGTTGAAGCTGGGCTGATTGCCGTGTAGGGCTGCGCCAATCGCCCGGTTCGGGCAACATTCTTACCGGAGTAGCCCATGCCTGCCCTTCGTTCGCGCACGTCCACCCATGGCCGCAACATGGCCGGCGCGCGGGGCTTGTGGCGCGCCACCGGCATGAAGGACAGCGATTTCGGCAAGCCGATCATCGCCGTGGTCAACTCCTTCACCCAGTTCGTGCCAGGCCATGTCCACCTCAAGGACCTGGGCCAGATGGTCGCGCGCGAGATTGAGGCGGCTGGCGGTATTGCCAAGGAATTCAATACTATCGCCGTCGATGATGGCATCGCGATGGGCCACGATGGCATGCTCTATTCCCTGCCCAGCCGCGACCTGATCGCGGACTCGGTGGAATATATGGTCAACGCCCACTGCGCCGATGCGATGGTCTGCATCTCCAACTGTGACAAGATCACGCCCGGCATGCTGATGGCTGCCATGCGGATCAACATTCCGGTGGTCTTCGTTTCGGGCGGGCCGATGGAAGCGGGCAAGGTGGTGCTGAAGGGCAAGGAAGTGGCGCTCGACCTGGTCGACGCCATGGTCGCCGCGGCGGATGAGAGCTACACCGACGAAGAGGTCGCCACGATCGAACGCTCGGCCTGCCCGACCTGCGGTTCCTGCTCGGGCATGTTCACCGCCAATTCGATGAATTGTTTGACCGAGGCGTTGGGGCTGTCACTGCCGGGTAACGGCTCGGTCCTTGCCACCCATGCCGACCGCCAGCAACTGTTCCTGCGTGCCGGCCGCCTCGCGGTGGACCTGTGCCGCCGCTATTACGAGGAAGACGATGCCTCGGTCCTGCCGCGCTCAATCGCCAGCTTCCGCGCCTTTGAGAACGCGATGAGCCTCGACATCGCGATGGGCGGATCGACCAATACCGTGCTTCACCTGCTTGCTGCCGCAGCAGAGGGCGGGGTGGAATTCACCATGGCCGATATCGACCGGCTCAGCCGCCGCGTGCCCTGCCTGTCCAAGGTTGCCCCGGCCAAGAGCGACGTTCACATGGAAGACGTACACCGCGCTGGCGGGATCATGTCGATCCTGGGCGAACTGGATCGCGCCGGGCTGCTCCACACCGACTTGCCGACTGTTCACAGTGCGACGCTGGGCCTGGCGCTGGATACCTGGGACATCACCCGCACTGACGATCCCGCCGTGCACGAATTTTACCGCGCTGCGCCGGGCGGCGTGCCGACGCAAGTTGCCTTCAGCCAGTCGCGCCGCTGGGATGAGCTCGATGCCGACCGTGAGAACGGCGTGATCCGTTCCAAGGAGCACGCCTTCTCGCAGGATGGCGGCCTGGCCGTGCTGTTCGGCAACATCGCCCGCGATGGCTGCATCGTGAAGACCGCCGGGGTGGATGAAAGCATCCTGAAGTTTGCTGGCCCGGCCAAGGTGTTCGAAAGCCAGGATGCCGCCGTGGCCGGAATCCTGACCGGGCAGGTTGAGGCCGGTGACGTGGTGGTGATCCGCTATGAAGGGCCGAAGGGCGGCCCCGGCATGCAGGAAATGCTTTACCCCACCAGCTACCTCAAGTCGAAGGGGCTGGGCGCGGCCTGCGCCCTGCTGACCGACGGGCGCTTCTCGGGCGGGACTTCGGGCCTGTCGATCGGCCACGTCTCGCCCGAAGCGGCAGAGGGCGGCGAAATCGGCCTGGTTGAGCCGGGTGACCGGATTGAGATCGATATTCCGAGCCGCACGATCCACCTGGCCGTTACCGACGAAGAACTGGCCCAGCGCCGCGCCGCGCAGGAGGCGAATGGCTGGAAACCCGCGCAGGCGCGGCCACGTAAGGTTTCAGTAGCGCTTCAGGCCTATGCTGCGATGACTACCAGCGCTGCCCGCGGGGCCGTGCGCGATCTGTCGCAACTGGAGCCGAAATGATCAAAGCCGCTTTCGCCATTTTCCCGCTGGCGCTGTTGTCCGCCTGCAAGGACCCGGCCCCCGGCGAAGGCGGCATTGCCAAAAGCGAAACCATCTGGTGCGCGCCGGATGGTTCGACAGAGTTCAAGCAGGATTGCGCGCTGGAGCGCGGCGAAGAGGAAGGCCGCCCAGCCTTTGTTATCCGCCATGCCGATGGCAAGTTCCGCCGCCTGGTTGTGAGCGAAGACGGGCAGAGCCTGCTGGCAGCCGATGGCGCGCAGGAGAGCCAGTCAGCGCTCAAGGGCGATCGCTGGGAAGTGATCCTGGGCGATGATCGCTATGTCGTGCCGGTAAAGGCCAATGCCCCACGCCCCTGATCAGGTGCTGTCCGCGGCGCAGATGCGCGATGCGGAACAGGTGCTGGTTGCGGGTGGTGTTTCCGTTGATGAACTGATGCAGCGCGCTGGGCGTGGCGCCGCGGAATGGATCTGGCGGATCAGCGGCGGCCGCTCGGTCACCGTGCTCTGTGGCCCGGGCAACAATGGCGGCGATGGCTATGTCATCGCAGAAGCGGTCCGTGCCTGCGGCGGCACTGTCCAAGTGATCGCCGCAAGCGCTTCCAAGACCCCGGCAGCGCGCACGGCGCGCGGTCTCTATCGGGGTGAAGTGCTGGGCCGCGATGCGGATCCGCGCGGCGAAGTGCTGGTCGATTGCCTGTTCGGCACCGGCCTGACCCGTCCACTGGAAGCCGATGACCTTGCGCTGTTGAGCCGCCTTGCAGCCAGCCATCCGCGCCGGGTTGCCGTCGACCTGCCCAGCGGGGTTCACGCCGATAATGGGATGACGCTTAACGCTGGTCTGCCCGACTGGCACCTGACGCTGGCCTTGGGCGCCTGGAAACCGGCGCACTTCCTGCTCCCTGCGGCACCGACCATGGGCGAACTGCGCTTGGTTCCGATCGGCGTGATGGACTTGCCCGAGGCTGGACGGCTGATCGGTCGGCCGCGCCTTGCTGCCCCCGCTGCCGATGCCCACAAGTACAAGCGCGGGCTGCTGGGTGTTGTAGCGGGGGCCATGCCCGGTGCAGCGCTGCTGGCGGCGCGCGCGGCCCAGGGCGCTGGCGCGGGTTATGTCAAAGTGCTCGGCCCGGCTGAGGGTGCGCCGCCGGATCTGGTAGTCGAGCGCCGGCCGCTGGCTGAAGTGCTGACCGACAACCGCTATGCCGCGCTGCTGGTCGGGCCGGGGCTGGGGCGAGACGCTGCGGCCCGCGAGAGCCTTGCACTCGCGCTGTCGGAGCCGATCCCGACAGTGGTTGATGCCGACGCCCTGATCCTGCTCAGCCCGCGCAATCTGGCCGAGCGGGATACCGCTACGATTGCCACGCCGCATGAGGGCGAACTCTTCGCATTGGAGCGCGCCTTTGGCCTCGAAGGCTCGGGCAGCAAGGTCGAGCGGGCCGAGGCACTCGCGCGGATGAGCGGCATGGTCGTCGTCGCCAAGGGGGCGGATACGCTCGTCGCTGCGCCCGATGGCCGGGTGGCCTATGCCCCGCGCGCCACCAGTTGGCTTTCAACCGCCGGGACTGGCGATGTGCTGGCTGGCGCGATTGCCAGCCGGCTTGCCAATGGGGCCGATCCCTTTGCGGCCGCCTGTGAAGGCGTCTGGCTGCATGGCGAGGCGGCGCGGCATGCTGCGGCACCCTTTACCGCCGGACAGCTTGCGGCGCAGGTGGCAAGGGCTTTTGCCATTTGCCTCTAGTTTTCTTTTGCCGCTCGTCCTGAGCTTGTCGAAGGACCGTCCTTCACCCTTCAACCGGAACAAACAAAGCAGCCCTTCGACAAGCTCAGGGTGAGCGGGTAGGGGGGAGGGGTGACTGAACTATCTGAACCGATCATCCGCATCGCCGCCAAGGGCGATGGCGTAACGCCTTCGGGCCGCTATGCCTGGGGCGCTGCTCCGGGCGATACCTTGCGTGCTGACGGGACGCTGGTTCCCGGTCCGCATCATGTGACGCCGCCGTGCCGGCACTTTGCCCAATGCGGCGGGTGCCAGTTGCAGCAGCTGGATGAAGAAAGCCTGGCCGATTTCGTCGCGGCGCGGGTCAGCAATGCTTCCTCGTCGCAGGAACTGGGCGCGGAGCATATTGCCCCGCCGCACCTTTCTCCCCCCGGCAGCCGCCGCCGCGCTTCGCTGCGCGCCGAAAGCAGCCAGGGGCGGGTCGTTATCGGGTTTCGCGAGGCGCGCTCGCACCGGTTGGTCGAGCTGGGCGAATGTCCGGTGCTGCGGCCAGAGATTGTCGCAATCCTGCCGAACCTGCGCAAGCTGCTGATCCGGTTGGGGCAGGGGCAGCAGCCGAAGAAGAGCCGCGGCAAACCGGGCAAGCATGCGCATGCCAAACTGGCTGCCGATATTGAGGTTACCATCACCGACCAGGGGCTGGACCTGGGCATCAAGGGCCTGAGCGCCGATGGCCTGATGCTGACCGAGCTGCTGCTCGATTTTGCGCGTGACCATGCCCTGGCCCGGCTGACGCTGGATGCGGGCTATGGCCCGGACACGGTGTGGGAGCCTGAACCGGTTACGATCACGCTGTCTGGCGTAGCCGTGCCGTTTCCGCCGGGAGCCTTCCTTCAGGCGACGGCCGATGGCGAGGCGGCGCTGGTCAGTGCGGCGCGCGAATGGCTGGCCGGAAGCGCGACCGTGGCCGATCTGTTTTCGGGGCTGGGCACCTTTGCCTATGCCTTGGCGGGGCCGGAAACCAAGGTCCTCGCCGCCGAGGCGGAGCGCGCCGCCAGTTATGCCTGCAAGGCAGCGGCGGCCCGCACCGGCCTGCCGGTCCACTGCGATCACCGCGACCTGTTCCGCAACCCGCTGATGGCGGATGAGCTGAACCGCTTTGCCGCTGTCCTGCTCGATCCGCCCCGCGCCGGTGCGCGCGAGCAGGTCGCGCGGATAGCCGAGAGCACTGTGGCGAAAGTGGTCTACATCAGCTGCAATCCGGCCAGCTGGGCCAAGGACGCCGCCATGCTGATCGAGGCCGGATTTGTGCTCAAGGAGCTGCGCCCGGTCGGCCAGTTCCGGTGGTCGACGCATGTGGAGCTGGCGAGTCTGTTCGTCAGGTAGGTCGCACAAGCAACTGGGGCCGGTGTCGCCACCAGCCCCACGCTACGCCTTCTGTTCTTCCGGCCGAGTTGGGCGACCGCCGTTCCGGGGTTGTCCTGGACAGTTCAGCCGCGGTGATGCGTTTTCGATCACCTCGCGTGCCATCGCACCGTGAGTGTTCTAGCATCGTGATGCTCGTCGCATCGGGCCTGCGCCACCTGGCCGAAGCCTGGCTTTGCACACTGTCTCGCACATTCCGGCTGGCTCGTAAGAGCCGGCGTTCATCGTCCGGTTTCGCTTCCGGCGTCCGGTCCCGTCAGGCGGCGGTTCCGGCCCGAAAGCCTTTCCCGTATC
>JACCDH010165153.1_pt1 | contig 10248 bp, 6 predicted proteins | sample 7442481 | NCBI WGS metagenome assembly JACCDH01 (sample SAMN15323433, study PRJNA562643) | freshwater metagenome | isolation source: river surface water | place: USA:Blue River Watershed | collected 2017-08-15
ATCCAGATTTTTTTCGACCAATTGTGCGGCTTCCGGCAATGCCGTCAGCGCTGCATCGACACTGGCTTCCCGCAACAGGTGCAGCATAGGAAAAGGAGATCGGTTGGTGCAATTGGTCACATCCTCGGGCGAGGTACCGGCAAACCGATAGTCGGGATGAAAGCTCGCAATCTGCACTAGAGCCTCAAGGCCACTTTCCGCCAGAAAATCGGTTGCCCAAGCTGTAAACTCGTTGTACTGCTCAAAATCTTCAAGCGCATGGGGATGAATCAGCAAAGCTGTATCGATCTCTTCAGGATTTGCGCTCAATAGTGTATCAATCGCTGCAATCAAGTCATCCATCAGCGTGCCCTCATCCTCTGCACGACTGACGTGGTAGGCAATCTGCCCTTTACGATGGACTGATTCGGCAAACGGACATAAATTCAATCCGATCACTGCTTCTTCAAGCCATGCTTTTGTCAACGCAATAATCTGATTATCGGTCATGTCATCTTCTGATGCCGAGGAAGAAGGTGGGAAAGAAGTCAAAGACGTTGGCGATGTTGTCGGACTGCCTTACCCAATTCGATGACAGTCATGGCATAAAAAAAACTGCGATTGTACTGTGCAATCGCAAAAAAATTGGTGGTGCCCAGCCAGTACAGCGTAGGCCGCTCACCGTCTTGCAGATCAACCAGCCCATAACTGATCGCAGCAGGAATGTCGCTGCTGGTTGTGACGCCGGCTTGTTCGAATTCTTCTCGAGTGAATTTCGCTTCCAGGCTCTGACCTATCATGCCTGGCCAGGTGGCATCGGTTTGATGTGACACTTTGACCGGGAAGATCAGCGGCTCTTCCGTGCGCCAACCATGTTGTGACAGAAAGCTGGCGATGCTGCCAATTGCATCAGCGGGTGAATTCCGAAGATCGATTTTGCCATCGCCGTCAAAGTCCACCGCAAAGCGCCGTATGCTGCCCGGCATGAATTGGGGCAAACCTATTGCACCGGCAAAAGATCCGTAAAAGCCGAGCGGATCCATGTCATTTTCCCGGGCCAGCAGAAATACCTGCTTGAGCTCATCACGGAAGTATTTCATCCGGGCATCGCGATTGGCCGTGGGTGGATAAGCGAAAGCCAGTGTAGCTAGCGCATCCACCACACGGATGTTGCCGGTCATTTTTCCGTACATCGTTTCTACGCCCAGAATACCCACAATGATCTCGGCGGGCACACCGAATTCTGTTTGTGCACGGTGCAGTACTGCTTCATGTTTTTTCCAGAACGCCGCACCAGCACGCAAGCGAGTCGGCTCTATGAACCGCTCCCGATAAACAGTCCAGTTTTTTAGTTTGGTGGGTGGCGGTGGATTGATGAGCTTAACCACACTTTCAAGATAGTGAACTTTCGAAAACTGCGCGTTCAGTGTTTCGCGCTGCAAGCCATGCTGATCACTGAGTTCATCGATCAAGTCAGCCACGCCGCGCCATTGCGTAAAGTTGGTGAATTCCGGTTCATCGACCTGCTTTGATTCATGGACAGCTTTGGGATTGTGCCTCTTGCTTGATTTTTTCGTCTCGGCATGCAGGGGCGTGGCCAGAATCGACAGGGCAAGAAAGGAAAACAGGAAAGAGACGAATCGGAGGTTTTTCATTGACAGACAGGTGCAAGGCATCAAAAAAGGCGGTTCCAAGTATAGTCGATAAGGCGCCAGATATAGGAGGTGCCGAGGCTCGTCATGCATAATTAACCGCTATGTAGCCACCGCTGAATGAGTCACAATCCATGCCCACTGCCTACTTTTCTCATCCCGATTGCTTGCTGCACGACATGGGTGAATGGCACCCCGAGTCGCCTGCGCGGCTACAGGCGATTGAGGATCAGCTGATTGCCAGTGGCCTGTCCGCACTGATCGAGCGCCGGGATGCACCGCTTGCCGCCATCGATGATATTCGGCGTGTGCATTCGGAAGCCGTAGTGGAAAGGATCCGGAGCCATTTGCCGTCTAAGGACGATAGAGGCTACTTCGCGCTCGACGCAGATACGCTGATCAACGCGCACAGCTGGCAGGCTGCCTTGCGCGCTGCGGGTGCGGCTGTCGCTGCAACCGATGCGGTGATTGCCGGCGAGTTCAGCACCGCATTTTGCGCGGTGCGGCCGCCCGGCCATCACGCCACACCGGATGCGTCCATGGGTTTTTGCCTGTTCAATAATGTCGCGATTGCGACCCGTCACGCATTGGCGATGCATGGCCTGTCGCGCGTGGCGGTAGTCGATTTCGATGTCCATCACGGTAATGGTACCGAAGCAGTCTTTCTTAATGACCCGCGCGTGCTGATGGTTAGTTTTTTCCAGTCGCCCTTGTATCCTTACAGTGGTGAGTACCCTGAAGGTGAACGTCCCTCGCACCTAGTGAATATTCCCGTGCCTGCCTACACTCGGGGTGATCACGTACGCGAGCTGATTCAGCGGGATTGGCTTCCTGCCCTGCACGCGCACCGACCTGAAATGATATTTATCTCCGCCGGTTTCGATGCACATCGTGAGGACGAACTGGCCTCTATGGGGCTGATCGAATCCGACTACGCCTGGATCACGCGGCAGTTGGTGGCAGTAGCAGCGCAGTACGCACAGGGACGTATCGTCAGCTGCCTCGAGGGTGGCTACCATATGTCGGCGCTGGGCCGCAGCGTTATAGCGCATTTGAAAGCGCTGGCTGGTTTGATTCCAGAGCCGCATGCATGAGAATTCAAGTGTACGATTTTTCTAACGTCTAGCTGAGTAAATGATGTCTGCTCAGCTAGACGCGGATATTTACAGCTGATGACCAGTAAATTATTGTTTTTGCTTGTTATCTAGTGCAGTAAGGATATGCTTAATGGCAAATATATCGTTCGAATTTCTGGCGAGCGATAACGCAGTACCAAGATCAAACCTTGCAGTGTCGAGATCAATGCCTTTTTCAATCAGGTATTTGCTTAAATTTTTATCTTGATGCTGCAATGCGTAGTGCAGAACGGAATGCCCTTGATGATTTATGACATTAATATCCGCTCCCTGTGATAGAAAAAAATAAACTAATTGAGGGTTGTGCGCTTGTGCTGCAATCATTATGGGAGTGTTCCCATCGCTGTCGATTTTATTCACTGATACTCCATGATCAATGAGAGTTTCTACAATAGTTGCTGTTTGGGAGAAATCGAGTTCCTGGTTGATCAATTTTTCCGATGGTGTTTTGCTTACATTTGAAGTTGCTTGCAGCGATTTTTCCTGAGAAATACGAAGCTCTTTCGAAATTTTATGCAAAGCATTTTGGTCTGAATTACTACTCACAGCAGGATCGGCCCCCGCGGCCAGAAGCGCAGTAATTAGTTTGATGTCCTTTTTTTTCGCTGCAAGTAAAATGGGCGTTAATCCATAAGCATTCCGAGTGTTTATTGCCGCTTTTTTTCCTGCTGCTGCACAATGTGCGACCAGCATCAAGGTAATTTCCTTTTCTGATTTTAGGATAGCTCTGTGCAGGAGTCGGGACATTTCCACATTATCTACGGTGTCTTTTAATCCACTTTCCAAGAGTAGCTTAACGATAGCATGGCTGCCACGAAAGACGGCTTGATGGAGAAAACTTTTTCCTTTTGAGTTCTGTATACGAGGATTGGCACCTGCTTCCAATAATAATTTCACTGTTTCAGGATTATTTTTTTTGATGGCTAGTTCTAATGGAGAAGTGCCATCATCATTTTTTTTATTTATTAAAAATTCCCTTGATTCTTTCTGCTCTATCGGAGAACTTTTTGAATATTTGACCAGAGCTTCCGGCATGAGAAGTAATTCCATAATCGCAGAAGTCGGATGACTAATCGCATAATGAAATAATGAATTTCCCATTTGATCCTGAATGTAAAAATTATCTACATGCTGCATTAAAATCTTTACCAATTCAACATTTTCTGATTGGATTGCTGCCACGAGTGCTGATTCTTTTCCGGAATTCGAGATAGGGAATTCAGGCATTTCAAAAATATACTTTGCAACTTTCGCGTTTCCCTCTTTGCAGCAGATTATGAGAAAGTGGTTTGCCCTTTCCTGCCCGATGGATTTCGGAAACAAATTATTTTCATGGCAAAATAAAAATTTTTGCAAGGAGTCAATATGCTCCAGAAACTTTTCTAAAACAGGCGCTCCAACTAAATTTTGGTTAAAGTTTATCCATGAGACACGATTGGGAATAAGGTGAAAAAGTATTCTTTTTTTTGTTTTTTCATTAAAATTTTTAATTATTTTATGCGTGGGATCATGTTCTTTTATAAGTTCTAGAACTTGTTCCATGGGGCGATGACGAAATGCATATTCAATGAGTAGCTTTGGATTCTTGTGGCCTTTCGGATAATTAAAATGTCCATTGATTGTCGAGGAGGGTAATTGCATGGGTTGATGCACCATATAGCTACCTTTTCCAGTAAAAGACATCTCTTGAGTTGCATAATGTTCCATGTGCCGCCAAATTTTCTCTGGGCTGGGTATTTCGTGGTCAAAATTTTTGCTGATCGAAATAAATCGTAATACTTCTTTTGCTTGACTAATATTTTCTTTCGCTCCAATGGTGCTTTTTCCTGCATAATTGATTACATGACCAATGCCATCCCGCAGATCTTCTGAATAATAGCCAGCATTGCAGCCTAGATTATGAAAACTAGGTTTTTCGTCCTCAGTAAAACGTGACCAGACATACTCATAAACTTCTTCAGTGTCGATACGAATATTTTTATCAATACCTTTGATAGAAAATGATAGGGTGCTATCACTGGAATGTGTATGGAAATTCATGAAAATAATGGTATTGCTTCCAATCTTTCCGGACTTAATATTTTCACCTAATTCCTGAAGAAATATTAATGTCTTTTTGCTGGCAGTGCCATTTCCAATAGGAGAGCATCCCAGCTTGCTTATTTTTAGATCACTGTCTGAAAATTTATTGATCAATTCTTCAATTCTTTTTCCCCTTTCCTCATCAAGAGCGTCATATAAAAAAATTACATCATAATGCTTTTGATTTTTTAACTTATCGTTAAATTCTTTTGTCCCATTGAGACGTTCAATATTTGTGGTGTTTATTGCCATGTTTTCTCGTGGAATTGATTTCATTCTTTCCTCTTTGGCTAAATTTTTGATCGATTTGTTCGATCATCGAATATTGCTCTTGTGAACTTCAGTACCGGAATGATTTGTAAAGTTTCGTTCGGCAATAAATTATTTAATTTAAAATTTTCCGCTGGGATATTTTTTAGGCGATCATCGCTTCAGAGTTTTCTGATGATCCGGGATGTCGCCCAAGTTTTTTCTTTTGCGTAGGTTGGGTAATTCGTATTGATAGCGGTACGACGGCGTAATAAAGAATTTTTGTGGGGCTTATTCGTTTGTCATTGGGCGGGGGGCGAGCTGGCAAATTGAGGGGTACATCGCGTGCTGGCGCTGTCCGATCGCAAGCCAGCATCGGCTGGCCATGCCAGCCTTTGCAGGGCAGGCGAGTTGGCCGGTGCTTAAATCGTCCCGGTTAGAATACGGGTTCTGACACGTATTCATAGTTCACCCATGTCCATCCAGTGGTTCCCCGGTCACATGAACGCCGCGCGCAAGAAAGCGGCGGAGTCCATGGAAAAAGTCGACCTCGTCATCGAGGTGCTGGATGCGCGCGTGCCCCAGGCCAGCAGCAATCCCATGATCGAGTCACTGCGCCTCGCTCGTCAGCGGCCATGCCTGAAGCTCTTGAACAAGAGTGATTTGTCAGACCCCGAGGCGACTCGTGCATGGATCGCCCATTATGCGAAGCAGCCGCAAGTCCATGCAGTGGCGATCTCCTGCCGCAAGCCTGCCGATGTCGCAAAAGTTCCCGCGCTGGCGTTGAAACTGGCGCCGCATCGCGGAACGAATCTCAAACCGCTGCGCGTCATGATCATGGGTATTCCCAACGTCGGCAAATCTACACTGATGAATGCCCTGCTGAAAAAGCGGGTTGCCAAAGTGGGCGATGAGCCGGCGGTGACCAAATCTCAGCAGCGTCTTTATCTGGGCAACAATATCGTGCTGATTGATACGCCCGGACTGATGTGGCCAAAGATTGAGCATCCCACGGATGGGCTGATGCTTGCCGCCAGCCATGCGATCGGTGTCAATGCCATCATCGAGGAAGAAATCGCGACGTTTCTTGCGGGTCTGCTGCTAGATCGTTATCCGGCTTTACTGGTGGCTCGTTATGGTTTGTCGCTCGAAAATATGGACGCCGTCGGTGTGATCGAAGCTATTGCGTTGCGCCGAGCCTATCGGCTCAAGGGAGGCGCACCCGATTTTGAAAAAGCGGCTCACACCCTGTTGCTTGATTATCGCAGTGGTGCGCTTGGGCGTATCAGCCTTGAAACGCCCGCCAACCGAATTGTGCTTCTGGCCAGTTATCAGCCACCACCCTCATTGGCTGAGCCACAAGACGCTCACGTAGAAGACGATGCGGATTAAAAACAAAACTGATGGGAGACATCATGACGCTGAACGCAATCAATCCTGATACGCCGTACGTGCTGCATGAACGTGATGGTGGTATTGTCAAACTCACGCTTAATCGCGGCGAGAAATTCAATCCGCTGTCCGAAGAAATGCTCACCGTACTGCAGACCGAGCTAGACGCGATCGCCAAGGACACCACCGTACGTGTGGTCGTACTGGCCGCCAACGGTAAAGCCTTCTGTGCCGGCCATGATCTCAAGCAGATGCGCGCTTCACCATCGGCAGCCTATTATAAAAAGCTGTTTGATCAGTGCAGCAAAATGATGCTGACCATTCAGCAGATGCCGCAGCCTGTCATTGCGCGGGTACAGGGCATCGCTGCAGCTGCAGGTTGCCAGCTAGTGGCGATGTGTGATCTTGCTGTTGCATCGAATGAGTCCAAATTCGCTGTCTCCGGTATTAGTTACGGTTTGTTCTGCTCCACACCTTCCGTTGGTTTGTCGCGCAACATGGGGCGCAAGCAGGCGATGGAAATGCTGCTCACCGGAGAATTTATTGGTGCGCAAGCAGCACTTGAACGCGGGCTCATCAATCGTGTCGTACCTCTGCAGGAGTTAGATCAGGCTATCTCGGCACTGGCTGAGAGTATTCTCGCCAAGCCAGCGGTGTCAATTGCGATGGGCAAGCAGCTGTTTTACCGACAGCTTGAAATGGGAGTGTCGGCTGCCTATCAGTTGGCTGGTGAAACCATGGCGTGCAATATGATGGATGAGGCTGCACTCGAGGGAGTGCAGGCCTTCATCGAAAAGCGGTCACCAGCCTGGCGCTAGCAGCTGGCTCGTCTGAGATTAAACAAGAGTGTCATTGCTTGCTCGCATGACGAGACAGCTGCCCGATCATCGTGTGTCGCGCTGATCCATACTTATCGCTAACAACGCAGATAGTTGTCCTGAATTTTATCTGGCAAGCCAGATGCTATCTCGGTGCAGTAATACGTCGGCCATGGGCCACCATTGTCTTTGAACTGCCTTCGGTCGATATCCTGTGGGGATAAAAATTTCAGTTGGCGACCCTCTGGAATGATGATCTCCATTTGATCTCGTGATGTCTCGTCATTGAAAAGATGAATCTTGATTCCACGGCTGTGTACGAAGGTGAGTTGCATATCTCGGGTCGACCAGATATTGCTACTGCTTGCATAGTTTTTTTCACGTTTGGAGGTGACTGAGATACCGTGGGCACAATGAAGCGGCATGCCGGCTTGCATGCAACTCATCCTGAAATTTCCTGCGGGATTAGCGATGGACAGGCCTTTATATGCCGGTCCTTCATAACAAAACGTTGGATGGTGTTCAAGGATTCGTAGTGCTTCGCAAAAAGGCTCATAAAGTACCGTTGTTATTTTCGCCAGCGTATCAATGCCGTAGTAGTGCCATAGGCGTGCCGAGTTATTCGTGGCATTAAAGCTGCCTGAATTTGAATTTGCATAATCCAGCAACGCAAGGCAGTGTGCCATGCTTAGTTGTGGTGCAATGTTTAATCCCTTTTGTATGGCGTGTTGCTTTTCGCTGGCATTTAGCGTGATCCCGAATTGGTAAAAAATTTTCTCGCTAATGACCCCAATCAGAGCCCTTCGGTCTTCTGGATTCATGCTGACCCAGCTCTCTCGAAAATCATGGATCAGTGATTCCCGGTGGCTTGGATGTATGGCGACTTCAAGGTTTACACCTGGAATACTGACGTCATAGTGAGCAAAGAATTGATCCATGGATGACAAACCTTCGATCAGCTGCCAGGCCTGTGCGCGAAGTTTTGCTTCGGCGGAGTTGTCCGGCATCGTGACATCAGGAACGGCTTGGTAAGCCGCCATCGATTCATCATAAATAGCGTGCCGGTAGTGATCATCAATTGCTGCGATCTCATTTTTTGATCTGGAACTGATTCGTACATCTCTCAATGCTTTTGAACAATCCATGGTGAGTTGCCCGAGTCGCGATCTCGCCGTCGTTGTTTTGCACAGCTGACGCGTTTGTCTAGCGATAACATTGGATAACATGTCCCCTCCCGTCGTTGGTTGGATAATTAAATTATTGTTTATCGGACAATCCGTTCAATAAAAATCATCCGACTGTGCGGTAAGTGACCAACGCAATCATTAGTTCGATGAATCGAACGGTGCAACATTGAGCGAACACAAAGTACTTTTTATCTGAATACAGAAAGTTCTTTAATCGATTTTCTATGCGATTAAAGAACTTTGGAGACGTTTTCTTGCCAAGAGGATTAAGCGAGACATTGAATGGTTGAAATAGGTGAGTCCGTCGATTCGTTGCGAACGACATTGCTACCGTAGAGCGTAATTCTTGTGGCGGTGTCAGCGGTACTGAAGTATGGTTTGGGGGCAGCGAAATTCGGTTGAAAGCGGCCATAAAAAAAACCCCGCAGTTCGCACTACGGGGTTTTTGATGTGCGTAACAGCAATTTACATCATGCCGTCCATGCCACCCATGCCGCCCATGCCACCCATGCCGCCCATGCCACCGCCGGCTGGTTTGTCTTCAGGCAATTCACAGACCATGGCATCTGTGGTTAGCATCAGCGAAGCGATCGATGCCGCGTTTTGCAATGCGGAACGTGTGACTTTGGCTGGATCCAGAACGCCCATTTCGACCATGTCACCATAGGTGCCGTTGGCAGCGTTGTAACCGTAGTTACCTTTGCCCTCGAGTACTTTGTTAACCACGACTGACGCTTCTTCGCCGGCGTTGCTGACGATCATGCGCAGTGGCTCTTCCATAGCGCGCAGAACGATCTTGATGCCTGCATCTTGATCAGCATTGTCGCCTTTGACCTTGATGTTGGCACGTGCACGCAGCAGTGCAACGCCGCCGCCGGGAACGATGCCTTCTTCAACCGCTGCACGAGTTGCGTGCAGTGCATCTTCAACGCGTGCCTTCTTCTCTTTCATTTCGACTTCAGTCGCAGCGCCGACTTTGATTACAGCAACACCGCCGGAGAGCTTAGCAACGCGCTCCTGCAGTTTCTCGCGGTCGTAGTCCGAAGTCGCTTCTTCGATCTGAACACGGATCTGCTTGCAACGCGCCTGGATTGCATCACCCTTGCCTGCGCCATCGATCACGGTCGTATTTTCTTTGCCGATTTCAATACGCTTGGCCGAACCGAGTTCATTCAGTGTAGCTTTTTCCAGTGTCATACCGACTTCTTCAGCGATAACCTGGCCGCCGGTCAGGATCGCGATATCTTCCAGCATCGCTTTACGACGATCGCCAAAGCCAGGTGCTTTCACTGCGCAGGTTTTCAGAATGCCGCGGATGTTGTTGACCACCAGTGTTGCCAGTGCTTCGCCTTCGATATCTTCCGCGATGATCAGCAGCGGACGACCAGCTTTAGCAACCTGTTCCAGTACGGGCAGCAGATCACGAATATTCGAGATCTTCTTGTCGCACAACAGGATGAAAGGGTTGTCGAGCAGTGCAACCTGCTTGTCAGGATTGTTGATGAAGTAAGGCGACAGATAGCCACGGTCAAACTGCATGCCTTCGACGATGTCGAGTTCATCGTGCAGCGACTTGCCGTCTTCCACGGTGATCACGCCTTCCTTGCCGACTTTTTCCATCGCTTCCGCGATACGGTCGCCGATCGACTGATCGGAGTGCGCCGAAATTGCGCCAACCTGAGCGAGTTCTTTGGTGCCATTGCAAGGCTTCGAGATTTTCTGGAGTTCTTCAACGGTTGCAGCGACCGCTTTG